>Ga0255338_1002171_pt1 | contig 30869 bp, 27 predicted proteins | sample MeOH1_35cm_T4_19_FD_203715 | JGI IMG/M metagenome (GOLD analysis project Ga0255338, IMG submission 203715) | Sandy soil microbial communities from University of British Columbia, Vancouver, Canada - MeOH1_35cm_T4_195 | ecosystem: Engineered > Artificial ecosystem > Sand microcosm > Unclassified ... | reverse complement strand
GGATGTAGGCAGCCACAGAGCGGGAGTCTACCGAGCCGTTAGTGTGCCATTTCCCGAACCCGCACCGCTGTCACCAGCACAAACGCCGGATCCGTCCCGAGAATCGGCCAACCTGGTGCAACTCAGGCGGCATCTGTTCGGTAAGGTTTTCACGTCACCGTCATACCCCCTGCACGGTGACCGAAGCCCCGCCGGAGTTGCCCCCAAACTCTCTCCGACGGGGTTTCTCAATTCGATCTCAGGCCGATCTCAACCGAGCGTGCGACACTGCAGGGCAGCCGGTTCGGACTGCGCCTTGCAGGGGGTCGCACAGTGCGGGCTGGCCCTTCTCGTCCTCCGTTCCCGGAGTCCCGTCGGCGCTTCCGCTGACGGACCTGGATCATCCCCCTACCGGGAAGGTGTCGGTGTCCCCGACGGGATGGATCGACGCACGCTGCCGGAAGTATGCGTGCATTGCATGCACGCTACGCCTACAGCCTTGCGTCGCGACGGACCGGGTCTTCGGTTCGGCACCGCCGCCTCGGGTCTGCGCACTCGGTAGGCGCTTGTTCCGCTTGTAGTCGAGGTATTCGGCCCAGTCCGCAGCACAGCCGCGTTCGTACTCGCTCGGATCCCTGTGCGTGCCTGTTCATCCTGTTCGACCGGAGCTCACGGGCGGCACCTCTACTCCCCCCGGCTCGATGTTGCGTTGCAGGCAGGGCCCTCAGTCCTGATCGTCCAGCGATGCGAAACGAACGTCCCGCCAGAATTCGCACAGCAGGGCCAACGAGTTGTGCTGATCCCATTCCCGCAGCGCCGTCACATACCGGGCATGTTGGGCGGTGTCGCGTTCGACGCTGAGTTCGAGGACGGGAAAATCCAGCCGCTGCATCGCTTCGGCGACCATCACCCGGACCGCGCGGCCGTTGAAATCCTCGAACGGATGCACGTGCAGTGCCTGAGCCTTCCGGTAGGCGAGGGCTTCGAGTTGAAGCTCGACGTCGCCGGCGCAGTAGTCGAGCCGGCCGGTGAAGCTGTGGAACAGCTCCCGCATCTGTCGGTCCACATGGATGTGTTCCGGCGGATAGTGGCCTCCCACCCGGACCGGCTTCCTGCGCCACCGGCCGGCGATGTCGGGCATCACGTCGATCAGGATCCGGCGATGGAACTCGCGGAGCAAATCCACGTCCATCGCCTCGTCGGCGAAGTGACCGGAGGCCACCTCGTCGAGCAGCCGCCGCAGCGGCTCGGCGATCAGGTCGGCGACCTCGTTGGTAAGTCTTCGTGCCGAACAGCGTCTCGAACTGGCGGGTGCTGCCGGTATCGACCGGCTCCGTCGGCTCACCCACCGGCCACCGCTGCTGCGCGGGTCCGTGCGTGCACGATCAGTGCGAGCCCAGCACGGCGCGCTGGCGGTGCCGTGCCTGCTCGATCCACCGGTCGGAGACCGGCTCGCCTTCCATCGCCATGCTGTGGATCACGTGATCGACCACGGCGGCGCGCCGCCGATAGACCTTCTTCTCGGTGGGCAGCGCACGCCACCGTGCGACCAGTGCCCGAACGTCGTGTGTGGTCACGGCGTGCTCCCTTCCGTCTCGATCCGGTCCGTTGTCCCTCCACGATGGCAGCCGGTGGCGACAGCGAGCGATCGAGACGGGCTCTGCCGGCCTGCGGACGTATGCGTACCGCGGCGCTGTCGGCGCCGTGGTGTAGGCACAGCTGGACGACGAGACAGCGGATGTGCTCAAACGCGATGAGAACCGGCAGGTCACAGGCGTGAGCCGTCATTCATCCCAATAACGTGAGCCAACTCGGGTCAAGGGCTGCTGGAGCGGACGTGCCGAAACGGTCGAGCGGATCGCCGATGTCTGCGACTGACCCTCAACTTCTAGTCGGACGGCGACGCGCTTATGCGGCGCATCATCATCGCGACACAACCCCCAAGGGATGCAGCTACCGCGCCCACTATGAAGACCGCCGGCCTCCAAGCCACGATATCATCGACCACACCGGCCGCGGCTGTACCCAGCGCGTCGCCAATGAACAACGCTGTTGTGGCCCACGCGAAGGCCACACCCTGTCGGGAGATGCCGCTAGTCTTCCCGAGTTCAACAAAGAGCATCGACACGATCGCGGAAATTGGCAGCCCTGCTATGAATCCCATACAGAGGACAAGCGCTGACGGGATGAACGCCGCCGAGCCTTGGATGATGCCCATGACGATGAGAAGGAGTGCCGCTCCCCTAAGTCTGTACTCGCTGAATTGGCGGGTAATAGGGCCCGCACCTACCAGGCTGCCGAGCCCCCACAGGATGATTGCAGCAGCCGCCCACGAGTCACCGTTACTTCGAGTATTAAATAGCAAGATCAACGCAAAAGAGAATGCACCCAACGATATCGATAGCAGTAGGTAGATGCCGTACAGTCCCGAAACGGTCCTCCACCATGCGGACCGGTAACCGGGCACGGCCTCCTTATCCGGCACGAGCGGGCGGTCCCGTCGCACCCTGACCGTAAAGGACAGCGCAATACCCCCGGTACAAGCCAGCACAGCTTGCCCGAGAGCAACATACTCAATGCTCAGGTACAACGCCGCCAACGCGATCACGCTACGCCCAGCCAACAGCACACCCTCCGTCAAGAACGACTCGAAGACATTGGCTTCGAGCTGACGCTCGACGAGATCCGGCTGACGATTCCAGAAGGCGCGCATCAACGCGGAGAACGGTAATGTCACCAAGCCGAGCATCCCCGCGCCGGCTACGAGCACAACTGAGTCAACGTCGAGCATCGCCAGCGCTGCGGCTATAGCGCCATACGCAGTACAAGCGAGTCGCAGTAGAAAACGCAAGGGGATTGCGTCACCCAACCGACCCCAAATTGGTGTCGCCACAACTTGTGCAACTCGGAACGCTGCAAGCGAAACCCCTGCCAACGCAGGCGACAGCCCCGATCCAAGCGCGAGCAATGGGAGGAGGATCCCGATCATCCCGGAAGGCAACCTGGCAATAAAACTTATACTTGCCACCACTCGAGTTCGAGGATCCGCAAATGCAAACGACAACGGACCCTGCCGGACCGGCCGGCCGCCTGTCTTTACAGCACCAGCCAACACGGCTCCTCCCAGCATCTACGAAGTCGTAGTGCGATCAAGACTCATCCCTATCTGGGCCAATGAGCTAGGGTAGGGCCTGTCGGGATAACGTTGATCTAGTTCTGGTTGACACGCCGAGTTTGCTTGGCGAGAAGGCACGAACATGACCGAAACACGCGATCCCGTGGATCAACCGAAGATCGGTCCGCAGTAGCTGCTCGTCTAGGCCAAGCCGACGGCGTGGAACTAGTGCCGAATCATGCAACGTTCGCCCTGTCGATGATCTCGCGTAGCCGTCGATCCTCGGCGTGTTTGTTGCGCCAGATGATGTAGCGACGGATCATCGACGCCTGCTCCCGGTGACTGCCATGATCGGTGCCGTCGAGCGCGAAGTACCGCAATGCGGTGAACTGCGCCTCGATCCGGTTGAGCCACGAACTGTTCGTCGGGGTGTACGCGAACTCGACGTTGTTCGCCTCCGCCCACTGGGCGACGCGCCGGCACTTCTTCGTCGTCAGGTGCGGCGAGAAGTTGTCGCACACGATCGCCATGCGCAGCTCGGCCGGATAAAGGCTACGCAGATAGCGACAGAACTCGAGGAACTTCGTGCGGTTCTTCGTCGTCTTCACATGCCCGTACAGCTTGTCCTTGCCCAGGTCGTAGGCGGCGAACAGATGCCGTATCCCGTGCGGACGGGTGTAGGTTGCCCGCCGGCGACGCCGCGGCTCCCGATCCGGGTCCTTGTGTCTGCCACCACGCTCGGCCCACTGTCGGCCCGGATGCGGCTGCAGATTCAAGGGTCCGAACTCGTCGAGGCAGAAGATCACTTGTGGCTCATCGGGATCGGGCACGACCTCGCCGTCGGCGATGGCATACAGGTGCTCGACACGGGCTTTCTTGGATGCGTACTCCGGATCTTTCGATCGTTTCCAGGTTTTCACTTTTTGAAAGGAGACACCCTCCTCGCGGAGCAGCACGCGCAGACCCTCGTGACTGATGTCGTCGACCACCCCCTCGGCGACCAGGAACTCGGCGAGTTTGGTCAGGCTCCAGGTCGAGAACGGCAGATCGTGCTCGACGGGGGTGGACTTGGCGATCTTCTTGATCTCCCGGCGCTCCGGGAGAGTGAACTTCTTCGGCCGGCCGCCGGCGTATTTCGGATACAGCGAGTCGAATCCATCGGTATTGAAGTTGTGGATCACATCGCGGACCCGGTCGGCGCTGGTGAAGGCGACTTCGGCGATCTTGGGCACCGGCATGTTCTGAGCGGAGAGCAGGATCATCTGGGCGCGTCGCCAGGTCACCACCGATCCGGTGCCGCGGCGGACGATCCGTACCAGCCGTCTGCCTTCGTCGTCATCGAGTTCTCGCACTCGTACTCGTTCTGCCACCTGTCCAGGTTGACCGATGCCGTGGCCGACACGCCGCAACCGGTCGGCGTGTCGGCGACAACGAGGCAAAGGTTCACGGCTGCGGCACTAGTTGTTGCGGGTCTGGCAGCGCTGGGCCAGGCGGCGGCGTCCCTCGACGGACAGCGGGGCATTACGGTGCACCGCGGTCGGGTTCTTCCTGTTGGCGGATGCGTTGGTGGTACTTCTCATCCTGCTAGGAAAGACCCGTCCGCTTCGCTCAGCCCCCGCCTGGCCCGGTGTCTACAACGGCATGACCCGCAACATCTAGGGAGGATTTCCGCTTTCTCGAGCAGCCAGGTCGCGGGAGTGCGGCGTGCCGAAGACTGCGTCTTCGACGCGAAGATGGAGGGCCAGCGGCAGCAGCTGGCACGCGGGCTGAAGGTGTCGCACGTTCACGCATCGGGTCCGTTGATCGCTCGGCATGAGCGTCCGATTCGCTTGTCCCGCGCTCGCTCCACCCAGATCACACTGGACCGAACCCAATCGGCAACTCGTCGCACATCAACACGTCGCAGTTCCAGTTAGCTTCCAGTCGCCGACGTCCCGAACCAGCAGGTAGTGTCCCGCACGGAAAACCCTGATGGGAGGATAATCTGATGCCGACCGAATTCGAGGCGAAGATTCTCAATGTCGACCCAGCCGCCATGACCGACCTGATCGTGTCACGGGGCGGCCGGCAGGTGGCTGCTCCTACATTGCAACGGCGCTACGTCTACGACATCGTGCCTGGCGACCAGAGCAGATGGATTCGACTGCGCGCCTCGGGGCATGCGACCACAATCGCGGTCAAGCAGGTTGCCCATGACGGCATCGACGGCACGCATGAAGTCGAGACTGCCGTGGACAGTTTTGGGGCGGCACACGAACTATTGGGCATGCTCGGATTCGGCGCGAAGGGATACCAAGAGAACAGGCGAACCAGTTTTCTCCTCGATGGCGCCCAGCTGGAAATCGACGAATGGCCGCTGGTCCCCCCATATCTGGAGATTGAGGCAAGTTCTCCCGAGCAGGTGGTACATATTGCTGAACGACTCGGCTATGCACCGGAAGCGCTGACCAGCGAAAATACCACGAAAGTTTACGCCAGATATGGCATCGATCTTGCTGGTCACAGTCAGCTGCGATTTGTCGACCCGACTGCCGCCCAATAAGACCCCCAACCTTCAGAAGGGTCGACAAAGTTGCGTAATGCCAGTCAGATCCGCAGACGGGACGATGCAGGTCTCCGCCGTAATGCCGTAGCACGGAGCCGACGCTGGGTGATACCTACGAAGCGGAACCACCCGATCCCACTGCTGCGGAGGGTACCCATCACTTGCGGTCCGGAGCCGGTGCGCACCGTCGATCGATCTAAATGAACGTCACATCCCGCATTCGGTACAGAACGTTCTTGACGCGCTAAAACCTTGGATCCGTACCGCGACCTGCCGCGGATCGGCCGAGGACGTCCGTGACCCCCGTCCGGTGGTCGACGTCGCCGGTCTGCTCTCATCGGTCCAGGGTTCGTGGTCGGCCGCCCCGCGGCCGGCAGTAAATGACCACCACAGTGTGACGACCACAGTCGGGTATCACGACCGCCCGCAGCACGGTTTGGTAGCTCCCGTTAGGTCGTCGCGGGGAGATCGATCGCACGATGGTCTTGCTCACCGGCTATCGCCGAGTGTGCCGTGCTCTTTGATCATCGGGGGTGCGCAACGGGATCCTTGCGGACAAGTATGATGCTCCGCGAGTCGTCGAGGTCAGCGTGCCACGTGGCGAGAAAGTTCGGTCTGACGCGTGTTTCGGCAAAATCTACTTGGTACCCCAGGTCGGTCAGTCGGCTGACCGCGCTATCGAGCTCGTCTTCCCGAACAGCTAGAGAATCCCACGCATGGAGACAAATGTTAACCATGCCCCAACTTCGGTAAATGTAGGACCGACGGTGTAGATTCTGTTGAGTTTCGTGTAGAAAGTACGCCGCTAGTTGCGGTTCACCCAGTTCTAGATACGCTTCGGCAGCCAAAAGATTTCGACGAGCATCAAGCGGGCCGAAATGTCCTTCAGACGACCTCTTGAGCATGACCAACTTTTCTCGTGGATCAATGATGTTCCGAGCGAGGATCCATCCGGCAGCGCTATTGAGCCACGAATCCTGATTCGCATCGAAAAGTTCTTGCGCCCACCGATGGGCAGCATCTTTGCGGCCGAGTATCAATTGCGTTACTGCTGCATAGATTATTTCCGCATTTCTCAGATCATCGATGCGTCCAACATCCCTGGACCGAGAAAAATGAGAGCTGGACTCCGATTTCTTGAGATCAACGATATGCTCATTGCTGACGGCGGGGTCGAACTGATCCAGAATTACGCGAGCATGATTCAGATGCCCGGCTGTAACGCAGTGCGAGACCACGGTGAGAAGGGAGGCTGGGTAGCATCGCCAGTCTGCAACAAGTAGACTAGGTCCCAATACTCCCCACCATGTGGGATCTCCAAGTCCGTGTGCTGTAGCCATGGTTGTGGTGAGGGACACCAACACTGCGATCCGCACTCGTCCGGATGGGATGTCTGCAAGCAAGTCCGCGGCGCCTGAAACGCATCCCGTCTCCACCTGCTTGTGCAACTGCGCCTGCCGTGCCCAAGTAGGAAATCCTATCTCTTCCCGTTCGATGTCGAGACGGATCGGGAACTTTTCGGCGAGGCTGTCGACAAAATCCACCGATAGCATTGAAGCATGAAGTCCGAGGTAAATAAACTCCCGTAGCGCGCACTCATCGTCGGCATCAGAGTACCGTCGAATCTTCGACTCAATCATTGATTTCCATTGCTCGGGCAGGATTTCTCGCACTTCCCTGTAGAGATCTACGCTGATCAGATCGGCGAGTAGGTTCAGGGCCCGTGTGTTCGTCCAGGCGGTGTGGCGCGTGGCGGAGCGGGTTACCCTCCTCTCCGTCAGTTCGATTAGCGATGCTGAATCCTGTCGACGTGTCATTCCATTGATGAGGGGACAGAGTCCTTCATGGATCAGGGCGAACGCCGAGTAGTAGGCATTTTCGAAAGTCAGCATACCGCGATCGAACCGGAGGAACAGGCGATCGAGATCGTGGAGAAATTTGTCGAATTTGCCATCCGCTTCGATCATTTGTTCGCTCCCTCCTCGCCGGCTGTTATTCCCGCTGTGCCGGTCCAGTTTGCTCACCCTAGCTGCTGAGGACGTTCACAAGGGCTGACCTTGCGCTTTCACGGAGACTTCTGACTGGATGTGCAACTGACGGATGCCTATGACAGCGGCCCTCAGGGATTCCGTCGCCCCGGCTGGTATCGCGTTGCTGCTCCGGACCGGTGAGCAAACCCGGGGCTGCCACCATGTTGTCCATCGAATCCGGCGACACCAACGACCGTGCTGGGCAGTCCATACTGCCGACGACCGGAATCCGGCCGGAACAACCACCCGAAGGCGGTCAAGCCACCACACCGAATTTGCCAAGAATCGAAACCGAGGAGACATACAGCTTATGACGAAACCACTGTAGTGGCGGGAGGCTGAAGCTGGAGCGGGTGTGCTCCAAGGTGGGGGAACGGTGATGCGGATACGAATCCGGTTTCCCGGGTCCCACAGCGGAGAAAGGACTGCTCGACATGGGCGAACACTTTGACATCCGGGAGAACCACGAGGGCAGCGCCCAGTGGACAGCTTCCCTCCTTGCCTTACGACAGCACGACGAGGGGCGAGCAACCAAATTGCGAGGCGAGATCCCGCTGCTGCTGGGGCGTATGTGTGCTGAAGCGCCAGGTACTTCACTGGAGTTGTCCGTATCCGGCCAGCCGAGCGGCGTCGTCACTATCGACGTGCACGTCGCCGGCCCGGCCGATTCGGCTACGCAATGGTGCACGGAAGCTGCCGTGGTTCTCGACCAGATCGCCGAAGTCGAGCAGTCGTGTCGGATCCCAAGTAAGAGACAGCAGGTGTGGCCGATTGTCCCGGTGCGGACAGTCCCGCTCCTCGGATACAGCATCGATCCACCCTGCGACCTCAATAGGAAGGCCTCAGCGCCGGTCATGTGGCATGCACCGTCGCAGATCCACGCACGATTCGCGAAGCATCCAGTGTGGGCGGAAGTGGCTGCTGCTCATCTTCGATACGGACTGCGGGTGAGGGTGACGCCGGCGGAAGCACGAACGCAGCCGGACTTGTGGGACGTTCAACTAGCCGTTCTCACAGCGGGCGACCCTCCATCGTTGCGACTACGGTCTCAAATTCGGGAACTGCTCCCCGGTCTGCAGATCGCCACGCAAGCGAGTGTCGTACCCGTCGCGGTGCGAGTCGATGCCGGGCAACTGCCAGTGTTGTTCGCTGTCCCGATTGCGGGAACGACCCCAGTGAACGGAACCTATGCGGCAGCAGCAGCCCCGATTCCGATGTATCCGACCCGGGACCGTTCGTCCGCAGTCCGGAATGGACTCCGCCTCGGGCTCGGGCACACCGAGAGCCGGGCACGCATCCCGGTGCGGCTCCGCCCCGCCGAGCAACTACGGCATGTACATGTACTCGGTCGCACCGGCACCGGCAAATCATCTCTGCTTGCCGGTGCCGCTTACTCGATCGCGCAAGAAGGTGCGGGAATGCTGGTGCTCGACCCGCACGGGCACCTGATCGACCGGATCCTCGCCGAGCTTCCGAACGACGCGATCGACCGCACCCGGGTGATTCGTTCCGGCGACATCGAGCATCCCGTGCCGCTGAATCCGCTCGCGGTCACCGATGCCGTTGCCCGTGACCTCGCTATCGACGAGACGTGCGCGATGTTCGAGTATCTGTTCGACAAGAAGCAGAACGGTGTCGCCGGCCCTCGATTCCGTGAACGCGTCGGAATGGCGTTGCGGGCGTTGACCACTGTCCACGGATCCACGGCCTCACTGCTGGATGTACCGATTGCACTGAGCGAGGATGGCTTCCTCAAACGAGCGGTAGCCGCATCAGGCGACGCTCGCCTGGCTGCCTGGTATGCCAACGAGGTGCGTAACCGCAGGTCGAACGACTACGGCGATCTCGTGTCTTGGGTGAATTCGAAATTCGAGGCCTTCACCGCGACTGCAGCGATGCGCGCAATTCTCGGCAGTGGTATCGATGCCTTCGACATGGCAGAGGCCATGGACACCCACCAGATTGTGCTGGTCGATCTGTCCAAGTCCCACCTCGGGGAATCCGCATCCCGCTTGCTGGGTTATCTGCATCTGAATCGGGTCTGGTCGGCTGGGTTGCGGCGCACCGGCGCCCGCCCGTTCACCGTCATCGTCGACGAAGTGCACTCGATGGTCTCTGGATCGCTGACCTCGATGCTGTCCGAAGGCCGCAAGTTCGGACTCTCGGTGATCATGGCTCACCAGTATCTCGACCAACTCGATGAGGATCTGCGCCCGGCTGTGGACGGCAATGTGGCCACCACGGTTGCGTTCCGCTGTGCAGTTTCCGACGCCGCCGCCATCGTCCATCGGTTCGGTGGTCAAGTCGACCCGGCCACGCTCATGACATTGCCGGATCTGTCCGCGGTGATCCTGCGGTCCGCGGCCGGCGGGATGGCGAGGCCTCACACCCTGACCGTGGATCACAACGATCGAAACTACGTCCGTACAGGCACCGAACTCGAACATCTCACCACCCTGGTGACCGACCGAACTCGTCGCGAGTGGAGCGATCCTCACGCGGAGGCGACCCGCCGCGCCCGAGACGGCTACTCGCAGGTCTGCACCATCGAGCCAGCAGAAGAGACGTCGACGGCACCCCTGGCGGGAAAGGCCTCTTTTCTGGACGACTGGCTGGCCCGACGACAACAGGATGTCAGTGAATCGGCATAACCACCAGCTCCGAGCGGGTCGGAGCGCGAGAGCACGACCCGCTCGGAGCAGGCGTGTGCAGGGTGGGGGAACGGTGAGGCACCCGAGACAAGCGGTGCGATACCGCGCCGCTCCCCGTGCCGAAGAAGGAGAGACCTGATGACACGGCGCCTCGCCGATGATCCGCTGTTGCACGACCTGGTCCAGGTCCTGTCCGGGAAGTTGCCCGACCTCGGAGCCGAGGCGATCACCGATCTCGCCCAGGTGGTGTATGCAGAGTTGGAATTACGAGTCGGTACGCGTCTGGCCGAGGGGTTGTCCGACAGTCAGCTCCACGACTTCGAGGTGCTGTCGGACACGGGTGACGAGCACGGGATGGCACGGTGGCTCGACACCACCGTCCCGCACCACCGCCAACTCGTGCGTGCGATTCGTACGGAGTTGATCGACGAGACCGTCGAGGCTGTTGACCGACACACCTGACCCGAGTTCGGTTCCCGGGTGCCTCATTCCCCGGTTCGAGTCCCGACCTCTTCGACACGGTGAGGTGAGAGGACGAAGGTTGATATCTGCTGAACAAGCGCACCCATACAGGGTCTGACCGGGCTGCTGTCGGACCGCGACCAGCATCGGACCCTTCAGTACACGATGGGTCGCCCCGGCTCGGCGGACGAAATCGACACATCTCCGACCATCATCCAGGGACCGATCCCGCACTGCATGCGGTGGGGGATCGGTCTCAACGACGACAGAGACCAGCCCTTCACCGGTCACCTCTGTCATGAAATCCCACGCCGACGAAAGGCATCCCTATGATCGCCCCCCGCCCTCCGCATATTGTGTCCGGCGCTGTCGCCGCGGCCGCTGCAGTCCTGCTCGCCGGGTGCAACAGCGAACCGACCACGACAACCGAATCCCCCTCCGCACCGACGGTCGCAGCTGCTGGGCTGTCCGGCACCGATCCGGCCGCCTGCGCTCACTTCGCCGCCCAGCCGATCAACCCGGACGCACCCCTGGTCCCCATCGTCGTCGACCGCACCGGCTCGGTCCGGGAGCTGGAACTTTCGCCCGCGCTGGCGCCGGTCCTGACGCAGATCCAGTCCACGGGGGCGGTAATCCAGACCATCGGTGTCAACGGCAGCGGCGTTCCCCCTACCGTCGGCGCACCGATCGCTCTGGATCCCGCACCCGGCAAGACCAGCCGCAACGCCGACCAACAGCGCCAGGCCGCCCTCGGATGCCTCCGGGACTGGCTCCATACCCCCGACACCGTCCCGGTCGGCGACAATACCGACCTGCTGGCGGCTTTGTCGGCCACAGCACGGCAGGCCCCCCACCAGATCGTGGTGCTCTCCGACGGCATCAACACCACCGGCGAGCTGAATCTGTTCACTCCGCCGGCCAACCCGAGCTCGACCGCGGACCAGGTCCGCACCAGCGGCATCTGGACCGCGGCGACAGGGGTGCCGGTGCACTGGTTCCACCTCGCCGAAACCACTCCTCCACTGTCCGAAACCCATCGAGGGGCGGTCACCGAATTCTGGACCACCCTGCTCGGCGCCGACCTGCACCTGTACACCCGCACCGGTACCACCGGCGAGTAAGACACACCGAATCGCAGTCGGTAGCGGCCCAGGCCCCTCGCCTCTCCACGCTTGGGCCGCTCCCGCTGTGATTTGAGCGCACATCCCCCTCCCCGCATACGCGAGACAGGACAAAGTCGTGCCTGGCTGGAAGACCAATGCCACCGTCGTAGCAGGCGTCGCCGGACTGGTGTTCGGGACCCTCGGGGCCCTCGGGCCCGAACAATCGCCCGACGAGCGCCGCGATCGCCTCGGCTCACAGCTCAGCGACCTCAGCGATGCCGACCAAATCAGCAAGGATCGCCTCCGCGAGCGAGGTATGGACGGCATCGACATGGAGAACAGAGAAAAGCTGTTGCCCGCAGAGCGACTTCCGCGCATACGAATCCGGTTGCCGTGAGCATCGTGAGGCGACCACCGCGATGCGGAGATTGGGTCAAGGCCACCGGCACCATCCCGGTTACCTTCACCGACCATCTCCTCACGACCACCGGAATCAGGCCCGGTACTCGCGGGGTGGTCGTCGCCGGCCCGTGCGGGTGGCTGCGACCGACCGCGACGGTGCGATTCGACACCGGACTCGGCGGAACCTGCGAGGTCAACACCCCGTTGAGCAAGATCCGTGTCAGCCGCCGGAACGGGGGCATCGAGCGGTTCACCGGCCGCGCTCACTGGATGGGTCTCGCCCGGCTCGGCGTTGCCCTCGCGCTGTGCGCGCCGGTGCTGTATTTCGTGCTCGTCTACCTATGGACCTTCCGCACCTTCGAAGGGTTGGTCCCCGCCCTGATGACGTCCGCCCTCGACAGTGCGGTCGCCATGGTGGGATTTGTGCTCACCCGCCCGGTCGAGGCAGCGACATTTCTCATCCTGACCTGGCTGCTGGGACGGTTCGCCTTCCGCTGAATCCGAGATCCTCCTCAGTGGAACTGCACACCGTTCCCCCGCCCCGGCTCCACGGGTGGGGGAACGGTGTCATCGATGTCAGGGCCGCCACAGTGTGGCCGTCTCCCCTTCACCGAAGGACATTTCGCCATGGCCGCACTCTTCGGCAACCGCCGGATGTCGCCGATTGCCGGGGGCGGACGCGTCAGCGCCGCACTCGGATCCTTCTTGAACTCGCATCAACCCGGCGGGCCCACCACTCGTTCTGCCGCCGAGTGGGTTGCCGACATCGTTGCCCGCACCACGGGACTGAACATTGAACGTTCCGCCCACCGAAAAACCCGGCGCAATCGAAACCGACTCACCCGCGCAGTCGGTTCGTATCAGCGTCACACCGCCGCGCTCGACCGATTCACCACCGAGACCCGGGTACGCGAGCGGGAACTGCGAGAACGCACCTACGGGGAACATCGAGCCACCGATCTACGTACCCGCTCGAATCCGGCGGTCACCCTCATCAGCGGACCGTTCCTGCTCCTGGTCGAAACGATTGTGCTGATCGCCGAACTCACCTTCTACTACTACATGTTCTCCAGCGACCTGCAGGCCGATGCCGGATGGCTGGAGCAGGCCATGGTAATCGTGCTCGCCCTGCTTGTTCCGGTCGCGGGTATCGCTGCAGCGCGGTGGTTCGGTGCGTCGTTCACCACCGTGCGGGGGCTCCACGCCGGCGCCGTCGAGACCAGAACAGCTCTTGCGTACCTGGCCTTGATGACCGCTACGGCAACCCTCGCAGTGGTGTGTTCGGCCACTTTCGAACTGGTGGTCTGGCGCTACGCCGGACAAACCATTCCTGGTCTCACGGTGTCTCACCCCCCGGAACGGGTCATGGCGACCGTGTTCGTCGTTGTGCTGCTGCTCGACGCAGGTATCCGTGCTTTCGCCGTCCCGGTGGCAGCGCGCTCGGATGCGCACCTGGCTCACAGCATCCGCTCCGATCGACGAGCCCATGCTCGGCTGGTCAACGCGCAGAGCAAGGCGCTGACCAAGTGGATCACGGCCTGGACCGCCTTGGAAACCGTGCTGCATGTGTTGCTCGACGATATCGAGCGTGCCCTGTCCGCGGCCGATGTTCATGTCCTTGCCGCTCGAGCCCGCGTTGCCGGTCAGAGCGACGAACACGATGCCGACTCCGCTTTGCGGCCGGCTCAAGACGCGGGGTGGGAGGGAATCCGGATCGGACCGCGCATGGCTCTGCCGCATATCGACGTGCAACTGCGGATCCTCGATGCCGCGTTCGCCCAACTCCACGCACAGACTCCGCCGGCACACGTGCACTCCGAGCCCACCGTTGCGTCACTGCAACGCCGCATAGACCTCTCACACAAGCTCCGACACAACGGTCCTGACGAGGCGGCCTCGGTGGCCTAGCTCGGCATGGAGAGCAGTCCGGTAGGTGGCAGAGGCGGTCTCTGCCACCTACCGGACGCGGTGGCTGCTTGTTCGACGACGAGTCGCGCTCAGACAGACCCCCGATGCTCGAGCCGGCGGGGGAACGGTCTCGCGTATGACGGCACCACGCTGCACGGTGCCGCACCCGACATTCGCCACCCCTTACCTGGAGACCAAGCCATGACCCACGAACGCTTCGTCGACGTCCTGCTCGACGTCATCATCGACTTCACCCGCGGCGCATTGAGCTCCGCCGACGCCCTGACCACGGTGACGACTCTTGTACGTAGTCGAGACGATTACCGGCCAGGCGCGCACCCGGAGCGTGGGCAACTGCTGTTCGAAACCGCCGAGGCACTGCCGAGCGAGACGGCGCAACTGTTCGTGCTCGCCGCCCCGCTCGTTCTCGAAGCGCTCGCGGCACGCGAGTATGTGACGGAGGACTCGGATCTGCACGAGCAACACGCGGCCGCATTAGAAGTGGCGATGCTCGAGTACGACCTCGCAGGTGACGACATCGTCCTTCCCGTACTTGCCGCCCTGTTCCCCTATGAGCACTATCCGTTCGACGGCGCCCTCATCGCACGTGTTCTGCGCCCGCACTGTCCCGGCAATGCCCATCCCGGGGATGCGGCCATCTGATCGATGCCTCCGCGGCATGACCGCCGCAGCGCTCGGCGCCGTAACCGCCGATCGGACACGACATCATGGGAGCGACACCAGGCCGGCGGACAACTCCCGTCCAGGTCACCCGACTGCGTACATCACCCGGTCGAGGTCGCCCGTTCTGTCCGCCTGCCGACGGAGATGCCGAACGGGCACCGTCGGCAGGTCCAGAACGGAGCGCGCATGCCATCTTTCCGATCTCGCTGAGGTAGCGACTCTCGGCATCGGTGTCTATGGACGCCCGATCGCTTCCCGTCGAAGTTGCGGAAGGTCGTGTCAATTGGACGTCAATCTGCCCAGCGATCCCGCCGCCGCTCGACCGCAGCACGACAGGGGTGGGGGAACGGTGAACACGACGAACGTCGGTGACACCCACCGGCCGACCGACAGGAGTTCTCATGTCCGTCCGTCGCACCGCCCCGGCCCGTCGTCACGCAGTACGCGCGGGCCGGCATCGCAGCAATCGCCCCAGGACGCTGCATCTGATCGACCTCGAGAACCTCGTCGCCGGTCAGATCACGCCCGAGGCGTGCACGGCAGCGTGGCAGGAATACTGCCGACGCCTCGACGTGCGCTGGGACGATCACGTCATCGTAGCCGTCTCGGAAAAGAACGCGTTGACCGCATTCCTGGCGCTTCCCGGAACAGTTCAAAAGGTCGTCGGATCCAACCGCCGTGACGGCGCCGACCGCGCGTTGATCGACGCGGTCGAACTCGGCTGGGCTCAGACCCGGTTCCGCCAGGTGGTCATTGCCTCGGGCGACCACATCTTTGCTCCGCTGGCGAACAAGCTCACCGTAGGTGGACTGTTCGTCGTGCAGGCAATAGGCGGGTCCTGGACGTCCACCGAACTGTATCTGGCCTGCCAGGGCCAGTACTACCTGCAAGATCTGCAGCGTCGATTCCAACAGCGCCTCGCAGTTGTGCCGAACTGACCCGAAAATTCATATCGGTCTGTGGGGCCGGACTGTAACGCCCCGGCCCCACAGACCGGAAAGTGGTATGAAACTGGTGCACCAGGCTCGTACGCTGGTGCATTTTCCCTATATGTGGAGGCTGCAGGATGCCGGCAAGCGAGCACCCCGATTGGCTCATTCCTCGATGGTGGGCCGACGACAGGGACACTACGATCTCGCGCAATCGATTGATCGACAAATGGACCACCGCAGCCGCACCTCCGAAACCGGAAAAGAAGGTCTTCGTTCCGGAACTTTCGGCGTGGTCGACCGCTTTGGGTGTCCGGGACTGGGTCAAAGAACGCTACACCCCCACCGCGGCCGGACTGGCGAGCAGATCGGTCAAGGCGGAAATCGACGATCCTGAAGCATGGTGGGCGGTATCGGCGCTCTACGCCCACTACGGTGATCCCCTTGCGCGGTTCACCAGTGGTTTCCAGAACGAAGCCAAAGCGCGTCGCCCAGAAAAGCTGCCCAAGCGGGTATCCACTGCCGTGCGTGAGTTCGAACGTAACGAGACCTGTGTCGCAGCGCGAAAAGCCCTGCTGGAACCGCCGGAAGGAACGTCGGTGCTCACCACCGAAGCCCACACCGACCGGTTTCTGGAAGATCCCCAACCTCGTTACTCCCAAGTGCTGGCAGCAGCAATGCGCGGATATGCAGCCGCGCTGATTGCATACCGCGACCGTCTCGCGTCGACCATCAGCGAGGTGCCCCCCGACGTCGATGTGCAGATCGCACTGAACGCGTGCATCGACGCCCTTGCCATTTACGGTGAGACCAAGGCCCCTCGCCGCGACGCCACCGACAAAGAGAACAATAAAGCTACCGCATTGCTCGACCAATTGCTCCATGACCACCCGGAGCTGCTGACGCACAACACCGACATTATCGGCGAGGCGTGGGCCAGCGTACACAAGACCTTGACGAACTGGATGATCGACGGACGGGACGTCACCAACGCGACGATTCTGTTCACGAGGATAAAAGCGGTTCGCACCAGCCGTCAGCGTGAACAGTGGCGTGAGGAAGCACGGAGCATCCCGGACGAGGCCCTGACCCTCAGCGAAGTCGACACCGGTACAGGTGCCCGGTGGGAAGCGGCAGGAACCGAAGCCTTCGACCGAGTCGAACAGCAGGCTCTCTTGGGCCGAATCCGCGCTGCACTCACCGAGTATCCCGCGACCGTCTTCGTCGACGGCGAACCCGTCGACTGCTGGGAAAAACAGTACGCTTCGACCATCCTGGACAACGGGGCGGCCGTGAGCGAACATCTCGACTTCGCCCACCTGCGTCCGCTCGTGCTGCAGCTCTGGCAGGACGGCAAACCGGCCACCGCCCGATGCAACACCGCCGTGCAAGCGGCCGAGGACATCCGATCGATGTTGCGCCTCGCCTTGTCGGCAGTCGTCGAAACAGCCGAAGACCTCGACGGGCTCGGGAAGACGAAGAAGAACCAGACCCGGCGGGAACGCACCACCGAGATCAACCAGATGTTGAACAAGAGCCGCAGTTCACCCAACGCGGAAACGGAGAAGAAACGATGACGACGCCCAACCTCGTACCCGACGGGGTCCTGACCATCACCGGCGACGGCACCGCGTCCTGGTGGTCCCCCGAGCCGGCGGTTGTCGCTGCGGTGAAGGTGAGTGTCGGCCGGGGTGCGGTCGTAGAAGTCGATGCCGCCTACCCGGACCGGGTCTTGAGCTGGGTACTCACCCCCGACGGCGACGTCGACGCGCTCGCCGCCGCGTTCGGTGACCCCACGCTCGCCGAGCACGTCGCGGCCGCCGCCGCCGGCGCCGAGACCGTGACGGTAACTCCCGCTCCTCAACTGGTGGGACCGTGGATCCGTCGAGCCTTGGTAGCCGCCGTACAGCGCTGGGCCCTGCGCCCGGTCGACGAAAGCGCCTTGATGCTCGACGAGGCCGCCAGCCACTATCGGACCGGCAACATGCCTGCCGCCACCCGATTGTTCGCCCTCGCTTCCCCCGCCCTGATGGCACTGGGCCAGCAATGCCTCAACGGACAACTGGCAGGAGGACCCGCCGAGGAACTACGTGAGATCACACAGGCCGCTGGCCAGGCGGTCGCCGACACCGCATGGGGCGGCAACATCCTCAGCCTGGCCGCATCGCTGCAGTCCCAGACCGCCATCGACGACGACGCGTTGGCTGCAGCGCTCCGGGAATGGGATCTCGAGGACGTCTCCTTCGGAGGTGCCGTCCATATGGGCGCCGACACCGTCGAATTCAGCGATGTAAGCGTCGACTCGGCGCAGATCGACCCGAGCACGATACCGCCACGGATACTCGACTGGCGCGGGGCCGAGGAGCACGAATTGTTCCTCGAATACCAGGCTGCTGCCGACCAAGTAACGGTCAGCGCCACCCTCGCTATCGATGTCGACCCGCTGTGCCTGGAAACGCAGCAGCTGTTCGCCTACGGCGCCGACCGCGCCACCGGCGAAGTCATCGCTGTCGCTCCGATGCAGGTCCGAGGCCACCGCGTCGAAGCGCAGCTTGCGTGCCGAGGATATTCCCCCAGCGCTCTGCATATCGGGCTGTACTACGCCGGCACCGAGCTCGATGCGCTGCGACTCGACGAAGTGGGGCAATTGCTGGTGACGGTCGACCGCTGGATGCTGGACGCCTGGAATCATCAGCGCACCGCCCTCGCGGCTATCCACGCTGTCCCCGCCGACGCAGACGAGGCCCTTCTGGACGCAGCGGCGCAGATCCACGAGGACCACCTCGACCTAGCCTCCACTGCGGCGGACACCGCATCCAAGACGATCACCCGTTATCTGGCGCACCATCCCGATGCGCCGGCGGAGACGGTCACGGTGCTCGAGGGGCGGCGTGAGGTGATCCAGAGATACCTGGACGATCTCGAGGCGATCTCGGCCAGCCGCTCGCCGAACATGCCCGCGCTGCTCGCCGAGATGCTACCCGTCGAGCCGTGGAACGACGAGGACGACCAGTGACCCCAGGATCGGCGGCTCCCACCGCATCCGCCGGCCGCCGATCCGAGGGCCGGGTGGTGGACGTGGTGGTGCGTGCCGCGGACGCCGGGGACACCTACCTGTCGTGGCGCTGGCTCGACGACGTGCACACCCCCCACGCCAGCCGACTGTCCGCCGCGACGTTGAAGTCCGTGCTCGAACGGCTCGATGACGCCTTGATCGCGCCCCGCAGCGGAGAAGACCCGGATGGTGTGCGGCGCGCACTCACCGAGGGGGACTTCAGCAATCTCGCCGCGGAACGTGACCTTGCCGACCACCTGACCGCAGCTGCTCTTCCGGCACCATTGGTGCAGCAACTCCTCGACCGCGTCGACCGCGGATTTCACATCAGATTCCGGTTGACCCCGAGCCCCATGCTGGCACGGATTCCCTGGGAAGTAATGGCTGTCGACCCGACACGGCGACTGATCGAGGTGGCCGACATCACCTACGATCCACCGGCCATCATCCATGCCTCCCGCAGTCGACCGGCAGTCGCATGGAGGGAGCGGCGAACGCAACCAGCGGTGTTCATTGTCGATCCGAAATTCCCCACCTCGAGAGGGCCCCGTCCGTTTGGCCCCGTATTCGACGGCGTGAGCGACAGTAAGGTCCTCAGGAATCGTATCCGGGAGCATGAAGAGATCGGCGGGGCGGATGCTGGCGCGCACACTGACTCAGTCGGTCGACTGATCAGCCGCGAGGATCTGTCCGATCTGCTGCGAGCGGCTCCGCGTTCCCGCTTCTTCTATTTTGGTCACGTCACGGCAACCCCGGACGAACCAGGGACAGCGTCCCTGCATCTGTCCGATCCGGCCATGACCTGGGGTATGGCCGAACCCAAGCGGATTAAGGACTTCCCGACCGACCACAGGCCCCTGTCGGCCCTGGACCTGATGCTCGGCACCACCATGACCGCAGACCCCGCGGTATGGACGTTGTATGGCGCTGACAGACCTCAAGCGGGGCACGAGATCTGGCCGATGCCCCCCCGAGTGGCGCTCATCGCCTGTGAAAGCGGTATCGACTACCGTTCTGCCGAAACATTCGGGCTGGTCATCGCCATGCTCGATGCTGGAGCCGAGCTGGTCACCACCACACGATGGCCTCTCCCCACAGGAAAGGCCTTTCGTGACCATCACCCAGACCTGCCCCGCGGGGTATCACCCCCCGTCGATCTGGGCTTGGCCGTGGACCATGCCCACACACTCGACGATCCCGTCCACCATCTCGCCGACTGGCAACGCGGGCAGCTGCAGTTGTGGCGGGCACACGGCGAAATCCAATACTCGCCACTGTTGTGGGCAGCGCTGATCCACACGCTTGCCCCCATGCGCACAGAACAGGAACCTCGTTGGTGACCACTTCACATGAGCGCCGCGACCCCGCTGCCGGTCTACGCCTGAATCGGGACAGTTCGGGCATACTGTCTTCCGTGTCGATCCTTTCCCGCTCAGCTTCCGAGCTCGAATACTCCATCATCGACTTCGATGCCGACGTCCGAGATCCGTCCGGTGTTGCCGCGTGGGTGGAGGACTGGCTGGACTCACCCGAGATGGTGGAGCTATTTTCTCTTTTCGGCCACCAGATCGGCTCCTCGGGACTGCGGAACCGCCTCCATGAGGCTGAAGAGATCACCCGAGCGATATTCGATTTCCGTCAAGGTGGTGAGCGGTGGGAAGCACGGAAAACCGATTTCGCGCCCCGCGTGACCACAGTGGTGGAGGCCCTCGTATCCCGTCTCTTCCGTGAGCCGACAACCGATTCCGCGACGGGAATTGACGCGGTCGATCACGCACTCGTGCTGGGAGGCAGAATCAACAGCTGCATCCTGCGTGGGGAGTTGCTGGCCAAGTTGGTCGCCGAAGGTCTTCCGGTGGGAACCGTATGGGGTTTGGGAAGCCGTCGCGAAGCCATCGCCGACGAGCGGGCCGTGGCCGAGCGGCTGGGCCTCGGTTCGATCGACGACGAACTCGACGCGATGGCCGCGGCGCTGCGCTACTCGATGCGGATTTCCGGGCCGGATACGTCGAAGGTGGGCAGCGCACAACCCAGTGAAGTCCGCCGTATCGCTGTGGATCCGATGCCGGTGATCGGTCTGGCGGCGGCGCCCGGGCCCGGCAAGCACCGCGCCACGACCAGCGACACCTATCGCTTCTTCCGCGACACAGCAAAGGTCGAGGCAGGTCAGCATCTGCTCATCGTGACCTCCGCCATCCATGCGCCGTTTCAACATGCGCAGGCCATCGCCGAGTTGGGTATTCCCACCTCGGCGACGATCACTTCGGTGGGGGCGCACATCGGAACGAGCAGTGAATCCGACGTCCGGCACGAGTGGACGACCGCCGAGTGGCTGCAAGAGATACGGTCGGCAATCTGGTCGATGAAGAACATGTACGACTCCCTGCTGGAGGCATACCCGGCCCTCGACGTAGGTGGCTCACACCGTGGATCATGATCTGCGCCTGAAGTGGGTTCACCACGTGTCGACCACGGCACAACTGAGCTCGGATGACTCTTCACTGGTCGGTGACGGAGCGCGGTAGTGTTGAGCGGCTTCGTGGAACCGCGCCAAGGCGATCGCGCCGGTCGGCATACGGAGTTGTGGGGGCGCGGCCATGGGCAGCACGGCTCCGGCGACCAAACGCACAGAGGTTAGGTGCCGGTTGTCCACCGTGGTCCATTCGGCCTTGCTCAGCCGCAGGAGCTTTTCGTCCTCGACGGCGGCGGCAGTGGATTGTCCACCATCGCTGTCTTGGGTCCGGGTGTGGATACCGCTGTTGATGACGGTTTCGACGAGTTCGGCAACGAGTTCGGCATCGCCGGTCTCGATCGCCCATTCGAAGGCCATGCGCGTGGCCTCGGTGACGGTGTGACGCCAAGCGGATCGGGCTGCCGCTGTGGGGAACTGGTACTTGACGGAGTCGAGGTACAACAGTGCCGGCAACAGGAGATCCACGGCTGAACCGTCGGCGCGGGAGGGGGCGGCCGCCAGGCTGGAAGCCAGGTTCACAGCGCAGCGTGCCTCCCATTCGTAGAGTCCGAGCGCTCGGAATTCGGCTCCGGCAGAACGGTAAGCTTCCTGAGCCTGCTCGTGGTGGCCGAGCCGGTCGTCGAGGCGGGCAAGGTTCATCGTGCACCCGGCCGCTTGACGGGCCTTCCCGGGAGTATTGTCGAAATACTCTTTGGCACGCCGGTAGTAATCCTTCGCGGAATCGAGTTCACCGAGCGCGGCATGTTCGACACCGAGATTCATTCGACACGCGGCCACCCGCTCGGGTAGGTCGAGTACTTCGAAGAGCTCCAATGCTTCGACGTAGGCGGTGGTTGCCCGTGCATGGTCACCACGGGACCCGTATACCGTTCCCAGATTCATCCAGCATGTAGCGAGCCGGGGGCGGTCACGGTGCTCGTAGAAGGATCGGGCTCGACCATAGGCGGATTCGGCATGATCGAACCGGCCGACGCGCGTATGAACGTATCCCAGATCGGTGTCACATGCAGCGACGAGGTCGTCGCGGCCTTCGGCGGCTGCCGTGGCGCGGGCTCGTTCCAGCTGTTCGTGCGCAGCGGCGTATCGGCCCGACTCGGCATAGAACACCCCCCGGTTGACGGCAACCTTGATCAGGTCGCCGCGTCGGGGGCAGTGGTACTCGACGTCGTCGAGAACAGCGAGCGCCTCACTGTATGCTCCGGTCGTTGCTACGGCGTTGGCGAGGTTGAGGGCACACGAGATGCGCTCGGCATCGAGTCCTAGCGCGGGATCGGTGTAGACCGGCAGGGCACGACGATACGCGGCAACTGCCTCGTCCAGCCGGCCGAGGTGCTGAAAGGCACGCCCCAGGCACTGATCGCAATCGGCGACACCGCGACGAATCGGATATGGTCTGTGTCCGGCAAACCGGACTCGAGCAGTCTCGAGGAAGCCGATCGCCTCGTCGCAGCGCTGCAGTTCCACCAGCGCCTTGCCCAACCCGAGTCCGGCGTTCGCGCTCCGGCGCAGATGGCTGCACTTCTCGGACAAGTGCAGCGCATACCGGTAGACGGCCGCCGCCTTCGCGTAGTCGCCGCCACGGAGATAGCTTTCGCCGGCTCCGCAGGCGATATCCGCCTCGTCCAAGAGTGCGTCGATCTCGCCCTGGGGACGGGGATCTTCTCCAGCGTCGGAGGTGGAGTTTTCCGGGTTCACTTATCTTCTCCTCGCGTTGTTTCGCGGACCTATACCCCTTGGAGTACGTCGCGATATCGGCCCGACCGGAGAATCATCCGTGCCGAACGCGCCAGCAATCCGTAGGTGGGACGCTGCGTCTTGCGTGAGGTGTCGTGGTCAGCCTGCACGTCGTCCGTTGCGGAGGCATGCCGGGGGCGCTTGTTCTCCAGCCACCGGAAGTAACCGTGTGCACCCGTACCGCCCCGGTCGTTGAAGAGTCTGTATGTCTCGACATGGGCCAAGATGTCCAGGATTCCCGCATCGTGGGAGTGCTCGCCCAGGAAAGCCGAGCATGCCGCGGCGTCGAGGTGACCGTCGACAGCGTGGATCAGGTGCGGTGGGACACCGGGGCGTATTCCGAACGAGAGACCTTTCGGCAGGTACGGGTGCGAACCCTGATTGAGAAACGACCAATGCAGAGCAATCCGAGTCAGATCCAGCACATGAGACTTGAGCGGTGCTGCGCTCGAACCGAGGTGCTGTGCGGGCGGCACCTCGATGATGCGGGCATACAGATCGGGTACATCCCGCAGATATTGCGAGTAGGCGTTCCCCGCGCTGAGTTCGACGGTGGCAGCCAACAGCAGGGCCCGGATGTACATGATGTTCGAGGTCAAGTACCACGACGCGGTCGCGAGTCGGCGTTCCTCGGGATTGGGATGTGAAGGCAGCCCCGCTTCCGCAGCGATCGTGTCGAGGAGTCGGCATGCACGTGCGCCGGCTTCCGCACCTGCCCGCGCCACGATCCGCAGCGTCCGTAGATCGGATCCTTGTCGCAGCGTCTTGGTAGGGGGCTGTCCGGCGCGTAGTTGGGCCCGCAAGATCGGATCCTGTTCGATCAACGCAGCCTCGACGTTTCGAACCAACTGTCCGCATTCCTGCAGGTAGAGCTGTTGTAGCGCCTCTTCCCTGGTCATTGCCTGTCGATCCTGCGGGGCGTCCGACAGTGCAAGATGGGCGCGGTTGATGCGGTCGAATGCAGCGGTGTATCGGTCAAGCTTGCTTGCCGCCATCGACACTGTGCGCTCGATCAAACCGCAGTAACGCCCGAGTTCCGGGTTCTGCCGCCGCAGCTCCTTCAACCGCGCCGTGCACGGAATCAGAAGCGCGGTCAACTCAGCCGGAGAAATCTCCGAAGACAACGGGACCGACACGATATGGAGAGCTTCGGCCTCGTAGAGACGGGACTGAGCGTGACCGACCTCGTCACGCAGCAGACGGGATGCGATCGTGTGCGCGAGACCGACGCGTCGAACCTTCGAGGCGGCGCGTGCCTCGTACGCCTGATGGGGAAGATCCCGGAAGTGCCCCGAAGTGCGGAACGGGGACAACAGTTCAGCCACCGATTCCCGATAGTGGTTGAACGACATGCCTTCTTCGAACGAGCCCAACATGACCAGTCCCTGTCCCTGTGCTTACGTTGGCACGTAGCATAATCCGATTTAGGGGAATTGCCCGATCGAACAGGGGTGAGATGACAACTGCACTGCCGGAACAGACCACAGGTTCAAAAGGTCGCCTGGAGCCGATGGCCTCCTACGTAGTCGCTGTCGACCACCAGGGAGATACCTCCGGAACGGGCCTGGTGCTGCCCGAAACGATGAAGAAGCCGTCGATCGCGACCGTGCAAGACGTCGGACCGGACGTCCACATCCTCCAGGTAGGGGACGTGGTTGTGTACAAGGAAGGGGCGGCTGTCGAGCTGATGATCAGCGGGCAACGCTACCTGCTCGTGCGCGAGGCAGACGTCCTCGCGAGGCTGCGTACGTGAACGGCGGTGTCGTAGAACAGGGGCAGTGAGAGGCAGGTATACGAATAGGTAAAGTGCGTGAACACCTGCACTGTTCCGGTGCCGGTCGTCCGTCCCGTGTCGTGCCCTTCGGAAGGTGAACGTGAATCCTGTTTCGTCGCTCCTCGAGATGGCGCACCTACCGGCTACTGAGGCCAACCTTGCCGCAGCCGACCTCGCGCTCGGTCGTGCCCTGCTCCGCGCTGGCCAGGACTACCTGGCCCGAGTCTCCGATGAGTGGGATGTCGACTTGTTTTACGAGGTCTACGGCCATCCACCCGCCTCCGGTGGATGGGCGCACGCGATCATGTCCGGCCTCGAGTCGAGACCCGACATCCCCGTCGAGGATCGAACTGCCATCTTGAAAGACGCGCTCACCAGTGCGCTGAGTCGGCTGAAGTCCTAGTCTTGACGAGCCGCTGGAACACCTCGATGCCACCCGTTCTTGCAGGCGCGGCGAGAAGGTCGAGGGCCGGTACCCTTACGGCGACTTCGACATCATCAACGCACGCCACCGAACATTTGATCCACATCACCGGGTGCGGACCAGATGTGAGGTCCGACAACCAAGTCGCACTGTCTGCGTTCTGATCGGGCACGCCTCCCCGTACTTGCAGCGGTGGGCGCTCGAACCCGTCGGTGAGGCTCACGTCAGGCGAAGGAGCAGTTCACCAACTTACATTCCGGACCGAGACGAATATCGAACCTGCGTTCGACCCCCTCGCGGATATGCGCAGCGAACCGCATCACTTCGTCAGTGGTGGCACCTCCCCGATTGGTCACCGCCAAGGTGTGCTTGGAAGACAAAGCAACGGTGCCGCGGCCCCACTGATGCCCGTACCCCCGGTGAAAACCGGCATGTTCGATCAACCACGCCGCAGGCAACTTGATCCCGGCAGGATCCGGATAGCGAGGGCACTCGTTCGCCTTCTCAGGAACCTCGGACAGCACAGGATTGATGAAGAAGGACCCAACACTCCACGTGTCGTGATCCTCCCGATCGAGTACCATCGCACGTTCCCGTCGCAACTCCATCACCGCACTGCGGACGTCCTTGGCTACTGCATCATCGCCCGGTCGAACCCCCAGCTTTTCGGCAAGTCCGGCATACGCAATCGGTCGCGACCGACCCGTCGCACAGAGTCGGAAGACAATCTGAAGTACGACGTAACGATCCGAGTGCTTGAACACGGACTGGCGGTGACTGCCGAATCCACATCGATCGTTCGACCACTGCTCGAGCTCTCCGGTCCGGCGGTCGTAGACGGTGACCATCTCCAGAAACTCCGACGTCAAGGTGCCATACGCGCCGACATTCTGGATCGGTGTCCCACCTGCCGAACCAGGAATACCGGACAACGGCTCGAGCCCCGCCAGGCCCGCATCGAGAGAAGCGGTCACTACCGTGTCCCATTCCACCCCGGCGTCGACTGTGACCAGCTCACCATCGATCCGCAACCCGGTGCTGGCCACGCGCACGACGAGACCGTCGAATCCGCCGTCCCCGACGATCAGATTCGACCCGCCGCCCATCACCAGGACCGGCACAGAGTCGGAATCGGCTTGGCGAACCATCTCGACCAACGCTTCGGTATCGCCGGCTACCTGATATTCCCTGGCGGGTCCGCCGAGCCGCATCGTCGTTAGTTCTGCGATTGACGTACCCACGAGGGGCCACCCTACACCGAGCACGCACCCGTAGCTTACGTGCCATACTGCCCCCATCCCGATCACGGACGACACGAAACCGCGAGTGAGCTGGGACAAAGAGACGAATCACCGCCGGAGTAGGTCACTTCTTCCGGCATACGTGCGATAGCACACCCTTCGGTCGGGCCCCTAAGTCGATCGCACACTTGCTCGATACCATGGACTAATTCGCAATCGAGGAGGCAGGGCGAATGCAGATCACCAGCGTCGGACACGCGGGGTTCCATATCCAGACCGAAGCGGGCTCGATCCTGTGCGACCCGTGGGTCAACCCCGCCTACTTCGCGTCGTGGTTCGTGTTTCCCGACAACACGCGGCTGGACTGGGACGCGCTCGGCGACGTCGACTACCTGTACGTCTCGCACCTGCACAAGGATCACTTCGACGCAGAGAACCTGAGCAAGCACGTCCGCAAGGACGCGACGGTACTGCTGCCCGACTACCCCGTGCCGGACCTGCGCCGCGAACTCGAGAATCTCGGGTTCACCAAGTTCTTCGAGACGACCGATTCCGTCAAGCACACCGTCAGCGGACCCAAGGGCGACCTGGACGTGATGATCATCGCCCTGCGCGCACCCGCCGACGGACCACTCGGCGACTCCGGTCTCGTCGTCTCGGACGGCGAGACCACCGTGTTCAACATGAACGACGCCCGCCCGGTCGAGATGGACACGATGCTCGAGGCCTTCGGGAAGATCGACGTCCACCTGCTGCAGTACTCGGGCGCGATCTGGTATCCGATGGTCTACGACATCCCCACACGCACCAAGGCGAACTTCGGCAAGCAGAAGCGCCAGCGCGGCATGGACCGTGCACGCAGCTACATCGACCAGGTCGGTGCGACGTGGGTGGTCCCGTCGGCCGGTCCGCCGGTGTTCCTCGACCCGGCGCTGCGCCACCTCAACGACGACCACGGCGACGAGGGCAACATCTTCCCCGACCAGACGGTCTTCCTCGAACAGATGCGCCTGCACGGCAACAACGGTGGCGTGCTGATGATCCCCGGCTCGGTCCTCGACGTGCACGGCAGCGAGTCGATGACGCTGACCCATCCGATTCCCGATGCCGACGTCGAGAAGATCTTCACCGACAAGGCCGCGTACATCGAGGAGATGGCCCAGCGCCTGGCCCCCATGATCGAGCGATCGCGCACGACGTGGGCCCCGGCCGAGGGTGAGCCGCTGATCGGTCCGCTCAAGGCGAAGTTCGAGCCGATCATGGCGCAGTCCGATCTGATCTGCGACGGCATCGGCTACCCCGTCGGCCTGGTGATGGGTGAGGAGACGGTCGTGCTGGACTTCCCCAAGCGGGTCGTCCGCGAACCCATCGAGGGAGAAGGCAAGTACCGCTACGGTTTCCGGATTCCAGCGGAACTGGTGCGCACGGTCCTGCGCGACGACGAGCCGGACTGGGTGAACACCATCTTCCTGTCCACCCGGTTCGAGGCGTGGCGGGTGGGTGGCTACAACGAATTCCTGTACACGTTCTTCAAGTGCCTCACCGACGAGCGGATCGCCTACGCGGACGGCTGGTTCGCCGAGGCCCACGACGATTCCGCGTCGATCGAGCTGGGCGGCTTCGAGATCCAGCGCCGCTGCCCGCACCTGAAGGCGGATCTGTCGAAGTTCGGCGTCGTCGAGGGCACCAGCCTCACCTGCAACCTGCACGGCTGGCAGTGGGACCTCGTCACCGGCCGCTGCAAGACCTCCCGCGGTCACGAGCTGCGCTCCCGCAAACTCTGAGATGCTAGGGCGGAATACGTTCCGCCGCAACTTCGCTGGGCACTACGGAAACAGCTAGCTGAAATGTGCGCGACCTAAGTCCCCGCCTGCGGGGTGGGGGTGCGGTGGTAGGGGTGTCAGCCACCGCGTGACGGTGGATCCTCGGACCGGAAGGTTCTGTTATGACCGCCCCCGCCCTGCGCGCATCGTGGATGCGCGCGTTGACCGTCCCGGCAGCTGCCGCGGCGGTGTTGTTCGCCGGTCTCGCCATCGCGCCGCCGACCGCCGACGCGAATCCGCGTGTGGTCACCGTCGTCACCGGTGCCGGACCGGTGAATGTCCGCGAAGGTGCAGGTACCAACACGAGGCTGCTACGCACCATCCCGAACGGGTCTCGGGTGACGATCGTGTGTCATGTGCGTGGGCAGGTGTTCACCGGCGGGCCGTATCGGGTGAGCACCAACATCTGGAACCGGCTCGATTCCGGTGGATACGTTACCGATGCAATGCTCGAGACCGGATCGAACAACCCGGTCGTGCCTGTGTGCAACTCGGCGCCCGCGCCAGCGGCAGGGCGGACGATGGGGCAGACCCGCGGCGGCAATACCGGGGCCTCGGGTCAGTGCACGTGGGGCGCGTATCAGAAGTGGTTCGAGGCGTCGGGGCGGCGGCATTATCCGGCGTTGTCCGGCAATGCCAAGGACTGGGCGGGGGCGGCGCGTGCGACGGGGTGGACGGTGGTGGCCGATGCGCAGCCGCGGTCGATCGTGGTGTTCCAGCCCGGGGTGCATTACGCGGACCGGACGTTCGGGCATGTGGGGTGGGTGGATCGGGTCGAACGTCGCGGTGACGGGGTATACGTGACGATCACCGAGATGAACTACGGCGGTCGGGTCGGCCAGTGGAGCACCCGCACCGTCAAGGACATCCCGGGCATGTCCTACATCCTGCAGCCGTAGTAATGCCGTAAGTGATGTCGGTGGGTTCGGCTGTCAATGACGAGTAGCCGAACCCACCGGTACGCGCAGATATCGATCCATTCCTCCCCATCCGTCCGGGGTAAGGACATCTAAGGCGTAACCAGAAGTTGCGGTCCCGGAGCTGGAACGTCCGCACTCAAGGTCGACCCTCGGACCCTCAAGCACGTGCTCGACTGCACGAACCCGCACGCACGAACAAGCACCGACCGGCTCAAATGAGAAGTCGTTCGCAGTCGGGGCATGAGGCATGAAAGCCACGTGAGGTCTCCGGGCCTGTACGGCTTTCCTCCGTAGCGTGGCCCCTCGCCTGTCCGTATCCGCAGCCCCACAGGAGCACACCATGAAGTCACAGTTGACGACCCCAGGAACGCTGCTTCCGACGGGTTCCTTGCGCACCGCCGCCTCCGAAAGTCCTCGCCGCTGGCCATGGCTGATGTTGGCGGCACTGATAGCCACGGTGCTTGCAATTCCGACATGGAAGGCTGTTTCTGCCCCGGATTCTCTCGAAGAAGTCGCCTTGGTCGGTGACCGCGGGCCGGGGTGTATTCGCCTAGTGGTGGCTAACGACCAGTCCGGATCGATGACCGACTTCGCCGTTCCCCGCGAGCAAGCTTTGGCTCAGTTCTTGAGGTGGGCTCCCACGAATCTGCGAGCGGACGACGAGATCGCCGTTCTCGCCTTCACCGACCATGTCAAAACCGTGCTTGAACCGATCTCGGTGACTGCCCGCCCCACCGTCGAATTACTGACGATCGACGGTCAGGACACATTGTTCGCGCCGGTTATATCCGCGATCTCTCAGTTGCCTGCCACCGCGTGTAGCACGGCACTAGTGCTGTTATCCGATGGCGTGATGTCAGATTTGAGCGGTGACGCCGAGACAGCTCGGGGTCAGCTCCGGACTGCAGGAGTAAACGAGGTGTTCTTGCTAGTTCCCGGTGAGAGCATCGATGTCGCTCCCGGATGGACGCAAACCTATCCGTACGCCGCGCCGGTGCGATTCAACGGCACCGATCCAGCCGAGACCGGACTCGTCTTCGGTCAAACCCTGGCGTCGATGACCGGACAGAATTTGGAGAAGACGAGCTGATTGCTCTCAGTCCATCTCTTCCGACGCAACGTGATGGTGCACGGCATAGTACGGTAGCGCACCGGTGATGCTCCCCCAGCACCGGTCCGGGCTCTGCCGGCCTGCGGACGTGCGCGGACCGAAACGCTGTCGGCCCCCTCCTGTCGGCACATCTCAACGACGAGACGGTGGATGTGCCTATCGCGCCCATCGAAGCAGGGGGGATCGAAAGGTTGTGTTGCTTCCTTGGCTCCCGCCTACGAGCTCAAAGAAGCGTTGCGGGCCGTGTTTGCCGGTGACCTCGACGACGAGGAGATGATCGTCATGCTTGGTCGCTGGTGCTCGTGGGCTCAGCGCTGCCGGATCCCGCAGTTCGTCAATCTCGGCCGCACAGTCAAGGTGCATCTCGACGGCATCCTCGCGGTCAAGTCCCGTGAGGTGGTGTACGACGTCGTCGTGTGATTCCTCGTCGGTGGATCAGGCAGTCAAGGCCGGTGTCACCTCCTCGGTGTCCTCGGTGACACTGTCGGCGGGCTTGTCGGTGCGGG
>Ga0255338_1002170_pt1 | contig 30879 bp, 25 predicted proteins | sample MeOH1_35cm_T4_19_FD_203715 | JGI IMG/M metagenome (GOLD analysis project Ga0255338, IMG submission 203715) | Sandy soil microbial communities from University of British Columbia, Vancouver, Canada - MeOH1_35cm_T4_195 | ecosystem: Engineered > Artificial ecosystem > Sand microcosm > Unclassified ... | reverse complement strand
AACAGGGCCGTCGCCAGCGCCATGCGCAATGCCATCGACATCCGCGGCAGCGCCGGCCTGGTCATGCGGTGCGGCGCTCCAGGACATAGCCCACGCCGCGGACCGTGTGTATGAGCTTCTCCTCGAAGGGATCGTCGATCTTCGCGCGCAGCCGGCGCACGGCGACTTCGACCACGTTGGTGTCCGAATCGAAGTGGATGTCCCACACGAGCGATGCGATCTGGGTTCGTGAAAGCACCTGGCCCGCCCGCTGGGTCAGCAGCGAGAGCAGCGCGAACTCCTTGGCCGACAGGTCGATGCGCCGGCCGGCCCGGGTGGCGCGGTGCCGCACGGGATCGATTTCGAGGTCGGCCACGCGCAGCACGGGGTCCATCGGCAGGGCCTGGTTGCGTTTCAGCAGCGTGCGCACGCGCGCCAGGAGTTCGGGGAACTGGAACGGCTTGACGAGGTAGTCGTCGGCACCGAGATCGAAGCCCCTGACCTTGTCGTCCACCCGGTCCCGCGCCGTCAGCATCAATACCGGCACCTGGCGCGAGGTCCGCAACGCGGACAGCAGGGCGAAGCCGTCGATGCCCGGCAACATCACATCCAGGACCACCAGGTCATGGTCCCCGTTCATGGCCAGGTGCAAACCGTCGGTGCCGTTATGGGCTACCTCCACGGTATAGCCACTTTCCGCCAGGCCCTGCCGCAGGTAATCGGCAGCCCTGGGTTCGTCTTCGACGACAAGAATCTTCACGCAGCCTCCTCGATGCCGGGATCCGCTTGCAGTGCGGTTCGGCCGTCTGCCTTGTGGATGGTAGCTTGACTGCGCATGGCGGCCGGTGCATTCCAGGGCGAATGCGAGCCGCCAGGATGCCCCATGACGAATTTGTAATCCGGCCGTCACCTGCGGAGCCGGCGGCGCTCGATCCCGGGTCTCACGGGCCTGCGTGAGCAGGCCGCGAACATCTTCGCCTGCGTGAAGGGAGCGCCCGCGGCGACTCGATACCATTCGTTCTTTGCGCGCACACGGCAGAACATCTTGTCGAATGAAATTCCGCAGGCCGAGGGGGCTCGCCGCCCGCCCGACCCAGCCGCCCGGCGCGAGCACGCCGGCTCCGCGGGCGAAGTGCTGGCGGCCTTCCTGAAGCTCGGCCTGACGTCCTTCGGCGGACCGGTGGCGCATCTGGGCTACTTCCGCACCGAATTCGTCCAGCGCCGGCAGTGGCTCGACGACCGCAGTTACTCGGACCTGGTGGCCCTGTGCCAGTTCCTGCCCGGCCCGGCGAGCAGCCAGGTCGGCATGGCGCTCGGACTCTCGCGTGCCGGGTGGCTCGGGGCGCTGGCGGCCTGGAGCGGCTTCACCCTGCCTTCGGCGCTCGCCCTGATCGCGTTCGCGTTCGGCGTCGCGCAGTGGAGTGACCTGGCCGCCAGCGGGGCGGTGCATGGACTCAAGATCGCCGCGGTCGCCGTCGTCGCGCAGGCCGTGTGGGGCATGGCGAAGACCCTCTGCCCGGACCGCATGCGCGCCGCGATCGCCGTCGTGGCCGCGCTCCTGGTGCTGGCCCTGCCGACAGCGCTGTCGCAGGTGCTGGCCATCGCGCTGGCGGGCCTGGTCGGCTGGCGCGTGCTGAAACTGCCGCACCAGCAGCCCGTCGCGCACCAGGGATACGGCGTGTCGAAGGCCGCAGGCCTGGTCGCCCTGGCCCTCTTCGCCGCGCTCCTCGTCGGCCTGCCCCTGCTGGCCCTGGCCACGCAATCGGTGCACTGGCAGGTGGTGGAAGGCTTCTACCGCGCGGGTGCCCTCGTGTTCGGAGGCGGACACGTGGTGCTGCCCTTGCTGCAGGCCACGGTGGTGCCCGCCGGGGTCGTGACGAACGAGCAGTTCCTGGCCGGTTACGGTGCGGCACAGGCCGTTCCCGGGCCGCTCTTCACCTTTGCGGCGTACCTGGGCGCGGTGATGCACGGCCCCTTGTCCGGCTGGGCCGGAGGGCTCGCGATGCTGGCCGTCATCTTCGTCCCCGCCTTCCTGCTGGTGGTCGGGGCGCTGCCGTTCTGGGACGCGCTGCGCCAGCGCGACGCCGTGCAGTCGGCCATGGCCGGCATCAACGCCGGCGTGGTCGGAATCCTGCTTGCCGCCCTCTACGACCCGGTCTGGACCAGCGCGATCCGCAGCCGCGCGGACTTCGCCACGGCGCTGGCCGCTTTCGCCCTGCTGGTCTACGCCCGCGTTTCGCCCTTCCTCGTGGTGCTCCTCGCCGCTGCGGCGGGGTGGATGTTCCTGCACTGACGCCGCGAGCCGGGCGCGCGCCGGGCGACCGGCTCGCGGAGACGGCGGCGGGGCCGGGCTGCGGTCGACGCGCTCGCGCTCAGGCCTGCTGGCCGATCAGCAGCAGCACTGCTGCCAGCAGGTACGGCGACAGCGCGGCGAGCAGCGCGTAGGGCAGGAGTTCGAGCGACTCCCGCGCCTCGGTTGCGGCGTGCGTCTTCGATGGCTTGGTCGAGTTCATGGCTACCTCCGATGTCTGCGATGGGCGCAGCCAGCCTGCACGTGCATGCGCGCGCGGGAAGTTGCGCTTGTACCGGCCGGCGGCCGGTGCCCTGGTGGGGGAAGACGGTGCTGCGCCGTCAGCTGACGGGGCCGCTGGGAGGCAGGATCCAGCGCATGGCGCGGGTGAGGACGAGCGCGCGGCCGAAGGGGCCGGCGCGTCGGGTCGGGCGGGAAACGGAAGGCTGGAGTCGCCTTGCGTCTGGCCCGCCGGATTGGACGGGTTGCAACATGGGGTCTCTCCGTTCAGAGAAGCGGTTCGAGGTGAACCGCATGAATCATTCTACCTCTGCGAGCAAAGACCGCGCATGGCGCGGGCTACCGCAGTCCCGTGCGAAGGCGCTCGGTGCGCCGCAGCGCAATTGCGTGCTCCGCCGAAGAAGCGCCATGGTTTCGACCGCAGCATCGCACCATTGCTGTTCCAGCAAGAGCCGCACGCGATATCGGCCCTAGAGTTGCTACTTCATCAACCCCTCTGCTGAAGCGATTCCATGGCAAAAGTCCTCGTGCTCTATCACAGCTTCTACGGCCACATCGAGGCCATGGCGGCCGCAGTCGCCGAAGGCGCCCGCGGCGTGCCCGGCACCTCCGTCGATCTGAAGCGCGTGCCCGAAACCGTCCCCGCCGACGTGTTCAAGGGCGCGGGCGGCAAGGCCAACCAGGCCGCGCCCATTGCGCAGCCCGCGGAGCTCGCCGACTACGACGCGATCATCTTCGGCGCGCCGACGCGCTTCGGCAACGTGAGCGCGCAGATGCGCAACTTCATCGACCAGACCGGCGGGCTGTGGGCCACCGGTGCGCTGGTCGGCAAGGTGGGCTCCGTCTTCACCTCCTCGGCGACGCAGCACGGCGGCCAGGAAAGCACCATCCTGACCTTCATCCCCACGCTGCTGCACCACGGCCTGGTGGTGGTCGGCCTGCCTTATGCGGAGCAGCGCCAGATGGGCCTGGACGAGATCAAGGGCGGCAGCCCCTATGGCGCCTCGACGATCGCCGGCGCCCAGGGCGAGCGCATGCCCAGCCAGCAGGAGCTGGGGATGGCGCAATTCCAGGGCAAGCACGTCGCCGGCATCGCCAGGAAGCTGTTCGGCTGAGAGCCCGGTCAGGGCTGCGGCACGCCGGTGCCGAGGCCCCTGGCCATGCGGCGCGGGTGCGCCAGCGGCGAAGCGTCGGCGATGCGCCACGGACCCCCGTGATCCGGCTACCATGCCCCGAGGTGCAGCGATGCAGCGAGGCAGAGCCGAAGCCATCCGATGGTCATGTCGAAAAACGTCTGGTGCGCCGCCGCGGCGCTCGTCCTGGCCGCGTGTGCTTCGCCGTTCGGCGCCGGCGGCGTCGCGCCGGGAATGGCGCGTGAGGATGTGCTCGCACGGCTGGGGCAACCCACCCGTGTCGTGCCGCTGGCGGACGGTGCCCAGCGCCTGCAGTATTCGCTGCAGCCGCTGGGGCAGTCCGCGTGGATGGTCGACGTGGACGCCGCGGGCCGGGTCACCAGCGCCAGGCAGGTGCTCAATGCGAACGACTTCAACCGGATCGTGCCCGGCGAGTGGACGCGGGCGGACGTCGAGCGGGAGTTCGGGCCGCCCGCGCGCGTCGACGGCGTGGCGAGCTGGAACGGCCCGGTGCTGACCTATCGCTGGCGGGACCTGCAGGGCGCCGACATGTTCTACTGGGTCTACCTCGACCCGCAGGGCGTCGTGCGGCGCGCGCACCCCGGCATGGAATTCCGCGACCGCTTGTTCCGCCGGCGCTCGTGAGGCAGCCGAAGCGGCCTCGACGGCGGGCCGCCCGCCGCCGCGGAGTGCGTGCCCTTCAGCGAAGCGTCAATGGTGGCCGCAGTGCCCCGCGCACTTGCCGTCCTGCACGCACTCGATCACCGTCAGGCAGGGCTTGTCTTCCTTGCGCTTCCACTGCAGCATTCCGCCGCCGGCCGCGCCGGGCCGTTCGCCGCCGGGATGCGCCCGGCCCGTGTTGCGCCCGGGGCCGATGCCCTGGAACGCGACCATCGGCCGCGAAGGCGCGGCGAAGGCCACCAGGCTCAGGAGGGCGATGACGCCGAAGAAGAGGATGAAGTAGTACATGGAGTGCCACCACAGGGGATGATGCGATCGAGTGTGCGGCGGCAACGCGCCCGCGAGCCTTGACACTCGTCATGTGCACCCGGAACCTGCCGCCACGCCACGCGCACATTGAGATGCGTCAGCAACGGCGGATCCCGCAGTCGCCACGGATGCCACACCTGCGCTACCGCCTGGCCGCCACCCGCGCGAGGAATGCCGCCACTGCCAGCACCCGCGCATCGTCTCCATGCGCGCCGATCGCCTGCACGCCGATCGGCAGCCCGTTGGGTCCGCGCGTCACCGGGAAGGAGACGCAGGGCACATGCAGCAGGCTCCACAGCGCGCCGAATCGCGGCGAGCCGGAGTCGGCCAGCCCGAAGTCGGCCTCACCCTGCGCCGGCGGATAGAGCAGGGCATCGACGCCCTCGAACAGCGAGTCCAGCAGCACGCGCGCCTGCGCCGCACGGCGCCGCATCGCGAGGTATTCGTCCGGCGTGATGCCCTCCCCACCCGCGAGGCGCAGCTTCAGGCGCTCGCTGAAGCGGCTGGCGTCATGGCGGCGCTCGTGGGCCAGGGATTGACGCGCCTCGAAGGCGAACAGGCGACCCTGCAGCTCGTAAAGGTCCTCGATCTCGCGCGGCAGCGTCAGCGTGCACACGCTGGCGCCGTGCCGCTGCGCCTCGACGGCGACCTGCTCGATCGCATCGACCATCTCGGGCCGGGCATGGTCCCACTGGCCCGAGCGACAGATCGCCAGCCGGGGCCGCAGGTCGTCCTGGCGGGTGGCTTGCGCGCCGTGCAGTCCGTAGGCAAAGAAGGCGGCGTCCTCCGCCGTGCGCGCGAGCACGCCGATAGTGTCCTGCGTGTGGCTCAGGGGCTTGAGTCCCGCTGTTCCGATGAAGCCGAAGGTGGGCTTGTAGCCGACCACGCCGCAGTAGGACGCCGGCCGCACGATCGATGCCGTGGTCTGGGTGCCGAAGGCCACCGGCACCATGCAGTCGGCCACCGCCGCCGCCGAGCCGCTGGAGGAGCCGCCGGGCGTGTGCTGCAGATCATGCGGGTTGCGCGTGGCGCTCGGTGTCTGGGTGGCGAACTCGCTGGTCGCCACCTTGCCGAGGACCACCGCCCCGTTCTCGCGCGCCTTGGCCACGCAGCCAGCGTCGACCCGGGGCCGGTGCGCGAGGTAGATGGGCGAGCCGTACGCAGTCTCATAATCGGCGGTCTCGATCACGTCCTTGACCGCGAAGGGGATGCCTCGCAGCAGCCCGCCGGCTTGCCGGTCCGCTTCGCGCGCGTGCTTCAGTGCGAGCTCGCGGTCGGTGGCGGTGAAGGCGAGCACGTCGGGGTTGCGCTCGCAGATGCGCTCCAGGCAGGAGCGCACCAGGGCTTCGCTGGTCAGCGTGCCCGTTTCGATCGCTCGGGCCGCTTCCAGGGCGCTGAGCTGGTTGGGAGACTTCATTCGGCCAGCTGTCCTCGTTACTGCAGGGTGATGTTCGCGTCCTGAATGATCTTCGCCCAGCGGTCATGCTCCTTCTTCACGAAGGCGGCAAATTCCTCCGGCGAGCTGGCGGCCGGCTCGGCGCCCTGCGCGAGCAGCAGTTCCTTCACCTTGGGTTCGCGCAGGATCCTGACGACTTCGGCGTTCAGGCGCTGCACGATCGGCTTGGGCACGGCGGCCGGCGCGAACAGGCCGAACCATCCCTCCACGTTGTAGCCTGGCACGCCGGCCTCCGCGATCGTCGGCACCTGCGGCAGCAGCGGCGAGCGCCGGGGCGATGTGACGCCCAGGGCCGTGAGCTTGCCGGCGCGGATGTTCTGCAGGCACAGCGGCAGGTTGCAGAACATCGCGCTCACGCGCCCGCCCATCACGTCGGTCACCGGGGCGGAGCCGCCCTTGTAGGCGACGTGCAGCAGGTCCGGCGTGTGGGTGCTGGCCTTGAACAGCTCTCCCGACAGGTGCATGCTGCCGCCGGCGCCGCTGGAGGCGTAGGAGAGTTTCTGGCTGCGCGCCGCCTCGATGAACTCCTTCACCGTGCGTGCGGACACCTGCGGTCCCACCACCAGCACATTCGGCACGGTCGCGACATTCGTGATCGGCGCGAAGTCGCGCAGCGGATCGAAGCGCAGGTTCTTGTGCAGGCTCGGATTGATCGCGTTGGTGCTGGCCGCGCCCATCAGCAGCGTGTAGCCATCGGCGGGGGCCGTCGCGGCGAACGCCGCGCCGATGTTGCCGTCGGCTCCCGGCTTGTTGTCGACGATCACGTTCTGGCCCAGTGCTTCGCCCAGGCGCTGCGCCACGATGCGGGCCAGGATGTCGGTGACGCTGCCGGCGGCGAAGGGCACGACCATCTGGATCGGCTTGGTCGGGTAAGGCGCCGGCGTCTGCGCGAAGGCGGTGCCGAGCAGGCACAAGGCCATGCCCAGGATCAGGCGGCGAGCGGGTGGGAATGCCATCGGGTCTCCATGCTGGTACGTGAAGCGTCAGTGTAGGAAGGCGGCATTGTTTTCGTCCAATATAGAATCCGTCTCGATTGTTTTGAATGACGAATCAATGGTTCTGGTTTCGCGCGGTCTGCAGGCGTTCATCGCGGTAGCGGAGGAACTGCACTTCGGCCGCGCCGCCCGGCGGCTGCATATCAGCCAGCCGCCCCTGAGCCAGCAGATCCGCCAGCTAGAGGACGAGGTCGGCGCCGCCCTGTTCACCCGCACGACGCGCTCAGTGCAACTGACGCCGGCCGGTCGCCTGCTGCTGGATCACGCGCGGCGGCTCGCCGCCGAGGCCGACGCTGCGCTCAGGGCCGTGCGGCGGCTCGCGCGCGGCGAACAGGGCAGCATGACCCTGGGCTTCACGCACAGCACGGTCTACCAGGTCTTGCCGCGAGCGCTGCAGGCGTTTCGCGCCCGGCTGCCGCAGGTGGATCTGGAATTGAAGCAGTTCACCTCGGGGCTGCTGGTCGAAGGTGTCCGCACGGGCCGGGTCGACGTCGCGCTGGTGCGACTGTCCCCGAGCATGCACGATCCCGAACTCCAGGCAGAAGTGGTCGTGCGCGACCGGATGATGCTGCTGATGCCGGCCGACCACCCGCTCGCCCGCCTGAAGGCGGTGCCGGTGGACGCACTCGAGGGCATGCCCTTGGTGGCCTATTCCCCGCAGGATTCGCGCTACTTCCACGAAGTGGTGCACGCCCTGTTCACGCGCCATGCGCTTTCGCCCCGCATCGTGCACGAAAGCTTCCTGCCGACGATGGTGGCACTGGTGGAGGCGCGCATGGGCCTGGCGCTGGTGCCGGCGCCCGCGGTGCCGCAGCGCGATGGGGTGCTCGCCGCCCGGCCCCTGGCGGGGGTGGAGGAGGGCCTCGACCTCGCGAGCCTGCATTGCGTCTGGCGCCGGGATGCGTCCAATCCGGTCGTGCCGGCCTTCGTCGAGGTGCTGCTGCAGAGGGAAGGCCCCCAGGCCTAGGGTCGGCGCGATTTCGACGGCAGTGTCCGAAAGGGTGTGCCGCGCGCGCAGCGCAACGACCAGACCAGCTGCTTCCGGCCCGTGCCCTAGGCAGGCGGCCCCTGGCGCGCGGCGGCGTACCGCACCCGCATCACCAGCACGGGAATCGCCAGCAGCAGGGTCGCCGTGTTGGCGACCATCATCGGCACCTCGCCCAGCACGATGCCGTAGGCCAGCCAGACCGCCACCCCGAGCGTGAAGAGGGTGTACATCTTCAGCGAGATGCCTCTCACGTCCTTGGTGCGGAAGGTGCGCCAGGCCTGCGGCACGAAGGAGACGGTGGTCAGCGTGGCGGCGACATAGCCGAGAACGTCGGAGGCTTGCATGGCGGCATTGGAGCGCGGCGGTGGCGCGGCCCGGATAGGTGCGGCGAGCGAGTCGCTGTCAGCCGCGCTCTGATGGCAGCTGCAGGCCGGCCTGCCGGCAGACCTGCACGCAATCGCGGATGTGCTCCTCGCCCAGGTAGCGGATCGCGGCGTAGCCGATCAGGGCCGAGATCGCCTGGCCGGCGAGGGGCACGTATTTCGCCGCCTGCTTGATGGTGAGGCGCCGGCCCAGGGCGGTCGCGGCGCGGATCACCAGGTCGCGGGTGATGAACTTGCCGATCACCATCGAGCCGACCACGCTCACCGCCTTCTCGACCTGCTCGCGCTTGCGCTGCGGGAGGAGCTCGAGCTGCTCCGGCGTGAGGCCGAACTCCTCGTTGATCGCCGGGATGAGCTTGGAGAGCAGGGCCGCGTCGACCAGCCAGTCCAGGCCCGGGACCGGCACGGCACTGGCCGCGGCGCCGGCCAGCGCGCGGCGATTGAGCATCTTGCGCGCCCGCCGCACCGAAGCGAGGAGCGCGGGATCGCCGGCCGCGAGCTGGAGCGCGCTCGCCATGGTCAGCCCGCCGTGCCCGCCTCGGCGGACTCGATCGCGCCGGAGAGTTCCAGCCAGCGCTCTTCCAGCTGGCCCAGTTCGTCGGCGACGGCCTTCAGGCGGCGGCCGGCATCGGCGATCTCCGCCGGGGCCAGGGCGCCCGAGAGGCGCGCTTGCAGCTCGCCCTGCTCGGTCTCGAGGTTCGCCATGCGGCGCTCGGCCTGCTCCAGCTCCTTCTTCAGCGGCCTCAGCCGGGTGGCGAGCTGCTGCCTTTGCAGGGCCTGCGCCTTGCGTTGCTCCTGCGGGTTGGCGCGCGGCTCGGTGCTCGCGGGGGCGCTGGCGGCCGCGACCTGTTCGCGCAGGCGCCGCGCTTCCTCCAGCAGGTACTTCTGGTAGTCGTCGAGGTCGCCGTCGAAGGGCGAGACGCTGCCGCGGCCCACCAGCCAGAACTCGTCGCACACCGAGCGCAGCAGCGCGCGGTCGTGGCTCACCAGCATCACCGTGCCCTCGAATTCGTTCAGTGCCACCGAGAGCGCCTCGCGCGTGTTGAGGTCCAGGTGGTTGGTCGGTTCGTCCAGCAGCAGCAGGTTGGGACGCTGCCACACGATCATGGCCAGCACCAGCCGTGCCTTCTCGCCGCCGCTCATGGTGCCCACGCTCTGCTGCACCATGTCGCCGGTGAAGAGGAACTGGCCCAGGTAGTTGCGCAGGTCCTGCTCGCGGTCGGACTGGCCGGTGGCGGCGGCGAGCTCGCGCGCGAGCCGCACCATGTGCTCCAGCGGCGTGTCCTGCGGGCGCAGCACGTCGAGCTCCTGCTGGGCGAAGTAGCCGATGGCAAGGCCCTTGCCTTCGGTCACGCGGCCGGCCAGCGGCGGCATGGTGCGCGCGATCGTCTTCACCAGCGTGGACTTGCCCTGGCCGTTGGCGCCGAGGATGCCGATGCGCTGGCCGGCGAGCACCGAGCGGTTGACGTTGCGCAGGATGACCTTTTCGCCATAGCCGAAGGCGCCGTCCTGGATCACCAGCATCGGGTTCGGCAGGTTCTGCGGCTCCTTGAACTCGAAGGTGAATTCCGCGTTGGCGAGCACCGGCGCGATGCGCTCCATGCGCTCCAGCGCCTTGACGCGGCTCTGCGCCTGCTTCGCCTTCGTCGCCTTGGCCTTGAAGCGGTCGATGAACTTCTGCAGGTGCGCGATCTTGTCCTGCTGGCGGGCGTAGGCCGACTGCTGCTGTTCGAGCTGCTGCGCGCGCAGCAGCTCGAAGCCGCTGTAGTTGCTGCCGTAGCGCGCGAGCTGCTGGTTCTCGATGTGCAGCGTGACGCCGGTGACGGCGTCGAGGAACTCGCGGTCGTGGCTGATCACCACCAGCGTGCCGGCATAGCGCTGCAGCCAGCCTTCCAGCCACACCAGCGCGTCGAGGTCCAGGTGGTTGGTGGGTTCGTCCAGCAGCAGCAGGTCCGAAGGCGCCATCAGCGCGCGGGCGAGCTGCAGGCGCATGCGCCAGCCGCCGGAGAAGCTGTTGACGGGCCGCTCCAGTTCGTCGGGCCGGAACCCGAGGCCCAGGATCAGCGCCTGCGCCCGCGGCACGGCGTCGTGCGCGCCGGCGTCGGCCAGGTCCGAATGCGCATGCGCGATCGCCAGCCCGTCGCCGCTGGTTTCGGCGGCGGCGAGTTCCTCGCGCAGGGCGGCCAGGCGGGTGTCGCCGGCCAGCACGAAGGCCGTGGCCGGCTCGTCGCTTTCCGGCATGTTCTGCGCCACCTGCGCGAGCCGCCACTGCGGCGGCACGGAGAAGTCGCCGGCGTCCTCGTGCAGGCTGCCATTGAGCAGGGCGAACAGGGTCGACTTGCCGGCGCCGTTGCGGCCCACCAGGCCGACCTTCTCGCCGGGATTGATGGTCACGGACACGCCATCGAGCAGCACCTTGGCGCCGCGGCGCAAGGTGACGTTGCGCAGCTGGATCACTGGTTCGGCTTGCGGTTGGCACCAGGCCCGGTGGCGGACGTGCGCTCGGCGGGCGCAAGGCGGGTAAGGAAGTCGCGCGTCATTGCCCCGATTTTCGCAGGTCTGGCGCCGGCGCCTCGGCCAGCAGGGCTTGCAGCATGCGGCGGGCATTGCGCGGCAGCGCTTCGGCCTCCCGCACGCAGGCCAGCAGGCGGCGCTCCGCCCAGGGCTCGGCGATGGCGAGGAAGCGTGGGCGCGAGCGCTGCGCCGCGTGGCGCCCGGCCACCGCGCGCGGCACCACGCCGACGCCGATGCCCTCCTCGACCATCCGGCAGAGCGCCTCGAAGCTGCCCACGCGGACCCGGTACGCCAGGCGCCGCCCGGCCTTGAGCGCCTGCGCCTCCACGTGCGCCTGCAGCGGGTTGCCCTCGGCCAGCGCGATGAAGGGCTCGCCGAGCGCATCGGCCAGCGTGATGCGCCGGCGCCGCGCCAGCCGGTGGCCCGCCGGCACGGCCAGCACGAGCTCGTCGCGGCGAAAGGCAAAGTGCTGCAGCCCGCCCACGTCCGCCACGTCCGAGACGATGCCGATGTCGCAGGTGCCGGCGCGCAGGGCGGCGACGATGGCGTCGCTGCCGCGTTCCTCCACGTCGACGGAAACGCGCGGGTGCGCCGCGAGGAAGCGGGCCAGCGGCTGCGGCAGGTGTTCCGTCATGGCGGACGTGTTGCACAGCAGGCGCACGTGGCCGCTCAGGCCGCGGCCGTACTCGCCCAGCTCGCCGCGCAGGCGCTCCATCTGCTCCAGCACCAGGCGGGCGTGGTGCGCCAGCGTGCGGCCGGCCTCGGTCGGCCGCGCGCCCTGGCTGGAGCGCGCCAGCAGCGGCGTGCCGAGCGCGTCCTCCATCGCCAGCACGCGCTGGCTGGCCGAGGCGAGCGTCATGTGCGCGCGCGCGGCACCGCCGGTGATGGAGCCGGCGTCGACGATGTGCACGAACAGCCGCAGGTCGGTCAGGTCGAATCGCATCGCGCCAGTGTGCACCCGGCAGCCTCAGGCCCTGCCTGAGGCCGGCTTCGCCACTTCCGCATTGGCGTGCCGCGGCGCCGCCGCGAAACTCCCGCTCCATGGACATCGGACAATGGATGGCGGTGGGGGCGGTCTTCGTGCTGGCGGGCGCGGTGAAGGGCGTGATCGGCCTCGGCCTGCCGACGCTGTCGATGGCGCTGCTCGCGGTGTGGATGCCGCCCGCGGCCGCGGCGGCGCTGCTGGTCGTGCCTTCGCTGGTCACCAACGTCTGGCAGCTGCAACCCTGGCCGGGCCTGGGCCGCACGCTGCGGCGCCTGGGCGGCATGCAGGCCGGCATCGTGACCGGCACCCTGGCCGGCGGCCAGGCCTTCGGCGGCCTCGGCAGCGGCGCGGCGGCGCTCGCCCTCGGCGTGGCACTGGTGGCTTATGCGGGCTGGGGCATGCTGGGTTCGCCCCTGCACGTGCCGGCCCGGCATGAACGCTGGCTGGGCCCGCTGGCGGGTGCGCTCACCGGCGCGGTCACCGCGTGGACCGGCGTCTTCGTGCTGCCGGCCGTGCCCTTCCTGCAGGGGCTGCGGCTGGAGCGCGACGAGTTCGTGCAGGCCATGGGCCTGTGCTTCACGACTTCGACCCTCGCCCTGGGCGCGGGCCTGCTGCTGCAGGGGCGCTATCCGGCCGCCGCCGCCGGCGCATCGCTGGTCATGCTGCTGCCGGCGCTGGCGGGCATGGCGCTGGGGCAGTGGGTGCGGCAGCGCATGCCGCTGGCGACGTTCCGGCGCTGCTTCTTCCTGGGGCTGGCGGCCCTGGGAACCTACGTCGCGATGCGCTCGATGGCTTGCCTGGTGAGCAGCAGCACCTGATCGTCGCCGGCGCTGGTCTCCAGCCACACGGCCTCGAGCTGCGGGAACGCTGCCTCGAAGTGCTCGCGCTCGTTGCCGATCTCCAGCACCAGCACGGCATGAGCGCTCATGCGCGCGGGCGCATCGCGCAGCAGCGTGCGCACGAAGTCCATGCCGTCGGCGCCGCCGGCCAGCGCGAGCTCGGGTTCGGCGCGGTATTCGGCCGGCAGGCTGTCCATGCTTTGCGCGTTCACGTACGGCGGGTTGCACAGGATCAGGTCGTAGGGGCCGGGCAGGCCGGCCAGGCCGTCCGACTGCACGAGGCGGATGCGCTCGCCGAGGCCGTGCCGATCGACGTTGATGCGCGCGACCTCGAGCGCCTGCGCGGAGATGTCCGCTGCATCCACCTGCACGTCCGGATACGCCATCGCGGCCAGCACCGCGAGCGAGCCGTTGCCGGTGCACAGGTCCAGCACCTTGCGCGTGCGGTCGCTCAGCCACGCGTCGATGCTGCCGTCGGCCAGCAGTTCGGCGATGAAGCTGCGCGGCACGATCGCTCTCTCGTCGACGTGGAAGGGCACGCCCTGCAGCCAGGCTTCGCCGGTCAGGTAGGCGGCGGGCTTGCGGGTGGCGATGCGCTCGCGCACCAGCGCCCGCACGGCGTCTTCCTCTTCCCGCCGCAGCTCGCGTCCGGCCTCGTCGTCCAGCACATCGAGCGGCAGCCGGAGCTGCCACAGCGCAAGCCAGGCGGCCTCGTCGAAGGCGTTGGTGGTGCCGTGGCCGAAGGCCACCCCTGCCGCTTCGAGCTGCGCAGCCAGTGCCTCGACCAGCGCGATCAGCTTCACAGGCGGTCCAGGTGCTCGAGCACGCCGCGGTAGATGTCCTTCAGCGGCTCCAGGTCGGCCACGCGCACGTGCTCGTCGATCTTGTGGATGCTGGCGTTGATCGGCCCGAACTCGATCACCTGCGGGCAGATGCGCGAGATGAAGCGGCCGTCGCTGGTGCCGCCGGTGGTGGAGAGCTCGGTCTCCAGCCCGGTGACGCCGCGGATTGCGGCCTGCATGGCGCCCACCAGTTCGCCCGGCGTGGTGAGGAAGGGCTGGCCGCCGACGGTCCACTTCAGCTCGTACTCGACGCCGTGCCGGTCCAGGATCGCGTGCACGCGCTGCTGCAGGTCCTCCGCCTTGCTCACGCTGGCGAAGCGGAAGTTGAAGTCGACGACGACGCTGTTCGGGATGATGTTGCCCGCGCCGGTGCCGCCGTGGATGTTGCTGATCTGCCAGCTGGTGGGCGGGAAGAACTCGTTGCCCTGGTCCCAGGCCGTGGCGGCCATCTCGGCGAGCGCCGGCAGCGCCTCGTGGATCGCGTTCCTCCCGAGCTGCGGATAGGCGATGTGGGCCTGGACGCCCTTGACCGTGAGCCGGCCCGTGAGGCTGCCGCGGCGGCCGTTCTTGATCGTGTCGCCGAGCTTTTCCACCGAGGTCGGCTCGCCCACGATGCAGTAGTCCAGCTTCTCGCCGCGCTGGCGCAGCCGCTCGCACACCACCACGGTGCCGTCGACGCTCGGGCCTTCCTCGTCGCTCGTGAGCAGGAAGGCGATGCCCAGGGCGGGATCCTCGTTGTTCGCGAGGAACTCCTCCACCGCCACGGTGAAGGCCGCGATGGAGCTCTTCATGTCCGCCGCCCCGCGGCCGTAGAGATTGCCGTCGCGGTGGCTGGGCACGAAGGGATCGGAGGTCCACTGCTCCAGCGGGCCGGTGGGCACGACATCCGTGTGGCCGGCGAACACCAGCGTGCGGCCGGAGCGCCCGGGCCGCCTGGCCCAGAGATTGCGCACGCGGAACTTGTCCGGGCCGCTGACGAGGGTCTCGCAGGCGAAGCCGAGCGGCGCGAGCCGCGCTTCGATGAAGGGTTGGCAGTGCCCGTCTTCGGGCGTGACGGAACGCTGGGCGATCAGCTGCTCGGTGAGGTGGAGGACTCGGGACATCCGCTTAGTGTTTCACGTCGAGGGTGATCTCCGTGAACGACGGCTCGTCGTCCAGGTCCTCGGGCGAGTCGCCGTCGTTGCCCAGGGCCTTGGTCGCCGCGGTGCTGGTGTTCTGCAGCCGCCACTGCAGGTTGGTCGGCGAGTCGGCGTAGGCCAGGCCTTCCTTCTTGTCGACGATGCCGTCGAGGATCAGGCGCGCGATGTCCTGCTCGAAGGTCTGCGAGCCCTCGGCCATGGATTTCTCCATCGCCTCCTTCACGCCGGAGAAGTCGCCCTTCTCGATCAGCTCGGAGATGAGCTTAGTATTGAGCATCACCTCCACCGCCGGGGCGCGGCCGCCCGCCAGGGTGCGCAGCAGGCGCTGCGACACGATGCCCTTCAGCGCCGCCGCCAGGTCGCCCAGCATGGTCGGGCGCACTTCCACGGGGTAGAAGGACAGGATCCGGTTCAGCGCCTGGTAGCTGTTGTTGGCGTGCATGGTCGCCAGGCACAGGTGGCCCGACTGCGCATAGGCGATCGCGGCGGACATGGTCTCGCGGTCGCGGATCTCGCCGATCAGGATCACGTCGGGCGCCTGGCGCAGCGCGTTCTTCAGCGCGGTCTGCAGCGACTGCGTGTCGCTGCCCACCTCGCGCTGGTTCACCACGCACTTCTTGTTGCGGAAGATGAATTCGACCGGGTCCTCGATGGTGAGGATGTGGCCCGTCATCGTCTCGTTGCGGTGGTCGATCATGGCCGCCAGCGTGGTGCTCTTGCCGGCGCCGGTGGAGCCCACCATCAGCAGCAGGCCGCGCTTTTCCATGATCAGGTCGGCCAGGACCATCGGCACCTGCAGCGTGGCCAGCGGCGGGATCTCGGTGGCGATGTAGCGGATCACGGCGGCGATGCTGCCGCGCTGGCGCATGGCGGAGAAGCGGTAGTTGCCGACGCCTTCCACGGCATGGGCCATGTTCAGTTCGCCGGTGGCATCGAGTTCGTCCATCCGGTGCGCCGGCAGCACTTCGGCCAGCAGCGTGCGCGGGGCGTCCGGCGGCAGCAGCTGGCTGTTGATCGGCAGCGTCTGGCCGTTGATCTTGATCATCGCCGGCGCATGCACGGACAGGTACACGTCCGAGGCCTTCTTGTCGGCCATCAGGCGCAGGATGCGCTCCATCGTTCCCATCAACCCCTCCTCACGAGCAGCGCCGAGCTTAGCGCATCAGTCGCGCAGCAGATCGTTCAGGCTGACCTTCGCGCGCGTCGCGGCGGTGACCTTCTTCACGATCACGGCGCAATAGAGGCTGTGGCTGCCGTCCTTGGCGGGCAGGTTGCCGCTGACCACCACCGAGCCGGCCGGCACGCGCCCGTAGTGGATCTCGCCGGTCTCGCGGTCGTAGATCTTGGTGCTCTGGCCGATGTACACGCCCATCGAGATCACGGAGTTCTCCTCCACGATCACGCCTTCGACGACCTCGGAGCGCGCGCCGATGAAGCAGTTGTCCTCGATGATGGTCGGATTGGCCTGCAGCGGCTCCAGCACGCCGCCGAGGCCCACGCCGCCGGACAGGTGCACGTTCTTGCCCACCTGGGCGCACGAGCCCACGGTGGCCCAGGTGTCGACCATCGTGCCTTCGTCGACATAGGCGCCGATGTTCACGTAGGAGGGCATCAGGATCGCGCCCCTGGCGATGAAGCTGCCGCGCCGCGCCACCGCCGGCGGCACCACGCGCACGCCGGTGGCCGCCATCTCGTCGGCCGACAGGTGCGAGAACTTGGTCGGCACCTTGTCATAGAAGGCGAGCTCGCCGCTTTTCATCAGCACGTTGTCGTTCAGGCGGAAGGACAGCAGCACCGCCTTCTTCACCCACTGGTTCACGCTCCACTGGCCCACGCCCTGGCGGGTGGCCACGCGCAGCTTGCCGGTATTGAGTTCGCCGATCACGTGGTCGACCGCCTCGCTCGTTTCCCTGGGCGCGCCCTTGGGCGAGAGGCTGGCGCGGTCTTCCCACGCCTGGTCGATGATTTGCTGGAGCTGCTGGGTCATTGCTTGCGGACTTCTTTGCTGGATTGCACGAACTGGACGATGCGCTGGGCGGCTTCGAGGCACTCGGCGGTGTCGGCCACCAGGGCCATGCGGATGCGGCCGGCGCCGGGATTGGAGCCCCCCGCTTCGCGCGCGAGGTAGCTGCCCGGCAGCACGGTCACATTGTATTGAGCCAGCAGCGCGCGGGCGAACTCGGTGTCGCTGCCGCCCACACCGGCCCACAGGTAGAAGCTGGCGTCGGGCAGGCGCACGTCGAGCACCTGCTCCAGCAGCGGCGTGACCTCGGCGAACTTGCGGCGGTACTGCTCGCGGTTGTCGACGACGTGCTGCTCGTCCTGCCAGGCCACCGCGCTGGCGGCCTGCACGATCGGGCTCATCGCGCTGCCGTGGTAGGTGCGATAGAGCAGGAAGGCCTTCAGCAGCTGCGCGTCGCCGGCCACGAAGCCGCTGCGCATGCCGGGCACGTTGCTGCGCTTGGACAGGCTGGTGAAGGCCACCAGGCCCTTGAAGTCCTGGCGCCCCAGCTTCGCCGCCGCCTCCAGCCCGCCCAGCGGCGGCTCGGCGCGGAAGTAGATCTCGCTGTAGCACTCGTCGGAGGCGATGACGAAGCCGTGCCGGTCCTGCAGGGCGAACAGCTTGCGCCATTCCTGAAGCGGCATCACGGCGCCGGTGGGGTTGCCGGGCGAGCAGACGTACAGCAGCTGCGTCTTCGCCCACACCGCTGCCGGCACGCTGTCCCAGTCGACCGCGAAGTTGCGCGCCGAATCGCTGGCCGCGTAGTACGGCTCGGCGCCGGCCAGCAGGGCCGCGCCTTCGTAGATCTGGTAGAAGGGATTGGGGCAGACGACCACGGCGGGGCGGGTGGGGTCGACCACCGTCTGGGCGAAGGCGAACAGGGCCTCGCGCGAGCCGTTCACGGGCAGGATCTGGCTGGCGGCATCGAGCTGCAGGCCGTAGCGGCGCTGCAGCCATTGCGCGCAGGCCTCGCGCAGCTGCGGCGTGCCGGCCGTGGGCGGGTAGCCGGCCAGGTCGCTGCCGGGCACGTCCATGGCGGCGGCCAGGGCCTTCTTGATGAAGGCGGGCGTGGGGTGCTTGGGCTCGCCGATGCCCAGGCTGATCGGGCGGTAGGCGGGATTCGGCGTCACGCCGGCGAACAGCTGCCGCAAGCGCTCGAAGGGGTAGGGCTGCAGCCGGGACAGCAGGGGATTCATCCCGCGATTATCCCAGTGCGGGGGAGCAGGCCTGCGGGCGATTCGACGGGCCGCGGCGGCGGCGCTCCAATGCCGCCATGAACGCGAACACCGTGCGCGCCGGCGACCTGCGCTTCCTTGGGTAGATGCGGCCGCGCCAGGGCGGATGGCGCCGGCCCGAAACGCCGATCAGGACCTTGCCCGGCATGATTGCCACAATTTTGCCAATTTCGCGACATTTTCGGGGCCCGAGAGGCCGGCAGGGCCCCTCAAAGCAGAAGGTATCATCGGTCGGCAACGACGCCGGCCACCTGCCGGCGTTTCCATTCGAGTCAGCGACAGGGGCGAGGGGCCGTGCGTCTCACATCGATCAAGCTTTCCGGGTTCAAGTCCTTTGCCGAACCCACCAACTTCATGCTGCCCGGGCAGCTCGTCGGAGTGGTGGGCCCCAACGGCTGCGGCAAGTCCAACATCATGGACGCCGTGCGCTGGGTGCTGGGCGAGAGCAAGGCCAGCGAGCTGCGCGGCGAGTCGATGCAGGACGTGATCTTCAACGGCACGACCACCCGCAAGCCCGCCTCGCGCGCCTCCGTCGAACTGATCTTCGACAACGCCGACCACCGCGCCGGCGGCCAGTGGAGCCAGTTCGCCGAGATCGCCGTCAAGCGGGTGCTGACGCGCGACGGCACCTCCAGCTACTACATCAACAACCAGCCGGTGCGCCGGCGCGACGTGCAGGACGTGTTCCTGGGCACCGGCCTCGGACCGCGCGCCTACGCCATCATCGGCCAGGGCACGATCAGCCGCATCATCGAGTCCAAGCCCGAGGAGCTGCGCCTGTTCCTGGAAGAGGCCGCGGGCGTCTCGAAGTACAAGGAGCGCCGGCGCGAAACCGAGAACCGGCTGCACGACACGCGCGAGAACCTCACGCGCGTGGAGGACATCCTGCGCGAGCTGAACACCAACCTCGAGAAGCTGGAAAAGCAGGCCGAGGTGGCGGCGAAGTACAACCAGCTGCAGGCCGAGGTCACGCTCAAGCAATCGCAGCTCTGGTTCCTCAAGCGCACCGAGGCCGAGAACGACCAGGCCCGCATCAAGGCCGATGCCGACAAGGCCGTGAACGACCTCGAGGCGCGGGTGGCGGACCTGCGCCGCGTGGAGAGCGAGCTGGAGACGATCCGCCAGGCGCACTACGCGGCCGGCGACCAGGTGAACCAGGCCCAGGGGCACCTCTACGAAGCCAGCGCCGAAGTGGGCCGGCTGGAAGCGGAGATCCGCTTCGTGGTCGAAGGCCGCCAGCGCGTCGAGCAGCGCCTTGCGCAGCTGAAGGAACAGACGGCCCAATGGTCCGCGCGCAAGGAGGAAGCGCAGGCCGAGACCGAGAATCTCGCGGCCCGCACCCTGGAGGCGGAGGAAAAGGCCACGCTGCTGGCGGCGCAGGTCGAGGAGCAGGGCCTGCAGCTGCCCGATCTCGAGGATGCCTTGCGCCAGGCACAGTCGCGTTCTTCCGAGCAGCGCGGCGCCGTCACCCAGGTGCAGCAGCAGATCCAGGTGCTGGCGGCCGACCAGCGCAACATCGAGGAGCAGTCGCGCCAGTTGAACCAGCGCCGCGAACGGCTGGCGGCCGACCGCAACGCCCTGGCCGCGCCGGACGAACAGCGCCTGGCCAACCTGCAGCAGCAGCTCGCCGCCGCCCAGGAGGGCGCCGAGACCGCCGATGCGCGCCTGCACGAACTGCAGGAACAGGTGCCGCAGCTGGACGAGGACCGGCGCGCGAAGCAGCAGGACGTGAACGCGCAGGGCGCGCGCCAGGCCGACCTGTCGGCGCGCATGGAGGCGCTCAAGGCGCTGCAGGACAAGGTGCGCACCGACGGCAAGCTGCAGCCCTGGCTGGCCAGGCACGGCCTGGGCGGCCTGCAAGGCCTGTGGACCCGCATCCACATCGAGCAGGGCTGGGAGAACGCGCTGGAAGCCGCGCTGCGCGAACGCATGAGTGCGCTCGAAGTCTCCCGCCTGGACATGGTGCGCGCCTTCGCCGGCGACGCGCCGCCGGCCAAGCTGGCCTTCTACCATGCGCCGGCGGCAGCCGCGCCCGAGGCCCCTTCGGCGCTGCCGCGCCTGGCCGACCTGCTGCGCCTGAACGACGCCGGCCAGAAGGCGCTGCTGTCCGACTGGCTGCATGGCTGCTACACCGCGGCTTCGCTGGAGGATGCCCTGGCCGCGCGCGACAAGCTGCAGGCCGGCGAGACGATCTTCGTGCAGTCCGGCCATGCCGTCACCGCCCACAGCGTGAGCTTCTACGCCCAGGATTCCGAGCAGGCCGGCCTGCTGGCGCGCCAGCAGGAGATCGAGAACCTGGAAAAGCAGCTGCGCGCGCAGGCGCTGATCACCGAGGAGGCGCGCTCCGCGCTGGTGCGCGCCGAGGCGGCCTACAGCGACGCCGCGCAGCGCCTCACGAGCGCGCGCCGCGAGGCGGCCGAAACCCAGGGCCGCGCCCATGAACTGCAGGTGGAGACGCTGCGCCTGACGCAGCTGGCGGAGCAGACGCGCGCGCGCAGCGAGCAGATCGGCTCCGACCTGGCCGAGGTCGACGCCCTGCTGGAGGAACTGCAGGAGAAGCGCGTGGCCGCCGAAGCGCGCTTCGAGGAGCTGGACATGCAGCTGGCCGACAGCCAGGAGCGGCATGCGCAGCTGGACGAGCGCGTGATCGCGTCCGAGCGCAAGCTGGCCGAGGCGCGCGAGCAGCACCGCAGCCTGGAGCGCCAGGGCCAGGAGGCGCAGTTCGCCCAGCGGGCGCTGGAAGCGCGGCGCGGCGAACTGCAGCGGGCCATCGAGACCGCCACGCAGCAGGCCGCCACCATCGCCGGCGAGGAGGAAAGGGCGGCCGCCGAACTGGTTCGCCTCACCGACGCGGCGGCGCAGGCCGGGCTGCAATCGGCGCTGCAGCTGAAGTCCGAACGCGAGCAGGCGCTGGGCGCCAGGCGCAGCGAGTACGACGACCTCACCGCCAAGCTGCGCGCGAGCGACGAGCGCCGGCTGCAGCTCGAACGCGAGCTCGACCCCCTGCGCCAGCGCATCACCGAGCTGCAATTGAAGGAACAGGCGGCGCGCCTGGGCCTGGAGCAGTACACGCAGATGCTGGTGGATGCGCAGGCGGACCTGGAGGCCGTGGGCCAGTCCATCGCCGGGAACAACGTGCGGCTGCAGGGCCTGCAGTCCGAGATCGACCGCAGCCACCGCGAGATCGCGGCGCTCGGCGCCGTGAACCTCGCCGCGCTGGAGGAACTGAGCACGGCGCGCGAGCGCAAGCAATTCCTCGACGCGCAGACGAAGGACCTGACCGAGGCCATGACGACGCTGGAGGACGCGATCCGCAAGATCGACGGCGAGACGCGCGAGCTGCTGGGAAGCACCTTCCAGACCGTCAACGAGCACTTCGGCCGCATGTTCCCCGAGCTGTTCGGCGGCGGCAACGCCAGGCTGGTGATGACGGGCGAGGAGATCCTCGACTCGGGCGTGCAGGTGATGGCGCAGCCGCCCGGCAAGAAGAACCAGACCATCCACCTGCTCTCGGGCGGCGAGAAGGCGCTGACGGCCATCGCGCTGGTGTTCGCGATCTTCCAGCTCAACCCGGCGCCCTTCTGCCTGCTGGACGAGGTGGACGCGCCGCTGGACGACGCCAACACCGAGCGCTATGCCAAGCTGGTGGGCAGCATGAGCAAGGAGACGCAGTTCCTGTTCATCAGCCACAACAAGATCGCGATGGAGATGGCCGAACAGCTCATTGGCGTGACCATGCAGGAGCAGGGCGTCTCGCGCATCGTGGCGGTGGACATGGAATCCGCCGTGTCGATGGCGGAAGCCGCATGAGCAGCTTCACCCTCGGCATCGCACTCCTCGGCGGCTTCGTGCTCGCCGTCCTGGTGGCATGGAACGCCTGGACCACCCGGCGCAACACGCCGCGCCAGCCGCAGGCCGCCGCGGCGGCGGCAGCCGCGGCGCAAGCGCCGCCGCAGGAACGCACCGAGCCCGTGTTCGACGACGCAGCGCTGGCGCCTTTGCCGGTGCCGGAGAAGCGCCCCGGCCTCGACGCGCTGATCGACGTGCTGGCGCCGATCGCCGTCGATGCCCCGGCGGCCGGAGAACTGGCGCTCGCCGTCCTGCCGCCCACGCGGCGCGCCGGCAGCAAGCCCTTTGCCATCGAAGGCCGCAACGAGGCGACGGGCGAATGGGAGATGCCGCGCGCCGGCCAGCGCTACACCGCCTTCCAGGCCGGCGTGCAGCTGGCCAACCGCAACGGCGCGCTCAACGAGATCGAGTTCTCCGAATTCGTGATCAAGGCGCAGGCCTTTGCCGACGCGGTGAACGGCGAGCCGGCCTTTCCCGAGATGCGCGACGAGGTGGCGCGGGCGCGCGAACTGGACCAGTTCGCCGGCAGCCACGACGCCCAGTTGAGCTTCACGCTGCGCACGCGCAATTCGGCCTGGAGCCCCGGCTACGTGCAGCAGAACGCCGCCAGGCTGGGCTTCGTGGCCGGGGCGATCCCCGGTCGCCTGGTGCTGCCGGCCAGCGTCGCGGGCGGCCCGCCGGTGCTGGGCCTGTCCTTCTCCACCCAGGCGGCGCTGGCCGACGACCCGGCCCACTCCGCCATCCGCGAGCTGGTCCTGAGCCTGGACGTGCCGCAGGTGCCGCGCGCGGAGCAGCCCTTCGTCCGCATGCGCGAGGCTGCGATCGCGCTGGCGGCCGCCATGGACGGCCTGATCACCGACGCCGACGGCCGCGTGATCCCGGCCGAGGCGCTGGACGTGATCGGCTCCGACCTGGAGCAGCTGTACGACACGCTCGATGCGCGCGACCTGTCGGCCGGTTCGCCGCAGGCGCGCAGGCTGTTTTCATGACCGTCCCCGCCCGGATCCAGGAACGCGCCGACGCCCTGCGCGAGCTGCTGCACCACCACGCCCACCAGTACTACGTGCTCGATGCGCCGGAGATCCCGGACGCCGAATACGACAGGCTCTTTGCCGAACTGCAGTCGCTGGAGCAGGAGTACCCGGCGCTGCTGACGCCCGACTCGCCGACCCAGCGCGTGGGCGGCAAGGCGCTGGACACCTTCGCCAAGGTGCGCCACAAGGTGCCGATGCTGTCGATCCGCACCGAGACCGACATCGAGGCGAGCGGCGCGCGCAACTTCGACGCCCGGGTGCGGCGCGAGCTGGGGCTGAAGGAAGGCGATCCGCCGGTCGACTACGTGGCCGAACTGAAGTTCGACGGCCTGGCGATCAGCCTGCGCTACGAACACGGCGTGCTGGTGCAGGCCGCCACGCGCGGCGACGGCGAGATCGGGGAGGATGTGACGCAGAACATCCGCACGATCGGGCAGATTCCGTTGCGCTTGGGCAGTCCAGGCCCTCACCCCAGCCCTCTCCCGCAAGCGGGAGAGGGAGCACCGCATGCGGGCACCGTGCCGCAAGGGGGAGTCGGGGCAGGGCGTGCGGGTGCCGTCCCGGAAGCGGGAGTCGGGGCGGGGCGTGCGGGTGCCGTCCCGGAAGCGGGACCCGGAGCGGACCAGGCTCACTCCCTCTCCCGCGTGCGGGAGAGGGTGGGGGTGAGGGCGGCTGTTCCCCCCATCCTGGAAGTGCGCGGCGAGGTCTACATGCGCCGCGACGCCTTCGAGCGCCTCAACGAGCAGCAGCGCGAGAAGATCGCCAAGGGCGCGAAGAACGAGAAGACCTTCGTCAACCCGCGCAACGCCGCCGCCGGCGCCGTGCGCCAGCTCGATCCCGCCATCGCGCGCCGCCGGCCCCTGAGTTTCTACGCCTACGGCTGGGGAGAGATCGAAGGCGGCCCGGCGTTCGAGACCCACTACGCGATGCTGCAGGCGCTCAAGGCCTGGGGCTTCCCGGTCTCGGAGCGCACCGTGCCGGCCCGCGGCGCCGACGAACTCGTGGCCTACCACCAGGCCGTGGGCCGCGAGCGCGACGCGCTGCCCTTCGACATCGACGGCGTGGTCTACAAGGTCGACAGCCTGGCGCTGCAGAAGCAGCTCGGATTCGTCACGCGCGAGCCGCGCTGGGCGGTGGCGCACAAGTTCCCGGCCCAGGAGCAGCTCACGACGGTGGAATCCATCGACGTCTACGTGGGCCGCACCGGCCGGCTCACGCCGGTGGCGCGGCTGGTGCCGGTGTTCGTGGGCGGCGTGACCGTGACCAACGCCACGCTGCACAACGAGGACGAGGTCCACCGCAAGGACGTGCGCGTGGGCGACACGGTGATCGTGCGGCGCGCCGGCGACGTGATCCCCGAAGTGGTGGCGGTGGTGCCCGAGAAGCGCAGGCCGCACGCGCAGGTCTTCCACATGCCCGCGCACTGCCCCGTGTGCGGCTCGGAGGCGGTGCGCGAGGAGGGCGAGGCGGACCACCGCTGCACCGGCGGCCTGTTCTGCAGCGCCCAGCGCAAGCACGCGATCCTGCACTTCGCCCAGCGCCGCGCGATGGACATCGAGGGCCTGGGCGAGAAGCTGGTGGACCAGCTGGTGGAGGCGAGCGTGATCCGCGTGCTGCCGGACCTCTATCGCCTCGGCCTGCAGGGGCTCGTCGCGCTCGAGCGCATGGGCGAGAAGTCGGCGCAGAACCTGCTGGCGGCCCTGGAGCAATCGAAGTCCACCACGCTGCCGCGCTTCCTCTACGGCCTCGGGATCCGGCACGTGGGCGAATCCACGGCACGCGACCTGGCGCGCCACTTCGGCCGGCTCGATGGGATCATGGATGCCGACGTGCAGCAGCTGCTGGAGGTCCCCGATGTCGGGCCCGTGGTGGCCGAGAGCATCCATGCCTTCTTCCAGCAGCCGCACAACCGCGAGGTGATCGAGCAGCTGCGCGCCTGCGGCCTGCACTGGCAGGAGGGCGAGCCCGTGGCCCGGGCGCCGAAGCCGCTTTCCGGCAAGACCGTGGTGCTCACCGGCACGCTGCCCAATCTCACCCGCGACGCCGCCAAGGAGATGCTCGAGGCCGCCGGCGCCAAGGTGGCCGGCTCCGTCAGCAAGAAGACCGACTATGTCGTCGCGGGCGCCGAGGCGGGCAGCAAGTTGGACAAGGCGCGCGAACTGGGCGTGCCGGTGCTGGACGAAGAGGGATTGCGCCGGCTGCTGGCCGGCTGATCTCAGGCCCCCTTGCCGGGCCGGTGCTCCGGCCGGCGCCACAGCCACACCAGCACGGCGCCGATGCATGCGAGGCCGATCAAGGCCAGCGGCCGCCAGTTCGCCGGTGCCACGTAGACCATCACCGAGCCGCTCACCGCGATCATCACGGTGGCCAGCCACTTGGCCGGGCGCGGCACCACCTGTGCCTCCTCCCAGTCGCGCAGCGGCCGGCCGAAGCGCGGGTGCGTCAGCAGCCAGCGGTGCAGCCGCGGCGAGCTGCGCGAGGCGGCCCAGGCGGCCACCAGCAGGAAGGGCACGGTCGGCAGCACCGGCACCACGATGCCGATCAGGCCCAGCAACACGCAGACGGCCGCCAGCGCCTGCAGCGCCCAGCGGGCAGGAGCCGTGAGTCCGCGGGGTGCCGCCTGCGCTTCGTTTTCCATTGCGTCAGAAGATACCAGCTGCGCCCGCCGCGCGTATGCTCCTGAACCATGTCCGTACGCGAAATACTGAAGATGGGGGACGCGCGCCTGCTGCGTGTGGCGCAGCCGGTACGCGAGTTCGACACGCCCGAACTGCACGCGCTGATCGCGGACATGCAGGAAACGATGCGCGCCGCCAACGGTGCCGGCCTGGCGGCGCCGCAGATCGGCGAGGACCTGCAGCTCGTGATCTTCGGCACCGACGCACCGAATCCGCGCTATCCCGATGCGCCGGCGGTGCCGCGCACCGTGCTGGTGAATCCCGTGATCACGCCGCTGGGCGACGAAGAGGAGGAGGACTGGGAAGGCTGCCTGTCGGTGCCCGGCTTGCGTGCCGTGGTGCCGCGCTGGCGGCGCATCCGCTACGCCGGCTTCGACGAGAAGGGGCGGCGCATCGAGCGTGAGGTCGAAGGTTTTCATGCGCGGGTGGTGCAGCACGAATGCGACCACCTCGTGGGCAAGCTCTATCCCATGCGGGTGCGCGACTTCAGCCGCTTCGGCTTCACCGACATCCTCTTTCCCGAGCTGGCACCGGCCGAAGACTGAGCAAGCACATTTCCTGCGGACTGTCAATCGTTTATCTGAGTCTGATACACGGAGTTTCACTCCACTAGATTTGTTGCCCGGTGAGCAGAAAGGCTGCACCGCAACACGTCCTGTGAAGGGGAACAACATGCGGAGAAACGTTTTGACGGCACTGGCAGGGGCCACGCTGCTGCTGGCCGCCTGCGGCGGAGGCGGCGGCGACGACGCAGGCAACCCGGCAGCGCCACCGCCGCCGGCCGGCGAGGAGGTGAGCCTCGCGGTGCAGGGCACCGCGGCGAAGGGGCTGATCGAGAACGGCCGCGTCAGCGCTCACACGGTCAAGGACGGCGCGATCGACGAGGCCGAACTGGCCTTCGCCTCGACCAGCGTCGCCGGCACGTATTCGCTGTCCTTCCGGGCGCCGGCCGGCCAGCCGGTCGTGATCCGGGTGCAGGCACAGGCGGGCGACGCCACCAGGCATGCCGACGAGATCAGCGGCCAGTCCGAAGTCCTGCCGCAGCGCTTCCAGCTGCGCGGGGCGATCCTGCCCGCCGACGGCGCCAGCGTGAACCTGACGCTCACGCCCTTCAGCGAGATGGCCGTCGCCGCGGCCGCCAGGGGCAGCGGCGGGCTGACCGCCGCCCACATCGGCGAGGGCAACGCCATGGTGCGCCAGCTCCTGGGCTTCGATCCCACCAAGGAGCAGGTGAGCTCCGACCTCGCCGGCGCCACCGCCAACCAGCGCAAGCTGCGGGTGATGCTGGCCACCGTGTCGCGCCTGGCCGCCGACGGCGCCGCCGGGTGCGCCAGCGGCAGCAACGGCGAGAAGGTGACCTGCGTGGTCGAGAAGCTGGCCGCCGCCGCGCAGCCGACCACGGTCGAACTCAAGACCGACGACCGTCCCAACCTCGGCGCCGAGATCGCCGGGGCCGTGCGCGAGGTGCTGGCAGACGATCGGTTCCAGGACGTGTCCGAAGCGGTGCTGACCACCGTGCTGTCCAACCTCGGATGCCGGGGCGACGACTGCAAGGTGGTGCCGCCGCCGGCCGGCACCGGCAATGCCGTCGCGGACGCGATCGCGGCCACGAAGTCGCTGCTGGAGCAGGTCCGCAGCGACTTCAACGCGCTGTTCGTCTCCGGCTCCACGGCCAACATCGGCGATGCCGAGACGCAGGCCCAGACCTTCGCCGAGCGGATGCGCGGCGTGCAGCTGCCGGCCGAAGTGCTGGTGCGCGATGCCGCGGCGCTGATGGCGGGCATCGACCTCTGGAACGACTTCCAGGCCGGGCGTTCGGGGGCCACGCGCAACATCTGGAAAGGCGACTACGCTGTCGCTGGCACGCTTCCCCCCAACAACGGCTTCGGCGGGATCGGCTGCTCGGTCCAGACCTCCACCGACGCGATCGCGACGACCAAGGAGGAGGCGGTGAAGGTCGGCTGCGCGGCGCGCTACACGGTCGACTTCCGCACCGGGCCGACATCCAGCACCACCGGCGTGACCGAGTACGCGCACGGGTTCAGCATCTTCCCGGGCGCCACGGCGGGCACCTTCACCTATGGGAGCAGCGGATTCAAGCGCTTGCGCAGCAGTCCGCAGACGGGGCCGCAGCTCGACAAGTCGAGCGGCCGCAGCGGCACCGTCACGCTGACGCTGAGCGGCACCGACATCGCCTCGTTCACGATCACGGGGACGCTCCCGCCTGCCTTCCCCTTCGGCGCCACGCCCGCCACGCCCGGAGGCAGCATCGCCTTCATCAACGACCACCACACCTGGAACTTGACGGCCACGCGCACCGGGCCCATCGACGGCACCGCGACCACCACCGTCAGCGGCTCCATCGCCTCCATCGCCACCGGCGGCGCGACCGACGGCACGCTCACGATCCGCTCCGGCAGCTTCAGCCAGGTGCCGGATGCGAGCGGCGGCGTCTCGGCTGCGGCGGCAGCGCTGGACCTCACGTGGGTTACCGCGGGTGCGGAATTCGCGGGCACGTTCTCGGCCGGCGACCGCATCGCGAGCAAGGATGGGGCGCAGGTGATCCCGGGCCGGGTTTCCCTGGGCGGCACCTTCACCACCATCGACGGCGCGACCCGCACCGACTTCGCCAGCGGCACCTTCGCGGTGGCCGTCAGCGGCTTCGGCGACTTCGACGCGGCCCAGCCCTCGTCGGCCACGAACTTCTTCAGCGCCAACGCGAGCTTCACCGGCTCCGTGACGGCGCCGAACCGGCCGCTGCTGCGGCTCGCGCTCGGCACCAGCGCCAGGAGCTTCGAGGATTCGCCCTCCGCGGTGACGCTGCAGTACCGCAGCATCGTCGCCGGCACGCCGCGCGCGAGCATCGACATGACGGCGACGCGCGACAGCGCCGGCGTGCCGACCTTCACGCTGGCCGAAGGCGCCACGGGCATCTCGCTGAGCGCCACGCGGGGCGCCGCGAGCGCGGACGTGCTGCTCGATGGCAGCACGAAGATCGGCACGCTGGACCTCTCCACCGGGATCCTGACGTTCACCGACGGGAGCTTCGTGTCCGCGGAACTGCAGCCGTAGGCGGCGCAACGGAGGAAGGGGGCCGGGCGACCGGCCCCTTTTCCATTCGCGGTTCAGCCCGCGATGGCCTCGAGCAGCTCGGTCTCGATCTCGATCTGCTTGCGGTTCTGCTGCAGCTCGGGGCCGTCGATCAGGAAGGTGTCCTCCACCCGCTCGCCGAGCGTCGTCACCTTGGCGAGCTGCAGGTTCAGCTTGTGGCGCGCCAGCACCCGCGCGATGCAATAGAGTAGGCCCACGCGGTCGCTGGCCGAGACGGAGAGCAGCCAGCGCTGCGCCTTCTCGTCGGGCAGCAGGTCCACCCGCGGCGGGATCGGGAAGCTCTTGACCCGGCGCGACACGCGGCCGCGGCTGGGGGGCGGCAGCGGGCCGGCCGCGGCGATCACGTGGGCCAGTTCCGCCTCCACCATGCTGCACAGCTCGCGGTAGTGCTCCGGCAGCATGGCCGTGACCACCTGGAAGGTGTCGAGCGCGTAGCCGTTGCTGGCCGTGTGGATCTTGGCGTCCAGGATGCTGAAGCCGGCCTGGTCGAAATAGCCGCAGATGCGGGCGAACAGGTCCGGCTGGTCGGGCGTGTACACCAGGATCTGCAGGCCTTCGCCCACCGGCGACATGCGGGCGCGCACGATCACCTTGGTCGCGCCGACGTGGCGCGAGACGTGGCGCGTGTGCCAGACGATATCGCCGGCGTCGTGGCGCATGAAGTAGCCCACGTCCAGCGTGTCCCACAGCTTCTTGTGCGCCTCGAAGGGCAGGGCATAGAGCTGCAGCTGCACCAGCGCCTCGCGCTTGCGCGCCTCCACCTCGGCGCGCGGATCGGGCGCCGCGCCGCCCAGGGCCCGCACGGTGTAGCGGTACAGGTCCTCCAGCAGCTTGCCCTTCCAGGCGTTCCACACCTTGGGGCTGGTGCCGCGGATGTCGGCCACCGTCAGCAGGTACAGCGCCGTGAGGTAGCGCTCGTTGCCCACCCGCGCCGCGAAGGCCTTGATCACCTCCGGGTCGCCCAGGTCCTGCTTCTGCGCCACGTTGCTCATGAGGAGGTGGTGGCGCACCAGGAACTCGGCCAGCTTGCAGTCTTCCGCCGGGATGCCGTGCTGGCGGCAGAAGCGCCGCACCTCGCGCGCGCCCAGCTCCGAATGGTCGCCGCCGCGGCCCTTGGCGATGTCGTGGAACAGCGCCGCGATGTAGAGGACCCAGGGCTTGTCCCAGCCGGCCGCCAGCTGCGAGCACAGCGGATACTCGTGCGCGTGCTCCGCGATGAAGAAGCGCCGCACGTTGCGCAGCACCATCAGGATGTGTTGGTCCACCGTGTAGACGTGGAACAGGTCGTGCTGCATCTGCCCCACGATGCGGCGGAACACCCACAGGTAGCGCCCGAGCACGGAGGTCTGGTTCAGCAGGCGCATGGCGTGCGTGATGCCGCGCGGCGCCATCAGCATGGCGCGGAAGGTGGCGTGGTTGACCGGGTCGTTGCGGAACGCCGTGTCCATCACCTTGCGCGCGTTGTAGAGGGCGCGCAGCGTCCGCGCCGAGAAGCCCTTGATGCCGGGGGCGGTCTGGAACAGCAGGAAGGTTTCGAGGATGGCGCGCGGGTTCTTCAGGTACAGGTCGTCGCTGGCCACCTCGATCATGCCGGCCTTCTCGAGGAAGCGCTCGTTGATCGGGCGCGATTCCGCCGCCAGCGGATTGAGCCGCTCCTCGATGTTCAGCAGCAGGATCTGATTGAGCTGCGCCACCGCCTTGGCGGCCCAGTAGAAGCGCTTCATCAGGCGCTCGCTGGCGCGCGTGACCAGGCGGCCGTCGGCGCGCAGCACCGGCTGCAAGCCCAGCGAGTCGGCCACCGTGTTCTGCAGGTCGAACACCAGCCGGTCCTCGCGCCGGCCGGCCACGATGTGCAGGCGGGCCCGGATCATCGACAGCAGGGCCTCGTTGTGCCGGATCTGGCGCGCCTCGAAGGCGGTGGCGAGGCCGCGCCGCGCCAGCGCGTCCCAGCTCTTGCCGAAGCCGGCCGCGTTGGCCACCCACAGGATCACCTGCAGGTCGCGCAGGCCGCCGGGCGACTCCTTGCAGTTCGGCTCCAGCGCGTAGGGCGAGTTCTCGAACTTGTTGTGGCGCTGGCGCATCTCCAGCGTCTTGGCGGTGAAGAAGGCGCGCGGATCGATCTGCTCGCGCGTGCGCGCCTGCAACTGCGTGAACAGCTTGCGCGAGCCGGTGATCGGGCGCGACTCGAGCAGCGCCG
>Ga0255338_1002169_pt1 | contig 30943 bp, 33 predicted proteins | sample MeOH1_35cm_T4_19_FD_203715 | JGI IMG/M metagenome (GOLD analysis project Ga0255338, IMG submission 203715) | Sandy soil microbial communities from University of British Columbia, Vancouver, Canada - MeOH1_35cm_T4_195 | ecosystem: Engineered > Artificial ecosystem > Sand microcosm > Unclassified ... | reverse complement strand
CCGGCCCCCAAGGCGCCGAACCGGCCAGAGCGTTGGTATTTCTGCGAAACCCACGCCGCCGATTACAACCGCCGCTGGAATTATTTCCACGGCCTCAGCGCCGAGGAAGCCGCCTCGCGCGAAGCCGACGAGACGAGCAGCGCCAATGGCTATCGCAGCGCGCAGCATTATGGCTGGGGCGGCCCGGGCGACGGGACGCGCAGCCGCGATGAAATGAAGGCGCTCGAGCTGCTCGAGGTCGACATGGATGCGAGCTTCGACGAGATCAAATCGGCCTATCGGCGGCTCGCCAAGGCCAACCACCCCGATACTGCCAAGGACGATGCCGACGCCGCATTGCGGTTCCAGGCGGTGCAGGCGGCCTATGAAGTCCTGCGCAGTTCCGAAGAGCGCCGCAACGGCCAGCGCTAATCCGCTGGTTTAGCCGACGTCCTGCCGGCCGCCGCGCGCGATCGGACCGTTCAACCTTGCTGGCTGAGGCGCTCGGCGGTCTTGCGGATCAGCGTGATCATGTTCGGAATGCCCTGTGTGCGGTTCGAGCTGAGCTGGTTCTTGAGGTCGAACGGAGCAAGCGCGGCCTCGATGTCGGTCGCCACGATCTCGCCCGGGCTGCGGTCCTGGACCGCGGTCAACAGCAGCGCGATAATCCCCTTGGTGATCGCGGCGTTGCTGTCGGCGAGGAAATGAAGCGTGCCGTCGGCGGAGACGGTCGGATACACCCAGACCGCGGCCGAGCAGCCGCGCACCAAGGTGGCGTCGGTCTTGAGCGCGTCGGGCATCGGCTCGAGCGCGCGGCCGAGATCGATCAGCAGCCGGTAACGGTCATCGGCCTCGAGCAGCTCATAGTCGCTGTAAATGGCTTCGAGCGCGGTCATGGCGGCGGCGGTTAGCACGTGGTCCCAGGGGCGTCATCCCAGATCGATACCGGCGGCGATCGCTTCAAGCCTTCGCACCCGCTCTTTCAGATCCGCGAGCTCGATACGCCCGGTCGATGGGGTCGGGGACGGCGGCATCGTCTCGTTTCGAACCGCCCCGATCTCGAGGCGCTTGAGCTCCAGCCAGCCGTGCCAGGCGCGCAGGCCGGCAGCGCTCACGACGACGAGGCCGATCAGCAAGATCGCGCCGAGTGCAAGAAGCGCTTCAGGGTCAGTCAAATGCCTTCTCCTCCGCCGTCCGGCGTCTACGACGCAGTGCGCCCTATCCGTCCCTCAAACGTTCGATCTCCTGATCGAGCAGACTGCCGCGATCGGTTGCGATCCGCTCGAGCACCGCGACCCGCTCCTTCAGCGCCTTCATTTCCTCTTTGAGGCGCGCGTTCTCGGCCTCGGCAGATCGCTCCGTCGCATCCGCCGAGGATGGCCTTCGCCGCGGACGGAACATCCAGGCAATGGCGACGATCGCGGCGACCAGCACCAGCATCTCGAAAAGCTTCATGATTGGCTTCCTCTATCGCAGGCGGACGCAGAGACGGTTCGGCGCGCTAGCGGAGCTGCTCGATTTCGCGCGCAAGCCGGCTGTTGGAGCTGGTGTAATAGGCCTCGATGTCGGCAAGCCGGCGGTTCATGTCGCGGAATCGCGAGCGAACGTCGCGCACCGTCCGCTTGGGCGATGTCCGCACCCCGCGCCAGAATTTGGCCTGCTCGGGTGTTTCATCGGCCAGCTCGGCAGGTTTGTCGGACGCCATCCAGGCGGTGATCCAATAAGCGATCAAGGTCCACGGAAAGCCGCCCATCAACGTCAGCACCACGACGCCGATCCGGACCAGCGTCACGTCCATTCCGGTATAGTCGGCGAGGCCGGCGCAGACGCCGAGCCATTTGCGGTTCTGGCGGTCGAGATAGAATTTGGTGTGACGAGGAGCGCTCATTTGCCGATCCTTTCCGGTCGAGCGGTGATGTCTTCAATGCCAATGCTGGCGGGGTCGCAGGCGACCGAACGCCAATTGGGATTTTCCGCGGTCATGATCCGCTCGATCGTGCACAAGCGCTCATCGAGCCGGCGGGCGAGCTCGTGCAGCTCGTCGAGCAGATTCTCGTCCTCGGCTGTCAGCGTCGCCTGGCTTTTCCAGCGGGTGATGTGGTGCAGGATCACCCACGGCAGGCCGACGAACAGCATGCCGACGATGATGATCGGGAGCAGGATATCCTCCATATTATCAATCCTTCCGGGCTGCTGTGGCGGTGCCGGCGCGCTTGGCCTTCAGGGCCTCGAGCTCGGCTTCCACCTTGTCCGCATTCTTGAGCTCGGCAATTTCCTCTTCGAGCGTCTTTGGAGCAGCGCCGAGCGCGAGCGCGTCCGCCTGGCCTTCGACCAGATCGGCATGGCGGTCGAGCAGCTCGAAGCGCGAGAAGGCCTCGTCGACCTTGGTGCCGGCATAGACTTCGCGCATCCGCACGCGATTCTGCGCGCCCTCCAGCCGGCTTTGCACCGCATTCTGGCGCGAACGCGCCTCGCGCAGCTTGGCCTGGAGCTTGGCGATGTCGGCTTCGGAGGCCCGCAGGCCATCGTCGAGCACCGCGATCTCGGCCCGGAGGCTGTCGGCCATGTCGACCGCTTTCTGCCGTTCGGCCAAAGCCGCCTTGGCGAGATCCTCGCGGTCCTTGGAAAGCGCGAGCTCGGCCTTTTCCATCCAGCTCTGCTGCAGGCCCTCGAGCTTGGCGATATGGCGCCGCATCTCCTTTTGATCGGCGATCGTGCGTGCGGCGGACGCGCGCACCTCGACCAGGGTCTCTTCCATTTCCATGATGATCATGCGGATCATCTTGGCGGGATCCTCTGCCTTATCGAGCAGGTCGGTCACATTCGCAGCAATGATATCGCGCGTGCGCGAAAAGATACTCATCTTCTACTCCTTCATCTCATTCTTGCGCGACGATCCGGCCTTTTCTCGGCAAGGGGAGAGGAAATAGTGCCTCTCCCCAGCGCCGGCTCAGGCGACCGTGCGATCCGCCACTGTCTGCGCCGCGTGCGAAGGGCTGAGTGCCGCTCGCGTCGGCTCGACGGAGGCCGCCACCGCGGCGGTCGTCAGGATAAAAGCGCCAAACAGCGCACCAATATGCTTCAATTTCTCCCCACTGAACATCTTCGGTCTCCCTGATATTTGCTCCGCCGCATCGGCGGTCATGCCGTAATCTCTACAAGAGCCGTGCCAACTGCGGGCGGGGACGGAAAACCGCCATTTTTGCACTGACGAACCGCGGTGATTCCCTTTTTATCTTGCCAATAAACGGCGAATTATCCCAAAAGATGGGAATGGAACGCAACACGCAGCTCGTTGGCCAATCCTCTTCCTTCCTCGATGCCGTGGAGCGTGCCAGCCGTGCCGCCCCGCTCGACCGGCCGGTGCTGGTGGTCGGCGAGCGCGGCACCGGCAAGGAGCTGGTGGCGGAGCGGCTGCATCGCCTGTCCGCGCGCTGGGACGGGCCGCTGGTCGTGATGAATTGCGCGGCGCTGCCCGAGGCGTTGATCGAGGCGGAGCTGTTCGGCCACGAGGCCGGCGCCTTCACCGGTGCGACCAAGGCCCGCGCCGGCCGCTTCGAAGAGGCGGACGGCGGCACCTTGTTCCTGGACGAGCTCGCCACATTGTCGTCGGGCGCTCAGGATCGGCTGCTGCGCGCGGTGGAATATGGCGAGGTGACCCGGATCGGGGCGTCGCGGCCGGTCGTGGTCGACGTGCGTATCGTCGCCGCGACCAACGAGCATTTGCCCAAGATGGTCGAGCAGGGCCGCTTCCGCGCCGATCTGCTCGACCGGCTGAGCTTCGAGGTGGTGACCCTGCCGCCGCTTCGCCACCGCGAGAGCGACATCCCGGTGCTCGCCGATCATTTCGCGCGGCGGATGGCGCTGGAGCTGGAATGGCCCCGATGGCCTGGTTTCAGCGGCACGGCGGCGGCGATGCTGCAGGCCTATGACTGGCCCGGCAATGTGCGCGAGCTCCGCAACGTCGTCGAACGCGCGGTCTACCGCTGGGAGGATCCAGACCGTCCGATCGATGCCATCCAGTTCGATCCGTTCGAATCGGCGTGGCGCCCGGCGGCGAGGGAGGTCCAGCCGCCTCCGGACGCACCGCCGCTGCGGGAGGGTGAAGGGCAGGGGCGGACCGCGTCTGCGCCCGGGCCTGTGCCGGTGCGCCATGATCCGGGCAGCTGCGCCGATTTCCGCCTCGCGATCGCCGAATATGAGAAAGCGATCCTCGCATCGGCGCTGGAGCGGTGCCGCTGGAACCAGCGCGCCGCCGCGGCCGCGCTGCAGCTCAGCTACGACCAGCTTCGCCACGCGCTCAAGCGCCACAAGCTGGGTTGAGATCCCGGACCCTCGCTGCTTTTGCACGGCCGGTGGATAGGATGGCTCTTCCAGCGCGCGCGCGCGTTGGACAGAGCATCGCCGATGGAGGAACTCGACCCTATGCCGTTCAACTTGCCTGCCCTGCCTTATGCCAAGGATCGTCTCGCGCCGCACATGTCGGCCGAAACGCTCGAATATCACCACGGCAAGCATCACAAGGCCTATGTCGACAAGACCAACGAGCTGGTCGTCGAACAGGGCCGCGAAGGCGCGTCATTGCTCGAAGTGATCCGGACAGCCCGCGAGCGCGGCGAGACGACCTTGTTCAATCAATCCGCGCAAATCTGGAACCACAGCTTCTTCTGGCAATGCTTGGCGCCGCCCGAGGGCCAGCAGCCGACCGGTCAGCTCGCCGAGATGATCGAGGAGGCGTTCGGATCGACCGCTGGCCTGCTCGAGGCGTTCAAAGCCGAAGCGCTCCGCCATTTCTCCAACGGCTGGGCCTGGCTCGTGCTCGATCGTGACCGGCTCAAGATCACCTCGCTCCACGACGCCGACACGCCGGTCGCCTACGACGGCATGAAGCCGCTGCTGACGCTCGATGTCTGGGAGCATGCTTATTACATCGACCACCGCAACGTTCGCGCCAACTTCGCCGACGCGGTGCTCGGCAATCTGATCAATTGGGAATTCGTCGGCAGCAACCTCGATGGCGAGGGCGAGAAGCGAGCAGACCAGCCGGGCTAAAGCAAACAATGTTAAAGCAGGCTGCGATGCCCCCCTGTCGCGGCCTGTCCTAGCTTTTGAGCCGATAGCCGGTCTTGAACATCCAGGCGACGATCAGCAGGCAGACGATCAGAAAGCCGAGCGTCATGCCGAGGCTGAGCGTAACGCTCACATCCGAGGTGCCGTAGAAGCTCCAGCGGAAGCCGCTGATCAGATAGACCACCGGGTTGAACAGCGAGAGCGTCCGCCAGAGCGGCGGCAGCATGTCGATCGAGTAGAAGGCGCCGCCGAGAAAGGTCAGCGGCGTCACGACCAGCATTGGGATGATTTGCAGCTGTTCGAACCCCTTCGACCAGATCCCGATGATGAAGCCGAACAGGCTGAAGGTGGTTGCGGTCAGCAGCAGGAAGGCGATCATCCAGAAGGGGTGGAGGATCGCGAAATCGACGAACAAGGCCGCCGTCGCCAGGATCACGAGGCCGAGCGCGATCGACTTGGTCGCCGCCGCGCCGACATAGGCGAGCACCGCCTCGAACGATGAGATCGGCGCCGACAGCAATTCATAGATCGTGCCCGTGAACTTCGGAAAATAGATGCCGAACGAGGCATTGAAGATGCTCTGCGTGAACAGCGAGAGCATGATCAGTCCCGGAATGATGAACGCGCCGTAGCTGACGCCGCCGACCTCGCTCATCCGCGAGCCGATCGCCGACCCGAACACGACGAAATAGAGCGAGGTGGTGATCACCGGCGTCACCAGGCTCTGCCACAAGGTCCTCAGCGCACGCGCCATCTCGAAGCGGTAGATCGCCCAGACGCCATGGCGGTTGAATTGCAGCCTCACCGGCCGTCCCCGTTTCGGTGATCGCCGGGACTGTGAACCAGGCTGACGAAAATCTCCTCGAGCGAGCTTTCCTTGGTGTTGAGGTCCTTGAAGCCGATGTGGAGGTCGCTCATTCGCCGCAGCAGCGACGGGATGCCGGTGCGCTCGGCCGTGGCGTCGAAGACATAGACCAGCTCGTGGCCGTCCGCTTCGAGCGTGAGGTTCCACTCGGCCAGCTCGGGAGGAAGCGCTGCCATCGGCTCGCTGAGGTTGAGCGTGAGTTGTCGCTTGCCGAGCTTCTGCATCAGCGCGCTCTTCTCCTCGACGAGGATCAGCTTGCCCTTGCTGATCACGCCGATCCGATCGGCCATCTGCTCGGCTTCCTCGATATAATGGGTGGTGAGGATCACCGTGACGCCGCGTTCGCGCAGGCCCCGGACCAATGCCCACATGTCGCGGCGAAGCTCGACGTCCACGCCGGCGGTCGGCTCGTCGAGGAACAAAATCTCGGGCTCGTGGCTGAGCGCCTTGGCGATCATCACGCGGCGTTTCATGCCCCCCGAAAGCTCCATGATCCGCGCCTTGCGCTTGTCCCACAGCGACAGGTCGCGCAGGATCCGCTCGATCAGCGCGGGGTTCGGCGAGCGTCCGAAGAGGCCGCGGCTGAAGCGCACCGTCGCCCACACCGTCTCCCAGCTGTCGGTGGTCAGCTCCTGCGGGACCAGCCCGATCCTGGCGCGCGCGGCGCGATAGTCGCGGACGATATCGTGGCCGTCGGCGCGCACCGTGCCGCTCGACGGCGTGACGATCCCGCAGACGATGTTGATCAACGTCGTCTTGCCGGCGCCGTTGGGGCCGAGCAGCGCGAAGATCTCGCCCTTGCGGATCGACAGATCGACGTGCTTGAGCGCCTCCAGCCCCGAAGGATAGATCTTGCTGAGGTTCGAGATCTCGACCGCGGCCGGCATTGCAGCGGTCACTGCGGCGGAGGCACGCCGGCTTCCGGCTCCGCTTTTTCGAGCTGCAGGCCGTGGCGCATCAGCATCGGGATGTTGGCCAGCGCGAACAGCAGTGTCGCCGGAAGCGCGCCCCAGAGCTTGAAGCCGATCCAGAAATCGGTGCTGCTGTTGCGCCAAACCAGCTCGTTGACCACCGCCATCGCCACGAAGAACAAGGTCCAGTTGCGGGTGAGCAGCTGCCAGCCGCGCTCCGACAGGCCCGGATAGGCAGAGCCGAGCACCATCTTGAGCAGGTTGCGGCCGGTGTAGAGGCCGAACGTCAGCAGCGCCGCGACGAACGAATAATAGATGGTCGGCTTGATCTTGATGAACGTCTCGTCGTGCAGCCAGATGGTGATGCCGCCGAGCACCAGCACCATCACCCCGGAGAACCATAAAAGCGGCGAGATGTGGCGGTATTTGACCAAGGAGACGATGATCGCGACCGTGATCGCGATCATGAACGCCAAGGTCGCGGTGAAGATGCCGCGCCACGCATTGGCCGCGAAGAAGACGATCAACGGCCCGAGGTCGGTCGCGAGCCGCATCATCGCGCTTGGTTCGGCCTTGGTCTCTTTGCTCGCACTCATGTCCGGCTTTCTCCAGTGGCGCCCGCGATCGCGCGCGCGGTGTCGAGCGGATCGAACGGACGAAGATCGTCGATCCGCTCGCCGATGCCGATCGCGTGGATCGGCAGGCCGTAACGCTCGGCGGCCGCGACCAGCACGCCGCCCCGTGCGGTGCCGTCGAGCTTGGTCATGATCAGGCCGGTGACCCCGGCGACCTCCTTGAACACCTCGATCTGCGACAGCGCATTCTGCCCGGTCGTCGCGTCGAGCACGAGCACGACATCGTGCGGCGCGGCCGGGTTGAGCCGGCCGAGGACGCGCCTGATCTTGGCAAGCTCGTCCATCAGGCCCTTCTTGTTCTGGAGCCGCCCTGCGGTGTCGACGATCAGCACGTCGATGCCTTCCGCGGTCGCGCGTTTGACGCCGTCGAACACCACCGCCGAGGGGTCGCCGCCCTCGGGCCCGGAGATCATCGGGACCCCGATTCGGTCGGCCCACAGCTTGAGCTGTCCGATCGCCGCCGCACGGAACGTGTCGCCCGCCGCCAGCAAGACGCCATAATCCTGCTCGAGGAACAGATTGGCGAGCTTGGCGATCGTCGTCGTCTTGCCCGATCCGTTGACGCCGACGATCAGGATCACCTGCGGGCGCGGGAAGGCCTCGATCTCGAGCGGCTTGGCGACCGGCGCCAGGATCTTCGCCAGCTCCTGGGCGACGATCTCGCGGACGGCGGCTTCGTCGAGCCCGCGCTCGAACCGTTCGCTCGCGAGCCGTGCGCGGACCCGCGCCGCCGCGGCCGGGCCGAGATCGGACGCGATCAAGGCTTCCTCGATCTCGTCGAGCGTTTCGGCATCGAGCGTCGATTTGGTCAGCAGGCCGGCGAGGTTGTCGCCGAGCCGGTCCGAAGTCTTCTTAAAGCCGCCGCGGAGCCGGTCGAGCCAATTCGTCTCGCTCAAACCCTCTCTCCAATCAGCATGTCGCCTTCGAGCCCGGTGAGGCGCGTCTCGACCAAGGCCCCGGCTGCTGCGCCGGCAGAGGCATCGGGGCGCAGGCGGATCGGTGCGAAGCTCTCGCCGTGGCCGCTGCCGTCGTCGCGTTCGACGAGCAATTTCTCGCGCGTTCCGACCAGGCTTTGCAGCCACGCGGTCTTGCGACGGCTGCTCGCCTCGCGCAGCCGCCGGGCGCGCTGCTTGACGGTTGCGGGCGGAACCAGGGGCATCCGGGCCGCGGGTGTGCCGGCGCGCGGCGAGAAGGGGAAAATATGCCCCATCACGATATCGCATTCGTCGATCAGCTTGAGGCTGTTTTCGGCCATCGCTTCGTCTTCGGTGGGGAAGCCGGCAATCAAATCCGCGCCGATCGCGATCTCCGGCCGCCGCGCCTTGAGCCGCGCGACCGTGTCGATCGCCTGGCGCCGATCGTGGCGCCGCTTCATCCGCTTGAGGATCATGTCGTCGCCCGCCTGGAGCGAGAGATGGAGGTGCGGCATCAGCCGCGGCTCGCCGGTGATGATGTCGAACAGGCGGTCGTCGATCTCGACGCTGTCGAGCGACGAGAGGCGCAGGCGGGGCAGGGCGGGGACGTGCCTGAGGATGCGCTCGACCAGCTGCCCGAGGGTCGGCGATCCCGGCAGGTCCGGGCCGTAGCTGGTGACGTCGACTCCGGTCAGCACGATCTCGGCGAAGCCCTCGTCGACCAGCGCCTTGATGCGGTCGACGACGAGCCCGGCGGGAACCGACCGGCTGTTGCCGCGCCCGTAGGGGATGATGCAGAAGGTGCAGCGGTGATCGCAGCCGTTCTGGACCTCGACGAACGCGCGCGCCCGCTCGGCGAAGCCGGTCAGCAGATGCGGGGCGGTCTCGCGCACCGCCATGATGTCCGAGACCCGCACGCGAGCCTCGTCACCCGCACGAAAGGCGGCCGGATCGAATTTCTCGAGGTTTCCGAGCACGCGCGCGACCTCGGGCATGGCGGCGAATGGCTCGGGATCGATCTGCGCGGCACAGCCGGTGACGATCACGCGCGCTTCGGGTCGGCCTTTCTTGGCTTTCCTGATTGCCTGCCGCGTCTGGCGCACCGCCTCGTTGGTGACCGCGCAGCTGTTGACGATGATCAGATCGTCGGCATCGGCGGTAAGCAGCCGCATCGTCTCGCTGTCGGCGGCGTTGAGCCGGCAGCCCATCGTGATGATCTCCGCGCCGCTCATTCCAGCGCCTCGATGTCGATTTCGCCGCTGTAGACATGCGCTGCGGGCCCACGCATGCGGATCGGGCCGCCGGGCGACCAGTCGATCACCAAGGTCCCGCCCGGAAGATGGACCGGCACGGGGCTGCGCACCAGCTTGCGCCGGATCGCCGCGACCGCCGTCGCGCAGGCGCCGGTGCCGCAGGCTTGGGTCAGGCCCGCGCCACGCTCCCAGACGATCAGCTTGAGGGCATCGCCGTCGATCGACGCGAAATTGACGTTCACCCGCTGCGGGAACAAGGGGTCGCGCTCGATCAGCGGGCCGAGGCGAGCGGCGTCGACCGCGCTCGCATCCTCGACGAAGAAGACGACGTGCGGATTGCCGACATTGACCGCTGTCGGCTGCGGCAGATCCTCCCAGCCGACCGGCATCGCGGCGGTGTCCATCGCATAGGCCAGCGGGATCTCGTCCCAGCCGAAGCGCGGCGCTCCCATGTCGATCACCGCTTCGCCCGAACCGGTATCGCTGCTGATCAGGCCGCCGGCGGTCTCGATCGTCGGATCGCCGCCGATCAGGATCGCGACACAGCGCGCGGCATTGCCGCAGGCGTCGACCTCGCCACCGTCCGAATTGAAGATCCGCATCCTGACGTCGGCGCTCGCCGATGGTTCGAGCAGGATCAACTGATCGCAGCCGACGCCGGTCCGCCGGTCGGCGATCGCGCGTGCGCGGGCTTCGGTGATCTCGAGAGGCTGGGTACGCCCGTCGAAGATCACGAAGTCGTTGCCGAGGCCATGCATCTTGTCGAAGCGGCGGTTCATCGCGGCGATCTAGGCAGTGGCGGCGTCCAAGTCCACAGTCGCGCGGCTGGTCCCTCCTGCGGCGGCTTGCCTTTCGCGGGGGAGACGCCTATCTGCGCCGCATCCTGTTTTGACGAATAGGGTTCAATCGGCGCCTGCGGGCGTGCGCTGGCCGGCGAGGTTTCGCCCGCCGGCGCTTTTGTGTTTGGGAGCGAGAGCATGTTCGAGAGCCTGAGCGATCGCCTGAGCGGGGTCTTCGACCGCCTGCGCGGCCGCGGAGCGCTCAACGAGGCGGACGTTCGCGCGGCGATGCGCGAGGTGCGCGTCGCGCTGCTCGAGGCGGACGTCGCGCTCCCGGTGGTTCGCGAGTTCATCGACAAGGCGACCGAGCAGGCGGTCGGCCAGCAGGTCCTGAAGTCGGTCACCCCCGGCCAGCAGGTCGTCAAGATCGTCCACGACACATTGGTCGAGATGCTCGGCGCCGACGAATCCGGTCTCGCGCTCGACGTCACTCCGCCGGCGGTGATCATGATGGTCGGCCTGCAGGGTTCGGGCAAGACCACCACCACCGCCAAGCTCGCGAAGCGCCTCGCCGAGCGCGAGCGCAAGAAGGTCATGATGGCCTCGCTGGACGTCAATCGCCCGGCCGCGCAGGAGCAGCTCGCGGTGCTCGGCGCGCAGGCGAACGTCGCGACCTTGCCGATCGTCCCGGGCCAGCAGCCGATCGAGATCGCGCGCCGCGCGTTGCAATCGGCCAAGCTCCAGGGCTTTGACGTGCTGCTGCTCGACACCGCCGGCCGGCTGCACGTCGATCAGGCGCTGATGGACGAGATGAAGGCGGTCGCCGAGGTCTCGTCGCCGCAGGAAATCCTGCTCGTCGTCGACGCGCTGACCGGCCAGGACGCGGTCAACGTCGCGCGCAACTTCTCCGATCAGGTCGACCTCAGCGGCGTCATCCTCACCCGCCTCGACGGTGACGCGCGCGGCGGCGCGGCACTGTCGATGCGCGCGGTCACCGGCCGCCCGATCAAGTTCGCCGGCACCGGCGAGGCGATCGACGCGCTCGAAGGCTTTCATCCGCAGCGTGTGGCGGGCCGCATCCTCGGCATGGGCGACGTCGTCAGCCTGGTCGAGCGCGCCAGCGAGACGATCAAGGTCGAAGAGGCCGAGGCGCTCGCCCGCAAAATGGCCAAGGGCCAGTTCGACCTCAACGATCTGCGCAACCAGCTCCTGCAGATGCAGCGCATGGGTGGGCTCGGCGCGCTGGCCGGCATGCTTCCGGGCATGAAGAAGATGCAGGGCGCGATCGATTCGGCCGTCGACAACAAGACGCTGATCCGGCTCGACGCGATGATCGGTTCGATGACCCCCAGGGAGCGCACCAAGCCCGAACTGCTCAACGCCAAGCGCAAGATCCGCGTTGCCAAAGGCAGCGGAACCACGGTGCAGGACGTCAATCGCCTCCTCAAGATGCATCAGGAGATGGCGACGGCGATGAAGAAGATCCGGAAGATGGGCGGTCTCGCCAAGCTCGGCGCGATGTTCGGCGGCGGCGGCCTCGGTGGCCTCGGCGGCCTGACCGGTGGCGGGGCGGGCGGCGGCGGTGGCGGTATGCCCACGGGTGGTCTGCCCGGCTTGCCCGGGCCAGGCGGTCCGATCGGCGGCGGCGCCCCGTTCAACCTTCCCCCAGGCTTCAACAAGTTCATCAAGAAATAGATCGAATCACTAGAAAGGACTGAAGAAAATGGCAGTTGCAATCCGGCTGGCGCGCGGCGGCGCGAAAAAGCGGCCTTATTACAAGATCGTCGTCACCGACGCGCGCAATGCCCGCGACGGCAAGTTCATCGAGCGCATCGGAAGCTACAATCCGCTGCTTCCCAAGGACAGCGAAGAGCGCGTCAAGCTCGACGCCGAACGCGCCCGCCACTGGCTGTCGGTCGGCGCCAAGCCGTCCGACCGCGTGCTTCGCTTCCTCGATGCCGCCGGCATCGTCGAGCGTCCGACGCGCAGCAACCCGACCAAGGGCGAGCCTGGCGAAAAGGCCAAGGAGCGCGCCGAAGAGCGTGCCGCGCGCGACGCCGCCGCTGCCGAAGCCGCTGCCGCTCCGGCCGAGGAAGCTCCCGCCGAGGAAGCTCCGGCCGAAGACGTTGCCGCTGAAGAGGCTGAAACGGTCGAGGTCATGGCTGCCGCGGTCGAGGAAGCAACGCCCGAGCCGGCCGCCGAGGAAGCCGCTCCCGCGTCCGACGAACCGGTCGCCGAGGCCGGTGGCGAGCAGGGCAATGGTGGTGAGGCGACCCCGGCTGACGAGGCGCCGAACGAAGGCGAATCGACCGACGAGCCGGCTGAAGGCGCCGCCGAGAATGCTCCGGCCGAAGGCGCCGAGAAGGCCGAATGACGGGCAAAGGGGCTCCGCCGGCGGCGGGGCCCCCTGCTGCGCGCCCTGAGCGGGACGACAATGTCGCGCTCGCCGCGCTGATGGGGGCGCATGGCGTCCAGGGCGAGGTCCGGCTCAAGCTGTTCGCGGAAAGCCCCGCGAGCCTCCAGCAGCACAAAAAGGTGCTGGTTGGCGACCGCACGTTGAGCCTGGTTGCGGTCAAGGCCGCCGGCAAGACGCCGGTTGCCCGTTTCGCCGAAATCAGCGATCGAGCCGCCGCCGAGCAATTGCGCGGCAGCATTGTCGCCGTGCCGCGCAGCGCGCTGCCGCCGCTCGAGGAAGGCGAATATTATTATGCCGATCTGCTCGGGCTCGCCTGCGAGAGCCAGGCGGGCGAGAGCCTCGGCGTCGTCGTTGCGGTCGAGAATTTCGGCGCCGGCGACGTCATCGAGATCGAGAAGCCGGACGGCAAGCGCACGATGGTGCCGTTCCGCAAGGATGTCGCCGACCTGGTCGCCGGCAAGATCGTCGTCGATCCTGTGTTCCTGGCCTAGAAGCGCCGGTTGGTCTTACCTCAGCAGCGGCCGTTTCTTCGCCAGATCGTTGCGGATGGTCGTCGCCGCGACTCCGCCTTCGCCCATCGCATGGCTGATCTGGTCGAGGCCGATCACGACGTCGCCGGCCGCATAAAGGCCTGGGATCGACGTGCGCTGGTGCGCGTCGACCGTGATGCAGCTGGTATCGCCGGCAAGCTTGGCGCCGAGCTGGCGTGCGAGCTCGACCCGTGTGTCGGAGCCCAAAGCGGGGTAGATGCTGTCGAAGCGATGGTCGCCGTCGGCAGTCGTGACGAGGATCGATTTATCGTCGATCTCGATCGGCTGGCACGGCCCGTCGAGCAGCGCGATGCCGAGCCTCTCGATCTCGGCGCGATCGGCTTCGCTGAGGTCGTGCGGGGCATCAGGAGCGATCAGGCTGATGTCGGCGCTATAGCCGCGCAGGAAAACGGCCTCGGCCAGGCCTCGCTCGCCGTCCCCGATCACCCCCACTTTCTTGTCGGTCACTTCGAAGCCGTCGCAGATCGGGCAATAGCGGATCAGCCCGCGCGCCAGCGCCTCGTCGTGCAGCGCCTCGTCGATCAGCGGCCGGCGATTCTTGACGCCGGTGGCGAGCAATATTGTGCGAGCGCGAGCTGTACCGTTGCCCCACTCGGCGCTGAAGCCTTCCTTATCGCGATCGAGGCGCGTGACGCGGCCGCGTGCGATCGACGCGCCATATTTCTCCGCTTGCGCCCGCATCCGCGCGAGCAGCTCCTCACCGGAAATGCCGTCGGGAAAGCCGGCGTGGTTGTGCGTGCACGGGATCATCGCCGCGCGGCTGTCGCCGGCGTCGACCACTTTGAGCGAAAGGTGGAAGCGCGCGAGATAGATGGCGGCGGTCAGCCCGGCGGGGCCGCCGCCGATCACCACGCAATCGTAGAGGGGTTCGGTCATCGCCGGTCAGCGCCTGCGCGGCACCTTGGTTCCGATCGCGCTTGCGGGAAGAGCGTGAAGTCGTGAAAGAGGGCGGATGAGCTGGAACGCGAACGTCCTCACCCTCTATCCCGAAATGTTTCCCGGCCCGCTGGCGCACAGCCTCGCCGGCCGCGCCCTCGACGACGGCATCTGGTCGCTCGAAACGGTGCAGATCCGCGATTTCGCGACCGACAAGCATCGCTCGGTCGACGATACGCCGGCGGGCGGCGGCGCGGGGATGGTGATGCGAGCCGACGTGCTCGCCGCCGCGGTCGATCATGTCCTGGAGCGCCACCCGCAGGCGCCGGTGATCGCGATGACTCCGCGCGGATTGCCGCTCACCCAATTGCTCGTCCGCGCGCTCGCCGCCGGCCCGGGGGTGTCGATCCTGTGCGGCCGTTTCGAAGGGATCGACGAGCGCTTGTTCGAGGCGCGCACGATCATCCCGGTCTCGATCGGCGATTATGTGCTTTCCGGAGGCGAAACAGGGGCTTTGGTGCTGCTCGATGCTTGCATTCGGCTGCTCCCCGGCGTAATGGGCGCGGCGACGAGCGGGGTGGAGGAAAGCTTCGAAGCCGGGCTCCTCGAATATCCGCATTACACCCGCCCCACCGAATGGGAGGGGCGCACGATCCCTGAAGTGCTGCGATCGGGGGATCATGCTAAGATCGCCGCCTGGCGCAAAGCCCGGGCGGAGGAAGATACACGGTCACGGCGGCCGGACCTGATCGAACGTCATCGGGACGTTTGAGGGTCACCGCCCTCTGGCGCGCGGCACGAGATTGAAGGCGACGAACATGAACCTCATCCAGCAGCTCGAGGCCGAGGCCATCGAGCAGTTCAAGAGCACCAAGACCATTCCCGAATTCCGCCCGGGCGACACCGTCCGCGTCGGCGTGCGCGTCGTCGAGGGCGATCGCACCCGCGTCCAGAATTACGAAGGCGTCTGCATCGCCCGCGCGAACCGCGGCCTGGGCAGCAGCTTCACCGTCCGCAAGATCAGCTTCGGCGAGGGTGTCGAGAGGGTCTTCCCGCTCTATTCGCCGAACATCGAGACGATCGAGGTCGTCCGCCGCGGCGCCGTGCGCCGCGCCAAGCTCTATTATCTGCGCGGCCGTACCGGCAAAGCCGCTCGAATTACCGAGCGGCGCGACACTCGTCCCGACGCACGGGCGAGCGCGCCGACCGCCACTCCGGAGACGGAAACCGCCGAAGGCTGAAATTCGCTTTCACAGAGTTAAAAGCCGGCGGCCGGGTTCTTATTTGAACGTCCGGCCGTCCGCATGTTTGGAGCACAAGAAAATGGGTTATCGGGTCGTCGTCGTGGGCGCCACGGGCAATGTCGGGCGCGAAATGCTCAACATCCTCGCCGAGCGCGAATTCCCGCTGGATGAGTTGGCGGTGGTCGCATCGCCGCGCTCGACCGGCGACGAGATCGACTTCGGCGAGACCGGCGAGACGCTCAAGGTCAAGAATATCGAGCATTTCGATTTCGCCGGCTGGGACATGGCGCTGTTCGCCTGCGGCTCGGAGGCGACCAAAATCTATGCGCCCAAGGCGGCGGCAGCGGGCTGCACCGTGATCGACAACAGCTCGCTCTACCGAATGGACCCCGACGTCCCGTTGATCGTGCCGGAGGTCAACCCGCACGCGATCAAGGATTATGTGAAGAAGAACATCATCGCGAACCCGAATTGCTCGACCGCCCAGATGGTCGTCGCGCTGAAGCCGTTGCACGATTATGCGACGATCAAGCGCGTCGTCGTCTCGACCTACCAATCGGTGTCAGGCGCCGGCAAGCAGGGCATGGACGAGCTGTTCGAGCAGAGTCGCAACATTTTCGTCGGCGACACCGTCGAGGCGAAGAAGTTCACCAAGCAGATTGCGTTCAACGTCATTCCTCACATTGACAGCTTCCTCGACGACGGGTCGACCAAGGAGGAATGGAAGATGGTGGTCGAGACCAAGAAGATCCTCGATCCCAAGATCAAGGTGACCGCGACCTGCGTTCGCGTGCCGGTGTTCGTCGGTCATTCCGAATCGATCAACATCGAGTTTGAGAAGGAAATCAGTGCCGCCAAGGCGCAGAGCATCCTTCGTGAAGCGCCCGGCGTGATGCTGGTCGATAAGCGCGAGAACGGCGGCTACGTCACGCCGGTCGAATGCGTCGGCGAATATGCCACCTACATCAGCCGCGTCCGCGAGGATTCGACGATCGAGAACGGCCTGTCCTTGTGGTGCGTCTCGGACAATCTCCGCAAGGGTGCGGCGCTGAACGCCGTCCAGATCGCCGAGCTGCTCGGGCGCAAGCATCTCCAGAAAGCGGCCTGATCTTTTCAAGCACGCTTTCTTGACCGGTATGATGGACGGAGGCGCGGTTGGCTTCTCCGTCCGGCAGCTTGGTGAGGAGGGTGCCCGATGTCTGAGATGATGAGCGGTGGCTGCGCGTGCGCCAGGGTGCGCTACACCGCCGAGGTCGCCAATGACGATGCCTATCTCTGCCATTGCCGGATGTGCCAGCGGGCCAGCGGGGGCGTCTCGATCGCGTTCAAGAACCTGCCCAAGCAGGCCGTCCGCTGGGAGCGCGAGCCCGATTATTTCCACTCCTCGCCGATCGCCCGGCGGGGCTATTGCGCCGCATGCGGCACGTCGCTCAGCTTCGATTATCCGGACAGCGACAAGATGGACCTGACGGTTGGCTCGTTCGACGATCCCGCGCGTTTCGTGCCCAAGCACCATTTCGGCAGTGAGGGTCTGCACCGTGCCTGGATCAACACCGACGGATTGCCCGAGTATCGCAGCGATCAATATCCGGCTCTCGTCGAACGGTGGGTGAAGGCGATTGGCAAGCTCCCTGACTAGCCACGACTTCACCGCGTCCGACGGTATCAGGCTGGCCTGGCACGAGCTGGGCGAGGGGAGGCCCGTCGTGCTGCTCCACGGACTTTTCTCGGATGCCCATGTCAATTGGATCAAGTTCGGCCACGCCGAGCGGATCGCCAGCCGCGGCTTTCGGGTGATCATGCCCGATCTGCGGGCCCACGGGCAGAGCGACAAGCCGCACGACCCGCGTTTCTATCCCCGCGAAGTGCTGGTACGCGATGCGCGGGAGCTGATCGCGCATCTCGGGCTCGCGGAATATGATCTCGGCGGCTATTCGCTCGGCGCGCGCACGGCGATGCGGACGGTCGTCACCGGTGCGAGGCCGCGGCGGCTGATCGTCGCCGGCATGGGGCTCGAGGGCCTGCTCGACACCGGCGCACGTGCCGCCCATTTCAAGCGCATCCTCCAAGGCCTTGGCAGCTTTGCCCAGGGAACGCCCGAGTGGATGGCAGAGCAGTTCCTCAGGACCACCGGCGGCGACCCGGCGGCGCTGCTGCCATTGCTCGACAGCTTCGTCGACACCAGCGAGGCGGAGATCGTCGCGCTCGCCCAGCCGACTCTCGTCCTTTCGGGCGCGGACGACCGCGACAACGGCTCGGCCGAAGCGCTCGCCCGGCTGCTGCCCGACGCAGATTACGTCGAAGTGCCGGGCAACCATATGAACGTCGTCACGAAGCCCGAGTTCGGAAAGGCGATCGAAGATTTCCTCGACCGGCGTTGAAAGAGACAGTCAAGTGCTTGCAGAAAAGCCGAATTCCTGCCGCCGCCGCTTGACCGGCATGGGCTGCGCCGTCCAAATCGCGCGCAATCCAAAACCCCCATCCAGGATCTGCTCATGAAAGCCACAGTATCCGCGATCGCAATTGCGGTCATGATCGCCGCCGGCTCCGCCGGCATCGCGCAGAGCAAGAAGCCGCCTGCCGCCACCGCCGCGCCGCATGTCCCTCCGAACGCCGCGCCGACCGCTGCCGAAGCGCAGGCCTTCCTGGCGCGCGCCGAGAAGGAGCTGGCCGATTTCAACGTGATCAACTCGCGCGCCCAATGGGTCAACAATACCTACATCAATGACGATACCGACGCGCTTGCCGCCTATTTCGGAACGATCAGCACAGAGATGCAGGTGCGCTATGCGTCCGAAGCCGCGCGTTACCAGAAAGCGCCGGGACTCAGCGCCGAAGCGCGGCGCAAGCTCGATATCCTGCGCGGCGGCATCATCCTTCCGGCGCCGTCCACCCCCGGCGCCGCCACCGAGCTCAACGACATCGCGACGCGGCTCAACTCCGCCTACGGCAAAGGCCGCGGCACGCTCGGCGGCAAGGTGATGACCGGCGACGATCTCGAGGAGAAGATGGGGACGGTGCGCGATCCCGCGCTGCTCAAGGAGATGTGGACCAGCTGGCACGACAATGTCGGCGCTCCGATGCGCGCCGATTATGCGCGGATGGTGACGATCGCCAACCAGGGCGCGCGCGAGCTCGGCTTCGATGACGTCGGCGCGATGTGGCGCTCGAGCTACGATATGTCGCCTGACGAATTCGCGGCGTTGACCGATCGGCTGTGGGCGCAGGTCAAGCCGCTCTACGATCAACTCCATTGTTACACGCGCGCCAAGCTCAACCAGAAATACGGCGCGCAGGTGCAGCCCGCGACCGGGCCGATCCGGGCCGATCTGCTCGGCAACATGTGGGCGCAGGAATGGGGCAATATCTACGACGTCGTCGCGCCGGCCGGCGCGGGCGATATCGGCTACGATCTTACCGAGCTGCTCGTCGCGAAGAACTACGATCCTGTGCGGATGGTGCGCACGGGCGAGGGCTTCTACACCTCGCTCGGCCTCGCGCCACTCCCCGAGACCTTCTGGCAGCGCTCGATGATTACCCGCCCGCGCGATCGCGAGGTGATCTGCCATGCCTCGGCCTGGGACGTCGATGCCAAGGACGATTTGCGCATCAAGATGTGCACCAAGGTCAATGCCGACGATTTCGTGACCATCCACCACGAGCTCGGCCACAATTACTACCAGCGCGCTTATGCCGGCCAGTCCTACCTCCATCAGAACGGCGCCAACGACGGGTTCCACGAGGCGATCGGCGACTTTGTCGCCTTGTCGGTGACGCCCGACTATCTGGTTCGGCTCGGCCTGCTCGATCGTTCGAAGGTTCCGCCCGCGAACCGGGACATCGGGCTGCTGCTGCGTCAGGCAATGGACAAGGTTGCGTTCCTGCCCTTCGGCCTGCTGATCGACAAATGGCGCTGGGGCGTGTTCAGCGGCAGCATTCCCGCGAGCGGCTACAACAAGGCCTGGAACGATCTGAGGCTGCACTATCAGGGCATCGTCCCGCCGGTGCCGCGCACCGAAGCGCAATTCGATCCGGGCGCCAAATATCATATCCCCGGCAACACGCCTTACGCGCGTTATTTCCTGGCGCGCGTGCTGCAATTCCAATTCTACAAGGCGGCGTGCGATCAGGCGGGCTGGAAAGGGCCGCTGCACCGCTGCTCCTTCTATGGCAACAAGGAGGTCGGCAAGCGCCTCGATGCGATGCTGGCGATGGGCGCATCCAAGCCCTGGCCCGATGCGCTCGAGGTGTTCACCGGCAGCCGCGAGATGTCGGGCGATGCGCTGCTCGAATATTTTCGGCCGCTGTCATCCTGGCTGCAGCAGCAGAATAAAGGCCGCCGCTGCGGGTGGTGAGGCGGCGCGGGACGTCAAGCTTACAGCACGTGAACGGGTGGAGTCGGCGTGAACTCGAGGGTGCAGCGATGAACGCGCGTGCAGCTTTGTGTCTGGCATTGGTCGCCGCGCCTGCGCCTGCGCAACCGACGATGCCGCGCTGGAACCCGAAGGCCCCGGAGAACAACCAGCTCATCGCCGCCTTCAGCCCGGGCGCTGTCGAGGGCGTCCTCGCGGCGATCGGCGCGCGTTACCAGCGTAGCGGTTCGGATCCGTCGAACCCGGTGATCGTCACGATCCTCCCGACCGGCCGCCGCGCGGTGATCGCGCTGAGCGCGTGCAGCCGCGGCGGCGCTGCCTGCAAGGCGCTCACCATCCAGGCATCCTGGACCAAGCCGGCGGTGCCGGCGCAGCGGCTGGCCGATGCGATCGGCAGGTTCAACCAGCGCTATGCCTTCGCCAAGGCCTTCGTGACCGCCGACGCTCGGCCGGCGCTGCAATATTATCTGACCGGGGATTACGGCTTCTTGCGCGGCAATCTCGCGGTCGATCTGCTCGTCTTTGCCGACCAGGCCGAACGCTTCTCGCGTGAAGTCCTCCAGCCCCTTGTCGCGAAGGCCGACGAACGGCGTCAAGCCCGGCCGACCGCTTCGAAGGCGGAGGCTGATTAGCTTCCGCCCCCGTCGATCCGCTTAAAGTTGCTCGATCATATGCTCGGCGGAGCTGACGCTGAACGCCCCCGGCTCCTCGACGTTGAGCTGGGTGACGACGCCGTCGTCGACCACCATCGAGAAGCGCTGACCGCGCTGGCCCATGCCGAACTTGCTGCCGTCCATCTGCAGGCCGACCGCCTTGGCGAAATCGCCGTTGCCGTCGGCAAGCATCGTCACCTTGTCCTTTGCGCCGGCGTTGTCCGACCAGGCGTTGAGCACGAACGCGTCGTTGACCGCGGTGCAGGCGATCTCGTCGACGCCTTTGGCCTTGAGCTCGTCCGCCTTGGCGATGAAGCCCGGGAGGTGGCGCGCGGAGCAGGTGGGCGTGAAGGCGCCAGGCACCGAGAACAGCGCCACCTTGCGGCCCTTGAAGAAGCTGTCGCTGTCGACCGGCTGGGGGCCATCCGCGGTCGCCTTGACGAAATTGGTGCTGGGAATGCGATCACCGACTTTGATAGCCATCTTCTTCGCTCTCTCTCTACAATGAAGGTCATGAGGCTCTAGCAAGGCTGGATGAGGCGCGATAGTGGCTTGGGGGGAGCGCGGCCGGGAGAGGCGAAGCGAATGGACGAACCACGGTTCCTCAGCGGTCAGTTCCTGCTCGCCTTGCCGGGCATCGGTGATCCGCGCTTCGAGAAAGCGGTGATCGCGATGTGCGTCCACGACGAGGCCGGGGCGCTCGGCATTGGCCTCGGCCGGATCATTCCGCGCATCGGCTTTCACACCCTGTTGCGCCAGCTCGAGATCGATCCCGGTGTCGCCCCCGACGTGCCGATCCACCTCGGCGGCCCAGTCGAGCCGCAGCGCGGCTTCATCCTCCACACGCTCGACTGGAGCGGCGAGGACAGTATCGAGGTGAGCGGCCGCTGGGCCCTGAGCGCGACGCTCGACATATTGCGCGCGATCGCCGAAGGTCACGGTCCCTCGCGATGGGTAGCCGCGCTCGGCTATGCCGGCTGGGGCGAGGGCCAGCTCGATCGCGAAATGGCCGGCCATGGCTGGTTCGCCACCCCGGGCGGCGATGCCCTGCTCTACGACTGCGACGTCAGATCGCGTTGGGAGAATGGGTTCAAGAGCGCCGGAATAGACCCGCGTCTGCTCACCTCCGACTTCGGAACGGCTTGATCGCAGCGCCCGAAGCCAGCCGTTCGGGCCCTGAAAAAAGTCTTAAAAAAAGAAAATATGTCTTAGGTTCGGTTAACCAATTCCAGTCACTTCCCGAAAATTCCGTTGTGGGAACTAGAGGTTACCGGCGCACCGACGTGCCGGGGGGACACGGGGAATCATAGTGACAAATCACCTTTTGAAGGGCGGCGTGTGCGCCGCCGTGATCGCTGCCGGCTTTTTCATGCAGCCGGCGCACGCAGCGATGAACTGCTGGAACGCGCAGCATGTCGCGGCCGCTAAGATCCGCGATCTTCAGTCGCGGCTCATGGTGGCCACGATGCGCTGCAACGCCATGGGCATCAACGTGCTGTCCGCCTACAATGAGTTCGTGCGCACCAACCGCGGCACGATCCAGGATGCCAACGGCGTCATCAAGGCGCAGTTCGCCAAGGGCTTCGGCGCGCGCGGCCAAACCGAATATGACCGCTTCACGACCGTCCTCGCCAATGCTTATGGCGCGGAGCCGACCAACGCCTCGGTGTGCCGCGAAACGGCGGCGCGTGCGCAGGACGCCGTCGCGGCGCGGGGGGATGTCCAGCGGCTGCTCGACATCGCGGACTCGATGGGCTCCGAGCCCAGCCTTCCGGGCGGCAGGTGCAAGGTCACCTTCGCGTCGGTGGGCGAGTAACCCCCAAATCCGGCGGGCGGGAAATACACATATAAAGATATCTTTATATTTGCCTTGGGAGGCGGGCGCGGCTAGAGCAATCGGCTGCGGCCGCCTCTGCCATTTCGGGCGGCCTTTGCCTTCTTGAGGAGAGCGTCGTGGCGAGCCAGCCCGAGACGAAATTCGACGATTATGTGATCCGCGACATCAGCCTTGCCGACTTCGGCCGCAAGGAGATCGAGATCGCCGAGACCGAGATGCCGGGCCTGATGGCGCTACGCGGCGAATATGGCGCCGCCCAGCCGCTCGCAGGCGCGCGGATCACCGGCTCGCTCCACATGACGATCCAGACCGCGGTGCTGATCGAGACCTTGATCGCGCTCGGTGCCGAGGTCCGTTGGGCCTCGTGCAACATCTTCTCGACTCAGGACCATGCCGCCGCGGCGATCGCCGCGCGCGGGATTCCGGTGTTCGCCGTCAAGGGCGAGAGCCTCGAGGAATATTGGGATTATGTCGATCGCATCTTCGACTGGGGCAATGGCGAGACCGCCAATATGATCCTCGACGACGGCGGTGACGCGACGATGTTCGCTCTGTGGGGCGCGCGGATCGAGGCCGGCGAAGAGTTTCCGGCGCCGGAGAATGAGGAAGAGGAAATCTTCCAGCGCTTCGTGCGCGAGCGCATCAGGCAATCGCCAGGCTTCCTCACCAAGACGGTGCAGGCGATCAGAGGCGTCTCGGAAGAGACCACCACCGGCGTCCACCGGCTCTACGAGCTCGCGAGGAGGGGCAAGCTCCCGTTCCCGGCGATCAACGTCAACGACAGCGTCACCAAGTCGAAGTTCGACAATCTCTACGGCTGCAAGGAAAGCCTGGTCGACGCGATCCGCCGCGCGACCGACGTGATGCTGGCCGGCAAGGTCGCCTGTGTCGCCGGCTTCGGCGACGTCGGGAAGGGCTCGGCGGCGAGCCTGCGCAACGGCGGCGCGCGCGTGCTCGTCACTGAAGTCGATCCGATCTGCGCGCTGCAGGCGGCGATGGAAGGCTATGAGGTCGTGACGATGGAGGAAGCGGCGAAGCGCGCCGACATCTTCGTCACCGCGACCGGCAATGCCGATGTCATCACGCTCGATCACATGCGCGAGATGAAGAACATGGCGATCGTCTGCAACATCGGCCATTTCGACAGCGAGATCCAGATCAGCGCTTTGTCGAACTTCAAATGGATCGAGATCAAGCCGCAGGTCGATGAGGTCGAATTCCCCGACGGCAAGAAGATCATCGTCCTCGCCAAGGGTCGGCTGGTCAATCTCGGCTGCGCGACCGGCCATCCCAGCTTCGTGATGAGCTCGTCCTTCACCAACCAGGTGCTTGCGCAGATCGAGCTGTGGGGCAGCGCGGACAAATATTCGAACGATGTCTACGTCCTGCCCAAGCATCTCGACGAGAAGGTCGCGGCGCTTCACCTCGAGAAATTGGGGGTCAAGCTCACCAAGCTGACCGAGAAGCAGGCGGCCTATATCGGCGTCCCGGTCGAAGGGCCGTTCAAGCCCGAGCATTATCGCTACTGAGCGGTCGAAGCGGGCGCGTCCGGCGGAGCCCCAACAGCCGGTCGATGCCGGACACCCCATAGCGGGTGCATCCGGCACGACGGCATTCCCAGCTGTCGTGGTTACCACATCTAAACCATTTTGGCGCTAAACGCCTGCCGCCTGGGCGTGTCGTCCAGGTGACAGTCGGTGTGTCTTTTCCGTTCCAGTGGCGGAACAATGCACAATTCGCGGCTGATCCGCTCCAAAGCGGCGTGCCGTTCAACAAGGAATTGAAATGTCTCGCTCCACTTTCACGCGCCATCTCCCCGCCTCGGTCTCGCTGCTTGCCGTGGCCTTGGTCGCCATGCCAGGTCTCGCTAACGCGCAAGCCGAGGAACAACAGGTTCAGGCGCCCCGCGCCGAAACCGTCGAGAGCCAAACCACCGCCGGTGCGCCCACGGCCGAAGAGATTATCGTGACCGGATCCCGAATCCGCCGGCCGGATCTGGAGACGCCCAGCCCAATGGTTTCGCTGAGCTCCGCAACGCTTCAGTCGTCGGGCTCGACTAATTTGACCGATATTCTTGCGGGCTATCCCGCGCTGATCGGCTCCGCGACGTCTGCGGACACTTCCGGCAGCGGTGCTGGTATCGGCACGACCGGCCTGAACCTCCTCAACTTGCGCAACCTGGGTACCCAGCGGACGCTTGTCCTGGTCGATGGGCGCCGGCACGTGTCCGGACTCGCTGGAGACCAATCGGTCGACATCAATACAATTCCGACGGACCTGGTCGAGCGAGTGGACATCTTAACCGGTGGCGTGTCGGCTATCTACGGTGCCGATGCGGTGACCGGTGTTGTCAACTTCGTCCTGAAGAAGGATTTTGACGGGGTCACGGCGCGAGGGCAGGCCGGGATTTCCGAGTTCGGCGATGCGGGGCAGCGCTTCCTGAGCATTACCGCCGGCCATAACTTCGCCGATGGTCGCGGGAATGTGGCGCTCGCCGTCGAGTATGGCAAGGATGATCGGCTCGACAGTCGCGACCGCCGCCGCCTCAGCGGTTCGAGCGCGGTTCGGTTCTTCCTCAATCCGGACGACCCTGAAAATGTCGATCCCGATTATGCCGGTGGCAACGACAATGGGATTCCGGACAACGTTCCGCTGAACGACGTGCGCTATTTCGATACCAACCGAGAGGGTGGCATCGACGTCAACTTCGATGGCTTCCCCGATTATTTCGTCGGGCGCGGCGGCGGTGTCGTCGCTTTCGATCCCGGCCGCTTCGTACCGAATTTCTATCAGCAGGGCGGCAATGCGACTTTGGTCTCCGACTATGCCAACGACCTTCTGCCGTCGGTCGAGCGCTATGTCGTGAATGCTTTGGGTCATTTCGACGTGAGTGGTTCGGTCACGTTGTTCGCCGAGGCCAAGTTCGCGAAGATCAAATCCTTTTCGCTGCAGCAACCGACGTTCGACTATTATTTGTTCGTCGAACCGGACAATCCCTTCATTCCCGCCGAACTTCAGTCCGAAATTCAGGCGAATGGCGGTGCACTTTTGAATCGTGACAATTTCGATTTTGGTCAGCGAGGCGAGGATATCGACCGCGAGACCATCCGAACCGTCGTAGGTGCACGTGGTGATTTCACTTCGAACATCAATTATGAAATCGCTTACGTTTTTGGCCAGTCGAAGATCACCAGTCGCTACGTGAACGACACTTTCGACGACCGTTTCTACGCGGCGTTGGATGTCGTCGACGGTCCCAACGGACCGACCTGCCGCGCGAATATTGATCCGAACTGGACGCCGTACCAGCCGTTCGTCTCTTTCTTTTCAGATCCGCCGCTTCGCGCCGTGACCCCGCCCACGACCTTTGTGCCGGGCCAATGCGTGCCCTTGAACCTGTTCGGGGAAGGGGCCTCTTCGCAACAGGCGCTGGATTTTATCCGCACCGACACGACCGACCACTCAAAGATCGATCAGCATGTCGTCACTGCGGTCGTGAGCGGCGATCTCGGCCATCTCCTTGCGCTGCCGGGTGGACCGATCGGCTTTGCTCTTGGGGCTGAATATCGGAAGGAAAAGAGCAGTTACGTTTCAGACCCGATCGCGCGCCAAGGCCTCACTTACACCAATGCGATCAATCCTACGAAGGCCGATTTCGACGTCAAAGAGGTGTTCGGCGAAGTGCGGCTTCCTGTGCTCAAGGATGCACCGATGGCCAATCGGCTGGAGGTGGGCGGGGCCATTCGACTGTCTGACTATTCGACGGTTGGTTCCACCACGACCTGGAAGGTCGACGGCACTTACGCGCCGGTCCGCGACATTGCATTCAATGCCACCTACTCGCAGGCGGTCAGGGCACCGAACATCAGTGAATTGTTCGATGGCGGCGGTGACACATTCGAGTTCATCACCGATCCCTGCAACTTGAATGAAATCCAAAATGGCACCCAGTATCGTGCCGCCAATTGTGCCGCGCTGCTTTCCTCGCTCGGCGTTGCGGACCCGGGCGCCTATCGGGATCCGCGCTCGACGAATATCCAGGGCTTCCTGGGCGGCAATCCGCACTTGCGGGAAGAGACCGCCAAGACTTGGACTGCGGGCGTCGTTCTGCAGCCCAGGATGCTCCGCGGCTTGACCGTTCGTGCGGACTGGTACGACATCAAGTTGAAGAATGCGATCAACTACGTTCAACCCGAGGAAGCCGCGCAACTCTGCGTCGATCAACCGGATTTGAACAATGTCTTCTGTGGTCTGATCGCACGTCAGAACGGTGGGCCAAATGCTGGTCAGATCGTTGATTTTACGGTGGTGCCGCAAAACGTTGCCGCATTCCGGACAGCAGGTCTCGACTTCAGTCTCAACTATCGCTTCGACGCCGGAAAGATCGGGAATTTCAATCTCAATTTGATCGGCAATTACCTGGATAAGCTTGAGTTTATCGGAACTCCCGGGGCCCCCGTCACGAATGAACGCCAAGAAGACTTTGCTCCCAAATATCAGGCGACACTCGATCTTACGTGGCAGCGGGGACCCCTCACTCTCAACTACGGTCTGTCGTGGTTCGACAAGACACTGCGATATACGAACCAGGAGGTAGCGGGAAATCCTGATATCGTTGCACCCGAATTCCTCTTTTACAAAGAGCGTTGGGTTCACGATATCTACATGAGTGTCGACGTGACGGAACGCTTCCAATTCTACGGCGGCATCAATAATTTCACTGGCGAGCGACCCGATATTGGCGCCGACAGCTATCCAGTGAGCTCTGTCGGCCGTTTCTTCTTCGCAGGCGCGCGGGTGAGGCTGCCTCGCTGATTGACGGGGCTTTTGACAGGAAAGGAGCTAGGCGGGGACCGCTAGCCACTCTCGAGAGCGGCAAGGGGTCCCCGTCGCGCGAGCCGCTCTCGCGGTGGGTCGGTCCCAACCCCGATCCCCTTCCCCTAAGCGGAGAGAGCAATTAAACGGCTGAAATGGCAGAAGCCGACAACCTCAATGCGATGCAGTCGTTCCACTGCGCAGTTTTCCTGAATGATTGAATTCTCGCGCACGGCGCTTGCCGCGATCGCCTTGTTCTGCGGCCTGTGGCTCGGGATTGCCGCCTGGGCGACCTTCGTCGGGCTGCGGCGCCGCCGCGAAGCGGCCGCGCGGGGCCGGGAGCTTGCGGGCGCCGAGATGCTGCTCGCGGCCAGCCCGGCACTCTCGCTGCTCGTTCGTCACGACGGCACGGTCGAAGGCTCGCCGCGCGTGTTCGACCTGCTCGGCCTCGATTACGTGCCGGGGCGAGTCGAGGAGGCGTTCGTGCGCCTGAAGCCCGGAGATGCTGCGACGCTCGCGGCTCGGCTGCGCGACGTCGCCTTGGGGGGCGGCACCTTGTCCGTCGCGGTCGCGCCGGAAGGTTCGCCGCGTGTCTTCCTCGTCCGCGGGTCTCCCGCGCCGCCGCCCTTTGCCAACGGGGCGGTGCTGCTGTGGTTCATCGATGCCACCGAGACCGAGGAGCAGATCGCGGCGCTGCGCGGCGAAGGCGAACGCCTCGCTTCCGCGCTCGACGCCTTGTCGGGGCTGATCGAGGCGGCGCCCTTTCCGATCTGGCATCGCGGGCCCGATTTGTCGCTGGCGATGGTCAACAGCGCCTATGTCGACGCGGTCGAGGCGGATAGCGCTCTCGCCGTCATCCGCGCCGGCATCGAGCTGGTCGACGAAGGGGAGGGCCGGAGCGCCATCGAGCAGGCCGCCGAGGTGCGCGAGGAGGGCGAACCATCGGCGCGCACCGTGCCCGCGACGATCGCCGGCGAGCGCCGGATGATGAGGGTCGTCGAGGTCCCGCTCGGCAGGGACGGGGTCGCCGGCTTCGCGATCGACGTCGAGGATCGCGAGCAGGCGCGCGCCGATCTTGCGCGCTTCGTGCGGGCCCAGCGCGACATGCTTGATCGCCTCTCGGCAGGGGTGGCCCAATTCGGGCGCGATCGCAGCCTGATCTTCTTCAACCAGCCGTTTGCCCGGCTGTTCTCGCTCCAGGCCGACTGGCTCGCCGACCGCCCGGAATTCGATCGCGTGATCGATCGCATGCGCGAGGGCGGCAATCTGCCGGAGGTGCGCGACTTTCCGGACTGGAAGGATGAGAAAAGGGGCTGGTTCACCGCCGGGCTCATCGCCGACGAGGAAGACTGGCTGCTTCCCGGCGGCAAGCATCTTAGGGTCGTCGCGCAGCCGCTGCCCGACGGGGGGCTGCTGCTCATCTTCGAGGACCGGACCGAGCAGATCCAGCTCGCCTCGGCGCGCGACACCCTGCTGCGCGTCCGGACCGCGACGTTCGACAATCTGTTCGAGGCGGTCGGCGTGTTCGCATCCGACGGGCGGCTGCACTTGTGGAACAATCGCTTCCGCGAGCTTTGGCAGTTCGAGGAGGAGCAGCTCGCCGCGCACCCGCGGGTCGACATGCTGACCCCCCACCTCGCCAAGAAGCTCAAGAACCCGTCGCATGCCGGCCTGATGCGCGAGCTGGTGCGCACCGCCACCGTCGAGCGCAAGCAGCGCAAGGGCCGGGTTTCGCTGGTCGACGGCCGCGACTTCGAGTTCGCGGCGGTGCCGCTGCCCGATGGCAACGCGCTGTTCACGATGCTCGACATCACCGATTCACGGGTGATCGAGACAGCGCTGCGCGAGCGCAACGAGGCGCTCGAGGAGGCGGATCGGCTCAAGACCGCCTTTGTGTCGAACATGAGCTATGAGCTCAGGACGCCCCTCACATCGATCAGCGGCTTCGCCGAAATGCTTGCCGGCGGCTATGCCGGCGAGCTGCCGCCCCAGGCGGCGGACTATGTCGGCGCGATTCTCGACTCGGTTGCCCGCCTCGGAACGCTGATCGACGACGTGCTCGATCTCACCCAAAGCGATTCGGGCAGCCTGCTGCTCGCCGAGGAGCGCGTCGATCTTGCCGCCCTCTGCCGCGAGGCAGCCGCCGCGTTCCAGGAGACGGCGGTCCGCAAGGAGATCGACTTCGTCATCGACGTGAGGCGCAGCGTCGGTGAGATCAATGGCGACCGGCGGCGGCTGCGCCAGTCGCTCGACAATCTGCTGCGCAATGCCTTCGCCCACACCGGCGAGGGCGGTAGCGTGGCGCTCCGCGGCGGCGGAGACCACAAGCAGGCCGAGATCAGTGTCTCCGACACCGGGGCGGGCATTGCTCCCGCCGATCAGGCGCGGGTGTTCGACCGTTTCAGCCGGAGCGCCGATGGCCAGGCGGTGGAGGAGGCGGCGCTCGGGCTCGGGCTGCCACTCGCCAAGCAATTCGTCGAGGCGCATGGCGGATCGATCGAGCTCCAGTCCAAGGTCGGCGAGGGCACCAATGTCACCGTTCGCCTGCCGCGCGTGAGCGCTGCCGCCTGATGCGCCTCGCCGACGCACCGGCCTGATGCGTCTTCCCGACGCGAGCGCGACCGAAAGGCTAGGTCAGGCTCTGGCGCGGTCGTTGCGCGTTGGCGACGTGGTCGCCTTGTTCGGCGACCTCGGCGCCGGCAAGACGACCTTGGCGCGCGGGCTGCTGCGCGGGCTTGGTTTCGAGGGAGACGTGGCGAGCCCGACTTTCCCGATCGTCCAGGTCTATGACGTGCCCGGCATGCGCCTCCCGCTCTGGCACGTCGATCTCTATCGCATCGAGGATCGGGAGGAATTGCCGGAGCTGGCGCTCGACGAGGCGCGCGACGAGGCCGCGTTGATCATCGAATGGCCTGAGCGCCTCGGCGGCACGCTCTGGCCCGACAGCCTCCGGCTTCACCTCGTGGAAAGGGGCGGAGGCGCGCGCTGCTTGACAGCCCAAGTGCCGCCCGCTTGGGAGGGCAGATGGCCTCCACGATGATTCCACCGGCATCGGCGCCGGCTTTTTTGGCTGCCAACGGCTGGGCGGGCGCGGACATCCGCCCGTTGGCCGGCGATGCGTCTTTCCGCCGCTATTTCCGCGTCCACCGCGACGGCCAAAGCGCGGTGCTGATGGATGCGCCGCCGGAGCATGAGGATGTCGGGCCGTTCCTCAAGGTCGCGCATCACCTGCTCGAGCGCGGCTTTACCCCGCCGCGCCCGCTCGCGCTCGACCGCGAGAACGGCCTGCTGTTGCTCGAAGATTTCGGCGACGACCGGGTGGGGCCGGTGCTCGCTCGCGAACCGCATCGCGAGCGCGAAATCTACGAAAGCGCGGTCGACACGCTCGCCGCGCTCGGCCGCGCGCCGGCGCCCGGCGACATCCCGCCTTACGACGCAGCGGCGATGGAGCGCGAAGCGGGGTTGCTCACCCAATGGTACGCGCCAGCGGTCGGCATCGAGGTCGACGAGCAAGCCTATCGCGCCGCCTGGCAGGCGGTGTGGGGCGGCGTGCTCGACTGGGTGGCGCGCAATCCGGTGCTGGTGCTGCGCGATTACCATGCCGACAATCTGATGGTGCTTCCCGGCCGCCGCGAGCTCGGGTTGCTCGATTTCCAGGACGCGTTGGCGGGCCATCCGGCCTATGATCTGGTGTCGTTGCTCCAGGATGCGCGGCGCGACGTCGATCCGGCGCTCGAGGAAGCGATGCTCGAACATTATTATGCAGCCGCCG
>Ga0255338_1002168_pt1 | contig 30995 bp, 26 predicted proteins | sample MeOH1_35cm_T4_19_FD_203715 | JGI IMG/M metagenome (GOLD analysis project Ga0255338, IMG submission 203715) | Sandy soil microbial communities from University of British Columbia, Vancouver, Canada - MeOH1_35cm_T4_195 | ecosystem: Engineered > Artificial ecosystem > Sand microcosm > Unclassified ... | reverse complement strand
CGTCAAAAAGTCAGCCGGGTTTCGTACCCATGTGCTTGTATGTCTTGGTTCCGCTCTGATTATGATTATTTCCGTGGACATGTTCAGCAAGTACCACGAGTATGTTAACGCCGACCCGGCGAGGCTGGCTGCCCAGGTGGTAAGTGGGATCGGCTTTCTGGGGGCGGGGGCGATTCTACGTGAGGGTTTAAATGTTCGAGGGCTCACTACTGCCGCCAGCCTTTGGGTGGTGGCTGGTATTGGACTGGCGATTGGGGCTGGTATGTACTATGCTGCTGTGATTGCCACAGGCTTAGTCTTTTTGGCCCTGGTTTATTTGGGCAACCTCGAGAAAACGTTTCTGATTAAAACACCATATCTGGAAATGGTTATCAAGGTTGTGGACCATCCAGGAATCATTGGGGATATCGGCACGGCTTTGGGAAAACTTCATGTCAGCATTCGACACATTGATATCAGAGAGCAACCCAGGGATTCTCAACTGTTTCTGGAACTATCCTGCGCTATCCCCAGTGGTCTTGACCCCGGTGAAATTGTCAGGGATTTGGCTCAAATTGAGGGGGTTTACGGGGTTACTGTTGAGGACTGAGTCGATATTCGATATTCGAGGTTCGGAGTTCGAATATCCTGGGAAAAAAAGGTTGTCCTTTAGACCGGGGATGCAACGTAGTATACAAAAGAATTCGGGTTGCCCCCGAATTCTTTTGTTGTCAAGACTTTAATGCTAGGCAAATTCCAAGTAGACTTAGAGATAGGAAAAAAACCCGCATGTACCAGGAGGAATAAAGTGAGCGGTAATTCAAGTCTTGCAATTTTTAATTCAATCCAATGGGATAATTTTACCCCTGATGCAGCACAGGCTTTGCGAAAAGCCGAAGTAAAGCGGGTAGAACTGATTAAGAGCCAAACTAAATGGGTGATCCATGTAGTTTTGTCGGAAATTATCCCGCGTCGTGACCTGGATATGCTGGCTTCTAATCTATGCTCACTTGTTCAGGGCATAAGCGTGGTTGAAGTTGTGCCCAGCTATGAGGCCTGGGACGGCAGCCTGGAAACCCTGCACAACTTGTATTGGGAAACGGTGCTGGAGGATTTGACCAAGCATTACCCCGCACTGGCAACCGCTAAATACCTCGTTGAGGGGGAGGCTTTATACATTCAGGCCGCAAACGAGGTAAGCCTGCAATATCTCAAGGCTAAGGGAACAGGTGAGTTTGTTAAACGTTATCTGCTGGAGACTTTTGGCCTTAGGGCTGATGTCCAGCTGGAGATTGATCCAGGGGCGGCCGGAACGGAAGAGATTATTTCCCAGGCCAAGCAAGTGGAGCAGCAGCTTCTGGCGCAAATTCGCAAGGAAGAGAGCAAAGCTTCCAAGCCTCAACCCGGCAAAACCGAGGTAATTTATGGCCGTGCCTTCTCCGGCGAACCTGTTCCTTTAAAGGAAGTTCAGGATGAAGAAAGGTCAATTATTGTCCACGGCCAGGTCTTCGGCCTGCAATTTCGCCAGTTGAAGAGCGGCCGCACCCTTGTTACCCTGAATATATCTGATAATACGGATTCCATTTCGGTGAAGATCTTTGACGAGGAAAAGGGAGGCTTAGCTGACTCAGGCCTGCTGCAGGAGAATATGTGGGTTAAAGTGCGGGGACCGGTTCAGTATGACAAGTTTTCTCAGGAATTGACCTTGATGGCCCGGGATATAGTGCTGGCTCACCCGACGGAACGCATGGACGATGCGGAGGAAAAGCGGGTTGAACTGCATCTGCATACTAAAATGTCCACTATGGATGGAGTAAGCTCTGTGACCGATCTGGTAAAAAGAGCAGCTAAATGGGGGCATCAGGCCATTGCCATAACGGACCATGGAGTGGTTCAAGCTTTTCCGGAAGCGGTAGAGGCCGCAGAAAAGTTTGGAATCAAGTTGATTTACGGAGTGGAGTGTTATCTGGTAAACGATGACCCCAAACTAAACACGCCTCTGGAACAGCGTAAATCCAGACACTGCATTCTGTTGGCCAAGAATGAGCAAGGGCTTTACAACCTCTATCAACTGATCACCAAGTCTCATCTGGAATATTTCCACCGCACCCCGCGCATGCCTAAAAGTCTGGTTCAGTCCTGGCGTGAGGGCCTGATGATTGGCTCTGCCTGTGAGGCAGGCGAGTTGATCCGAGCTTACCTGGATGGCGCCGGGCGGGAGGAGCTGCTGGAAATAGCCAGGTTCTATGACTACCTGGAGATTCAGCCGACTGGAAATAATCAGTTTCTCCTTAGAAACGGCAGGTTCAATTCCGTGGAGGATTTAAGAGAAATAAATCGTACCGTTATCAGCCTTGGCGAGGAGCTGGGGCTGCCAGTAGTTGCCACTGGAGACGTTCACTTTCTGGACCCTGAAGATGAGGTTTACCGCAGGATCCTGATGGCCGGCAAGGGTTTTGAAGATGCGGATGACCAGGCCCCCCTGTTTTTAAAGACTACGGGGGAGATGCTGGAGGAATTCAGCTATCTGGGACAAGATAAGGCGCAGGAAGTGGTAATTCGCAATCCCCGGGTCATAGCTGATCAGGTTGAGCAGTTAAAGCCCTTTCCGGATGACTTGTTTTCCCCGGTTATCCCCGGGTCTGAGGATCAGATCAAGAACATGAGCATCAGCAGGGCGCAGGAGCTTTATGGAGAGCCTCTGCCGGAAATAGTGCAGAAGCGCCTCGATAAAGAGCTCAATTCCATCATTAACAATGGGTTCTCCGTTTTGTACCTGATTGCGCACTTGCTGGTTAAGAAATCGAACGAGGACGGATACCTGGTAGGTTCAAGGGGTTCAGTCGGGTCATCTCTGGTCGCAACCTTCACCGGAATTACAGAGGTAAACCCTTTGGCTCCTTATTATCGCTGCCCGGAGTGTAAACATACTGAGTTTATTGAGGATGGGTCTTATGGATCAGGGGCTGACCTGCCTGACAAGCTTTGCCCGTCTTGTGGACTGGACATGCAGAAGGATGGACATGATATTCCGTTTGAAACGTTTTTGGGCTTTAAGGGGGACAAGGTGCCGGATATTGACCTCAATTTCTCTGGAGACTACCAACCGAGAGCCCATAAGTATACGGAAGAACTTTTCGGCAAGGATTATGTGTTCCGGGCAGGAACTATCGCGACCATAGCGGACAAGACAGCTTTTGGCTTTGTCAAGAATTACCTGGAGGAACGATCAATCAAGGTTCGCTCAGCCCATATGAGCCGGATTGTGTCGGGCTGCACCGGAGTTAAGCGGACCACCGGACAGCATCCCGGCGGTCTCATGGTTCTCCCCAAAGAGTGTGATGTGCACAAATTCACTCCCCTGCAGCGGCCTGCAGATGATCCTAAATCAGAGACAATCACCACGCATTTCGACTACCACTCCATCTCAGGGCGACTGGTTAAACTGGATATTCTGGGCCATGACGACCCGACTGTGATCAAAATGCTGGAGGATCTTACAGGGGTAGATGCCAAAAGAATTCCCCTGGATGACCGCCAGACCATGTCCCTGTTCTCCGGCACCGAAGCCCTAGGAGTGACGAGTGAGGAAATTAACTCTAAGACCGGCACCTTTGGCATTCCAGAATTCGGCACAAAGTTTGTACGCCAAATGCTTGAGGACACTCAACCGAAAACCTTTTCCGATCTGGTGCGGATTTCCGGTCTTTCTCATGGTACGGACGTATGGCTGGGCAATGCCCAGGAACTTGTGCGCAAAGGAACTGCCGGGATCTCAGAAATCATCGCCTGCAGGGACGATATTATGGTATATCTGATATATAAGGGGTTGGAACCGGGAAGGGCCTTTAAGATAATGGAAGGTGTGCGCAAGGGCAAAGGGGTAAAAGAAGAGGATATCGCTGAAATGAAGGAGAAGGGAGTGTCCGACTGGTACATTGAGTCCTGTCTCAAGATAAAGTACATGTTTCCCAAGGCACATGCAGTTGCGTATGTAACGATGGCTTTTAGGATTGCCTGGTTCAAGGTATATCACCCTGAGGCTTTCTATGTCACCTTCTTTACCGTACGTGCAGACGAATTTGATGCGGATCTGATTTGCCAGGGGGCATACGCCTGTAAGCGAAAAATAGAAGAAATTGAACGCAAGGGTAACGAAGCTTCGGCAAAAGAGAAGAACCTGACTACCATCCTGGAGCTTGCTGTAGAAATGTATTGCCGGGGGATAAAAATGCGCAGGGTGGACTTGTTAGAATCTGACGCTGATAAGTTCCGGATTACTCCTGAGGGACTTCTGCCTTCCTTTGGAGCCCTGCAAGGGCTGGGTCAAGCGGCAGCAACAGCGATCGTAGCTGCACGGGAAGCGGGCTTTCGCTCTGTGGAAGATCTCAGGGTAAATGCTCATCTCAGCAAGACAGTGGTCGAAATCCTGGATAAACACGGATGTCTTGAGGGCTTGCCTAATACCAACCAGATTTCCTTGTTTTAGGCTCAATAAAAGTACCTTGATTATCAGTATTTACCATGCTATAATGACTGTGGTTAACTTGTGCGTAAAATCTTGCTCCCGAGTGCTAAGAGTGGGTAATTACCCACTCTTTAATATTACTGCTCAGGGTTTTCTGGCCTTGAATTAACCGAACAGCTCCTAAAGCGGTATATTTTGGCAGGGAAAATTGAAAACTAGTTTGGGGGATTCTCTCCCAAGCTTTTCCTTTGGGAAAATCAGAAAGGTGGTTCCTTGCTTGAAAAGCCGGATTGAAGCCCAGGTCGCAACCCTAGTACAGCCGTACATTGAACAACAGGGTTTGGAACTGGTAGACGTGGAATATGTAAAAGAAGGCGCCCACTGGTACCTGAGGATCTACATCGACAAAGAGGGTGGGATTGAGCTGAATGATTGTCAGCAGGTCAGTCATAGCCTTAGCGCCAAGTTAGATCAGGCCGATCCAATAAGCCAGGCTTATATGTTAGAAGTATCCTCTCCAGGTCTGGAACGTTCCCTAAGGAAGGACAGTGATTTTCAGCGTTTCAAAGGACAGCTTGTAACGGTTCACACCCACACAGCCTACAAGGGTTTCACCGAGTTTACCGGCCACCTGGAAGGAATCCAGGATCAACAGATCGTACTGGAGTACGAAGGAGAAAAAATCTCAATCCCCCAGGACCAAGTCAGCAAAGCCCACCTGGCCCTGGAAATGTAGACTTGTTCACAATCGAATAAGGAGGAAGCACCAAAAATGAATATGGAGTTTATCGAGGCTCTGCAGGAACTGGAGAAGCAGAGGGGGATTTCCGCAGAAGTGCTGATGGAAGCTATTGAAGCGGCGTTAATCTCCGCCTACAAAAAGAACTTTGGCTCCCTGCAGAACGTCCGGGTCCACATCGAGCGGGCCAGCGGCGAAATCAAAGTGTTTGCCCGCAAAACGGTAGTGGAAGAGGTAACGGATTCCCGGGCAGAGGTGACTCTCGCTGAGGCCTGGAAAGTTGATCCCAAATATGAGTTGGGAGACGTGGTGGAATATGAAGTAACCCCACGCGATTTTGGTCGGATAGCAGCCCAAACTGCCAAACAAGTGGTGGTTCAGCGTATCAGGGAAGCAGAACGCGGTCTTATTTACGATGAATATATCAACCGCGAGGGTGACATAGTTACCGGAGTGGTGCAGAGGATAGAGCAAAAAAACGTGTTTATAGATTTGGGAAAGGCTGAGGCGGTCCTTGGACCCCAGGAGCAGATCCCAAACGAAGCCTATCATCACAATGATCGGGTGAAAACCTACATCGTTGAGGTCAAAAAGACTACCAAAGGACCGCAGATCGTGGTCTCGAGGACCCATCCCGGACTATTAAAGCGGTTATTTGAGCTGGAAGTTCCTGAGATCTTTGATGGGGTGGTGGAAATCAAAGCGGTGGCAAGGGAGGCTGGAGCCCGTTCCAAGATTGCCGTTTATTCCAAGGATGAGAATGTAGATCCGGTTGGAGCATGTGTTGGACCCAAAGGAATGCGTGTTCAGACCGTAGTCACCGAATTGAAGGGCGAAAAAATAGATATAGTCAAGTGGTCACAGGAACCGGAAAACTTCGTGGCCAATGCGCTCTCCCCCGCAAAAGTGGTTTCCGTTCAGGTGCGGGAGAACGAAAAAATGGCACAGGTTGTGGTGCCTGATTATCAACTTTCCCTGGCCATAGGTAAAGAGGGGCAGAATGCCAGGTTGGCGGCCAAACTAACCGGGTGGAAGATTGACATAAAGAGTGAAAGCCAGGTTCAGCAGTACCAAGAAGAGTACTATGAGGAAGAGTACGAAGGACAGTATGAGCAGGAATACTATGATGAGAACTACGAGTATGGCGAGTATGCAGAAGGAGAATACGCTGAAGGCGAGTACTCCGGAGAGTATGCAGAGGGCGAATACTCGGAGGGAGAATATGCTGAAGGTGAGTACTCCGAAGAGTATGCCGAGAATTCAACTTATAATGGCGAAGGGTACCAAGAGTCTGGCGAGGGAGCTGCCAACGAAAACGTTGCTGCTGAAAGCGGCAGTGAGAAATTAGAGGAAGACCCTTCCCAGCAGGAACCGGCCAAAGCGGTGGAACAAGACCCAACCGAGGGGGAACAGAAGGAGCCCAAGGGTAAAGGCAAAAGAGCAAAAAAGGGTAAGGCGTAGGTGATAGAAGTTGAGAGTCAAAAAGATTCCGCTTCGCATGTGCCTGGGGTGCCAGGAGATGAAACCGAAAAGGGAACTTATTCGGATTGTTCGCAGTCCGGAAGGTGAAATTAGCCTGGACAGCACAGGAAAACGCAATGGGCGGGGGGCCTACATTTGCCCGAAAGCAGCCTGTCTGGACAAAGCAGTGAAGGCCAGACGCTTCGAAAAGGCCTTTGCTCATCCGGTCCCCGAGAATATTTTTGCATTACTGCGCTTACAACTGGAGGAATAGCTCTTGAACCCAAAAGCTGCTGGGCTGCTTGGCTTTGCCCGTAAAGCAAAGAAGCTTGTTTCTGGGGAGGCCGCTGCGGAAGTCGCGCTGAAAAAAGGTCAGGCCAGGCTTTTAATCCTGGCTGAAGATATATCTCCAAACCTGCAAAAACGCTATACCCTTTGGTGCCGGGATGAAGGGGTGCCCTTGCTCTCGGGGGACACCAAACTTAATTTGGGGTTGGCCCTGGGGTTGTCACCCAGGACTGTTATAGTGGTAACGGATGAAAACTTTGCTCAAAGTATATTAAGATCGGGGGGATTTTCCCAAAACAATAATGGTTCCTAAAAATATGGGGGTGGTCAAATGGCAAAAGTCAGAGTACATGAGTTGGCTAAGGAGCTTGACCTTAGCAGTAAAGATATAATTACGCGACTATCGACCATGGGGGTTGAAGTTAAAAACCATATGAGCACGGTTGAGCCGGAGGATATACAAAAATTGAAGGGGACTCTGCGCCCAAAAGCAGATGGAGAGAGCAAAAAGGAAACTGTCTCAACAGCAGAAGTGGCAGAACCGGAAGGCTCTCATCCAGCTGAAGGAACGGCTAGAGCGTCGGGACCCAGACCGGAAGGTATGCGTCCACCGGGAGCACCGGGACCTAGACCGGAAGGTATGCGTCCACCGGGAGCACCAGGACCCAGACCGGAAGGTATGCGCCCCCCGGGAGCGCCGGGACCCAGACCGGAAGGTATGCGCCCCCCGGGAGCACCAGGACCCAGGCCGGAAGGTATACGCCCCCCGGGAGCACCAGGACCCAGACCGCAGGGTATGCGCCCACCGGGAGCGCCGGGACCCAGACCGGAAGGTATGCGTCCACCCGGAGCGCCAGGCCCTAGACCGCAGGGCATGCGCCCGCCGGGAACACCGGGACCCAGACCGGAAGGTATGCGTCCACCCGGAGCGCCAGGCCCCAGACCGCAGGGTATGCGCCCGCCCGGAGCGCCAGGCCCCAGACCGCAGGGCATGCGCCCGCCGGGAGCACCGGGACCCAGACCGGAAGGTATGCGCCCACCCGGAGCGCCAGGCCCCAGACCGCAGGGCATGCGCCCCCCGGGAGCACCGGGACCCAGACCGGAATGGACAGGAGCTCCTCGCCCAGGATTTCAGGGGCCTAGGCCAACTGGAGGACCGGGAGGAGCACCTGGAAATCGCCCACAAGGACAACGCCCGTTCGGAGCACCAGGGCAAAGACCACCCAGGCCTGGAGCTCCCGGAGAGCAGCGTCCATTTGGTCAAGGTCCAAGACCTGCCCGCCCTGGAATGCCGCCCATCCCGGCTGCCCCTGCAACAACACCGACCGAACAGCCCAGGCCGCGGTTCGATCAAAACAAAAAGCCGCAAAAACCGGCTGATCGTAAAGATGCAAGGGAAAAGCGCGAGCAAGAAGATCGCATGTTTAGACAGGGGAGAGGAAAACATGGCAGGGGACCTGTAAAAGAAGTAAGGGACACTGCTCCTAAACATATAACTATACCGGAGACGATTATCGTTCAAGATTTGGCCAGCCTGATGAGTCGTAAGTCCTCTGAACTGATCATGAAGCTTATGGGCTTGGGTCTGATGGCTACCATTAATCAGGAGATTGATGCGGAAACTGCAGTAATCATCGCTCAGGAATTCGGGGTAGAAGTCGAAGTTAAGGTTGAGAAACCGGTTTGGGAACTGGAAGAGATAGTTGATGCGCCGGAATCCTTAATCAACCGTCCGCCCGTTGTAACAGTAATGGGACACGTTGATCATGGCAAGACCTCCTTGCTGGATGCCATCCGGGTTACAAATGTAACTGCACGGGAAGCTGGAGGGATTACCCAACACATCGGCGCCTACCAGGTGGAAATTAAAGGTCAAAGAATCACATTTCTGGACACACCCGGTCATGAGGCGTTCACAGCCATGCGGGCGAGGGGCGCAGAAGTTACGGATATCGTTGTTTTGGTGGTAGCCGCTGATGACGGTGTAATGCCGCAGACGGTGGAGGCGATAAACCACGCCAAAGCAGCGGGAGTGCCTATTATTGTTGCCATTAACAAGATAGACAAAGAGAACGCCCAGCCGGACAAGGTGAAACAAGAACTAACCGAGTACGGACTGGTTGCAGAAGAATGGGGCGGAGACTCCATTATGGTGCCCGTCTCGGCCAAAGCCAAGCAAAATATTGAGGGCTTGCTGGAAATGATTCTGCTGGTTTCTGAAGTACAGGAACTGAAGGCGAATCCCGCGCGAAAAGCGTATGGAACAGTAGTGGAGGCCCAGCTGGATAAAGGACGAGGCCCGGTTGCAACTGTGCTGGTACAGAAAGGAACTCTGGAAATCGGCGATCTACTGGTGGCTGGATCTGCATATGGTAAGGTCAGGGCCATGATAGACGACAAGGGAAGAAGAATCAAGAAGGCAGGTCCATCCACCCCGGTGGAAGTGCTCGGCCTGTCCGAAGTGCCAATGGCCGGGGATACCATCCATTCCGTGGATGATGAAAAGGTTGCCAAAGCCATGGTTTCCCATCGTCAGGATGAGCGAAAGGCCGAAGATGCAAAACGCAATGTAAAAGTGAGCCTTGAGGACCTGTTTGACCGGATTAAGGAAGGGCAAGTCAAGGAGCTCAACGTTATTCTCAAAGCAGATGTTCAGGGTTCGATTGAGGCGTTACGGCAGTCCCTTGAGCGCCTTTCCACCTCAGAAGTCAGGGTAAACCCCATTCATGGCGGAGTGGGCGCAATTACCGAAACCGATGTAATGTTAGCAGCAGCCTCGAACGCCATAATTATCGGTTTTAATGTGCGTCCTGATGCCAATACTAAAGCTACTGCGGAAATTCAGGGTGTGGACATCCGACTTTACCGGGTTATTTACAACGCCATCGAGGAAGTCAAGGCTGCCATGACTGGCCTGCTGGATCCGGACTTTAAGGAGAAGGTCTTGGGTAAGGCGGAAGTCAGAGCTACCTTCAAGGTTCCCAAAGCAGGTACTGTAGCGGGTTGCTTTGTCACGGAAGGGAAGATCACCCGGAATGCGGAAGTCAGGGTAATCCGAGATGGGATAGTTGTATTTGAAGGTAAGCTGGAATCTCTTAAACGCTTTAAGGATGATGTCAAAGAGGTAATGACTGGTTATGAATGCGGTATCGGCATCGAGAAATATAACGACATTAAAGAGGGAGATACTGTGGAAGCCTTCGAGATGGAGGAAGTAAAGCGCGAACTATAATCAGTTTGGAGGATGAGCATAGGTGGGTAAACACCGGGTAGGCAGGGTTGGTGAAGCCTTAAAAGAGGAGATCTCGCAGATCGTGCGCGAGGAACTTAAAGACCCGCGGATAGGTTTTGTAACTGTCACCGGGGTAGAGGTTGCTATGGATCTTGGTCACGCTAAAGTCCATGTAAGTATCCTGGGTGGCGAGGATGAAGTCAAAGAGTCCATGCTGGCTTTGAACCGGGCTGCCGGGTTCGTTCGCACTGAACTGGGCAAACGCATGCGTCTGCGCCATACACCTGAAATCGTGTTCAAGCTGGATCAGTCCATTGAGCACGGCCTGAAAATATCCCACCTGATACACCAGGTTATCGACGAGCAAAAGCCCGGAGAGAAGGAATAGGCATGGATATGTTGGAAAGGGTAATAGAGGATCTAAAGGGTGCCACGCGGGTTGCAATTCTGTCTCACGTCCTGCCGGACGGAGATTGCGTGGGATCGATGCTCGCTTTGGGACGGGCACTTGAATCCCTGGGAAAACAGGTTCTACTCGTCAACCCTGATCCGGTGCCGGAGTATCTGGTCTTTTTACCTGGTTCAGACCGAATAGTTACGCCAAACAAGGTCGCGGAGTGGCCACATCAGTTAATTTGTGTGGACTGCAGCGACCCAGCACGCTTAGGAAAAGAAGTTGTTATGGCGGACAAACACGTCATAAACATTGATCACCACGTCTCCAACACTGGTTTCGGCTCTATCAATTATGTGGATCAGGATGCTGCGGCCACAGGTCAGATAATTGCCAGGATAGTTGACGGCTTGGGGATTGCCTGGGATAAAGAGTTAGCAACCCTCATCTATGCTGCGGTTGTCACGGACACAGGTTCCTTCCAATACAGCAATACATCTGTGGAAATTCACCTTCTGGCTGCCAAACTAATTTCCACCGGCATCGATGTTTCAAACATTAACCAAAGAATTTATGAAACCAAGTCCCTGGAGGGTGTAAAATTGCTCGGTCAGGCCCTCTGCAGCCTGGAGGTCTCTGGGGACGGTAAAATGGCCTGGATCGAGATTACCCGGTCTACCATGGAAAGATTTGGGGCCAAGGATGAACACACAGAGGGCATTATTAGTTTTACCCGCTCCATAAGCAGTGTTGAGGTCGGGATGCTCTTTCGCGAACTAGGTCCAGGTCAGGTTAAGGTGGGTTTTCGCTCAAAACAGTTTGTGGATGTGAACAAGCTTGCCGGAATCTTCGGTGGGGGAGGCCACTACAGGGCCTCTGGCTGTGTCGTGTCAGGGGAACTGAAGGACGTGGTCCCAATGGTGGTGGCTAAGGCCCAGGAGTTTGTCGAGGGTATGGATGAACGGAATCATTAATGTATTGAAACCGCCAGGCATGACTTCCCACGATGTGGTTGCTTACCTGCGGCGGTTGTTGGGAACCAAAGCTGTAGGGCATACAGGAACTCTAGATCCTGGAGTTGCAGGAGTTTTACCTATCTGCTTGGGTAATGCCACCCGGGTTGCACAGTTTATCAGTGAAAACGGTAAGTCATACCGGGCTGAGGTTATGTTTGGGATTGCAACTGACTCTCAGGATGGATTTGGCGTTGTGCTTGATAAGAGCAAAGTAAGTGCGGAGTATGAAGACGCTGCCGCGCTTATTTCCTTGTTTGTCGGTCGTATCAAACAAGTGCCGCCAATGGTCTCTGCTCTAAAAAGCGGTGGCAAACGACTTTATGAGTTAGCCAGACAAGGCATCGAGGTGGATCGGCCGAGCCGTGAAATCACAATTGAACATATTTCACCCGTATCTTATAATTGGAACAAGGACTTTCCCACCATATTGTTTGATGTTTCCTGTTCCAAGGGAACATATATCCGCACTTTATGCGCGGATTGGGGCGAAAAACTTGGTTGTGGTGCCCACATGTCTTACCTGCTGCGAACACGTTCCGGACCATTCACCCTGGAGTCTGCCTGGACCCTGGAAGAACTGGCTGAAGCGGCAGCGAACCAGGACTATGGGTTTCTTCTTCCCTCTGATCGGGGAATCGGCCACTTGCCAGCCCTGGAGGTTAGGGAACATAGAATAAAGCCCCTTCTCAACGGCTTGAGCCTTGGTCCAAAGGATTATATTGTGAAGGAAAACCACCTGTCCGGGGCAAGCGAAACCTGGGTTCGCCTCTATGGGCCAACCGGTGACTTTCTCGCACTTGGACTACTTAACGATACAGGCCACATCCGGCCTAAAAAGGTATTTGCCCCAAGCTAAATCAAAGAAAAACGTTTCCCCAAAGCCTCTAGCTGCTTTAAAAAGGCTAAAAGTTTCCGGAAGAAAGTTTTCTCCCGGCTCTGGAAGTCAAAACAGAGGCCCGAAGTCGGAAGCCAGAGGCCGGATTTTAAACGGAAAAACGGGTCTAAATCTGGCCTCTGGCCTCGGACATCTGGCTTCTGTTTTGGCCTACTACCCCAGCTGACCCTAACGGGAACGTTATCCCTCCACAAATAGCAGCGAAAGGAGAAAGCCTGACTGTGAAGGTAATAAACAGCTTGCCTGAATTAGAACAGGCTAAACTCCACAATCTGGTCGTAGCACTAGGAAACTTTGACGGAGTCCACCTCGGGCACCGTAAGCTTATCACTGAAGCAGTACGTAAAGCCAAGGAAATCAATGGACTTTCCGCAGTTCTAACCTTTGAACCACATCCGCTTAAAGTTCTTGCCCCGGAGAGGTTCCCCAAACTGCTGAACACACTAAACCAGCGCATCAGGCATTTCGCATCCCTAGGGGTAGACATAGTGATCCTCCTTCCCTTCACGCGCGATCTGGCAAGTTCTTCTCCCCGTCATTTTGCGGAACAGATTCTTTTTGGCAGGATGCATGTCGCGCATGTTTTTGTCGGGTTTAATTACAGTTTCGGGCATGGCGGCAAGGGTGATCCGTCCCGGCTTAGAGAGCTGGGTCTGCAGTTGGGATTTGCGGTTAGCGTCGTTGAACCGCTGGAAATTAACGGAATCCTGGTCTCATCCACCGAAATCCGGCAGTTTTTGGAAAGAGGGGACGTTGAGCAAGCGGAGCATTTCCTGGGGTATTGGCCTTCCTTGCCGGGAGTGGTGGTGAGCGGGGATCAACGCGGTCGTACCATTGGCTTCCCCACCGCCAACGTAGAGCCGCCTGAGGACCTGTTGGTGCCCGCAAACGGGGTTTATGCCGCCTGGATTGAACTGGAAGACGGAATGCATCCGTCTATGGTTAATATTGGTTCCATACCAACCTTTAAGGACTGGAATGAGACAACCATTGAGGCACATATTTTCAATTTCCAACGTGACCTTTATGACCAGGAGGTTGAGGTGTATTTCCGCCACCGCTTGCGCGATGAACGCAAGTTTAATGGAGTGGAGGAATTGCTTAAGCAGCTGAAGGATGATGAAGCCAGGGCGTATAATTTGCTAAAAAATGACAAGATGTTTGCTGTTGGGAATAAGCAGCGGGTATTTTGCATATAAATGTCATAAACTTTACATTGCGTTTAGCCTATGGTAAAATAAGTCCGGCAAAGGAGTCCCAAAAAGAGGTGATCAGCCGTGGGAAATCCTGTGGTAGATTCTCGTCACCTGGAAATGGAAGGCCTGGCCAAAAGGATTACCCGCCTGTGTTTTAGCCGGGAATTTGGTAGACTGCGCAATGAACTTGAACAGCTGTACCAGGAAACCGGTAATGGTAAATCCGTAAAACAGGCATTTCAGGATGCCCTGTACACTCTTATGGTGCAGGAGGAAATAAAGGTTTTCAGGGCCAAGGCACAGGATTAGAGGTCTTTGCGTGAAAGTGATTATTACGGAACACGCGAAAAAACGACTTCGGGATTTGCGTCAAGAACGTATTACCGCAAGTGACATTGAAACTGCTGTCAATCAGATCCCTGGTAATATCCCTTCGGCGACCAGATTTCGCGGTTTTTTGTCCCGCTCTGGCAGAAGTTTTGACCTTGTTGCCAAAGATATTTCATCTGGCAGACTGGTGATTACAATTATTGGCAAGTAGTAGATTAACCAAGGTGGTAATGGGCAGGACAAGCTGCACCTTAACCATATACTATGAACCGTTTGCTCAGAATTCCGAATCTCCGACGGTATTCTTGGCTTGCGGGGATATTGAAAAATGAACAGGAGGTGAATTTCATGGCGCTTACCAGCGAAAAGAAGCAAGAGATTATCGCCAAATACAAATTGCATGATTTGGATACCGGTTCTCCAGAGGTACAAATCGCAATTCTGACCGAGCGGATTAATTATTTGACTGAACACTTTAAGACCCATAAGAAGGATCATCATTCCCGCAGGGGTTTGTTAAAGATGGTCGGTCAACGTCGCGGCATGCTCAATTATCTCAAGAAAACTGATTTCTCCCGTTATCGCAGCATCGTGGAGCAGCTTGGTTTAAGGCACTAATCACAGTCTGAATTTCAACCTAAAAGTGGCAGCCCGAATCAGGTATGCCACTTTTTTAAAATGTTGTAATGGAAAAGATTGACAAATAGCTCAAGTACCCTTAGAATTGGTAATTGGAAGTTGGTAATAATTACCAGAAGGAGGGGGATTATACTGAAGCTACGTCTACTCGCTCTAACCTTAGGTGTTACCTTGATGCTAACTGCGGGCTGCACCAGTATTTTGGACAAGGTGACCAAGAAACAGGCTGCTGCACCGGCAGCTACCACCAATGCGGGAGACCAGGTACAGAACAAGTCGCAGGAGCAGGCCTTGCCGGCGGAATTTTCACTCCAGGATTTACAGACCGCTGTGCGGGACTCCAAGAACATTAAACTGGTAGCTCAGGATACCGGGCAAAGCTTAGCCGTCGATGAAGCCAAACGTAAGGAATTGATCAAGTATTTGGCGAACGCCGGTGAGTTAAAAGAAAGCAAAGGGTTAGCCTCTGCTGTGAGCAGTGCCGCGTTTCCAGCCTATCAGCTCCAACTGGAAGATAAAAATATCAAGCTTGATATTTTTGATGAGTCCCGCTTTGGCGCTGGTACTGAGAACGCTCGCCACTACTATATGGAAACGGGAAACCTGTGGAAATCTGTAAGCAAGTGGCTTCCGGCTCGGACTTATCAGGAGACGGCCTTGGGTTATCTGTTTAAAGCGAGTAAGGTCACGGTCAAAGGTGGTATTTTTGCTGAAGAGACCGATCAAACCCCTGCAAGAAACTCAATCCTTAGAGTGATTCGGTCTGTTAGCTTGCAGTCAACCACCCTGCCTCAGGATCCAGGCGAAGCCATCACCCTAAATTTCACGGTGAACGGTAAAAAGTACACTATCGAAGTCTATGACGAGTACCTTGTTTATCGCAATTCCACCTATAAGCTTACTCAAGGCAAACAAAACATAGAGAATCTTCTTTCCCCATCATAAGTTAGGGAAACGTAAAACGCAAAATACCACATTCACCTAAGAAAAACAAGCTCTTTGCGGGGCTTGTTTTTTTGCCAATATCTAACTGGCATGTGTATAAAGTGCTTGTGCAAGGATTTTTTTCCTAAAAGGCAGGAAATAATACCAATATGTCGAAGACAAAAGAGTTTAGGAGTTAAATGAAGGAAAAGAACTAAGGAGGGCCTATTTGGTGCAGGATGATAACATCTTGGAAATGACGCTTGAGCTTGGCGGACGTAACATGACCATTCAGTCGGGCAAAGTCGCAAAGCAGGCCGGTGGAGCCGCTTTCGTGCGGTATGGAGATACAGTAGTCTCTGTCGTGGCTACCGGCTCAGCAGAACCCAGGGAAGGAATTGACTTTTTCCCCTTAACAGTGGATTATGAGGAAAGACTGTATGCAGTGGGCAAAATCCCAGGAGGGTTTATCAAGAGGGAAGGACGCCCCAGTGAAAAGGCTATTCTTTCCGGTCGTTTGATTGACCGTCCGATTCGACCACTGTTCCCCAAGGGTTTCCGCAACGATGTTCAGGTAGTAGCCACCGTGATGTCGGTGGATCAGGACAGCGCCCCGGATGTAACGGCTATTAATGGAGCGTCAGCCGCCCTGACTATATCAGATGTACCCTTTAACGGGCCTATCGGTGCAGTGAGTGTTGGTTTGGTCGACGGTAAAATGGTAGTCAATCCGACCTTGGCTCAAGCGGAACGCAGCATGATGCACCTGACCGTAGCCGGCACGAAGGACGCTATCATGATGGTCGAATGCGGCGCCAAGGAAGTGCCGGAAGACGTTATGCTGGAGGCCATCATGTTTGGCCATGCGGAAGTTCGTCGCATAGTGGAATTTATTGAACAATATCGCTTGGCCGCGGAGGAAAAGGGAATTGCCAAGCCCAAGCGGGAAGTGAAGCTGTCTAGGGTTCCCGAGGATATAGATGAAGCGGTACGGGCCTTTTCCCGGGAAAAAATGCGCAGCGCAGTACAAAATCCTGACAAACTGGCTCGTGAAAAGGATATTGATCAGGTTAAGACTGAAACCTTGCTGCATTTTGCAGAGACTTATCCTGATCAGGTAAAAGCGATAGTGACCGTGTTGGATAACATTGTCAAGGAGACAGTACGGGAGTTAATCACTGTACATGGGATAAGACCGGATGGCAGGGCCCTGAATGAGGTACGCAAGATTTCCGTGGAAGTAGGAGTATTGCCACGGACTCACGGTTCAGGCTTATTTACCAGGGGACAGACCCAGGTCTTAAATATCTGTACCCTGGGCCCAATGGGAGACGAACAGATTCTGGACGGGCTGGGAGTAGAAGAATCCAAGCGCTACATGCACCATTATAACTTCCCTCCTTACAGTGTTGGGGAAACCAGGCCTATGCGTGGGCCCGGACGACGTGAAATCGGGCACGGCGCACTCGCAGAAAGGGCTCTGGAGCCAATGATTCCTTCTGTGGAGGAGTTCCCGTATACCCTCCGACTGGTCTCCGAGGTGCTTGAATCAAATGGTTCTACCTCTATGGCCAGCGTGTGCGGCAGTACCTTGTCCCTGCTGGACGCTGGTGTTCCGATCAAAGCTCCGGTGGCCGGGGCTGCGATGGGTCTGATTAAGGAAGGGGACAACGTCGCTATTCTTACTGATATCCAGGGTATGGAAGACCATTTGGGTGACATGGACTTTAAGGTTGCGGGGACCGCAAAAGGTATAACCGCACTCCAAATGGATATTAAGATTAGTGGGGTTTCACGTGAAATTATGCAGCGGGCTCTTGCCCAAGCTCATGAGGCCAGAATGTTTATTCTGGGCAAAATGCTTCAGGTAATTGATAAGCCGCGTCCGGAATTGTCCCCTTATGCTCCCAGGATCATAACCATGACAATTCACCCGGACAAAATTCGCGATGTGATCGGACCAGGCGGCAAGATTATCAAGAAAATCGTGGATGAAACCGGAGTCAAAATCGATATCGAAGATGATGGACGCGTGTTCATCGCCGCTATTGACGGTGAAGCGGGAAATAGAGCACTCAGCATCATCGAAGGTATCACCAAGGATATTGAAGTTGGCAAGACCTACAAGGGCAAGGTTATGCGCGTCATGGAATTCGGCGTTTTTGTCGAGGTTATTCCTGGGGTGCTGGGGTTGCCCGGCAAGGAGGGCTTGGTCCACATCTCTCAACTAGCATTGGAAAGAGTAGATAAGGTGGAAGATGTGGTGAAGCTTGGAGACGAAATAATGGTGAAGGCCACGGGAATTGACAAGCAGGGCCGCCTCAACCTTTCGCGTAAAGAGGTGCTCAGAGAAGCTCAAAAATAATAAAAACGAGTATCAAACAGGTGGTGCACTGTCTACCACCTGTTTGTGCTTTTAACAGATATTTGCAGGCATGACCATGACTCCGAACGCATAAGTTTATAGAAATTTTGCGTAAAGGAGCCGGGTAGATGCGCGTCTATATTCTCAATCCCAGGAGGTTTGGACTGGTCTTTCTAGCCTTGGCAGTTACTTTGGTCCTAACCGTCGGGTTTAACAAATTCTTTGGATCTGCGTCTGTGATCGCCCAGGGCCCGGTATCCCAGGTGGAGACCGAACAAAGGGTGATGGCCTTGACGATTAATGTGGACTGGGGTGAAGAAAATATCCCAGCCATGCTTAATTTGTTAAAAAAGGAGAATGTAAAGGTCACTTTCTTTGTCAGCGGTCGTTGGGCAAAGAAAAACCCGGAGCTGCTCAAACAAATACATGCCGAGGGGCATCTGATTGAGAATCATGCCTACTCTCACCTACACCCGGACCGGGCATCCTTGGACGAAAATAAGCGGGAAATTCTACGTACGGAGCAGGTAATTGAGGGTTTGACCGGGACTAGAACCGGATTTTACGCGCCGCCTTATGGTGAAAAAGGTACAAGTGGACTCAGAGCAGCCAGTGAATTGGGCTACACAACCATTCTTTGGACCTTGGACACCATCGACTGGCGTGAAGACAGCACGGTAGATTTGATTGTGCAGCGAGTTGTAAGCCCTAGCGTGAAGACAGGGGTCAAGCCTGAAAAAAGGGGAGCCATCGTGTTGATGCATCCCAAAGCAAATACGGTAAAGGCCCTGCCGCAGATTATTAGCAGAATCAAGCAGGAGGGTTTCAAATTTGTCACTGTAGCTGAACTGATGGATTATAGGAAAAATTAAACAGGGTAATAACTTCTCCGAAGGCAATAATAACTAATGATTGTCTTTGGTGAGGTGAAAAGTACATGTTTAAACAGGCTTTGTTAACGCTCTTGATAAGCTGTAGTCTAATCATGGGGCTGGCTCATCCGGCCCTTGCTTCTCTTGAAACCGCTGCCAGACCAGCCTTGAACACTGGAGTGAAAAAAAATCCAGCCAATAAAGCGCAGCCTTCGGCCAAGGTGAATACGAAAAAGGGTAAGGTCAGCACAAATCAGGCTAAGGCACCGGTTTCCTCGCGAGGTCTTAACTTGACGGCGGATGCAGCAGTCCTGATTGATGCTTCTTCCGGCCAGGTTCTCTATGAAAAACAGGCGGATAAAAAGAGGGCACCCGCCAGTACGACGAAAATCATGACCACGATCCTTGCTTTGGAATACGGTAATCCGGGGGACATTGTTACGGTCAGTGAAAAGGCCGGAAAGACTGGACAGGCTACCATACATCTCGATCCCGGGGAGAAGATATCCTTAGGGAATCTGATTGAAGGAGCTTTAATTAAATCTGGTAATGATGCCTGTGTTGCCATCTCTGAGCATGTGGCCGGCTCGGAACAGACCTTCGTAAGGATGATGAATGCCAAGGCAAAGATTCTTGGTGCCTACAATACCAACTTCGCCAATACTAACGGCCTGCCTAATTCCAACCATTATTCCACGGCGTATGATTTGGCCCTGATGGCTCGCTATGGTATGAAGCTGCCCAGGTTTGCGGAGATTACACAAACCAAAGAAGCTGCAATTGAATTTGTTGAGCCCAACACTGCCTTGCAAATCCGAAACACCAATAAGCTGCTGTGGATGTATGAGTTTGCGGACGGAGTAAAGACCGGGACCACAAATGCAGCGGGAAAGTGCTTGGTATCCTCAGCGACCAAAAATGGTAAACAACTGGTTGCCGTAGTGCTCGACAGTCCAGGCAGATTCAAGGATTCCATCAATCTATTAGAATATGGCTTTAACAATTACCAGCCGGTGAAGCTTGCGGAAGCAGGCAGCGTTTTGACTAAATTCACAGTTCATCAAGGTCAGGTTCCAGAGGTGGATGCCGTAATTGGAGCAAATGTAGAGTACTTGGCCCATACTGGAGAAACGGAAAAAGTGGAGCAGAAACTTGTCTGGTCCAAAGCTCAGCTCCCCCCTATCCAGGCCGGAGAAAAATTGGGAGAGGTTCAGTACTGGCTAAAGGGCAGGCAGGTAGGCCAAAGTCCTCTATATGCGGCAAGCGCTGTTAAGGAGAAGAGTTTTTTCAAACGCTTGGTAAGCTTTGGCAACTAATTTTGTCTACAGGGGTTTAGGGTGGAGGAATTCTATTCCTTTGGGCGAATTATGAATGAATGGTGACAGTGAAGAGGTGACCCATTATGTTCAATAAAGAAACTCTGCCCAATGGGGTACGTATCGTTACCGAGGTGATTCCTCATGTGCGGTCAGTGGCCATCGGTTTATGGGTGGGGGCAGGGACCAGAGACGAAGGGGAAGACAACCAGGGAATCAGCCATTTCATTGAACACATGCTGTTTAAAGGTACAGACAAACGCAGCGCCAAGGACCTAGCTGAAGCCCTTGAGGCTGTTGGCGGTCAGTTAAACGCATTTACAACCAAGGAATACACCTGTTACTATGCAAAAATTTTGGACGAAGACTTTGACCTTGCTATTGATGTGCTTGGCGACATGTATTTTAATTCGAAATTTGAGGCTAAGGATATTGGCAAAGAGAAAAAGGTTGTAATCGAAGAAATCAAAATGTATGAGGACTCCCCTGATGAGTTAATTCATGATATCTTCACTCAAAATGTGTGGACAGGTCACCCCCTGGGTAAGCCCATACTTGGAACCTCCGACAGCATCGAAGGGATGAGCCGGGATAAGATTTTGCAATTTTTACAGAACAATTATACGCCGGATAATTTAGTGATTGCAGTTGCTGGCAAGATCAATCATGCTCAGGTATGTGACAAACTGGTTCCTATCTTTGGCTCGTTTAAAGGCCGGGGCAGCAGGGTTTTGGAGGAGAAGCCAAACACCAATCCAATTACCAAGCACCTGAAGAAAGATACGGAGCAAACCCAGATCCTGCTAGGGGTACCGGGGTTGCCCCAGGATGATCCCAGTATTTATCCACTCCATGTGCTCAACAACGTCTTGGGCGGCGGTCTTAGTTCCCGTTTATTTCAGGAAATCCGGGAGGAACGGGGCATGGCCTACTCAGTATATTCCTATCATTCCACCTTCGTGGACAGCGGGCTGTTCGCTGTATATGCGGGAACAAGCCCTGCCAACTGTCAGGACGTGATTGAGTGCATACTGGACGAACTTGCCAAACTTAAGCAGGAGGGTGTTTCCGAGCAGGAACTGGAGCGCACCCAGGCCCAAATCAAAGGGAGTATGTATTTGAGTTTGGAGAGTGTCACCAGCCGCATGAGCAGACTTGGCAAGAATGAACTTTGCTTTAACCGGGTAATCTCCATCGACGAGGTGGTGGAGAGAATTTACCGCGTGGAGGGCAAACATGTAAAGGACCTGGCGGCACGCATGCTGGATCCAACCTTACTGAGTCTGGCCACGATCGGACCGGGAGAACCTCAATACGACTTCCAGGATATGATAAGGCGGTCGGGTCTGTGAAATTTGAGGGTGCGACGGATTTAATAGTAAAAGCAGTTAATCTTTGCCCGGATTTAGCGCTGCCCGAATATATGACCACTGGTTCCGCGGGTATCGATCTATTGGCGGCGGTCGAGGAGCCGTTGGAGATCTCCCCTGGCAGAATTCTACTCGTTCCAACCGGACTGCGTCTGGCTATTCCTGAGGGGTATGAGGGTCAGGTCAGGCCGCGCAGCGGTTTGGCCTTGAAATATGGTGTAACGTGTCTTAATTCGCCAGGGACTATAGATGCAGACTACCGTGGCGAGGTAAAGGTGATTTTGATCAATCTGGGCGTGGAACCATACATCATCAACCGGGGGGAACGCATCGCACAGTTGGTGTTCAATCAGGTGGCCCGGGCCAGACTGAGCTTGGTCGAGTCTCTTGACTCCACCGGGCGCGGGGAAGGCGGTTTTGGTTCTACCGGTAGATAAGAATAAGCATAACGAGGGAGTCGGGGGGAGCTATCCCCTTGACTCTTTTTGCACTCAGGAAAGTATATACTCGGCAACGTTAGCCGAGTATATCGTCGTTTCCATTCGACTGCCGAAAATAACCGTCTGGAGCCCAAAAAGTGCCTTTCGGAAAAAACGTGTTTAAGGTGAGGTGTTTCTAAGCTAAAATAAAGACATTAATATTATGGACCGGGGGTCCATAGAATGGAACAAATAAAGGGAGAGATTTGAAAAAAGTGAGGATTGTTTAAAAAGCAAAAATTTTGCTAATGGTGACTCTTACCCTGTTTGTTCGTGAAAAGCATTAGCTGCCTGCTACGTACAGCTGCAAAGTACCAGTCAATTGTAATAACAACGTTGGAGGTGGTGTGAACAATTAAAGTGTGCGTTAACACAGATCGAAAAAGGTAATTGAGCATGGATCAAATTGAGGAAATGGAGAGTGGAAATTAGTGAAACGAGTTTGGCTGTTTAGTTTGGTAATTGTATTGATTCTAGGATTAGTAGGATGTGGATCAGGCACAGCATCAAAACAAGAATCCAAGGCTGATTTCAAAGTTGGGCTAATTGGGCCATTGAGCGGTCAATTAGCCACATATGGGGTTTCTAATTCCCACGGTGCTGAAGCTGCAGTTGAAGTTGTAAACGCTGCCGGAGGAGTTAACGGAAGAAAATTTAAACTGGTTACACGGGACGATGCAAACGATCCGACTAAGGCCGTCACCATGGCCAGGGAACTGTTGAATAATGAAAAAGTAGAGGCTCTTTTAGTAGCCCAGAGCAGTACAGCTTACAGTGCTATCCAAAAAGTTGTAGTTGACAGCAAACTTCCGACATTTCTTGTCATTCCGACCACAACTGAATTGATCAATCCAGCAAAATACCCAAATGTTTTTCGCGATATGATTAATAACAAAGACCAGGTTCCGGCAATGGTTAACCTGGCAGTGAAAAATAATTGGAAGAAAATTGCCGTTGTCTATGATACCGGAGTGGTTGGTAAGGCTGGTCTGGTCGACACCAAGGCAGAAATGCAGAAGGTTGGATTAACCCCCGTTGTTGAAGTTTCCTATGGCGTAGGGGACAGTGACATGACACCGACCTTACTGAAGGTCAAAGCCGCCAGCCCTGATGTCGTTGTTCTCTGGGGTGCCGGAGCTGATGCAGCCAATATTGCTATAGGCATGAAAAAACTTGGCCTCGATATTCCTATCATTGGCAGAACCGGAATGATGTTAAAGCCCTTTGAGAAACTGGCAGGGGACGCGCTCCAAGAAGGGAAAGTGTACTCCATATGGCACACACGAGGCCAGTGGCATACAGAAATCCCCAGCGTGAAAAAGATGAATGAGCAAATCGAGAAAATGTTTGGCGGCATGGAGTCATACGAGGAAAATGGTTATAATGCTGTTTTAGTACTAGCTGATGCTATGAAGAGAGCAGGAAATACAGACCCGGCTAAGGTAGTAGAAGCTTTGGAACAAACAAAAGACTTCGAGGGTTCTTTTAAAATGAACTTCTCGAAAGAAAGCCACGAATCTTTCCGTACTGAAGACATTATTGTAATGCCATATACAAAAGATCCCAACGCTAAAGGAATTGGCGAAAAAGGCTATGGCGTGTTTACTGACCAAAAATAGGCTTTTTCCAAAATAACAAACGTAGAGATTTTAGTTCTAATCTATATTCGGCGAAGGAAATTGGAGTGGACTGGCTTTCGGTCAGACCACTCCAAATTACCTAGAGATAGGACCTAATGGAATCTATCTGTCTATTTTTTTTCGAAGTTAATCCCGGAATAAAGATGATTCGTGAGTAAATGATCGAGACAGAGGTCCAAAAATCAGGATTTATTACGGGAGGGGGGTCAAATTTGCAGGGGTATGTTCAATTAATAATCAGCGGGCTGGTTATGGGAAGTATATATGCTCTGATTGCCGTAGGGCTGAACACAATTCTTAATACTACAAATATTGTTAACTTTGCCTATGGAGATACACTCATGCTCGCGTCGTTTGTTTTGCTGAGTTTGCTGACGGCGCTTGGCTGGCCTTTTTTAGTTGCATTTTTGGTGGCGATTGTTTGTACTATTGTTTTAGCACTAGTAATTCAAATAACTGCAGTAAATTCAATAGGGCTAAAGAACCTAAGCAAAAACGCTAACTGGATGTTGACTCTAATCGGGGCGAGTATCATTTTGCGCAATGGCTCGATGATTGTATGGGGAACCGTTCCACAACCGTTTCCGCACATTTTTGGAGACAATCTGCTACACATCTTCGGAGCAGGTATTGTTGAACAAGAAATCTGGGTATTTGCCATTGCTATCCTAACCATGATTGTGTTTGAACTTTTGAATGAGCGCACCAGTTTAGGGAAGGCGCTTAAGGCAACCGCATTTAACAAAGATGCAGCGAGTTTGGTTGGGATAAATATTAAACATATGATATATTATTCCTTCGGGCTCAGCGGAATCCTAGCTGCCATCTCTGCGGTCCTAGTTGCACCGATAACTTTTGTTCATTCGGATATGGGATTGGGTCTATTCTTCAAAGGCTTTACTGCAGCAATCATTGGCGGTATGGGCAGCAGCCGGGGAGCTCTGGTTGGCGGCCTGATATTGGGGCTGGTTGAAAGTTTGGCAATTGCTTTCGTATCTGCAGGGTTTAAAGATGCCATCGCCTTCGTACTTCTGGTGATTATATTGCTGATCCGGCCCGGTGGGCTCTTTGGTAAAGTTTTGGTAGAGAAGGTGTAGAGATGGAACAAGGAGTGAAAAAAACCGGGGTTTTTAAGCAAGCCTATTTGTGGTTTGTCTTGGTAATTGTACTGATCTTACTGCCTTTTTTTGTAAAGAGTTCTTTCCTTATTTACACCGTTGAGCTGATAGGAATTTACTCAATACTTTCATCTGCATTGAACTTGATTTCTGGTTTCGGTGGGATAATGTCACTGGGTCATGCAGGATTCTTTGCAATCGGCGCCTACGCATTCAGTCTAACCAATGTTAACCTCCAATGGCCTTATTTGGTTTCATTGATATTCGCCCTAGCCGTGAGCGCTGTAACCGGCATGATTTTTGCGGTCCCTGCGCTGCGGGTAAAAGGACATTACGCTGCAATGATTACCATCGGTCTTGGAGTAATAATCCAAAAGCTAATTGATCAATGGGAATCTGTAACAAATGGTCCAAGAGGGGTTACCGGTATTGGCATGCCCACATTCGGAGGGGTCGTTTTAGACAGCGTCAAATTCTATTTCTGGGTTATGCTGGTAGCAGGTCTTTGTATTTTCCTGATTCGAAACCTGGTAAATTCCCCCTGGGGAAGAGCATTGAAAGCAGTAAAAGGCGGGGAAATTGCTGCATCTTCATTAGGAATTAACGTTTACCGTCACAAAGTTATTGCATTTGTTTCCAGCGTTGTTCTAGCAGGCCTGGCCGGAGTGCTTTATGCCAGCTTACTGGGATTTATAAGTCCTGAAAATTTTAACATTGACATGTCACTTTCGCTGTTGTTAATGGTCCTATTAGGTGGAGAGGGCACTATTTTAGGTCCTATTATCGGTTCAGCTATTTTGACAACTCTACCTGTCATGCTCGTAGGGTTTGACAAATATCAACTGATTCTCTATGGATTGATCTTTATGCTGGCAGTGCCATTCCTGCCAACGGGGATTGTCGGATTAGTGTATAAACTTATACCAGGTCTAAACAGACCTGACAAAATTACCGAGGTAAGTGGAGAGGGATCCTTTGACTGGCTGGTACCCCAGAAAGATGTTACCGGTACTAAGAACGACTATATCTTGGAGGTCTCTGATTTAACTAAGTGTTTTGGCGGGATTACGGCATTAGATAAAGCAAGTTTCAAAGTACAAAGGGGAAAGGTTCATGGACTGATTGGACCCAATGGCTCGGGAAAGAGTACAATGCTCAATGTTCTTTCGGGTATCTACAAGCCGGACAATGGCAAAATCCTCTTTGCTAATAAAGAAATTCAGAATCAATCGCCTCATATAATTGCGAAGCAGGGTTTGGCCAGGACTTTTCAAAACATTTACCTTTTTAGCGAGCTCAGCGTGCTAGAGAATATCATGGCTGGGTGTCATGTCCATATCAAAAGCGGCTTCTTTGGTGGCTTTTTTCATTCCATCCAAATGCGCCGCGCCGAACGGAATAGCAAAAAACGTGCTCAGGAGCTAATTAAGCTTATCGATTTGCCCGACAGCACCTTTGAACTGGCAAAAAACCTGCCTAACGGCCACCAGCACCTGGTCGAGATAGCTAGGGCCTTGGCAAGTGAACCTTCTGTGGTTTTACTTGATGAGCCTTGTGGCGGACTAACAGGTTTGGAAATTGAACACGTACGGGAAATGATCGAAAAGATGAGGGATTTGGGGATTACCGTAGTTCTAATCGAACATCACATGAACCTCGTAATGCGTGTTTGTGACCACATAACCGTTCTGGATTACGGCAGAGTAATTGCCGACGGAACACCTGAGCAAATAAAAGCTAACCCGCAGGTGATCAAAGCCTATCTTGGAGAACAGGATGTGAAGGTATGTTAGAGGTAAATAATCTAACAGTAAAATATGGCAAGACCGTTGCCCTGTCCAACGTCAGCTTCTCCGTATCTGCGGGTGAAATCGTTACAATTATCGGAGCCAACGGCGCCGGAAAAACCACTACTGTCCGGACAATCTCCGGTTTGGTAAAACCCGAAACAGGTAACATCACTTTTAACGGTTCACCTATCACAGGGATGGAGTCCAGTAAGATCGTAAAAATGGGTATTGCCCAGGTGCCGCAGAACAGGCTCATTTTTGCAGATCAACCCGTTTTGGACAACATAATTTTAGGCGCTTACCTACGCAAAGACCGGGAGTCAATTAACCAGGATATTAAGGAAATGCTTAGCATGTTCCCCATTTTAGCACAGCGCCAAAAACAAATGGCCGGTACCCTGAGCGGTGGGGAACAGCAGATGCTAGCTATAGCCAGAGCCTTAATGAGCAAACCCAAACTGTTGTTGTTGGATGAGCCTTCCTTGGGATTAGCTCCCCTAATTATCAACAGTATGTTTGAGGTGATTCAGAAGTTAAAGGAAAGAGGCATGACGATTCTGCTTGTTGAACAAATGGCTTACAAAGCCCTCCAGGTGGCGGATCGAGCCTATGTGATGGAAAACGGCCACGTGATAATGGAAGGGTTGGCAAGTGAACTGTTGGAAAACGAAGAAGTTAAGGCTGCATATTTGTCTTAAGGGTGAAATTCAACGGCGTGGATGTTGGTGCTAAAGGGTGTCAGATGAATGAGGTGTCACCATGGAGATTAAACAAATAAAAACTAGTGTACTCGTGGTTGGCGCGGGGCTCGCGGGACTCTCTGCAGCTGTTACGGCTAGGCAAAAGGGTTGTGAGGTCGTTATAACGGCGAAAAGTAAAGTAGGCGGAAGCGGAAATACCATTATGGCCCGCAACAATATCGCTGCAGTAATGAATGAGGAGAGCTGCGGCACGATAGAGAGCCACAAGGCAGATACTCTTGCCGGAGGGGCAGGGCTAAATGACGAAGCGCTGGTGAACATCCTTACCGCGGAGGCTGGGGATGGCATGCGCTGGTTAATGGAGGCTGGGGTCGAATTTAGCGGCGGAAATGACAATGTGATATTCCGGGGTTCACCGGGGCATAAAGAGAAGCGATTAGTAAAGGTAGACTTTGATAAGCTAATGCGCACCCCAGGGTTAGCTATAACCCAACCTTTGCTGCGAACTGCTAAGATTTTGGGAGTTAAAGTGTTGGACAATGTGTTCATCGCCGGCCTGATTATAAGCCAAAACAGGGTTAGGGGAGCCTTTGGTTTTGACAGAAAGCAGTCTAGGATTTATGTCTTTGATTGTCCCAATGTAATTTTGGCCAGCGGCGGAATGGGTTGGCTTTATCCTTTGACCAGCAATACAGCTGATATAACGGGAGATGGCTACGCTCTGGCCCACTTCGCCGGCGCTAAATTAAGAGACATGGAATTCATTCAGTTTCACCCGACGGTAACAATTGACATCCCCAAAATGGTAATGGCAACCGGTCCCTTCAGTGATGGGGCTGTCTTAAGGAATGTCAACCTGGATGCCTTTATGGAAAGATACTCTCCCGCCGGCAACATGGCGACCAGGGATGTTATGGCCCGGGCGGTTTCCTCGGAAATCAAAGAGGGCAGGGGAACCGCGCGGGGCGGGGTCTACATGGATTTCAGCAACATATCGCAGAAAGACATGGATGACAAATACAAGGACATTCAAACTTATTTACAGGGGAGAAAAATGGTCGAGGTTGCACCTGCGTCTCACTTTACAATGGGTGGAGTTGTGATTGACAGAGAGGGCCGCTCCACTGTCGAGGGATTGTACGCTTGCGGTGAGGTTGCAGGGGGAGTGCATGGGGCTAACCGGTTGGCAGGTAATGCACTGGCCGAGGCGGTTGTTTTTGGGCGCCGCGCAGGGGCCAAAGCTGCATCAGAATGTTATGAAGGCCAGGAAAGCCTTGCTGCCAGGGTATTTGAAACTGCCCTTCTTCAGGAGCATGGTATTCGTTTAAACGATTTGCCTGAATCCGAGACCGGGGAAAGACAGACCGGGTTGAACAATATAAAAAAGGAATTGCGCAAGCTTATGGGCAGCAAAGTAGGAATTGTGCGAAGTGAACAGGGATTAACAGAAGCAGGACAGGGGATTAATCGGCTTTGGGAGAACTTGCGAAGCTTCGAAATAAAATCTTACGGTGAACTGCTCAGCTATTACCAAGTTAAGTTGATGTTAGCTACGGCCGAGTTAATTGTGGCTGCCGCAAATAAACGGAAAAATAGTTTGGGCGCCCATTTTCGGGTAGACTAATACTCGGTTTTTCTTACATTGGGCATTATAGAGGTTCGTGAACATTTGTGGACCCATGGTCCACAAATGTAGAATTTTAAACCGGGAGGTTGAAAATAATTATGGAAAGCCCCTTAGCCGGAGTAAAAGTGCTGGAGTTGGCAAGAACGTTAGCGGGGCCCTTTTGCGGCATGTTGTTGGCTGACATGGGCGCAGACGTACTCAAGGTTGAACAGCCGAAGATCGGGGATGAGACAAGGGGTTATACCCCACCATCAATCAAAGGAGAAAGCTGCTATTTCTTAAGTCTAAATAGAAATAAGAAGGGAATAACCCTAAACCTCAAGTCAGAAGAAGGGAAACGGATAGTCAAAGAGTTAATCAAAGAATCAGATGTACTGATTGAAAACTTCCGTACCGGAACCATGGAGAAGCTGGGTCTGGGATATGATGTGCTTAAAGAGCTTAACCCACGACTTGTATACTGTGCGGTCAGCGGCTTTGGCAGAACAGGTCCCATGAAGGATGAGCCTGCCTATGACCTAGTGATGCAAGCCTTTGGCGGTATGATGAGCGTCACCGGCGAACCGGACAGACCTCCTGTCAAAGTAGGATTTTCTATCGTTGATCTTGTTACGGGAATGTATGCATGCATTGGCACTCTCCTGGCTCTTTCGGTTAGAGATAAAACCGGGAAGGGACAAAGTGTTGAAGCTTCCTTATTGGAATCGGTGGTTTCTCTGCAAACATACTTAGCACAGAGTGTCATGGCTACGGGAAAAATTCCCGGGAGATTAGGTTCAGCCCATCCCAACCTTGGCCCTTATCAAGTGTATGAAACCAAGGATGATTACGCAATTATTGCTGTTCCAAACGACTGGCTGTGGCGAAAAATGTGCGACGCCTTGGGACTTGAGGATCTAAAAGATCATCCCAAGTTTGCTGTAAATGCTGACCGGGTTAAGAACCGATCAGCATTGAACGACCTGATGAAGGCCTATACACGCACTAAGACTACTGCGGAAATTGTCGCAATGCTCAAGGAGGCCGGTGTGCCTGGAGGCCCAATAAACAATATTGCAGAGGTTCTGGCCGACCCTCAAGTCATTCACAGGGGGATGATTCAAGAAGTAGAACATTCAACAATCGGTATGATGAAGACTCTGGGAATCCCGATTAAGTTATCGGACTCACCTGGGTCTGTGAGGATTGCACCGCCCACCCTAGGTCAACACAATGTTGAGGTACTAAGCCGTTTGGGGTATTCTGAAGACAGCATCGCAGAACTCCAACAAAAGGGTGTTATTTAATCTCTTACTTAAAGAAGGAAAAGATCCTCGCAGCTTACAAACTGGAAAGGCCACAGGTTTTAAACCGTGGGAATTAGGGAAAGGAGATAGTTTTACATGGTAAGAAAGCAAACCCCGCTGCGCCCATATTTTGAAAAGATGCCGGATATTGGCAAGCCCTTAAGCGACCCTGAAATCCGCCGTACGGAGGATAATATTAAGCTTATCAAGGAGCAGGAGGATATTATCCTCGCGGCTACTGAAAAAATTAGAAACTCAGGCACCCCTGCCGATGCAATCCACAAAAAGGGCCAAATGACAGCCTACGAAAGATTAGAGTACCTAGTTGATCCTGGAACTTGGTGTCCTCTTAATACCCTTTACGATCCTGAAGAAAATGAAGAGGGATGCACGGGGGTCATCAACGGTTTGGGCAAAATTGAAGGAAGATGGGCCGTAATTATCGCGTTTGACAATAAACAAATGGCAGGAGCATGGATTGCCGGCCAAGCTGAAAATATTTTGCGCGTTACGGATATGTCAAAAAGACTGAACATCCCTCTCGTCTGGGTATTGAACTGCAGTGGTGTCAAGCTGATGGAACAGGAAAAGGTTTTTCCAGGCCGTCGCAGCAACGGGGCTCCGTTTTTTAGGCACTGTGAGCTGCATCAAAACGGAATACCAATCTTAAACGCAATTTTTGGTACAAATCCAGCCGGGGGCGGATATCATGGGATTAGTCCAGCAATTCTAGTAGCGCATAAGGACGCTAATATTGCAGTAGGCGGCGCCGGGATAGTTGGGGGAATGAATCCGAAGGGCTACTTCGATTTAGAAGCCGCGTACGACTTGATTGATGCCACCAAGAACTTCAGAGCAAAACCGCCGGGC
>Ga0255338_1002167_pt1 | contig 31054 bp, 31 predicted proteins | sample MeOH1_35cm_T4_19_FD_203715 | JGI IMG/M metagenome (GOLD analysis project Ga0255338, IMG submission 203715) | Sandy soil microbial communities from University of British Columbia, Vancouver, Canada - MeOH1_35cm_T4_195 | ecosystem: Engineered > Artificial ecosystem > Sand microcosm > Unclassified ... | reverse complement strand
GTCCGATCTCACCGGGTTGGAGGGGGTTGCGTGCCATGTGTCGTGCTCTCTCGTGAGCGCCGGCACGAGGCGGCCGATCGAGGGCCGCCTTCAGCCGGCGGTGGCTGATCGGTGGTTTCGGGTCGCGCCGGAACGAGCCGTGCCCGCGGGCCGGCGATTCCGGGTGAGGGCAGGGAGGTCGACGGGCGACCCCTTGCCGCGCCGCGATTGCTCGACTCCCTCCGGGACGCGCCCGTCCGGGGTCTCGGTGTGTTCCTCGATCCACGCCAACAGGTCGGCCAGCCGGTATCGGATGCTGCCGCCGACCTGGACTGCGCGCGGGCCGTAGCCGCGGCGGCGGGATCGCCACGTGCGCAGGGTGGCGACCGGGACACCGAGGAGCAGCGCCGCCTCGTCAGAGGTGAGAAGGCGGTAGGCGGCCAGACCCTCCGGCAGGGCGGCGGGTGTGCGGGAGAAGGATTGAATGGACATGGCTCTGTCGCACAGGTGTGCGCGGCTGACCAGCCAGCGGCCGGAGCGACCGGCTTCGCCCGCCACTCGAGCTCCGGCGGAGCCCAAAAGTGGCACAAAAGTGTGAATAGGGCGCCTGGGACTAGAAACGCGAAACCCCGCCTGACCTGTCTTCGCAGGTCAGGCGGGGTTCGGTGGCTCCCCCGGTTGGACTCGAACCAACAACCCTCCGGTTAACAGCCGAATGCTCTGCCAGTTGAGCTACAGGGGATCGCGCCCGCAAAGATTAGCAACACACCCGGGCGGTTGCTAAATCGGATCCGGCCTACTCCCCCACGTCCGCCCGTGCCTGCGCCAGGAGCGCCTCGGCGGCCGCCGCCACCTCGGGGTCGGCGGGGTCGATCCCGGCGTCGTACTCGTGCATCCAGCTGATCGGTCCGCCCTGCGGGGAGCGCCGTCCGATCACCTTCAGGCCGCGCTTGTCGGTCATCAGCCGGCCCCGCTGGAGCACCACGCTGGCGGTGACCCGCTCGCGGATCAGCTGGAGCAGGACGGCCGGCTCGGTCTCCGGCAGCCGGAAGACGTACGACGGCCGCGGCTGGCCGTAGTCGCCGATCTCGGTGAGCCGCAACCGGGACTCGTCGCGGTTCCAGTCGGCGCCCTCGATCCGCTCCCACGGGATCCGGTGGGTGCCGTCGGGGCCGATGACGACCAGCTCGGCGCGGGTGCCGACCAGCCAGGTGCCCTCGGCGTGGACGAAGGCGAGCACACGGCCGTCGACCCGGGCCGCCACCTCGCGCGGGAGGGCGGGGGCGCGGAACCTCATTCGCTGGCCAGCGCGCGCTCGCGCAGGTCGCGACGGTGCTGCTCGAGGGCGACCAGCTCGCCGAACATCTTGTTGTACTCGGTCGCCTCGTCCACGGGGTTGGTGCGCTGCAGCCGGGACTTCAGGTCCGCGATCCGGCGCAGCGCGGTGAGCTCACGGAGGCGGTGGACGTGCTGGGCGGCGTAGGCCGACGTCGGGTCCTTCGAGGTGAGCAGCGGCTCGACGGCCAGCGCGGTCAGCAGGCCCTGCAGCCGCTCGTCGGCGGTCGCCTGCTGCAGCCGCGCGGTCCACCGGGCGTCGGCACTGGCCACCCCACCCGCGGCGCTCACGACCGACCACACCGCACGGTAGGCGGGGTGGGTGAAGTCGCCCTCGTCGACCTCACCGAGCGCCGGCGCGATCACGCCGGGGTGCTGCAGCACCAGCTTGAGGGTCTCGCGCTCCAGGGCGATCCGGGGGTCACGAGGATCCGGCAGGCCCGCCGTCGGAGCGGCCACCACCGGCCCCGAGGCGGTGGGAGCGGTGGCGCGGTTCGCGGCCCGGCGTACCTCCCGCTGGACGTCGTTGGGGTCGATGCCGAGCATGCCGGCCAGCTCGCGGGCGAACGCGTCCACCTTGGAGCGGTCACGGATCGCGGTCACCAGCCGGGCCGCGTCGCGCATCGCGTCGATGCGGCCGTCGGCCCGGTCGAGGTCGTAGCGCGACACGACGTTGCCGAGCACGAACCGGTACAGCGGCACCCGCCGGGCGACCAGCTCGCGCACCGCGGCGTCGCCCTGCTGCAGGCGCAGGTCGCACGGGTCCAGCCCCGAGGGCTCCACCGCGACGTAGGTCTGCCCGGCGAAGGCCTGGTCGCCCTCGAACGCCCGCAGCGCCGCCTTCTGGCCGGCCTCATCGCCGTCGAACGTGAAGATCACCTCGCCGCGGAACTCGTCGTGGTCCTGCAGCAGCCGCCGGATCACCCGGCTGTGGTCCTCGCCGAACGCCGTGCCGCAGGTCGCCACCGCGGTCTTCACGCCGGCGAGGTGGCAGGCCATCACGTCGGTGTAGCCCTCGACGATCACCGCCTGGCTGGCGCGGGCGATCTCGCGGCGGGCGAGGTCGATGCCGTAGAGCACCTGGCTCTTCTTGTAGATCGGCGTCTCCGGGGTGTTGAGGTACTTCGCCTCGATCCGGTCGTCGTCGAAGATCCGGCGGGCGCCGAACCCGATGACGTCGCCGCTGCTGTCGCGGATCGGCCACATCAGCCGGCCACGGAACCGGTCGTAGAGCCCGCGGTTGTTGTCACCGGCCAGCCCGCTGGTGACCAGCTCGTCGTCGCGGAAGCCGAGCTGGCGGAGATGGCGGACCAGGTCCTCGCCACCGCGCGGCGAGAAGCCGACCCCGAAGGTCGCGGCGGCGTCCTGGTCGAACCCGCGCTGGTCGAGGAACTGGCGCGCGATCATCGCGTCGGGGGTGGCCAGCTGCTCGGCGTACCAGCCGGCGGCGATCTTGTGCGCCTCGACGAGCCGCGGCCGCTGCGGGCCACCGCTGGCTCGCTGAGGACCGCCGTCGACGTACTGCAGCTGGACGCCGGTCTTCTCGGCCAGTCGCTCGACGGTCTCGGTGAAGCCGAGCCCGTCGATCTCCATCACGAACTTGATGACGTCGCCACCGGCCCCGCAGCCGAAGCAATGGTACATACCTCGCGAAGGGGTCACATTGAACGAAGGCGACTTCTCGTCATGGAACGGGCACAGGCCCTTGAGGTTGCCGCCGCCGGCGTTCTTGAGGGTGACGTACGCCGAGATGACGTCGTCGATGCGTGCCTTCTCGCGAACCTCCGCGATGTCCTCTTCCCTGATCCGGCCCGCCACGGCGGTGAGTCTACGTCCGGGATGGGACAGCGCCGAACGACTCGGCCGGTGGCCCGTCGCGCGTGGTAAGAAGGCTGCGACCGCACCAGCCAGCCCAGGAGGCAGTCATGGCAGATCGGGTCAGGGTCGGCAGCCTCTCGGACTTCGCCGACGGCGCGCTGCACACCGTCGACGCCGGCGGCACCACGGTCATCGTCGGCATGGTCGACGGCACGCCGTATGCCGCCAGCAACCGCTGCCCGCACCTGGGCCTGTCGCTCTCGAAGGGGCCGGGAGGCACCCGGTTCGGCAACGGCAAGGTGGTCTGCCCCTGGCACAACTCACGCTTCGACCTGTGCACCGGCGAGAACCTCGACTGGGCCACCGGCTTCGCCGGTCGCCAGATGCCGGGCTGGTCGTCGCGGCTGATCGCCCTCGGCCGGAAGCCCGCCCCACTGACCACGTACGCGGTGGTCGTCGACGGCGAGGACGTCTACGTCGAGGTCTGACCGCCCGGCCGGGACCGGCCGACTGGAGACTCGGGCGGATCGAAACGCAGGCATCGGGTAGTGGGAGGACATGACGCGGCCGACAGGCTCGCCGGTGTGTCACTGTGGGTGTGGTGGCGCCACCGCAGTCGATGACCCCCCACATTCCGAAAGATCGTTGAACCGGGAGGAACCATGAAGAAGCTGGTGGCACTGACCTCGTTCGCAGCCGGGTACGTGCTCGGCGCGAAGGCCGGGCGCGAACGCTACGAGCAGATCCGCAGGCTGGCCCTGCGGGTCAAGGACGATCCCCGCGTGCAGGAGGCTGCGCACGGCGCCGCCGACAAGGCCCGCGAGCAGGCGCCGATCGTCGGCCACAAGCTGGCCGACGCCGCCGGGACCGCCGCCGAGAAGGCGAAGCACGCCGCCCACCTCGGAGCGCACAACGGTGACGTGGGCGACCGGCTCAACCCGGAGAGCACCCACTTCCAGGACCACCCCTACCCGCAGGGCGACCTGCCGTAGGTCAGTACGCGCCGGTGACCTGGTTCTGCAGCGGCTCGCCGCCCGCGAAGCGCTCCAGCTGCTCGCGTACGACGCGGTAGGCGCGCGGCCACATCGCGCTGCTCGCCCCACCGACGTGCGGCGAGATCAGCAGGCCGGGCGCGGACCAGAGCGGGTGCCCGTCGGGCAGCGGCTCCGGGTCGGTGACGTCCAGGGCGGCCCGGATCCGCCCCTCGGCCAAGGCATGGGCGAGCGCGTCGTGGTCGACCACGCTCCCCCGCGCCAGGTTCACCAGCAGCGCCCCAGGCCGCATCCGTGCCAGGAAGGACGCGTCGACGAGGTGCCGCGTCTCCGGCGTCCCGGGCACGATGAGCACGACCACGTCGGCGTCGGACAGCAGCCCGGCGAGTTCGTCGATCGCGAGGACGCCGGGCCGCGCACGCCGCGCGACCCGCACCACCTCGGCCTCGAACGGCAGGATCCGGGCCTCGATCGCCGCGCCGATCTGCCCGTACCCGACGATCAGCACCCGCTTGTCGGCCAGCGACTCGCGCCGCTCGGGCTGCCACCGGCCGGCGTCCTGGGCGCGGACGAACTCGGGGATGCCCCGCAGGCTGGCCAGGACCAGCGTCACCGCGAGCTCGGCGGTGGACGTGTCGTGGATGCCGCGGCCGTTGCAGAGCAGCACACCCTCGGGCAGCGCGCCGCGGATGTGGTCGACCCCCGCGGTCAGCGTCTGCACGACCCTCAGCCTCGGGAGCCGGACGAACAGGGCCGGGTCGACCGGCCCCATCTGGTACGCCGGGACGTAGAACTCCACCTCCGCGGCACTCGGCGGCAGCGCCTCGCCCGGCTCGGGCCGGACCTGCTCGTAGCGCAGCCCCGCCGGCACGTCGCCGAGGTGCTCGGGCGCGAACGGCAGCCAGACCAGCGGGGCGGTCACGCCGGCACCCGGCCGGTCAGCCGCGCGTGCCACTCGACCGCGCTCCCGTCGGTCAGCGACGCGATCTGGTCGACGACCACGCGGGTCCGCGCGGCGTCGTCGGCCGCGCTGGCGTGGTCGGCGCGGAAGGTGCCGTCCAGCGCCCGGCCGTCGGAGGCGACCAGCGCCTCGAAGAGCTCGGCGACCAGCTCGCGCTGGCGGTCCATGATCACGGCCCGCTCCGGCGTGCGCATCACGTAGTGGGCCGCGATCCCCTTGAGGACGGCGATCTCGTGGGCGGTCGCCTCGGGCACCACCAGGTCGGCCCGGTGCCGGACCAGCGGGGCGTCCCCGAACCGCTCGCGGGTGGCCGCGTGCACGTGGCCGCAGAAGACCCCGATCAGGTCGCTGGTGAGGTTCTTCAGCGTCGCCAGGCCACGCCGGCTGCCGTCGTACGACGACCCCGGCCAGACCCCGACCGCCCGGAGCCGGGCCAGCGCCTCGACCAGGGCCTCGTCGTCGACGCCCGGGAGGTACCAGTCGCGCACCGTCGCCCACACCGCCGACAGCTCGTCCGGGCTGTCCAGGAGGGCGAGGTCGATCCGGCCGCCGACGATGCCGTCCTCGAGGTCGTGCACCGAGTAGGCGACGTCGTCGGCGAAGTCCATCACCTGCGCCTCCAGGCACCGGCGGTCACCGGCCACTCCCTCGCGCAGCCAGGTGAAGGCCGGGAGGTCGTCGTCGTAGACGCCGAACTTGCCGGACGGACCGGCGGCCGTGCCTCGCCGCCAGGGGTACTTCGTGCACGCGTCGAGGGTCGCCCGGGTGAGGTTCAGCCCGATCGAGCGGCCCTCGGCGTCCGCCGACTTCGCCTCGAGGCGGGTGAGGATCCGCAGCGTCTGGGCGTTGCCCTCGAAGCCCCCGCAGCCGGCGGCGAGCCGGTCCAGCACCTGCTCGCCGTTGTGCCCGAAGGGCGGGTGCCCGAGGTCGTGGGCGAGCGCGGCGGTCTCGGCGAGGTCCGGGTGGCAGCCGAGCGGGTGGGCGATGTCGCGCGCGACCTGGGCGACCTCGAGGCTGTGGGTCAGCCGGTTGCGGACGAAGTCGTCGGCCTGCGGACCGAGCACCTGCGTCTTCGCGGCCAGTCGGCGCAGCGACGCCGAGTGCACCACGCGGGCGCGGTCGCGCTCGAACGCAGTCCTGATCGGGGCCGGCACCCGCTTGGCCGGCTCGTCGACGATCCGGGCTCGCGCGGCCTCGTCGTACAGCGTCTCCCAGTCGACCACGAGCCCGAGGCTACTGCGAGGCGCGCGCACGCGGGTTAGCATCCTGCAACGTCACCTCACGCCGCGGCCGCGGCCGCCGTGAGCCAGGGCATCGGCTATCGGGGGTCGCATTGCTGAAGGTCATCCGGCACCGCCCGGTGCAGGCGTGCGTGATCGCGGCCCTGGCCGCCCTCGTCACCGCCTGCGCGGTGCTGACCCCGCTCTACCAGCGCGCCCTGGAGCAGGCGTCGGTCCGGGTCGCCCTGGACCAGGCGCCGGCGTCGGCCGGCCAGCTGCACCTGAGCTCGACCGGTGTGCTGCCCGACGTCTACTCACGGACCGAGGGCACGGTCGCGCCGCTGTCGGCCCAGGAGCTCGTCGACCTGGTGCCGACCGGCCTGCGCCGGTCCTTCGGGTCCCCGATCGCGGCCACCTCCGTGGTGACCGAGACGGCGCCGACGGCGCCGGTCCCGTCCCAGGGACAGCTGCTCTGGCGCGACCGGCTGTGCGACCACCTCGAGCTCACGGCCGGCCGGTGCCCGGCCACCGACCTGCAGATCGCGGTCAGCACCGCCGACGCCGAGAACTTCGGCTGGGCGCCCGGGGCCACCATCCCCGTCGACGAGAAGCTGCCGCCGGGCACCCCGGGCCCGCGGGCGACCGCGACGCTCACCGTGGTCGGCGTCTACGCGACCCCGGGCAACCGGTACTGGGACGGCTGGTCCCTCACCGGCGCGTCCGGCACCAGACCGGACCGACTGGAGATGCTCCACGACGTCTGGCTCACCTCGGGCGCGACGTTCGCCGGTGCGACGCAGTGGCGCAACCCGGTCCAGCAGGTCGACCTCCCGCTGACCCCGGGAGCCGCCCGGATCGACCAGCTGCTGCGGGTCGGACCGGCGGCGACCACCTTCCAGCGCGCCCAGTCCCGACGACCCTCGAACGTCGCCAGCGTCCGGGTCCGATCCGACCTCGCGTCGATCGCCCAGCAGGTCCGCGAGGGCCGGTCCCAGGCCCGGACGACCGTGCCGCTGCTGATGATCCCGCTCGGCATCCTCGGCCTGGTGGTGCTCTGGATGGCGCTCGGCGCGGCCGCGGAGCAGCGTCGTCCCGAGGTCGCCGTCGCCCGGCTCCGCGGCCGAGGGGTGGGCGGCGCCCGGACCTACCTGCTGCGCGAGCTCCTGGCCGTCGTCCTGGCCGGGGTGCCCGTCGGCGCGCTCCTCGCGCTCGGCCTCGCCCGGCTGGCCCGGGACCTGGTCCTCCCCGGCTCGGTCCCCCTCGAGCTGCGGCTGCCGGTCTGGGGAGCCCTGTTCCTCGCGACCGTCAGCGTGACCGCGACGACCGTCCTGGTCAGCAGCCGGGTGAGCCGCGAGCCGATCGCGGCCCTCCTGCGGCGGGTGCCGCCGCGCCCCGCCGGCTGGGCGCTCGGTACGACGGACGCGGTCGTGCTCACCGCCGCCGCGTCGATCGTCGGCGCCTTCGCGACCGGCCGGCTGACCGGGCCGGTCGCGCTCGCCGCCCCGGCCGTGCTCGCCCTGGCGATCGGCCTCGTCCTGTCCCGGACGGTGGCACCGGTCGCGACCCGCGCGGGTCGGGGCCTGCTCCGGCGCGGCCGCACCGGGGCAGGCGTGTCGTTGCTGCAGCTCGCCCGGCGACCGGGCACCCGGGGCGTCGTCGCCCTCCTCACCGTCTCGGCGAGCATCCTCGTGTTCGCCGCGAACGCCGTCGCCGTGGGTGCGCGGAACCGCGACCTCGCCGCGGCCCAGCAGGTGGGAGCGCCGGCCGTCGCGGTCGTCGGGGGCGGCACCCTGGCGGCCGTCCGGGACGCGCTCCGGGCGGCCGGCGTCCCGCGGGGTGCGGTCACGCCGGTCGTGGTCGTGCCACCGAACGGCAACGACGCGCAGACGAACCTCTTCGTCGACCCGGTGGACTTCTCCCGGATCGCCGCCCTGCCGGAGTCGGCCCGCGCTCCGATCCGCGCGCTCCCGGTGCCCCGGACGGACCCGGTCGCGGTCGCCGGTGACCACCTCACCCTGCGGCTCGACACCGACCGGCTGGAGACCGGCGGGCACCCGGTCGCGCTCGCCCTGTGGCTGCTCGGCGCGGACGGCCTGGTCCGGACCGTCCCGCTCGGCCCGCTGCCCTCGGGCAGCGGCCACCGCACCGTCGAGAGCAGCCTCGACTGCGCGACCGGCTGCACCCTGACCGGCTGGCAGGTCACGACCGACCCGGCGAGCACCGTCACCGGCACGTTCACCGTCTCCGACGTCCGCACCGACCGCGGGCCGGTCGGCCTCGGCGCCGCGTCGGACTGGAGCGAGCCCGCGCCGGCAGCGACCCCGGCGCTGGAGCCCACGGCCGGCGGCGACGGTGGGCTGACGGTGAGCGTGGCCAACGGCGGCCGCAGCGACCTGCTGCTCCAGCACCACTGGGTGCCGACCACCCTGCCGACGGTCGTCGCCGGGCACCTGCCGGACGGATCGTCCGGGCGCCGGTTCGCCGGCACCGGCCTCGACGGCGAGGATCGCTCGATGACCCTGGCGGCCACCATCCCCTGGCTCCCCCAGGCCGGCCGCGACGCGACTGTGACCAGCCTCGACCTGGCGGCGCGGGCCGGGGCCTTCCTCACCGACGGCGCCGAGCTCCAGCTCTGGTTCGCGCGGGACGGCGGCACCACCCTCGCCCGGGTCACCCGGGCCCTGCAGGACCGGCATCTCGCGGTCCTCCGGGTCAGCCGCGAGGCCGAGGCACGCCGCGACCTCCAGGAGTCCGCCTCCGCCTGGAGCCTCCAGCTCGGCGTTCTCGCCGGCGTCGCCTGCCTGCTGGTCTCGGCCCTCGGCCTGGTCATCGCCGCCGTCGCGTCGTGGCGCACCCGGACGCGTGACCTGGCAATCCTGCGGCTGAACGGGATGTCGCCCGCGACCTCCGGCCGGATCCCGCTCGGCGAACAGCTCCCCGGCATCGTCCTCGGCGGTGTCGCGGGTGCCCTGGCCGGCGTACTCGCGGCGCACTTCTCGCTGCCGTCACTGCCGTTGCTGCCCACCGACCCACCGGTCGACCTGCTCGACCTGTCGATCGCCTGGGGCACGGTGCTCCCGATCGCGGGAGCGGCCGTGCTCGCGCTCGCCGTGCTCGGCTGGCTGCTCGGCGCGCAGATCGCTCGCCGGTCCACCCTCGACCGGGTGCTGGGGTCCCCGTGAGCGGCGGGACCGCGGTCAGCACCCGTCGGCTGGTGCACATCTACCGCACCGAGGGCCACGACGTCGCCGCCCTCTCCGGTGTCGACCTCAGCGTGGCCGCCGGCGAGGTCGTCGGGCTCCTCGGCCCGTCCGGCGCCGGCAAGTCGACCCTCCTCAGCCTGCTGGGCGGGCTGTTCCGGCCCAGCGCCGGCCAGATCCACATCGGCGAGCTGGAGCTGTCGGCCGCCACGACGCAGCAGCTCGACGAGCTGCGCGCTGGCACCGTCTCACTGATGCTCCAGGGCGCCCGCCGCAACCTGCTGCCCTACTACTCCGCCCGCGAGAACGTCACCTTCGCCCAGGCCGCGGCCCGCCGGCTCGGCATCGACGGGCTGCTCGACCCCGCCGAGGTGCTCGCCTCGGTCGGTCTGGTCGACGACGTCGAGGCTCCGCTCGCCGCGCTCGGCCCGGCCCAGCTGCAGCTCGCCGCGCTCGCGGTCGCCCTCGCCCCTGGCCCGAGCGTGCTCCTCGCCGACGAGCCGACCGGGCAGCTCGACCACCGTTCGCGCGACACCGTGCTCGAGGCGCTGCACCGGATCAACGCCGGCTGGGGCACCACGATCCTGCTGGTCACCCACGACCCGGACGTCGCCACCTCGCTGCCCCGCACCGTGACCATCCGCGACGGGCGGATCGGGGGCGAGGGTCGCGCCGGCGAGGAGTACTCCGTCGTGAGTGCCGACGGCTTCCTGCCGCTGCCCGCGCACGCGCTGGCCGACCTGCCGCCGGGCACGCTGGTCCGGTTCCACCCGGTGGACGGGACCTACCAGCTGCTTGTCGAGGACGAGGGGGGCCCGGCATGACGGCGTCCGGACCGCGGTTCGAGGGCTCGCTCGAGGCCACCGGCCTCGAGGTGCGGTACGGCGACCGCGCCGCGCTCCGGCCGGTGGACCTCGACCTGCCGGCGGGCCGGATGATCGCGGTGACGGGTTCGTCGGCCTCGGGCAAGTCCACGCTGCTCGGCGCGCTGGCCGGCGCCGTGCCGCCGACCGCCGGGAGCGTCCGGCTCGACGGCGAGCCGGTCGGCAACCGCGGCCACGCGAGCCGGCTCGGGATCGCGTTCCTGCCCCAGGGCGGAGCGCTGGTCTCGACGCTGACGGCCGCCGAGAACGTCCTCGTCAGCCTGCTCGGCCGCCGGGTCGCGCCCGCCGAGGCCCGGGCCCGCACGACCGCGGCGCTGCTCGCCGTCGGCCTCGCCGAGGAACGGGACCACCTCCCCGAGGAGCTCTCCGGCGGCCAGCAGCAGCGGATCGCGGTCGCGCTGCTGCTGGCGTCGCACGCCCGTGTGCTGCTGCTCGACGAGCCGACCAGCGAGCTCGACGCCGCCAACCGGCAGCGGGTGCTGGCAGCACTGCGCTCCGAGGCGGCCGCCGGAGCCGTCGTCGTGGTCGCCACGCACGACCCGGAGGCCGCGGCCCCGGCCGACGCCGAGCTCGCCCTCGACGAGGGCGCCGCCACCTGGGCCCGGCCCCTGCCCGGCGTCTGGCGGCTGTCGGGCCGCTGAGCCCGGGCCCTACAACCAGCCGTTGCGGTCGGCGATCAGCACCGCCTCGGCCCGGTTGCCGGCGCCGGTCTTGCCGATCGCGCCGGACAGGTGGTTGCGCACGGTGCCCTCGGAGAGGAACAGCCGGCCGGCGATCGCCGCGACCGACGAGCCGTCGCGGGCCGCCTGGAGGACCTCGGTCTCCCGCGCGGTCAGCGGCGACTCCCCCGCGACCAGGCTGTCGGTGGCGAGCGCCGGGTCGACGACCCGCAGGCCGGCGTGCACCCGGCGTACGGCGTCGGCGAGCTCGGCCGCGGGGGTGTCCTTCACGACGAAGCCGGACGCACCCGCCTGGAGCGCGCGTCGCAGGAACCCCGGCCGGCCGAACGTGGTCACGATCAGCACCCGTACGCCGGGGAACTCCGCGCGCACCGCCGCCGCGGCGCTGATCCCGTCGAGCCCGGGCATCTCCACGTCGAGCAGTGCGACGTCGGGGCGGTGCGCGCGCACGGCGTCGAGCACGGCGTCACCCGAGCCGACCTCGGCGACCACCTCGAGGTCCGGCTCGAGGGCGAGCAGTGCGGCGAGGGCGCCGCGGACCAGGGCCTGGTCGTCGGCGAGGAGGAGCCGGATCACGTCGTCACCACCTTCAGGGAGAAGCCGGGGTCCAGCGCACTGGTCACGACGGTCGCACCGGCCGCCGCAGCGCGTTCGCGCAGGCCGTGCAGGCCGTTCCCGGCGACCTGCACGCCCTCGGAGCCGCGGCCGTCGTCGGCCACCTCGGCGCTGGTCGGGGTCAGCGTGACCGTGCAGGTCCGCGCCGCGCTGTGCCGGATCACGTTGGTGACCCCCTCGCGGATCGTCCAGGCGAACAGCTCACGCAGCGCCGACGGCACGTCGTCGGTGGAGTTCGGCAGCCGCGCCTCGATCTCGGCGGCCTCCAGCGCCATCCGGGCGCGGGCGAGCTCACCGGGGAGGGTGAGCTCGCGGTAGCCCTCCACCGCGCGGCGGACGTCGGCGAGGGCGTCCCGGGAGAGCCGCTCGAGGTCGCCCACTTCCGCACGGGCGCGCGCAGGGTCGACGTCGAAGAGCTTCTGGGCGAGCTCGGCCTTGACCGTGATCACGGTCAGGGAGTGCCCGAGGATGTCGTGCAGGTCGCGGGCGAACCGGTTGCGCTCGTCCTCGAGCGCCAGCCGGGCGTTCTCCTCGCGGACGGCGAGCACCTCGATGTTGCGGTTGATCGCCTGCGAGATGCCCCAGATCGCCAGCGCCGCGACGAGCGTGCCGAAGAGGATGCCGCGGTCCGCGTGCCACCCGTCGACGACCAGCCCCGCGCCGTAGGTTGCGGCCGCCACGGAGGCGGCGCAGGCCCACGCCCACACGGAGGGCAGCGAGATCATGCCCAGGACGGCGATGTAGACCGCCGTGGCGGTGCCGGCCTGCCCGATCGCGACGCAGACGGTCACCGCGAGGGCGATCTCCACGGACACCGCGGCAAGGCCGATCGCGGGACTCGGCGTCACCCGGAACGGCGTACCCTCGCGGCGCCAGCGCAGCTTGAAGAACGCACCGAGGTAGATCGCCGCGAACAGCACGGTCGCGACGACGCCGACCCAACCGGCGACGGTGTCCCGCTTCGCCCACGCGGCTTCGAGCGGGTTGAGCAGGTAGAACAGCCAGACCGCGGCGAAGACCATCCCCCAGCGACGCGGGTTGTCGGTCTCCGCCTCGCTGGGGATGGTGCTCATGCCGGTCACGGTATCGGGGTCAGACCCGCGCGGTGTCCTTGCTCATCCGCCACGCCGCGCCGGCGACGAACAGGGCGAACCACACCACGGCGTTGACCACGGCGAACCACGGCAGCTCGTGGGTCAGCGGCGAACGGGCGATCTCGGACACGCCGTACATCGGGGTCCAGTAGGCGACGTGACGGACCACGTCGGAGTACTGGTCGAGCGGGATGAAGACACCCCCGAGGAAGGACAGCAGCGCCAGGCCGGGACCGAGGATCTGCATGGCGTTCTCACCCGGGACCACGTATCCGACGAAGACGCCGAGCGCCGCGAACGTGAGGGTGCAGAAGACCGTGACGGCCGCGCACGCGAACCAGGTGTGCGTCGGCATCTCGGCCTTGCCCTGGAGCTTCCCGGTCGCGTTGACGGCGAGGATCGCGAGGCTGCCCATCACCAGGGCCACGACCGCCTTCATCAGGATGTAGACGACCGGGTTGAGCGGGGTCAGCCGGAGCTGCCGGGACCAGCCCAGCGAGCGCTCGAGCGCGACCATCGACCCGCCGGCGGCCGCAGTCAGCGCAGCGCCGTACAGGCTCATCGAGACCAGGATGTAGGCCGCGACGTTGCCCGACCCGGCCTTGTCGTCCCAGCCCTGCTGGCCGCCGAAGCTGAGCAGCAGCGCGGCCGGGATCACGAGGGTGAAGACGATCGTCCGCCGGTTGCGCAGCATCCGGCGCAGCTCGATACCGAGCACCGTCAGGTTGAAGCCGCCCATCGGCGGCACCCGGCGGGCCTCGGGGTCGAGGGTGAGTGTGCTCATCGGTTGGCTCCTTCGTCGTGTCCGGTCAGGCTCAGGAAGGCCTCTTCGATGCCCTTCGCGGCGATCTCGACGTCGCGGGCGGGCGTCTGGGTGAGCAGGTATCGGGCGACCGCGTCACTGTCCTTGGCGTGCACGATCACGCTGTCGCCCCGTGTCTCGACGTGGTCCACCCCGCCGAGTGCGGCCAGGGCGGCGGTGTCGGCGGCGGGCAGGGTCGCGCGGACCGTCCGGCCCGACGCGAGCGCCTTGATCTCCGCGCCGCTGCCGTCGGCGACGATCCGGCCCTGGCTGATCAGCACGATCCGGTCGGCGTACTGGTCGGCCTCCTCGAGGTAGTGGGTCGCGAACAGCACGGTCCGGCCCTTCTCGGCGTCGGCCCGGATGGTCGACCAGAAGGTACGCCGGCCCTCGACGTCCATCCCGGTGGTCGGCTCGTCGAGCAGCAGCAGGGCCGGGTCGGACAGCAGGGCCATCGCGAACCGCAGCCGCTGCTGCTCACCGCCGGAGCACTTGCCGACCCTGCGGTCCCCGATCGCCGTGATGCCCGCGTCGGCGAGGACCTCCTCGACCGGCCGGGTGTCGGCGAACAGGCTGGCAGTGTAGGCGACGGTCTCGCGGACCGTCAGGTCCTTGAGCAGGCCGCCGGTCTGCATCACCGCGGACACGAGCCCCCGGGCGATCGCCTGGCGCGGCCGCAGGCCGAGGACGCTGACGTCGCCCGCGGTCGGGTGCGACAGGCCCAGGATCATGTCGATCGTGGTGGTCTTGCCGGCACCGTTCGGGCCGAGGAACGCCACGATCTCGCCGGGGGCGATCGTGAGATCGATCTCGCGGACCGCGCGCACGTCGCCGAAGTCCTTGCTGACCCCGGCCAGGCTCACCGCGGACAGGGTCACAGCGGTCTGGGCGGTCCCCTGCCCGAGGCTCATGGGTGCTGTCGTCGAAGAGGTCATGGCGCCAGCCTGCCGGGCCGGCCGGGTCGATGCCTCGCTCAGCCGTCACGACCCGGGCATGACATCTGTCATGCGTGCGCTGGTGCGAGGATCGCGCCATGACCACGTCTCCCCTCGGCCTCTTCGGCACCGACGACCTGATCGCCCCCGAGGACGCCGCGATCCGCGACACCGTACGCCGCTACGTCGACGAGCGGCTCCGCCCGGAGATCGCCGGCTGGTTCGAGTCCGGCACCGTGCCCGCGCGCGAGCTGTCCGCGGAGCTCGGCCGGCTCGGCGTGCTCGGCATGCACCTCGAGGGCTACGGGTGTGCCGGCACCTCCGCCACGGCGTACGGGCTGGCCTGCATGGAGCTCGAGGCCGGGGACTCCGGCCTGCGGTCGCTGGTCTCGGTGCAGGGATCGCTGGCGATGTTCGCGCTCTGGCGGCACGGCAGCGAGGAGCTGAAGCAGGAGTGGCTGCCGCGGATGGCGCGTGGCGAGGCACTCGGCTGCTTCGGCCTCACCGAGCCGGACTTCGGGTCCAACCCCGGCGGGATGCGCACGCGTGCCCGGCAGGAGCCGGCCGGCGACTGGGTGCTCAACGGCACCAAGATGTGGATCACCAACGGCTCGGTCGCCGACGTCGCGGTCGTCTGGGCCCGCACCGACGACGGGATCCGCGGCTTCGTGGTGCCCACGGACACCCCCGGCTTCTCCGCACCGGAGATCAAGCACAAGCTCTCGCTGCGCGCCTCGGTGACCAGCGAGCTCGTGCTCGAGGACGTCCGGCTCCCGGCGTCGGCGGTGCTGCCGGAGGCACGCGGCCTCTCCGGACCGCTCTCGTGCCTCACCGAGGCCCGCTTCGGCATCGTCTTCGGGTCGCTCGGCGCGGCCCGCGACTGCCTGGAGTCGACGCTCGGCTACGTCCGCGAGCGCGAGATCTTCGGCAAGCCGCTGGCCGCCTTCCAGCTGTCGCAGGCCAAGCTCGCCGACATGACCCTCGAGCTCGGCAAGGGCATGCTGCTCGCACTCCACCTCGCCCGTCTCAAGGAGGCCGGCACCCTGCGCAACGAGCAGATCAGCCTCGGCAAGCTCAACAACACCCGCGAGGCGATCGCGATCGCCCGCGAGTGCCGGACCCTGCTCGGCGCCGCCGGCATCACCCTCGAGTACCCCGCGTTGCGGCACGCGAACAACCTCGAGTCGGTGCTCACCTACGAGGGCACCTCCGAGGTGCACCAGCTCGTGATCGGCCAGGCGCTCACCGGCGAGTCGGCGTTCCGCTGAGCGCCGGGCCGGCCCAGGCGGGCCGTCAGGCCCGGTCCAGCGCGAACCACACGGCCGCACCGCCGCCGTCGAGGTCGTAGCCCCACCGGGTCGCGAGCGCGTCCACGAGCTGCAGGCCACGACCGTGGACCTGCAGCGGGTCGGCCACCGGTTCCACCGCCGCCGCCGCGGCGACCCCGCTGTCGCGGACCGACACCGTCAGGGCGCCGTCGCGCAGCTCGACGCGGACGACGCAGCCGCCGTGCGCGTGGATGACCGCGTTGGTCACCAGCTCGGAGAGGCAGAGGGTCGCGGTGTCGACCGACTCGTCGTCGAGCCGCCAGTCCACCAGGGTGCGCCGCAGGAACTGGCGGGCCGGGCCGACGGCCGCCCGGTCGCCGGGGACCTCGTGGACCGCGACGAGCGCGCCCGGCGTCGCGGACCGGTCGGCCGGCGGCCGCTCGCCCGGGCCGTGTGCCCTCAGCAGGTCGGAGCCGAGCCGGCGGCCCAGGTCGGCCAGCACGCGACACTGGGCGTCGTCGAACGGCTGGGACCGGTCGTAGAACAGCACGTAGCCGCCGAGGACGTCGTCACCGGCGACGACCGGGACGGCCGCGAGTGCCACCGTGGCCGTCCCGCGTTGCGCGGCGGCGAAGTCGGCGTACCGGTCGGCGAGGTCCTCGATCGAGCCGATCACCGGCGCGCCGGTGCGCACGGCGGTGTTCAGCGGTACGTCGTCGTACGCGTCGACGTGGCACCACGCGACCTCGTGGCCGCGGTCGCGGTCGCTGGCGGTGAAGCGCAGCCGCCGGCCGCCACCCTCGACCAGGGCGAGACCCACCCGGCGTACGTCCGGGAGCGCGGCGAGCCCGGCGAACGCCTCGTCCGCCCACCCGGCGACGTTCGCGCCCGGGTGCGCTGCCTCGGCAGCCGCGTGCTCCACGGGTACCAGCCTAGGGACGGGTCGCGGCCGGCTGAAGCGCGGTGCTCAGAACCCGAGCTTGCGGAGCTGCCGGGGGTCGCGCTGCCAGTCCTTGGCGATCTTCACGTGCAGGTCGAGGTAGACCGGGGTCGCGAGGATCGCCTCGATCTGCTTGCGGGCGGCGGTGCCGACCTCGCGCAGGCGGGCGCCCTTGTGGCCGATCACGATCCCCTTCTGGGAGTCGCGCTCGACGTAGAGGTTCGCGTGGATCACCAGCAGCGGCTTGTCGGCGGGCCGGTCGGGCTTGAGCGCCATCTCCTCCACCACGACCGCGATCGAGTGCGGGAGCTCGTCGCGGACGCCCTCCAGCGCGGCCTCGCGGATCAGCTCCGCGGCGATGTTCTCCTCCGGGGCGTCGGACAGCTCCCCGTCGGGGTAGAGCTGCGGCCCTTCCGGGAGGCGGTCCACGAACAGGTCCGCGAGCAGGCCGACCTGGTCACCGGACCTGGCCGAGACCGGCACGATCTCGGCGAACTCGGTGCCCACCTCCACCGCGAGCGCCTGGATCGCGAGCAGGTGGGCGGCGAGCTGCTCGGGCGTCACCAGGTCGGTCTTGGTCGCGATCGCGAACTTCACGCTGCGGCGGACCTTGGCGAGCTCGGTCAGGATGAACCGGTCGCCCGGTCCCGGCTTCTCATCGGCGGGGAAGCAGACGGCGACGATGTCGACCTCGGCCCAGGTCGTCTTGACCAGGTCGTTGAGCCGCTCCCCGAGGAGCGTGCGCGGCCGGTGCAGCCCGGGGGTGTCGACCAGGACCAGCTGGGCGTCGGGACGGTTCACGATGCCGCGCACGACGGTGCGGGTCGTCTGCGGCTTCGAGGACGTGATCACGACCTTCGAGCCGACCATCGCGTTGGTCAGCGTCGACTTGCCGGCATTCGGCCGACCCACGAAGCAGGCGAACCCGCTGCGGAAGCCCTGCCCGTTGCTCGCGTCGGTCATCGTTCTCCTCGTGCCGCGTCGTAGTCGGCCCAGATCTCGTCGTCGGTCCTGCCGGCGGCCCGGCCGGCCTCGTAGATCGGCCGCGGGTCGACGGCGCGGGCCTGCCGCCCCCGGGTGCCGCTCCAGTAGCCCATCACGTCGTACGCCGTGGAGGGCATGGCGAGGTCGTGGCGCAGGTGCCGCCGGATCATCCGCATCTGCGCGGACTCACCGGCCATCCAGAAGTACCCCTCACCCGGCGGCCAGGCCAGCCCGGCGACCAGCGCGGCCAGCCCGCTCTCCGCCGGCGCCGGCGGCGGCAGCCAGGTCACCGGCGCGGTCAGGTAGCCCTCGAGCGGGCCGTCCGGTGTCTCGACGAAGGTGGTGACCGGGAGGTCGGTGGACTCGCTGATCCGGGCGATCGCGGGCAGCGCGGTCAGGTCGCCGACGAGGACCACCCAGGCCGCGTCTGCGGGCAGCTCGAAGGACCCCTTCGGCGCGGAGATCCCGACCACGTCACCGACGCAGTCCCCCTGCGCCCACTCGGTGACCAGGCCGTGCTCGTGCACGACCACGTCGAGGACCAGCTCGCCACCGGCCCACGACCTGACCGTGTAGTAGCGGGTCTGGAACTGCCCCGGCACCGTCAGCGCCACCCACTCGTCGGGCACGCCGGTGCTGGTGAACCCCTCGAGACCGGTGAGCACGATCCGCACCAGGTGGTCGCCGAGCACCTCGCGCCGCACCACGGTGGCCTCGAAGGCGCGGGCATCAGGACGGGCGTTCACCCACCAAGGCTATCGGTGGGCGCGGGCCGGGCTGCCCCCGCTCCACGCCCACCGTGCGGGCCTGCTGCTACGAGTAGTACCGCAGCACCTTCAGCCGGCCGTTGCTCTTCAGGCCCAGCGTGGCGACGTAGAGCCGGCGCTGACCGCAGCTGCCCGGCACCAGCGCACAGGGGTCGCCGGTCCCGGCGTAGCCGACGCTGCCGGCGGCCCAGGCGTGGTAGCCGAGACGCAGCCGCCCGCGGGTGTCGACGAAGGGCGCCGGTCCGCCGGGCCCGGCGATGCCGCCGGCGGTCGCCAGCAGGGGGCGCTGCCGGGGCCGCTTGCAGCCGCCCTGGTAGGTCTTGCAGATCAGGTAGCCGATCGCGTACTTCGTCGACGCGTAGGAGTTCGCCGAGTAGAAGAGGTAGAACCGCTTCTTGTAGCGGATCATCGCCGGGTTCTCGATGATCGACCCCTCCCACGGCTGGGCGACCTTCGCGAGGAAGTGCGCCGGGCGGCCGGGCAGCACGCCGGTCGCGTCGCGGTCCATCGGCTGGGTGAACAGCTTCGCCGGGTAGTAGTCGGCCTTCCAGACCAGCCAGGGCCGGCCGCTGGGCGCGATGAACACCTGCGGGTCGATGGCGCCACGCTCCGGGCACACCGTCGGCGCCGGGGTGGTGTCGACGAACGGACCGTACGGCGTGGTCGCGTGGGCCAGCGAGACGCACATCTTCGTGCCCGGGGCGCCGGCCACCTGCACGGCGTACGCGAGCACGTACCGCTGCGGGCCGAGCCGGGTCACCGACGGCGCCCACGGGCCGGTGACGGCGCGGACCCGGCCGTCCGCCGCCGGCGGCTTCGTGGCGGCCCACACCGCCGGGCTGATCATCGCGTCGCCCGCCGGGTTGTCCGGCGTGGCCGGCCTGGTGATCCACGTGTGCAGGTCGGTCGAGGTCAGCATCGGCAGGTTGAGGTTGAAGCTGGTCGTGGAGTAGGCGTAGTACTTCGCGCCCACCCGCATGATCCACGGGTCGGGGAAGTCGCCGGTGTACACCTGGCCGGGGACGATCGGGTCCTGCCCGAACGGCTTCGGCAGCGTCTCGCGCGCCTGGGCAGGCTGCACCAGCAGCTGTCCGGCGGCCACCAGGGCGAGCAGGCAGAGCAGGGAAAGGACGGTCCGAGAACGAAGCATCCGGCTATCGTGCCCCGAACTGGCACGATCTGCGCGGATTTCCCGGCGTTGCGATGACTTTTCACTGGTGGCAGGCTCGAAACCAGCGCGTCGTCGCTCGGGCGACGTCCTGTTCCAACGCGCGAGAGGGAGCCCGACCGTGAGGATCCGTACCCGGATGTGCACCAGCCTCGACGGCTACGTCACGACCCCGGACGGCTGGCCGGCCCAGCTCGCCGACCCCGACTTCTCCCCGGCGCGCTACGGCTTCGTGGAGTTCCAGCAGCGCTGCGACGCCGTGCTGATGGGCCGCAACACCTTCGAACCCGCGCTCGGAGCGCCGCAGTGGCCCTGGGGCGACCTCGACGTCTTCGTCCTCGGATCGACCCGTCCCGCCGGGACGCCGGACCACGTCGTCGTCGACGACGACCCGCAGCGGTTGCTCGAGCAGGTCCGGGAGACCATCGTGCTGCCGTTCCTGCTGGGCGACGGCCTGCGGCTCACCCCGGCCGTCAGCACCGACACGTCACTGGCCCTCGAGTCGACCCGCCGGCTCCCCGGCGGCCGGCTCGAGGTGACCTACGCCTGTCGCTGAGGCCGGCGGTCAGGACAGCCAGGTCGGGCGCAGCGACATCCCGCTGGACCCGTCCGGCGTCGTCCTCGTCGCGAGCACCTGGTGCAGCTGGATCTCGTTGATCGCGAAGCCCATCCGCGAGCCGGCCATGTACAGGCCCCACACGCGGGCGGTGCCCTCGCCGACCTCAGCCACGCACTCGTCCCAGTGCTCGACGAGGTTGCGGTTCCAGCCGGCCAGCGTGCGGGCGTAGTGCTCGCGGAGGTTCTCCTCGTGGTGGACCTCGAGCCCGGCGTCCTGGATCTCGGTGATGATCCGGCCCGAGCCGGTCAGCTCCCCGTCGGGGAAGACGTAGCGGTCGATGAACGCACCGGTGCTCGACTTCTTGTTGTGCGGCCGGGTGATGCAGTGGTTCAGCAACCGGCCCTCGGGCCGCAGCCTGGACTTCAGGAAGGTGAAGTACGACGCGTAGTTGGCGACCCCGATGTGCTCGGTCAGGCCGATCGAGCTCACCGCGTCGAACCCGGTCTCGGTGACGTGCCGGTAGTCGAGGTGGCGCACCTCGGCGCGGTCGTCGAGGCCCTCCTCCTTGATCTTCTCCTGCGCCCACAGGGCCTGCTCGGCGGACAGGGTCACGCCGAGCGCGGTGACGCCGTAGTGCTTGACGGCGTGCCGGACCATGCCGCCCCACCCGCAGCCGACGTCGAGCAGCCGCTGGCCCGGCTGGAGGTCGAGCTTGCGGCAGACCAGGTCGTACTTGGCGTACTGCGCCTCCTCGAGGGTGGCGTCCTCGGTGGGGAACACCGCGCAGGTGTAGGTCATCGAGGGACCGAGCACCATCTCGTAGAACCGGTTGGAGACGTCGTAGTGGTGGTGGATCACCTCGGCGTCGCGCTCGGGCGAGTGCAGGAAGCCCTCGACCATCCGGCGCCAGCGCGGGAGGTGCTCCTCGGGCGGCACCGGCGGCGGCTTGAGGTGCGACAGGCCGACCGCGCGCACCAGGCCGAGGGCCTCGACCGGCGAGGGGATCCGGAACTTCAGGCCGGACGCGCCGCCCTTGATCGCCATCAGCGCTTCGTACGGGTCGCCGGGGTGTGCGCCGATGACCTCGAGGTCGCCGGCCACGTAGGCGCGGGCCAGGCCGAGGTCGCCGGGGGCGGAGAGCAGGTAGGACAGCCCGCGCTCGGTGCGCAGGTGCAGGCCGTACCGGGCGTCCTGCGGGCCGGCGCTGCTGCCGTCGTACGCCGTGAACCGGAACGGGATCTCCCCGATCAGCAGCTCGGTGAACGCGTCGGCGATGGAGGTGGTGGAGGAGAGCAGGGTCATCGTCGGGAAACCGCCTTCTCGTAGAGGCTGATGAACCGGTCATCAGGGTCGTAGCGGTGCTTGACCGCCGCCAGGTTGGGTCCGTCGTAGAGACGGTCGAAGGTGTCCTTGTCGTAGAACGAGTCGGAGTACAGCGACTTGTGGCCGTCGAGGTCGTGCACCGTGGCCTCGATCGCGCGGTTGCGCGGGGCGTCCGGCGCGTCGGGCCCGACGTGCACCGTGCCCCAGAAGCCGGCGTTCACGTAGGTGTGGCCCGGCTTGAGCGGGTACGAGGGCCAGTCGGCGTGCGCGACCAGCGGGCACAGCCAGACCGGGCGCATCCCGACCTCGGCGTCGAACCAGTCCAGGAACTCGCCGAGGCGCTCGACCGGGACCTCGACGTCCTGGATCACCCGCTCCCGCTGCGGTCGGCCCGCCCGGCGGTCCAGCCGGTCGGCGATGCCGAAGCGCCGGTCGAGGCCGAGCAGGCGCATGTAGACGTCGGAGCGACGCCAGCGCCGCGGCCAGAACCGCCGGATCCGCGGGTCCTGCGCGCCGAAGGCACCCGAGCACCAGAACCAGTCGGTGTCCCAGCGCCACAGGTAGTCGTGCATCGTCAGCAGGTCCGTCTCCCGCTGCTGGATCGACCGGAAGTAGACCTGCTGGCCGGTGTAGTCCGACGGCTCCTGCGACCGCTCCGACGTCCAGGTGGCGAGCGTGAGGTAGTACTCCCCCGGCTCGAAGGCGACGCCGTCGAGCCCGTCGACGCGGACGCCCTCCCACTCGCGGTGCTCGACGATCTCGGCGATCGCGGCCGCCAGCTTGTCGGCCTCGTGGAAGCGGACGTGGCGCAGGGCGGCGTACGCGGGCACCGGCTCGAGCCGGATCCGCAGCCGGGTGGCGTAGCCCAGGGAGCCGTAGGAGTTCGGGAAGGTGCGGAAGAGGTCGGCGTGCTCGTTGTCCGCCCCGGGAGTCGGACGCCGCGCGGTGACCACCTCGCCGGAGCCGGTGAACACGTCCATCTCGAGCACGGACTCGTGCGGCAGGCCGTTGCGGAACGACGTCGACTCGATCCCCAGGCCGGTCACCGCGCCGCCGAGCGTGATCGTCTTCAGCTGCGGCACGACGTACGGGATCAGGCCGTGGCGGAGGGTCTCCTCGACCAGGTGCTCGTAGGTGCACATGCCCTGGACGTCGGCGGTGCGACCCGCAGGGTCGATCCCGATGACGCCGCCCAGGCCGGACACGTCGAGGCCGGGACCGCGGTCGGCGGCGCGGTGCCGGAAGAGGTTCGAGGTCTTCTTCGACAGCCGCACCGTCTCGGTCGGGGCGATCGCGGAGTAGGAGGCACGCAGCCGGTCGACCGCTGCCTGGTGCCGTGCCCTCCCGATCAAGCCCACGTCCGGGATTTTGCCCCCGGACGGGGGGTCACGTCGAGTGAGTATCCCCGATCGTCCCGTTCGGAGCGCCGTGGTGGACCGGTACGCCGGCCCCGGCGAACTCGCGCAACGCGTCCAGCTCGCTCTCCAGGAAGGCGCCCTCGTTGAGCACGACCGCGGCCTCGGCACCGCGGGCTCCGCTGGCCACGGCCATCGCGATGCACACGCCCAGCGCCGACACCTGGAGTGACGGCAGGTCGACCGTCGCGCCGGCGTACGTGCGCCCGTCGAGGTCGCGCAGGGCCGCACCCTCCGCGGCGCCCGTGCGCACGCGCGTCGCCCGGGCCAGGGTCACCAGCTTCTCGTCCTCGGCTTCCACGCCCCGGATCCTACTGAGGGGCCGACGAGGTGGCGGTCCCGGTGGTCAGGCCTTGGCGGAGCGGGACGCCTCGACGGGTCGCCCGGCCTCCGGCTCGGTGACCACTGGCGTGATCAGGACGGTGCCGATCCGGTTGCGGCGCCCCTTCGCCTCCTCGGCGCGGAACACCAGGCCACCCACCTCGACGGTCGAACCCGGGATCGGCACCCGGCCGAGGTGCTTGGCCATGAGACCGCCGACGGAGTCGATCTCGTCGTCCTCGATCTCCACGCCGACGACCTCCTCGAGGTCGTCGACCGGGAACCGCGAGGACACCCGGGTGGAGCCGTCCGGCAACCGCTCGAGCGGGAGCTCGCCGCGGTCGAACTCGTCGGTGATCTCGCCGACGATCTCCTCGACGATGTCCTCGATGGTGACCAGGCCGGCGGTGCCGCCGTACTCGTCGACGACCACGGCGATGTGCTTGCGGGACTTCTGCATCTCGCGGAGCAGGTCGTCGGCCGGCTTGGAGTCGGGCACCCACAGCACCGGGCGCATCACGGAGTCGACGTGCTCGGTGGTCTCGGCGTCCTTGCGGTCGAAGACCCGGCGGGCGACGTCCTTGAGGTAGAGGAATCCGACGATGTCGTCGACGTCCTCACCGGTGACCGGGACGCGGGAGAACCCGCTGCGCAGGAACAGCGACATCGCCTGGCGCAGCGTCTTGTGGCGCTCGATGAAGACCACGTCGGTGCGCGGCACCATCACCTCGCGCACGATCGTGTCGCCGAGCTCGAAGACCGAGTGGATCATCGCCCGCTCGTCGGACTCGATCAGCTGGCTCGCCTCGGCAAGGTCGACCATCTCGCGCAGCTCGGCCTCGGACGAGAACGGCCCCTCGGAGAAGCCCTTGCCGGGGGTGAGCGCGTTGCCGACGAGGATCAGCAGCTGCGGGACCGGGCCGAGCACGCGGGCCAGGGCGATCACCACGCCCGCCGATCCGAGCGCGATCCGCTCGGAGTGCTGCCGGCCGAGGGTGCGCGGGCCGACGCCGATCACGACGAAGGACACCACGAGCATCACCGCGACCGACACCACGACCACGGCCCAGCGACCGGTCCCGAGGGCGTGCTGGATCATCAGCGTCGCCAGCACCACCGCGGTGGTCTCCGCGAGCAGGCGCAGGAACAGCGCGGTGTTGAGGTAGCGGGGCGGGTCCTCGAGGATCTTCAGGACCCGGCGAGCTCCGGGCCGGTGCTCGTCCTCGAGCTCCTCGGCGCGGGCACGGGAGAACCCGCCGAGCGCGGCCTCGGAGGCGCTCAGCAGCCCGGCGACCAGCACCAGACCGACGACGGTCAGCAGCAGGCCCGGACTGTCGGCCCTCATCTCGGGGCAGCCCCCTCGGGCGGCCCGGCGGCGTCGCCGCCGCTCAGCTCGCCCTGCCACTCCGCCAGCAGGCGTGCCTGCAGGCCGAACATCTCCTGGTGCTCCTCGGGCTCCGCGTGGTCGTAGCCGAGCAGGTGCAGGATGCCGTGCACGGTGAGCATGTCCAGCTCGGCGATCGCGGTGTGGCCGGGCTGGCCCTTGGCGGCGGCCTCCTCGGCCTGCCGGATCGCGACCGCCGGGCACAGCACCAGGTCGCCGAGGACGCCTTCCTCGGGCTCCTCGTTGACCTTGCCGGGGCGCAGCTCGTCCATCGGGAAGGCGAGCACGTCGGTCGGTCCGTCCTTCTCCATCCACTTGGCGTTCAGCTCGGCGATGGTGTCCTCGTCGACCGCCGTGACGCAGAGCTCGGCCTGCGGGTGGACCCGCATCCGGTCGAGCACGAAGGCGGCCAGCTGCTGGGTCCGGCGGACGTCGACCAGGTCGAGGCCGGACTCGTTGAGCACCTCGATGCTCACTCCCCACCTCCCGGACGGCTGGACCGCAGGTTGGTCCGGTGCACCTCGGCCCGCGAGTCGAACTCCTCGTAGGCGGCCACGATCTTGCCGACCAGCTTGTGCCGGACGACGTCGTGCGCGGTGAGCCGGTTGAACGAGACGTCCTCGATGCCCTCGAGGATGCCCTCGACGATCCGCAGGCCGGACCGCACACCCGAGGGCAGGTCGACCTGGGTGACGTCGCCGGTGACCACGATCTTGGAGCCGAAGCCGAGCCGGGTCAGGAACATCTTCATCTGCTCCGGCGTGGTGTTCTGCGCCTCGTCGAGGATGATGAACGAGTCGTTGAGCGACCGGCCGCGGAGGAACGCCAGCGGCGCGACCTCGATCGTGCCGGCGGCCAGGAGCTTGGGGATGCTCTCCGGGTCGACCATGTCGTGCAGCGCGTCGTACAGCGGGCGCAGGTAGGGGTCGATCTTCTCGCTGAGCGTGCCCGGGAGGTAGCCCAGGCTCTCCCCCGCCTCCACCGCCGGGCGGCTGAGGATGATCCGGTTCACCTTCTTCGCCTGGAGCGCCTGCACCGCCTTCGCCATGGCGAGGTAGGTCTTGCCGGTGCCCGCCGGGCCGATGCCGAAGACGATGGTGTGCTTGTCGATCGCGTCGACGTAGCGCTTCTGGTTCAGCGTCTTCGGGCGGATGGTGCGCCCGCGGTTGGACAGGATGTTCAGCGAGAGCACGTCCGCCGGGCGCTCGGAGGTCTCGGCGCGCAGCATCGTGATCACCCGCTCGACGGTCTCCGGGGTCAGCCCCTGACCGGTGCGCAGGATCGCGACCAGCTCGTCGATCATCCGCTCGGCCAGCGCCACCTCCCCGGGCTCGCCGGTCAGCGTGATCTGGTTGCCCCGCACGTGGATGTCGGCGACCAGGGCCTTCTCGATCAGGGCCAGGTGCTCGTCACCGGGGCCGAGCAGCGCGACCATGTTGACGCTCGTCGGCACCACGATCGTGTGCAGCGTCCCGGGACCGCGGCCGTGCTCAGAGCTGTCGGGTCTTGCCTTGCTCGTCTCAGTCATCCGTGCCCTTCGCGGGCAGCCTCTCGGTGGGGTACAGGTGCTTCCCAATGCTACGGGAGCGTACGTCGCGGGGCACGTGAGTTGCCGGGTCGGTCTCGGGTGCAGCCTCGGGCCGGGCTCAGGGGCGGGTGACCAGCAGGATCCCCAGGCACATCTCGTCGGTGGTGCCCTCGCCCCACAGCACGTAGCGGTCGGGCTGTCCGTGGAACGCGGGCAGCCGGTCGCGGAGGTCCTGGGTGTGGGTGCAGGTCACCTTGACCGTGTCGCCCGGCACGAGGTGGATCGGCCGGGTCGGCCGGCTCCCCTGGTTGTCGAAGTCCCAGACGGGGATGTCGAGGATGGTCTGGGCCTTCGGCGTGCCGGGATCGACCTCGATCCGGATCTTCCGGCCGAGCAGGTGCATGTGGCCGGCGACGCCGCGAATGGTCTCCGGTGCGGTGATCTCGCGGGTGCACGACTGGACCGGCCCCGGGGGCGCGCCGCCGCAGAGCAGGTGCAGGCCGTCCGCGATCGACCCGGCCTCGTCCCCGAACCGCGCCTTCACGTCGGCCAGGGCCTTGGCCCGGTCGCAGAGGTCGCCGCCCTTGCCGGCGCGGCACGGCATCTCGACCGGGGCCGGGAGAAGGCGGGTCTCGAGCGCCGTGGTCGACGGGTTCGTGGTGAGCCGGAGCCGGGCCGCGCTGGTGTCGGGGGCCGCGCCCTCGAGCAGGTTGTAGTGCACCTGCATGATCACCCGCGACCCGGCCGGGAGCCGCTCGCCGAGTCCCCGGCCGTAGAGCCGCTCGGAGCCGCCCGGCGCCCACGCCCCCAGCCACGGCGCGTCGTCGAGGCTCCCGCCGGTGCTCAGCCCCGAGGTGCCGAAGCAGGTCCAGCCCTGGCCCGGCGTCTCGGCGTCCTTGCGCTCCGCCTGCGAGACGAGGTCCGGCGGGACCCGGAAGAGGATCACGTGGTGGACGACGTCCGGGTTGCCCGGTCGCACGTCGAACCCGGTGATGAACGAGTCCGTGGTGACCTTGGGGTCCAGCAGGAAGCAGCGGTAGTCGTCGGTGCCGACTCCGGTCGGCGCCGAGGGGGTGTACGCCGCCGGCATCCGGACCGTGACCCGGCGCTCACCGGCACGCAACGGCTTCGGCTTCGCCGGCGCGCTGCTCGCGGTGCCGGTCGCGGGACCGGTGGTGCCGGCGCCGTCGGCCGGAGCCGTGTGGTCGCTGCTCGCGCCGGCCGGGCGGCTCGTCGTACCCCCGGAGCCGCAGGCGGCCAGCAGCGCGAGCGCCGTCGCCACGAGCGCCGCGGTCGCGGCACGCCTCATCCGGGCGGCCATCCCATCGACCGCCCGCCGAGGAGGTGCATGTGGACGTGGAAGACGGTCTGGTGCGCGTCCGGGCCGGTGTTGAACACCAGCCGGTAGCCGCCGTCCAGGCCCTCCTTCTCCGCGATCTCGCGGGCCGTGTCGAACAGGTGCGCCGCGGTGTCGGGCTCGCCCTCCGCCAGCGCCGCCGCGCTCGTGTAATGGCTCCGGGGCACCACCAGGAGGTGCACCGGCGCCTGGGGGTCCAGGTCGCGGAAGGCGACGGTGGTGTCGGTCTCGTGCACGATGTCCGCCGGGATCTCACCGGCGACGATCCTGCAGAAGATGCAGTCGGCAGCCGCGGTCATGGCTCGAGCATAGGAGGTCCGCCGCAGCGGCCTGTCAACCGCGGAGCAGCACCGCGCGTCCCAGTAGCGTGACCACGACGATGCTCGCGACCGCGGAGGAGGCCGTCATCGACGCCGACACGGCGCTCGAGCAGCTGTACGCCGCGCACTACGCCGGCCTGGTCCGCCTGGCCGTGCTGCTGCTGCGCGACCAGGCGCTGGCCGAGGACGTCGTGCAGGACTCCTTCGTGGCGATGCACCGGCGGTGGGACCGGGTGGACGCGGGCAAGGCGCCGGCGTACCTGCGCCAGACGGTGGTGAACCGCTCCCGGAGTGCCCTCCGTCACCGAGCGGTCGCCGCCCGGCACCGACCCGACCGGTTGCCCGACGGCGCACCCGCCGACGAGGCCGTGCTCCGCGACGAGCGCCGGGCCCGGGTGCTCGACGCCCTCGCCGGGCTCCCGACCAGGCAGCGCGAGGTGCTGGTGCTCCGGTACTACCTCGACCTCCCCGAGGCCGACATCGCCTCGACCCTCGGCATCAGCCGCGGCGCGGTGAAGACGCACGCCTCCCGCGGCGCGGCGGCCCTGCGCCGCACCCTCACGACGGAGGAGGATTGATGGACCGCAACGATGAGCACGACGACCTGAGCCGCGCGCTGCACGACGCCGTGGCGGACGTCCGGCCCGAAGGCACGCTCGCCCAGATCCGCACCCGAACCGACAAGGTGGTCCCCATGAGCAGGCGCTGGCTCCTCCCGACCCTCGCGGCGGCCGCGGCGATGGCCGTCGTCGTCGGCGGCGCGTTCTGGCTGACGAAGGGCGACGACGCGAAGCCCGGCCCGGCGGCCGAGGGCACCGCGACGGGGTCGCCGTCTCCGAGCGCGACGGCCACGTCCCCGCGTGCCGTGCCGGTCTATTTCGTGGGCGACACCCCGCACGGCAAGAAGCTGTACCGCGAGTTCCAGACCCAGCAGGTGTGCGGCACCGACGACTGCCTGCTCAAGGCGGCCACCGTGAGCGCGATCTCCGGGAGCCCGACCGACCCCGACTACACCGCCCCGTGGCCCAGCGACACCGGCCTCCACGGACTGTCCTACGACGGCGACGTGCTGACCATCGACCTCGCCGGTGACCTGCACGACCGGCCGGCCGGGATGAGCCAGGCCGACGCGGAGCTCGCCGTCGAGCAGCTCATCTACTCCGCGCAGGCCGGCCTCGGACAAGGCCGCCCGCCGGTGCAGCTGCTGCTCGCCGGCCAGCACACCGACACGATCCTCGGCGTACCGTCCTCGGAGCCGCTGGCCGCGGCCAACCCCGACGACGTCCAGGCGATGGTGCAGGTTGACTCCCCCGCCGACGGCGGCGACGTGTCCAGCCCGTTCACCGTGACCGGCCGGGCCGCGACCTTCGAGGCCAACGTCGTGTGGGAGCTGAGGAACGGCTCCACCGTGGTCAAGAAGGGCTTCACGACCGCCCAGGAGTGCTGCACCCTGGCGCCGTACTCCTTCCAGGTGAGCGCGCCGCCGGGCAGCTACACGCTGACCGTGCACGACACCGACGAGTCGGGACAGGGCCTGCCGGTCGACCAGGACACCAAGGAGATCACCGTCCGGTGACCCGGCTGTCGACGCGGGCGCTCACCCGCACGCTGTGGGTGCGCCAGCAGCTCGTGCCCGAGCGGCGCACCGTCTCGGGCACCGACGCCATGGTCGGCCACCTGATCGGCCTGCAGGCGCAGGACAATCTCCCGCCGTACCTGTCCCTGGCCGCGCGCGTGCCGGACTTCGACCCGCTCGACCTGTCCGACGCCCTCGAGCGGCGCGCGCTGGTGCGGTTCCTCACCCTGCGTGGCACCGTGCACGTGCTCACCCCCGACGACGCGCTCACCCTCCGCGGCTGGGTGCAACCCGCGCTCGACCGGGTGAGCGCCTCCAGCGCACAGAACAAGCCCGCCGCCCACCTCACGAACGCGACGCTCGAGGCCACGCTGCGCGACATCCTGGCCGGCGGAGCACTGCCGCTCCACGAGATCGGCAGCCGGCTCGTCGCCGTCCATCCGGACGTGCCCGAAGCGGTGCTGCGGCACGTCACCCGCGAGCGCGTCCCGCTGCTGCAGACGCCACCGCGGGGACAGTGGAAGCGCAGCGGCGGCGTCGTCTACGCGTTCGCCGACGACTGGCTGGGGCGGGCGTTCGCCGAGGTCGACGTGCCGGAGCTGGTCCGGCGCTACCTCCGGGCCTACGGTCCGGCCACGCCGGCCGACATGACGAAGTGGTCGACGGTCACGCGGTTGGTCCCCCTCTTCAAGGCGATGCACCGCGCCGGCGAGCTGGTGACGCACACCGACGAGCGTGGCCGCACCCTGTACGACGTGCCCGACGGTGTCGTCGTCGAGGAGGACCTCGCCCTGCCGACGCTCATGCTCGGCACCTACGACAACCTCTTCCTCTCCCACGCCGACCGCGACCGGATCGCCCCCGACCACGCACGCACCCGCTGGATGGGCACGAACGGCGCGATCGCCTCGACGCTCTTCGTCGACGGTCTCCTCGCCGGCACCTGGCGCTTCGACGGCGACCGGTTCGACGTCGAGCCGTTCCGGGCCCTCACGCCTGCGGAGCAGCGGGGTGTCGAGGACGAGAAGGAGCGGGTCCGGGCGCTGCTCGACCGCTGACGCCAGGGATCGTCACCGGCAGCCCTGTACGCAGCCGGCACCCCGGGGTAGCGTTCACGCATCGCCTCGGTCGTCACGACCGGGCCGGCCCAGACCCCGCCGACGCACTTCTGCACAGGTGGGCGCTGCGATGACGAACCTTCTCCCTCCCCGACGGTCACGGGCGCGTCCGCCCGTCCGGTGACCTGAGGCTCCGCACTGACTCGGGGGTGCCAGCGCGGACGGGACGGCCACAGAGCGGGGGGCCGTGGCCGTCGCAGGATGGGGCTTCATCGGGACGAGCTGAAACCGCGAGAGACAACGCGGTGCGTCCCGGGCCCCACCACCCCGGCGGGACCCGGCTCGGCCTCCCTCGAGCCGGTCCCGCCGGGTCAGGCCCAGCGGGAGGTGCGCGAGAGCAGCGCCGCCACGGCGGCCACGCCGGCCGTCGACGTGCGCAGCACCGAGGAGCCCAGGCGCACGGTCGCGGCCGCCGACAGCAGGTCGAGCTCCTCGTCGCTGAGCCCGCCCTCCGGTCCGACCACCACGACGATCGAGGACACACCGTCCAGCGACAGTCCTGCCAGCGGCG
>Ga0255338_1002166_pt1 | contig 31063 bp, 27 predicted proteins | sample MeOH1_35cm_T4_19_FD_203715 | JGI IMG/M metagenome (GOLD analysis project Ga0255338, IMG submission 203715) | Sandy soil microbial communities from University of British Columbia, Vancouver, Canada - MeOH1_35cm_T4_195 | ecosystem: Engineered > Artificial ecosystem > Sand microcosm > Unclassified ... | reverse complement strand
CGGGCCGCGGTCGTCAACGCCCGCGCCCTCGCCGAGGTCGCCCGCACCATCGGCCTGGGTCCCTACATCCGCCTGGGCAAGGGCGAGGAGTCCACCGGCGGCCACGACAAGTCCTCGATCCTCGCCGACACCGTCGAGGCGGTCATCGGGGCGACGTACCTCTCCGGTGGCTTCGAGAGCGCCGGCGCCCTGGTGCACCTGCTGTTCGACCCGCTGCTCACCGCGGCCGCGGCGCTCGGCGCCGGCCTGGACTGGAAGACCAGCCTGCAGGAGCTCTGCGCCGAGCACGACCTCGGCGTCCCGCAGTACGTCATCGAGGACGACGGTCCCGACCACATGAAGACCTTCACCGCCCAGGTGCGGGTCGCCGACCGGCTGCACGGCCACGGCGTCGGCCGGTCGAAGAAGGAAGCCGAGCAGCAGGCCGCCGAGTCGGCGTACCGCACCCTCTCCGAGGAGCTGACCTCGGCCGCGGCGCCCGAAGGTTCCGCCCCCGAGCCCGTGGGCGACGCGTCGACCACCGGTGCCTGAGCTCCCCGAGGTCGAGGTCGTCCGACGTGGGCTCGAGGCCCACGTCCTGGACCGCACGGTCGAGGCGGTCGAGGTGCTGCACCCCCGTCCCGTACGCCGGCACCTGCCTGGGCCCGCGGACTTCGCCGCCCGGCTGACCGGCCGGTCCTTCACCGCCGCCCGCCGGCGCGGGAAGTACCTCTGGCTCCCGCTCGACACTGGCGACGCCCTCCTCGGCCACCTGGGGATGAGCGGGCAGCTCCTCGTGCAGCGGCCGGACGCACCTGCCGAGCGGCACCTGCGCGTGCGGTTCCGGCTCGGCCCGACGGGCGCGGACGGGCCGCTCGACCTGCGCTTCGTCGACCAGCGCATGTTCGGCGGCCTCTCCTTCTCACCGGCCGGGGCGGAGCTGCCGGCCGAGCTGTCCCACATCGCGCGCGACCCGCTTGACCCGGACTTCGACGACGCGGACTTCGTCCGTCGGGTCCGCAGGAGCACGTCTGGCATCAAGCGGATCCTGCTCAACCAGAGCGTGATCTCGGGCGTCGGCAACATCTACGCCGACGAGGCGCTGTGGCTGGCTCGGGTCCACGGCGACCGTCCCGGGGAGCGTCTGAAGGCTGCGGACGTCGTCCGCGTGCTCGCGGCGGCCAGGACGGTGATGACCGCGGCCCTGGGGCAGGGCGGCACCTCCTTCGACGCGCTCTACGTCAACGTCAACGGGGAGAGCGGCTACTTCGACCGGTCCCTGGAGGTCTACGGGCGCGCGGGCGAGCCCTGCACCCGCTGCGGTACGCCGGTCCGGCGGGTCAGCTTCATGAACCGGTCGTCGTTCTTCTGCCCGGTCTGCCAGCCGGCGCCCCGTGGCACCCGTGGCACCCGTGGTCGATCCCGGGGTTGATCCCGCGTCGTGGTCCGTGAGACGCTGGGAGACGGCCCGGTCAGGGCCATCGTCCCAAGCGACACCCCAAGAACTCCCCCCGGAGGACATATCCATGGCCAAGGCTCTCCTCGGCTACATGGGCGGCGCCGACCCCCGCGTGACTGCCCGACTCGCTCGTGAGAACCACCTCCTGAGGCAGCGGATCGCCGACCTCGAAGCAGCGCACCTCCGACTCCAGATGGAGAACGACACGCTGGCCTCGATGGCGACCGAGTCTGCCGACGAAGAGGTCCTCGAGCTCGCCTGAGCCCCACCCCGGCCCGCGAGCTCGTGGGCCCCGCCGCCGTCGGCAGCGCCGACCGCGGCCCCCAGCGCACTGCCGGCACCCCTGGTCACGGCGGCCGGAAACGCGGGCGGAACGCTGTTCGCGCCACCGGAACGGCGTTCGTTGAATGTTGTTACACTTCCCGCCATGGCGGGTGAGACCGGGTCCTTCCAGATCGGCCGGCGCGTGAGCGTGACCGCTCCGGAGGCGGTCACCCGGCAGGTCGCCGAGCAGGTCGGCGCGATCGTCTCCGAGGTCTTCGGCGCGCCGAGCCGCGGCCAGGGACGCGCCCGGCGGGCCGCCGCCGAGCGGCTGTCGGCGGCCCGGATCGTCGAGGTCGCGATCGGGCAGCTGCGCGAGCACGGCTACGACGCCGTGACGATGCGCTCGGTCGCGCGCGAGCTCGGCACCGGCCCGGCCTCGCTGTACGCCCACGTCGCCAGCCGTGCCGAGCTCGACCAGCTGGTCGTCGGGCGGGTGTGCGCCCAGTGGCAGATCCCCGAGCCGGACCCTGATCGCTGGGACCGGCAGCTGCGCGACTGCCTGGTCGACCTGCTCGAGCTCTACCGCGCCAACCCCGGCGTGGCCCGGTGCACGCTGGGCATGATCCCGCTCGAGCCGGGGCCGCTGATGGTCAGCGAGCGGCTGCTCGCCCTGCTCGCGGCCGGCGGGGTGCGTGAGCAGCACGCCGCGTGGTTCGTCGACGTGGGGTCCCTCTTCGTCGCGTCGGTCGCCGTCGAGGAGGACATCTGGCGCGAGCGAGGCGCCGGGCGCGACCCCGAGCTGGCCGCCGAGGAGGCGGTCGGCAAGATCCGCAGCGTCTTCGCGCAGCTCCCGCCGGAGCACTTCCCGCTGCTCAGCTCGATGTCGGCGACGCTGACCAGCGGCACCGGCGACGACCGGTTCCGCTTCGGCGTCGACCTGCTGGTCGCCGGTCTGAAGGCGCTCTCCGCGCTGCGCTGAGGCGGCCGACGCGGTCGCGAAAACCCCGGTGGCCGGCCCGGTCGCGTCGTTACGATCAGCCGTGACCTCGGCACCGCACCGGCGCAGCTGGCCCGTCATCGACCGTCCCGCGCAGACCGCAGCCATCGTCTCGGCCCTCGACTCGGCGGGCAACCGCGGCGTCGTCGTGACCGGGGAGACCGGCATCGGCAAGACCATGGCCGCGCTCACGGCGGCCCGGACGATGACGTCGTACCCGCTGCACCTCCACGGCAGCGACACCGCCCGGCACGTCCCGTACGCCGCGCTCGCCCCCTGGCTGAGCCGGCACGCCCCGACGGCGGGGCTGGTTGACGTCGCCGCGATCGCCGCGGCCCTCCGGGACGCGGCCCAGGGCCTGACCGCCGACGGGGTCCCGGTCATCGTGGTGGACCCGGCCCCGATCGTCGACGACCTCAGCGCCCATGCGCTCGCCCAGGTCGCCAAGGCCGGCCTGGCCAGGCTGATCGTCGTCGGCCGCACTCTCGCCGACATCCCGGAGCCGTTCCTGGAGATGTGGCGTGACCGACTCCTCGGCCACCACCAGGTGGAGCCCTGGAGCACCGGGGAGGTGGCCGACCTGCTCACCCGGCACCTCGGTGCGCCGGTGGTGCTCTGGTCGGTCCAGGAGCTGGCCCGCGTCGCCGGGCACCAGCCGCTGTTCCTGCGTTACGTCGTCGACGACCAGCTAGCCCGCGGCACCCTCACCCTGCAGGACGGGGCCTGGCTGCTCACCGGCACCCCGGTCGTGGCGTCCGCCGAGCTCGCCGGTGTCATGCGGGCACGGCTCGACGAGCGGTCGGAGGCCGAGCACCGGGTCCTCGAGCTGGTCGCGCTCGCGGGGGAGATCGCCTTCGACGCCCTCGAGCGCCTCGTCGACCCGGTGGCCCTCGAGGCTCTCCTTGAGACCGACCTCCTGGAGGTCAGCACCGGGCCACGGTCGCGGGTGCAGGTCCGGCATCGCACGATCGCCGACCTGGTGCGTGGAGGGGTGCCCTTCGGCCGGCGACGCCGGCTGCGCGCCGAGCTGGTCGACGTGCTCGGGGAGGCCGTGCCCGACCGCGGTCCCGCGCTGCTGTCCTTCGCGGTCTGGACCCTCGAGTGCGGTGCGGAGCTGGACGCGCCGGTCGCGATCCGCGCCGCCGAGCAGGCGAACCGGTTCTTCGACCCCGAGCTCGCGCTCACGCTGGCCGAGACCGTCGAGGACAAGCAGCTGCGGTTGCCCTCCGTAGTGCAGACGTCGACCGCGCTCCGGCTGCTCGGCCGGGTCGAGCAGGCCACCGCGCTGCTCACGGCGGTGGCCGCCGAGGACCTCTCGGGTGAGGCCCCCGACGCGGTCTGCGCGCTCGCCGAAGAGCTCGCGCTGGTCGCGGCCGTCGACCCGGCCGGTGTCGACGCGGCCCACGAGCTCCTGGACCTCGCCGACGCGCTCGCGGCCCGGGGCCCGGGTGGGCGGCGACTGAGGGCGCTCCGCTTCGACCTGCTCGCCGCCGAGGGCCGGTACGCCGAGATGCTCGGCGAGCTCGAGGAGGCCGTGGCGATGCGCGACGGCAGCGACGAGTGGGTGATCGCCGCCAGCACCCTGATGGAGGCCTGCTCCCTGACCGGCCGGCAGCACGACGCCCTGGCCCTCGCCGCGGAGGTCGGCGAGCTGGTGCCGACGCTGGACCTGGGTCCGGTCGCCTTCGACGTGGCCTACGCCGCGCTGTTCGGGGTGTTCATGAAGTGCGGGCTGTGGAGCAGCAGTCGTGAGACGTTGCAGGCCGGCGCCATGGGCGTGGACCTGAAGATGCTGCTGATCGGCGCCGCCGCCGACAGTGCCATCGGGATGACCTACGTCCTGGGCGGGTACGCCGACGAGGCCCGGGTGTTCCTCGGCCAGGCGCTCTCCCAGAGCAGGGTCCGGGACGTGCGTCGTACCGGGCCCCAGATCGCGGCCGGTCTGGCCTACGCCGCTGCCCTGCAGGGCGACCTGGCGACGGCGCGGACCTTCCTGCTCGAGTGGGCGTCCGGCCCGAGGACCTACTGGAACATCTCGGCGTCCGGTGACCACCTCGCGCACAGTGCCCGGATCCTCGTCGACGGGCTCGAGGCCACCGAGCCGGACCTGCTGGCGCTGGCCGGCGCCCACGCGGCCAGGGGCATGGTGGTCGACCAGCTGCTGCTGCTGTCGGCGGCCGCCCGGGCCGGGTCGGCCACCGCGCTGGAGGCGCTGCTCGGCGTGGACGTGCCCCAGCCGGGGCCGCTGGTCGAGACCGTGCTCCGCTGGGCGCGCGGCATCCGCGACGCCGACGCTGAGGCCCTGGTCGAGGCGGCCCAGCAGATGCTCGCCCTCGGCAACCCGCTCTTCGCCGCCGAGTCCGCCGGCGCCGCGGTCGGGCTGGGCGGACCCACGCTCGCACGCGCCCGCACCTTGGCCCAGCAGGCGACGGCGATGGTCCGCGGGCGTGCGGGTGCGTCGCCCCTCGACGGGCTCACGCCCCGCGAGCGCGAGGTCAGCGAGCGCGCGGCCCGCGGCGACTCCAACAAGGAGATCGCGGCCGACCTGGTGCTCTCGGTCCGGACGGTGGAGAGCTACCTCCAGTCCGCCTTCGGCAAGCTCGGGATCCGCGGGCGCGCCGAGCTCGCCGAGCTGCTCGCCCCGTAGTCCGGGCCCGCCGCCGGCGCCGATCACCGTAGTGCCACCGGGTGAATACCGTGGTCGGCACGGTGCCCCGCAGCACCGGTCGCTTCCTAGGTTCGTCCCGGCACCCGCACCGGGCGGGTCGACGACGGGAAGACGATGGGACTGTTCAAGAACCTCAAGGACATGAAGGCGATGGCGGCCGCGGCGCCGGGACTGATCGAGTCTGCCCAGCAGCTCGGCGCCCAGGCCCAGACCCAGGCCCAGGCCCAGGGGCACGTCGACGCGGCGAACCTCGCGGCGTACGGCGAGCCGGCCGCCGAGGCGCTCGAGCCGATCGCGGGCGTCGACCTGGCCACCTACGCCAAGGTCGTCAAGGGCATCGCGGCGTTCGGCTACGACGCCGACCGGCTGCCCGAGGTCGCCGCGACGCACGGGATCGCCGCTGCCGACTGGGCGACGGCCCAGGCCGGCTGGGGCGAGCGGATCCAGGCAGACCGGGCGCTGGGTGCTCGCTTCAACGTGCTCTACGGGCAGGCCTGACATGGGCTTCTTCAAGGACGTGCGCAAGCTGTCGAAGATGGGCCACGAGCAGCTGGGCCAGCTCGACGTGAAGGCCCGGCTCGCCGAGGCGCAGAGCCGGCTCGACGCGTTGAACGCGCCGGTGGCCGCCCTCGACGGCGTCGCCGTCACCACCCGGGCGACCGTGGTCCGCGTCCAGGACACCGGCACGGTCGTGAACACCCAGCCCGTCGTGGAGGCGGAGCTGATGGTCCTGCTCCCGACCGGGGTCCCGGTGCAAGTGACCCGCTCGGTCGCGGTCTCCCCACTGCACCTCCACCGGCTGCAGCCCGGCCGCCAGGTCGACGTGCGCCTCGACCCGGCCGACCCCCAGAACACCCTCCAGCTGGCGCTCTGAGCGCCGCGCCCGACAGGAAGAACACCATGTCCTCGCACCTCCTGCGGCGCCTCGTGGGCGCCGCCACCGCCGTCGTCGTGACCACCGGGCTGCTGGCGCTGGCCAGCGCACCGGCCCAGGCGGCGGCGCCGTCCAACGACAGCTTCGCGGCGGCCACCGCCCTGGTCACCGGCGGCTCCGGTACCACGCAGGTCTACGGAACGACCGTCGACGCCACCACCGAGCCGGGGGAGCCGTCGCACGACCCCGACGGGGTGACGCCGACGTTCAGCAGCATCTGGTACACCTACACGCCGACCGCGAACGGCAACCTGTACCTCGGGGTGCACGGCGCCGTTGACTACGACCCGGCGATCTCGGTGTACACCGGCTCGACGGTGGCCGGTCTCACGCGCGTCGCCGGGAACGACGACGCCCGACCGGGCCAGGGGTGGAGCCAGGTCCTCTGGATGCCGGTCACCGCCGGCACGACGTACCGGATCGCGGTCGCCGGCAAGGACGGCGGCCAGTCGTGGACGCAGCTCACCTACGGCTTCAGAACCCGCCCCGCGTTGGACGACCCGGGCAACGCGGCGGCGCTCGAGGAGAACTGGTCGGCGACGACGTGGAACGTGCACGCGACCGCCGAGCCCGGCGAGTCCGAGATCGCGCCGCTCCAGACGCCGAGCAGGACCGTGTGGTGGCGCTACACCCCGGACCACAACGGCACCCTCTCGGTCAACACCGCCGGCAGCGGGATCGACACCGTGCTCGCGGTGTTCCGGCAGGACACGACGACCTTCGGCTTCGCCGGCCTCACCCGGCTGGGATTCAACGACGACGCCAACCCCGGCACGTCGACCAGCGCGATCGGGAACCTGAGCCTCAAGGCAGGCAGGGTCTACTGGATCGCCGTCGACGGGTACGCCGGAGCCGAGGGCCAGGTCACGCTGACGAACACCTGGGTGCAGTCCACCCGTCCCGACAACGACGACCTCGCCGACGCGTTCGTGATGCACGACGGCTCCGACTTCTACGGGTCGACGGCCACGGCCACCCTCGAGGCCGGCGAGCCGCAGCACCTGTCGACCGGCAGCACGGGCAAGAGCGTCTGGTACCAGTTCACCCCGTCGTCGGACGGCGCGGTGACGGTGGACCTGAGCAGCTCGACCTTCGACACCGTGGCCGCGCTCTACCGGGGCACCACGATGGCGAACCTGGTCAAGGTGGCCGAGGACCGCGGCTGGGCGCAGACGCCGAAGCGCTGGACCTTGCTGCGACGGGTCCCGGTCCAGGCCGGTCAGCACTACTACCTCGCGGTCGCCGGCGCCGGGGGCGACTCCGGCACGTTGAGCGGCGTGCTCCGGCTGGGCGCCACGCCGACCGTCACCTCGCTCGGTCCCGGTGGGGGTCCGCTGGCAGGCGGGAACTGGGTGGTGGTCCGCGGCACGAACCTCGCCGGATCCGCGACCGAGGTGACCTTCGGCCAGGTGCCCGCCACCCAGGTGACCGGCCTCGACGAGGAGGACCCGTCGACGGTGGTCCGGGCGCAGGTGCCGGCAGGTCTGCCGGCCGGTCCGGTCGCGGTCACGGTGGCGAGCTCTGGCGGCGTGGCGGCCCAGCACCCGACCTACGTGGTCGGTGAGCCGACGGTGGCGGGCCTGTCGACGGGCTACGTGCGGCTGTCGGGCGGCCAGGTCGTGTCGGTCGCGGGCACCGGGTTCAGCGGCACCCCGGTGGTGACGGTGGGTGGGGTCCCCGTCGCGGGGGTCACCGTGCAGTCGCCCACCTCGCTGTCCTTCGTCGCGCCGCCGCGGGTCGCGGAGGGGACCGTCGCGGTGACCGTCTCGACACCGGCCGGCACGGCCGACGCCGGCTCCCTCACCTACCTGGCCAGACCGGCGGTCACGAAGCTGTCCCGCAAGGCCGGGCCGCGCCGGGGCGGCTACCGGTTGACGGTGTCCGGCCGGAGCCTGGTCGCGGTCGGCCAGGTGCTCGTGGGGGCTCGGCCGGCGAGGTTCTCCCTCGTCGGCGGCAAGCTCGTGGTCACCGTGCCGAAGGGGCGCACCGGCCGCACCGTCGCCGTGCGGGTCGTGACACCCGGGGGGACGAGCGCGGCGGTGCCGGTCGCCCGGTTCCACTACCGCTGACGCGGTCCGCGGGGCGAGCTGCCCCGGTCCGGCTGGGGGGCCGCCGGACCGGGGCTCCGACGCGCCGGCGCGACACGCCTGGGGTGGCGCCGTACGACGGCCGCGGCCACGTAGTCTCGACGTGCTGCTTCCCCCGGCAGGCGTCCTGCTTAGGATTCCTGTTTGCGCGTCCACGACACCGTGGTGAGCCGTGACGGACTGAGGAGCCCCGCCTTGTACCTGAAGAGCCTGACCCTGAAGGGGTTCAAGTCCTTCGCCTCCTCGACCACCCTGCAGCTCGAGCCCGGGATCACCTGCATCGTCGGGCCGAACGGATCGGGCAAGTCCAACGTCGTCGACGCGCTCGCCTGGGTCATGGGCGAGCAGGGGGCGAAGTCGCTGCGCGGCGGCAAGATGGAGGACGTCATCTTCGCCGGCACGTCCGGCCGCCCGCCGCTCGGGCGCGCGGAGGTGCAACTGACCATCGACAACTCCGACGGCGCGCTCCCGATCGAGTACGCCGAGGTGACGATCAGCCGGACGATGTTCCGCAACGGCGGCTCGGAGTACGCCATCAACGGCACCCCGTGCCGGCTCCTCGACGTCCAGGAGCTGCTCTCCGACTCCGGCATCGGCCGGGAGATGCACGTGATCGTCGGGCAGGGCCAGCTCGACTCGATCCTGCACGCGACCCCGGAGGACCGGCGCGGCTTCATCGAGGAGGCCGCCGGTGTCCTGAAGCACCGCAAGCGCAAGGAGAAGGCGCTGCGGAAGCTGGAGTCCACCGACGGCAACCTCACCCGGCTCAGCGACCTGCTCAGTGAGATCCGGCGCCAGCTCAAGCCGCTCGGCCGCCAGGCCGAGGTGGCCCGGCGGGCGCAGACCGTGCAGGCTGACCTGCGCGACGCCCGCGCCCGGCTGATGGCCGACGACCTCGCGTCGGCGCGGACTGCGCTGCAGCAGGAGTTGGCCGACGAGAGCGTCCTGGTCGCGAAGCGCGCCGAGGTCGAGGCCGAGATCGCCGCGACCCGCGAGGCCGAGGCCGCGCTCGAGGCGGCCCTGCGCGAGGACCTGCCGGCGCTGTCGCGCGCCCAGGAGACCTGGTTCTCCCTGTCCGGCCTGCGGGAGCGGCTCCGCGGCACGGCGAGCCTGGCCGCCGAGCGGGTCCGCAACGCCCAGCAGGTCGCCGACGAGCGGCCGCCCTCGGGACGCGACCCCGAGGAGCTCGAGGCGGAGGCCGAGCGGGTCCAGGCCGAGGAGACCGCGATCGTCGCCGAGGTCGAGCAGAACCGCGCGGCGCTCGAGGAGGCGGTCACCGCCCGACAGGGCGCCGAGCAGCGGTTCGGCGACGAGGAGCGCCGCATCGCCGGGCTCCAGCGTGCCGCCGCGGACCGCCGCGAGGGGCTGGCCCGGTTGCACGGCCAGGTCAACGGCCTCCGCAGCCGCGCCGCCGCCGCCGAGGACGAGGTCGCCCGGCTCGCCGAGGGTCGCGCCGAGGCGCTCGCCCGGGCCGAGAAGGCCCAGCACAGCTTCACCGCGCTCGAGACCCGGGTCGCCGGGCTCGACGCCGGCGAGGAGGGGCTCGACGCCGAGCACGAGGCGGCCAGCAGCCTGCTCGCCGACATCGAGGACCGGCTCGCCAAGGTCCGCGAGGAGGCCCGGACCGCCGAGCGGGAGCGCGGCGCGCTGATCGCCCGCAAGGAGGCGCTCGAGATCGGCCTGAACCGCAAGGACGGTGCCGGCGCCCTGCTGGCGGCGACCGACTCGGTCTCGGGCCTGCTCGGCTCGGTCGCGGCGCTGCTGAGCGTCCGCACCGGCTACGAGGCCGCCGTCGCGGCTGCCCTCGGGAGCGCCGCCGACGCGGTCGCCGTCCGCGACCTCGATGCGGCCATCACCGCGATCGGGCACCTCAAGACCGACGACCTCGGCCGCGCCGGGCTGCTCCTCGGCGGCGCCGGCGTCGACGACACCCCCTGGCCGGGGCTGCCCGCCGGGGCGGTGTACGCCATGGACGTCGTGGAGTGCCCCGACGACCTGCGGCCCGCACTCTCGCGGCTGCTGTTCAAGACCGCCGTGGTCGACGACCTCGACGGTGCCCGCGCGCTGGTCGCCGACGCTCCCGACGTCACCGCGGTGACCCTCGACGGCGACCTGCTCGGCACCCACTTCGCCTCGGGCGGCTCGTCCAGCCAGCCGAGCCTCATCGAGGTGCAGGCGGCCGTCGACGAGGCCGGGGAGGCCCTGGCCCGGGCCAGCCACGAGCTCGAGCGGCTGACCTTCTCCCTCTCCACGCTCGAGACCGAGCGCGAGGACGCCGCCCGCCGGGTGGACGTCGCCCTGGCGAAGCTGCACGAGTCGGACGCCGCGCTCGCCGCGGTCGCCGAGGAGCTCGGCCAGTACGGCGCCCAGGCCCGCTCCGCGAAGGCGGAGGCTGCGCGTCTCGAGCAGGCGATCGCCACCGCCCGGGAGTCGCACGCCTCGCACCTGGCCGGCCTGGCCGAGCTCGAGGAGCGGCTCGCGCAGGCCGAGAGCTCCGACGACGAGGAGCCCGACACCGACGAGCGCGAGCGGCTGGCCGAGGAGGCCCGCGCGGCCCGCGCCCGCGAGATGGAGGCGCGGCTCGCGCTGCGCACCGCCGAGGAGCGCGCCCGGGCCCTGCACGGCCGGGCCGACGGGCTCCGCAACGCGGCGAGGGGCGAGCGTGAGGCGCGGGCCCGGGCGATCGCCCGGCGCGAGCAGCTGCTCCGCGAGGGCCGGGTCGCCGACGCCGTCGGCCGCGGGGTCGCGGTCGTCCTGGAGCGGCTCGAGGAGTCGGTCGAGCTCGCCGCCATCCAGCGCACCGGCATCGAGCGCGGCCGCGCCGGTCGCGAGCAGCAGCTGGTCGCGGCCCGGGAGCGGCTCCGGGCGCTCGGCACGACGCTCGACGAGCTGGTCAACTCCGTCCACCGCGACGAGATGGCCCGCACCGAGCAGCGGATGCGGATCGAGCAGCTCGAGGAGCGGGCGCTCGAGGAGCTCGGTCTGGACGCCGACTCGCTGGTCGCCGAGTACGGCCCGGACCAGCTGGTGCCCCCCGTCCCGTCGACACCGGATGGCGAGGTCGCCGAGGGCGAGGAGCCGCCGGAGCCGACGCCGTACGACCGCGACGAGCAGGTCAAGCGACTGCGCTCGGCCGAGCGGGCGCTCGCCCAGCTCGGGCGGATCAACCCGCTGGCGCTGGAGGAGTTCTCCGCCCTGGAGGAGCGGCACAAGTTCCTCACCGAGCAGCTCGAGGACCTCAAGCGCACCCGTCGGGACCTGATGGACATCGTCCGCGAGGTCGACGAGCGCGTCGAGCAGGTCTTCACCGAGGCGTACGCCGACGTCACCAAGGCGTTCGACGCGACGTTCGCGCGGCTGTTCCCGGGCGGGGAGGGGCGGCTGGTGCTGACCAACCCCGACGACATGCTCACCACGGGCATCGAGGTCGAGGCCCGCCCGCCGGGCAAGAAGGTCAAGCGGCTCTCGCTGCTCTCCGGCGGCGAGCGGTCGCTGGTCGCGGTCGCCTTCCTGGTGGCGCTGTTCAAGGCCCGGCCGTCGCCGTTCTACATCCTCGACGAGGTCGAGGCCGCCCTGGACGACACCAACCTCGGCCGGCTGCTGGAGATCTACGAGGAGCTGCGCGAGAGCTCCCAGCTGCTCGTGATCACCCACCAGAAGCGGACGATGGAGGTCGGCGACGCGCTCTACGGCGTCTCGATGAGGGGTGACGGCGTGACGACCGTGATCAGCCAGCGCCTGCGCGAGGCCGAGAGTGCCTGACGGGAGCGGCCGTCCCACCCGCGCCGACTACCGCGTCTGGCGGCAGGCCACGACCCGCTGGGCCGACGACGACGTCTACGGCCACATGAACAACGCCCGCTACTTCGAGCTGATCGACACCGCCGTCAACGTGCACCTGGCGGAGGCGACCGGCGTCGACATCCGGCGGCTGCCGGCGGTCGGGGTGGTGGCCGAGGTCTCCTGCCGGTACTTCCGCGAGGTCGGCTACCCCGACCCGATCGACCTCGGCCTGGCCGTCGAGCGGATCGGCACGTCGTCGGTGGTGTACCGGATCGGGATCTTCCAGGGGCCGGGGGAGGAGGCCGCCGCGGAGGGCCGCTTCGTGCACGTGTACGTCACGAACACCGACCCCGGCGGACGAGGGGGACGCGCGAGCACCCCGATGCCCGACGTCGTACGCGCCGCGGTCGAGCCGCTCCTCGTCGTGACCAAGGACACCGCCTCGTAGCCCTCGGTCGGTGGTGCGGGTTTGGTCCGCCGAGCGACAATGGGCACGGAAGACTCGCAAAGCTCGGGAAGGTCGCCCCTCGTGGTCGTGCTGGTGCTGTTGATGTTCGCGATCCTGCTGGTGGCAGGTGCCGTGGTCGTCTACGTCGCCTACCCGCACCGCGGCGAGGAGGTCCCCGGCGCCCCGTGGCTCGGTGAGGCGATGCAGCGCGGCGTCGACACCGTCGGCGACCTGCTCGACCGGCCGGTCGATCCCTCGCACGACGACCGCGAGCACGCCCGCCGCTGACCAGCGCCGGAGCCGCGCCGCGGCTCTGGTTGGATTGGGTCCATGGGTCTGACCGAGTACCTCTACCTCGCCGCTGCCGTCGCGCTCCTGGCGATCGCGATCGTCGTCGGGCTGGTCCGCAGCCGCGGCCGTCGTACGCCGCCCCCCGCCGCCCCGACCGAGGCGGTCCAGGCGCCGACCGAGGCGCCCGCGCCCACCGAGGCACCGGTCGCGCCGGCCCCGGCCCTGGAGCGCCCGGAGGGCACGGCGAGCCGGCTGGTCCGGCTGCGCCAGCGGCTGGCCGGCTCCCAGGGTGGTCTCGGCCGCGGCCTGCTCGCGCTGCTCTCGCGCGACCGGCTGGACGAGGACACCTGGGAGGACATCGAGGACACCCTGATCACCGCCGACATCGGGGTGGGGCCGACCGGCGAGCTGGTCGGGAAGCTGCGCACCCGGCTCCGGGTCGAGGGCGGGACCGCGGCGGACGCCCGCACGGTGCTCCGCGAGGAGCTGCTCACCCTGGTCGACCCGACGATGGACCGGACCCTGCACGTCGACGCGTCCCCCGAGGGCAGCGGACCCGCGGTGGTGCTCGTGGTCGGCGTCAACGGCGCCGGCAAGACCACGTCGGTCGGCAAGATCGCCCGCGTGCTCGTCGCCGACGGCAAGACCGTCGTGATGGGTGCCGCCGACACGTTCCGTGCCGCGGCGACCGAGCAGCTGACGACGTGGGGCGAGCGGGTCGGGGTCGACGTCGTCGCCGGGCCCGAGGGGAGCGATCCCGCGAGCGTGGCGTTCGAGTCGGTCAAGGCCGGCATGGACCGTGGCGCCGACGTGGTGCTGGTCGACACCGCCGGCCGGTTGCAGAACAAGGCCGGCCTGATGGACGAGCTCGGCAAGGTCAAGCGGGTCATCGAGAAGCAGCTGCCCGTCCGGGAGGTGCTGCTCGTGCTGGACGCGACCACCGGCCAGAACGGCCTGGTGCAGGCGCGGGTGTTCCGCGAGGTCGTCGACGTGACCGGGATCGTGCTGACCAAGCTCGACGGGTCCGCCAAGGGCGGCATCGTGGTCGCCGTGCAGCGCGAGCTCGGCGTACCGGTCAAGCTGGTCGGCCTGGGCGAGGGCCCCGACGACCTGGCACCCTTCGACCCCGAGGCGTTCGTGGACGCGCTGCTCGGGGGACCGGTCGACTGAGGCCCCCGAAGCGGCCGGTCAGGCTCCCGGCCCCGGTGTGGACCAGGGCTGCGCTCCGCCACGGGCGGCGATGCCCTCGAGCACGAAGTCGACCATGTCCTGGGCCTCCTCCGGCGCCGGCACCGGTCGCTCGATGATGGCGTAGAGGATCATCAGCCCGGCGAACCAGTTGACGGCGAGGTCCATCCGGAGGTCCGGTCGCAGCTCACCGCGGTCGATCCCGCGCTGGAACATCTCGCGGGCGGACGCCTCCTGGTTCTCGAAGGCCGACGTGTACAGCGACGCGATCCGGCTGTCCCGCAGCGACTCCGCCACGGTCATCCGCATGTACGCCCGCCCGGTGTCCGACCCGGCGAACTCGAGGGCCTGGCGGAGCGCCTCGAGGAGGTCGCCGCGCAGGCTGCCGGTGTCCGGGATCGGCAGCTGGGTGCTGTAGAGCTGCTCGAGCGCGGCGAACGCGAGGTCCTCCTTGCCGGCCCAGCGCCGGTAGACGGTGGCCTTGCCGGCGCGCGCCCGGGAGGCCACCTCGTCGACGGTCATGTTGTCGAACCCGCGGGTCAGGATCAGCTCGGCGGCGGCCGCCAGGATGCGCTCGTCCGCGCTCGCGTCCCGGGGACGACCCTTGCGCCGGGGAGCGGCGCGCTCCTCCGGCTGCGAAGGGCGCGCAGACATGGACACGGGGACAACGTAGGGCGCCGGTCCGGTGGTGCGGAGGGAAACGACCAGAAATAGCCCGGGCCATTTTGCCCAGATTTGGGGCGTTCCATGCCTCGTTCACGTGTTCGTAACACGGCCGCGGAACCTGTCACGCAACCGAAACGCCCGGGCACGGCTCCGCGAAACCTCGACCCACGAGTCTGTCCCGGACAGCGTGGCTGGCCCTGGCCCCGAACACCGTCGTCCGACCCAGGCCCGTCGCTGACTCCCTGCTCGCTCACCCATGGAGGTCTGATGGACGGCTATTACGCCTGGATGATCGTCGCGACAGCACTGGTGCTGATGATGACGACGCCCGCCCTCGCCTTGTTCTACGGCGGCATGAGCCGCTCCAAGTCCGTGCTCAACATGATGATGATGTCCTACGTCGCGATGGGCGTCGTCGGCATCGTGTACGTGCTCTGGGGCTGGTCGATGTCGTTCGGTTCCGAGGACAAGCTGGGCGGACTGTTCGCCAACCCGTTCGAGCTCTTCGGTCTCGACGGCGTCGGCGCCGGCAGCTACATCGCCGTGATGTTCCAGATGACCTTCGCGGTGATCACCGCCGCCCTGATCTCCGGCGCGATCGCCGACCGCGTGAAGCTGTCGTCGTGGATCGTGTTCCTGCCGCTGTGGATCACGCTGTCCTACTTCCCGATCGCGCACATGGTGTGGAGCACCGGCGTCGGGTTCATCAGCAAGCACTTCGGAGCCCAGGACTACGCCGGCGGCACGGTCGTGCACATCAACGCCGGTGTCGCGGGCCTCGTGCTCGCGCTGATCATCGGCAAGCGGGTCGGCTTCGGCAAGGAGCCGATGCGGCCGCACAACCTGACCCTGACCATGGTCGGGGCCGGTCTGCTCTGGTTCGGCTGGTACGGCTTCAACGTCGGCTCGCTGGTGTTCGTCGCCGGTGACGGTGGCAAGAAGGACATCGCCCAGTTCATGTCCGAGACCGGCGTGACGTTCCTGAACACCACGATCGCCACCATGGCCGCGATGCTCGGCTGGCTCGCCGTCGAGCGGATCCTGCACGGCAAGGCCACCACCCTCGGCGCGGCCTCGGGCATCGTCGCCGGTCTGGTCGCGATCACGCCGTCCTGCGGTGCGGTCGAGCTGCCCGGTGCGATCGCGATCGGTGCGATCGCCGGCGGTGCCTGCGCCTGGGCGGTGGGCCTGAAGTACAAGTTCGGTCTCGACGACTCGCTCGACGTGGTCGGCGTCCACCTGGTCGGCGGTGTCATCGGCACCGTGCTGATCGGCGTGTTCTCCAGCTCCGACGCTCCGGGCGGCATCGACGGCCTGTTCTACGGCGGCGGCCTCGGCTCCCTGGGTGATCAGGCCGCGGCAGCAGCCGTCGCGATCCTCTGGTCCGGTGTGGTCACCGCGATCATCGGCTTCGCGATCAAGTACACGATCGGCTGGAGGATCTCCGAGGACGACGAGGTCGAGGGCATCGACTTCGCCGAGCACGGCGAGACGGCGTACGACCTCGCCACCTCCACGAGCCGTCTGGGCGGCTCGTCCGTCACCGTCGGTGCCGTCAAGGAAGGTGTCAGCGCATGAAGCTCGTGACCGCGGTGATCAAGCCGCACAAGTGGGAAGAGGTCCGCGAGGCCCTGGAGACCTTCGGCGTGACCGGCATGACGGTCAGCGAGGTCAGCGGCTACGGCCGGCAGAAGGGGCACACCGAGGTCTACCGCGGCGCGGAGTACGACATCGCGCTGGTCCCGAAGATCCGGATCGAGATCGTCGTCGACGACAACGACGTGGCCGACGTGACCGACATCGTCGTCAAGGCTGCGCAGACCGGCCGGATCGGTGACGGCAAGGTCTGGGTGTCGTCCGTCGACAGCGTGATCCGGGTCCGCACCGGTGAGCGTGACGAGGCGGCGATCTAGCCGGGACCGCAGGCAACGTGTACGGCAGGGCCGGCGGGCATCTCGCCCGTTGGCCCTGCTGGCACGCCGTAACACGCCCGAAACGTTCGGCCGCCACAGTGTCGGCCCATGACGTCCCTCACCGACGCCGCAGGCTTCGCCCTGCCCTCGCTCACCCCCCTGGCCAGCCGGATCGACGCCGGCGACACGGCCTGGTTGCTGGCCGCCTCGGCCCTGGTGCTGCTGATGGCCCCCGGGCTCGCCCTGTTCTACGGCGGCATGGTGCGCTCCAAGAGCGTGCTCAACATGATCATGATGACCTTCGGCGCGCTCGCGGCGATCACGGTGATCTGGGTCCTCGTCGGCTACTCGCTGGCGTTCGGCGACGACCTCGGCAACGGTCTCCTCGGGGACCCGTGGCAGCACTTCGGGCTGCAGTCGCTGATGTCGGCGTCGGCCGACAGCTGGCTGAGCGTCCCGGTGATCCTCTTCGCCGCGTTCCAGGGCCTGTTCTGCGTGATCACCGGTGCCCTGGTGTCCGGCGCGATCGCCGACCGGGCGCGGTTCGGCGCCTGGATCGCGTTCGTGTCGGTCTGGACCGTGGTCGTGTACGCACCGGTCGCGCACTGGGTCTTCGACTTCGACCGGCAGGGCCACGTGGGTGGCTGGCTGGCGAACCGGGTCGGGCTGGTGGACTTCGCCGGCGGGACCGCGGTGGAGATCTGCTCCGGCGCCTCGGCGCTCGCGCTCGCGCTGGTGATCGGCACCCGGGTCGGGTTCGGCAAGGACCCGATGCGTCCGCACAACCTCACCCTGGTCATGCTCGGCGCCGGGCTGCTGTGGTTCGGGTGGTTCGGCTTCAACGCCGGCTCGGCGCTCAAGGCCGACCACACCGCGGCGGTGGTCTTCGTGACCACGCTGTGCGCGGGCGCGGCCGGCTCGCTCGGCTGGCTGGCCACCGAGCGGCTGCGCGACGGGCACCCGACGTCCCTGGGCGCGGCCTCGGGCCTGGTCGCCGGACTGGTCGCGATCACGCCGAGCTGCTCGTCGCTGTCGCCGCTGGGTGCGCTGGTGATGGGGGCAGCCGCGGGCGTCATCTGCGCGCTCGCGGTCGGGCTGAAGTACACCTTCGGGTACGACGACTCGCTCGACGTCGTGGGCGTGCACCTCGTCGGCGGGCTGGTCGGGACCTTCGGTATCGGCCTGCTCGCGACCGCCGCCGCCCCGGCCGGGGTCGACGGCCTGCTCTACGGCGGCGGGGTCGACCAGCTGGGCAAGCAGCTGCTGTCCGGCTCCGTGGTGTTCGTCTACGCGTTCGTGGTGTCCGGCATCATCGGGTTGGTGGTCGACCGGCTGATCGGGCTGCGGATCGACGAGGAGCACGAGGTGAGCGGCATCGACCTGGTCGTCCACGCCGAGACGGCGTACGACCTGCACGCGACAGCGGGGGCCCGGACGTCGGGCTTCCTCGGCCACAAGGACTAGTCAGCCCCAACCAGGCGCAGGACGAGGAGAGGACCACCATGAAGCTCGTGACCGCGGTGATCAAGCCGCACAAGTGGGAGGACGTCCGGGCTGCGCTCGAGACGGTCGGCGTGACCGGGATGACCGTCAGCGAGGTCAGTGGCTACGGCCGGCAGAAGGGCCACACCGAGGTCTACCGTGGCGCGGAGTACGACATCGCGCTGGTGCCCAAGATCCGGCTCGAGATCGTGGTCGACGACCAGGACGTCGACACCGTCGCCGACGCGATCGTCGCCGCTGCGCAGACCGGCCGGATCGGTGACGGCAAGGTCTGGGTGTCGCCCGTGGAGACCGTGATCCGGGTCCGCACCGGCGACCGCGACGAGCTCGCGATCTGAGGTCCGCATGACCGCCGCCGACCGTGCCGGGCGGGCCGCCGCCGCGGACGCCCTGTGCCAGCAGGCGTATGCGACCGTGGGCGCCCCCGACGTGGGCGTCGCGCTGGTGGCGGTCGGCGGCTACGGCCGGGAGGAGCTGGCGCCGTACAGCGACCTCGACGTCGTGCTGGTCCACGACGACGGCGTCGAGGTGGGCCCCGGCACGACCCCCTGGGCCGGCGACATCTGGTACCCCCTGTGGGACTCCGGCGCGACCATCGACCACTCGGTGCGCTCGGTGTCGGAGGTCCTCACGCAGGCGGCGGCCGACCTGAAGGTCGCCCTCGGCATGCTCGACGTGCGGCACCTCGCCGGCGACCCGAACCTCACCCTGCGGCTGCGTACGGCGATCCTCGCGGCCTGGCGCCGCGACGCGAAGGAGCGGCTGCCCGAGCTGCACGCGCTGGTCCGCGACCGGTACCGGCTGCTGGGCGAGCTCGCCCACAACTCGGTGCCCGACCTCAAGGAGGCCACCGGCGGGCTGCGTGACGCCACCGTGCTCAAGGCCCTCGTCGCGACCTGGCTGGTCGACGTACCCCACGGCGAGCTGGAGAGCTGCCGGCAGGCGCTGCTCGACGTCCGCGACGCACTGCACCAGGCGGCCGGGCGCGGCAACGACAGGATCGCGCCCGAGCTGTGGGCCGACATGGCGCCGCTGCTGGACCTGCCGGACGCCGCCGCGGTGCAGCTGCACGTGCGTGGCCTGGGTCGCCGGATGACGCACCTGTCCCGGCTGACCTGGCGCCGGGCCGACGCCGTGCTGCGCCGGCCGCCGAGGGCCACGGCCGGCCGACGGCCGCAGCTGGAGTCCCTCGGCGGTGGCCTCGCGGTCGCGTACGAGGAGATCGTCCTCGACCGTGACGCCCGCCCGTCCGAGGACCCGTGCCTGCTGCTGCGTGCTGCCGCGGAAGCGGCCGAGCGCGACCTCGTGCTCGAGCCGACCACGGCCGCACGCCTCGTGGCCGAGGTGCCGCCGCTGCCCGACCCGTGGCCGGCGGAGGCCCGTGACCTGCTGGTCCGGCTGCTGGCGGCCGGCCCCGGGCTGCTCGCGGTCTGGGAGACCCTCGACGAGACCGACGCGCTCGACTCGTTCCTGCCCGAGTGGGAGCGCGTGCGGCTGCTGCCGCACGCCTCGACCGTGCACCGGTTCACGGTCGACCGCCATCTCGTGGAGACCTGCATCGAGGCCTCCGCCCTGATCCGGCGGGTCTCGCGCCCCGATGTCCTGATGGTCGCGGCCCTGCTGCACGACATCGGCAAGGGCCAGCTCACCGAGCACTGCGTGACCGGGGAGCCGATCGCCCGGGCGATCGCCCGGCGGATGGGCTTCGACGACCGCGAGACCGAGCTGCTCGCGGCCCTGGTGCGCTGGCACCTGCTGCTGCCCGAGACCGCGACGACCCGCGACCCCGAGGACCCGGCCACGGTCGAGCTGGTGACCAGCCGGATCGGCGACCGCGAGGAGCTCGAGCTGCTCTTCGCGCTCACCGAGGCCGACGCCAGGGCCACCTCGGAGAAGGCGTGGACGACGTGGCGCGCCTCGCTGGTGCGCAGCCTGGTACGCCGCAGCGCGGCCGAGCTCTCCGAGAACGCCGTGCCCCCGTCGACGAGCCGCGACGTCGAGATCCCCGCGGCCGTGCGGGCGGACCCGCGCGAGGTCGCGGTGAGCGTGGAGGAGTCCGCCGACGGGTCGACCGTGACCGTGGTGTCCGGCGACCGGGTCGGCCTGCTCGCCGACGCCGCCGCGATGCTCGCCCTCCAGCGGGTCTCGGTCCGGGCCGCCCGCGCCTGGAACGTCGACGAGTTCGGCGTCTCGGTGTGGCACGTCGGCCGGACCGGTCTCGACGCCGCCGTGCTGCGCGAGCGGCTGGAGGCGATCGTCGACGGCCGGGTCGACCCGGCCAGCCGGCTGCGCCCCAGCGGGCCGACGGCGCTGGCCCCGACGGTCGTCGTACGCCCCGAGGCCTCGGAGCGGGCGACCGTGCTCGAGGTGCGTGCCGCGGACCGCCCGGGCGTCGTCCACCTCGTCTGCGCCGCCCTGGCCCGGCTCGGCCTCACGGTCACCTCCGCCCACGTCGACACGCTCGGCCCGCAGGCCGTCGACGTCTTCTACGTCCAGGAGTCGCAGGCCGGATCGCTGAGCGACACCCGGGCGGCCGACGCGGCGCACGCCGTACGCGCAGCCCTCAGCGGCACCGGCGAGTCCTGACCCCTGACGCGCCCAGAACCCGCGCCCGGACCCGTCCCGTAGGCTTGGCCGGGCCCAGGCATGGGCGCAGGCATGGGCGCAGTCCCGCCGTACGACCACGAGGAATCACTTGTTCACCACGCTTTCCGACCGCCTGTCCGAGACCTTCAAGAGCCTCCGCGGCAAGGGCCGGCTCTCCGAGGCGGACATCGACGCCACCGCGCGCGAGATCAGGCTCGCCCTGCTCGAGGCCGACGTCGCCCTGCCGGTGGTCAAGGACTTCGTCGCGGCGGTCAAGGAACGCGCCCGCGGCGCCGAGGTCAGCCAGGCGCTGAACCCCGCGCAGCAGGTTCTCAAGATCGTCAACGAGGAGCTGGTCGGCATCCTCGGCGGCGAGACCCGTCGGCTCCGCTTCGCCAAGACGCCGCCGACGGTGATCATGCTGGCCGGCCTCCAGGGCTCCGGCAAGACGACCCTCGCGGCGAAGCTCGCGCTCTGGCTCAAGGAGCAGGGCAAGAGCCCGCTGCTGGTGGCCGCCGACCTCCAGCGGCCGAACGCGGTCAACCAGCTGCAGGTCAACGGCGAGCGCGCCGGCGTCACCGTGTTCGCGCCCCAGCCCGGCAACGGCGTCGGCGACCCGGTCCAGGTCGCCCGCGACGGTGTCGCGGAGGCAAGGCGGACGCTGCACGACGTGGTCATCATCGACACCGCGGGCCGGCTGGGCATCGACGAGGAGCTGATGCGCGAGGCGGCGGACATCCGCGACGCGGTCGAGCCCGACGAGGTGCTCTTCGTGGTCGACGCGATGATCGGCCAGGACGCCGTCAACACCGCCCAGGCGTTCCTCGACGGCGTCGGGTACGACGGGGTCGTGCTCACCAAGCTCGACGGTGACGCCCGCGGTGGAGCGGCGCTGTCGATCGCGAAGATGACCGGCAAGCCGGTGATGTTCGCCTCGGCCGGTGAGAAGCTCACCGACTTCGACCTCTTCCACCCCGACCGGATGGCATCGCGCATCCTCGACATGGGTGACCTGCTCACCCTGATCGAGCAGGCTGAGAAGGCCTTCGACGCCGAGCAGGCGGCGAAGGCGGCGGCGAAGCTCCAGGACGGCGACTTCACCCTCGACGACTTCCTCGAGCAGATGCAGCAGGTCCGCAAGATGGGCTCGCTGACCAAGATGCTCGGGATGCTGCCGGGCATGGGCCAGTTCCGCGACCAGCTCGAGAACTTCGACGAGCGCGAGATCGACCGGATCCAGGCGATCATCCAGTCGATGACACCGGCCGAGCGGGCCAACCCGAAGATGATCGACGGGTCGCGGCGCGCCCGTATCGCCAAGGGCGCGGGCCGCACCGTGGCCGACGTGAACCAGCTCGTCGACCGGTTCTTCGAGGCTCGCAAGATGATGCAGCAGATGGCCCGCGGCGGCATGCCCGGCCTGCCCGGCTCGCCCGGCATGGGACTCGGCAAGAAGGCGAAGGGCCGGCAGGCGCCGCAGCCGAAGAAGGCCAAGGGCAAGCGCGTCTCGGGCAACCCGGCGAAGCGCGCCCAGCAGGAGAGCGGCGCCGCCGCCGAGCCGGCGGCCAACCCCTTCGGCCTGCCCGGCGGCCTCCCGGCCGACCTGCCGGAGGACTTCGACCCCGGCCAGCTGCCGGACCTGTCGAAGTACCTGAAGTAGTCGCGGAAGGATCCACTCACCAGGGCGGCTGCGCAGTCTCGGCGCGTGGACGAGAGGTCATTCGAGAGGCTGATCGCGCACCAGTCGAGGGTGATCTCCCGTCGGCAGATCCTCTCCGCGGATCGCCTGATCGACCTCACTCCTGCAGCGCGGCCCGCGCGATCGCCAGCGCCACGGCGCCGGTGAGCTCGGCCCGGTCGCCGAGGGCGGCCGGGACCACCCGCACGGCGGCGGCCGTGTTCGGCTGGGCGTACCGGTCGACCGAGGCACGCACGCCGTCGACCAGTGAGCCGGCCGAGCCGAGCGGACCGCCGAGGACGATCATGCCCGGGTTCAGGCTGTTGCAGAGGTCGGCCAGGGCCCGGCCGACGGTCCGCCCGGCGTCGCCGAGGACACGACGTACGCCGGCGTCGCCTGCGCCGTCGAGGGCGAGCAGGCTCTCGACGGTGAGCTCGTCGGGCCGGGTGGGCTGGAGCAGGTCGAGCAGTCGGGGCAGCGCCACCTCGGTCTCGAGGCAGCCGCGGTTGCTGCACCGGCAGACCCGGCCGTGCTCGAGGATCTGGACGTGCCCGATCTCGCCGGCGATGCCGGTGGCGCCCCGGTAGAGCCGGCCGCCGAGGACGAGCCCGGCCCCGACGCCGCTGGCCAGCTTGAGGTAGACGAAGTCGGCCACCCCGTGTGCGACCCCGTGGTGCAGCTCGGCCAGGGCGCCGAGGTTGGCGTCGTTGTCCACCGCCACCGGTACGCCGAACCGCTCCTCGAGCTGCTCGGCGGGCGCGAGGTCCCGCCACCCGGGCATCACGCCCGACCGGATCTGGGCCGACCGCCGGTCGACCGGTGCCGGGAGGCACAGGCCGATGCCCTGCAGCCGAGCCTGGTCCAGCCCGGCGGCGCCGGTCAGCGACCGGACCATCCGGGTGACCCGGTTCAGGGTGGCCGAGCCGTGGTCGTCCACGTCGACGGGGGCGACGTCCTCGGCCAGCACCGCGCCACCCTGATCGGCGACGGCGACCCGGACGTGGTGGTGCCCGATGTCGATCCCCGCGACGGCGCCGCGCGCGCTGGTCGCGACCACGAGCACGGGTGGGCGCCCGCTGCCGCCCTTGTGCGGACGGCCCCGGTCGGCGGTCTCGACCGCCTGCCCGGACGCGATCAGGTCCTGCACCAGGCTCGACACGGTGGTGCGCGACAGCCCGGTCGCCCGGGCGAGGTCGGCCCGGCTCTGCGGCCCGGCGGCGACCAGCGCGGTCAGCACGGTGCGCCGGTTGGCAGCACGGAGCCGCTCCAGGGAGGTGCGGTCGGTCATCCGGGCAGGGTAGGACGATTAGTCAAGGTCCCGCACTAATCAGCGGCATCAGCGGGATCTTTACGCATTGACGTTGCCGAATCCCGGTTCCTAGCGTGACGGAGGACACACTCACTCACCGGGGCCCGGCCCGAGCCGGACCCGATCTCGGGCAGGAGATGACATGTTCGACCCCTCACGCCTCGCGAGACGGCCGCTGGCCGTGCTCGCCGCGGCCGTGGCCGCCCTCCTCGGCGCGACGCTCGTCGCGCCGTCGGGCACCGCGGCCACGATCGCCCCGGCCGGCGCCCCCGCCGGCACCCACCGCGACCACCACGTGCTGCCCTACCGCAACGCCGACCTGCCGGTCGCGAGCCGCGTCGCCGACCTGCTCGGCCGGATGACCCTGGCCGAGAAGGTCGGCCAGATGACCCAGGCCGAGCGCGGCGACGTCGCGGCCGACCCGTCGTTGGTGGCCACCTGGGGCCTGGGCAGCGTGCTGTCCGGTGGTGGATCGGTGCCGGCCGACAACACCCCGTCCGGCTGGGCCGACATGGTCGACACGTTCCAGCAGGCCGCGCTGCAGACCCGGCTCGGCATCCCGATCCTGTACGGCGTCGACTCGGTGCACGGCCACGGCAACCTCAACGGCGCCACCGTCTTCCCGCACAACATCGGCCTGGGTGCGACCCGCGACCCCCGCCTCGTCGAGAAGGTCGGCGCGATCACCGCGGAGGAGACCCGCGCCTCCGGGCCGCAGTGGGCCTTCGCCCCGTGCATCTGCGTCGCCCGCGACGACCGGTGGGGTCGGACCTACGAGAGCTTCGGGGAGAGCCCGGCCCTGGTCGCCTCGATGGAGACCATCATCGACGGCCTGCAGGGAGAGCCGGGCGAGCTCGCCGATCCGGAGCACGTCCTCGCCACCGCCAAGCACTTCGCCGGCGACGGGTTGACCGGCTATGACCAGAGCAAGGCCGGCACCGGGGCATACCCGATCGACCAGGGCATCGACCAGGTCGACCGGGCGACGTTCGACCGGCTGGCCCTCGCGCCGTACTGGCCCGCGGTGCAGCAGCACCACGTCGGCTCGGTGATGCCGTCCTTCTCGAGCGTCGACTGGACCGAGGACGGCCTGGGCAACCCGATCAAGATGCACGCCAACCACGAGCTGATCACCGACGTGCTCAAGGGCGCGATGGGCTTCGACGGCCTGGTGATCTCCGACTGGCAGGGGATCCGGCAGATCCCCGGCGACTACGCCACCCAGGTCGCGACCGGCGTCAACGCGGGCATCGACATGTTCATGGAGCCGTACTCCGGTAGCGCCACGGGTGCCCCCGAGTTCATCGCCACGCTGATCGGCCTGGTCGACGACCACACCGTCGCGATGAGCCGGATCGACGACGCGGTGTCGCGGATCCTCACCGCGAAGTTCGAGCTCGGGCTCTTCGAGCACCCGTTCACCGACCGCAGCAACCTCGGCTCGATCGGCAGCCCGGCGCACCGCGCGGTGGCCCGCCGTGCGGTCCAGGAGTCGCAGGTGCTGCTGAAGAACTCCAGCCGCACCCTCCCGCTCACCGGCCACCGGCCGGTGTACGTCGCGGGCAGCAACGCCGACAACATCGGCAACCAGGCCGGTGGCTGGACGCTCACCTGGCAGGGTGGCTCGACGAACGTGATCCCCGGCCAGACGATCCTCGACGGCATCGAGCACACCGCGCGCCACGTGACCTTCAGCGAGGACGCCTCGGCGCCGGTCCCGGCCGGTGCGAACGGCGTCGTCGTGGTCGGGGAGACACCGTACGCCGAGGGCTTCGGTGACGTCGGCGGGCCGCAGTGGGCCTACGACCCGGGCGACGGGGGAGTGCCGCGGCCGGCGAAGACGATGGAGCTCTCCGACGCCGACAAGGCCGCCGTGGCGACGGTCTGCGCCGCCGCGGCGACGTGCACGGTGGTCGTCGTGTCGGGCCGGCCGATCGTGATCGACCCGGCGCTGCTCTCGCAGATCGACTCGCTGGTCGCGTCCTGGCTGCCGGGCAGCGAGGGCGAAGGGGTCGCCGACGTGCTCTTCGGGCGGGTCGGCTTCACCGGTCGGCTGCCGGTCACCTGGCCGCGGTCCGTGGCCCAGGAGCCGATCAACGTGGGCGACGCCGCCTACGACCCGCTGTTCCCCTACGGATGGGGGTTGAGGACCGGGCACGGCCGGGGCTGAATCGCGAACGGGCCGTCACCGGACTGCGGAGTGTCCCCGGGGAACAACGGGTGCCGGGGGCACTCCGCAGGACCCAGCGGGCGGTGTCATAGCGTCGCCCCATGGCGATCACGAGGTTCCGCGGTGTGGTGCTCCCCGACGGTGAGGCGGCCGACCTGTACGTCGTCGACGGCCGGATCACCTACGAGGCCCAGGCCGGCGCCGAGACCGTGGCCGAGGGCTGGATCGTGCCCGGCCTCGTCGACGCCCACAACCACCTCGGGCTGGAGGACGACGGCGCCGTCGACGACGCGACGACCGAGGAGCAGGCCGTCGCCGACCGCGACAACGGCGTGCTGCTGCTCCGCGACTGCGGCTCGCCGGCGGACACCCGCTGGGTGCACGACCGCGACGACCTGCCCCGGCTGATCCGGTGCGGGCGGCACCTCGCGCGGACCCGGCGCTACATCCGCAACTACGCCCACGAGGTCGAGCCCGCGGAGCTGCCGGACCACGTCGCCCGCGAGGCCGAGGGCAGCGACGGCTGGGTCAAGCTGGTCGGCGACTGGATCTCCCGCGAGACCGGCGACCTCGCACCGTCGTTCCCCGCCGACGCGGTCGCGGCGGCGATCGCCATCGCGCACGAGCGCGGGGCGAAGGTCACCGCGCACTGCTTCGGCGCCGACTCGCTGGCCCCGCTCCTCGACGCCGGCATCGACTGCATCGAGCACGGCACCGGCCTCCGGCCCGAGCACCTCGACCGGATGGTCGCCGGGCGGGTGGCGCTGGTCCCCACCGTGCTGCAGACCGACAAGTTCCCCGAGTACGTCGCCGCCGGGCGCGAGCGGTTCCCGGTGTACGCCGCGACCATGGAGGACCTGCACCGGCGGCGCCGCGACGTGCTGATGGCGGCGTACGAGGCGGGCGTCGAGCTGTACGTCGGCAGCGACGGGGGCGGCACCGCCCGCCACGGGTGCCTGCACGAGGAGGTCCTCGCGATGGCCGACATGGGGCTGCCGCCGGCGTACGTCCTGGGTGCCGCGTCCTGGCGTGGCCGGGAATGGCTCGGCTGGAACGCCACGCTCGAGGAGGGTGCTCCGGCCGACTTCGTGGTCTACCCGCGTGACCCGCGCACCGACCTCGGCGTGCTCGGCGAGCCGACCTGCGTGGTGCTGCGCGGGGCGGTGGCCTGATCCGCGACGGGCACACGGTCGCCGATTTCGTGGGGCCGCCCACCTCTGGCAGAATGGCCCGCTGAGTCTTGTGCGTGAGGGACCCTCTCACCCCGATCGCGCGAGCCCCCCGAGCGGCCGACCCGGTCCCCACCTGGTGACGGGCCGCTCACCCACCACAGAACATCCAAGGAGACACCACAAACGTGGCCGTCAAGATTCGCCTGAAGCGCATGGGCAAGATCCGTCAGCCCTACTACCGCGTCGTCGTCGTCGACGCCCGCAAGAAGCGGGACGGTCGCGTCATCGAGGAGATCGGCAAGTACCACCCCAAGGAGGAGCCGTCGTTCATCGACGTCGTGTCCGACCGGGCGCAGTACTGGCTGGGTGTCGGCGCGCAGCCGACCGAGGCCGTCGAGGCCATCCTCAAGGTCACCGGTGACTGGCAGAAGTTCAAGGGCCTCCCGGGTGCCGAGGGCACCCTGAAGGTGGCCGCGGTCAAGCGGGACAAGACCGAGATCTTCAACGAGGCCCTCAAGGACGCCGCCAACGAGCCCAAGGCCGAGGCCGTGACCAAGAAGGCTGCCGCCAAGAAGGTCGAGAAGAAGGCCGAGGAGCCCGAGGCCAAGGTCGAGGAGCCCGCCGCCGAGGCTGCTCCGGAGGCCGCTGCCGAGGAGCCCGCCGCCGAGGCTGCTGCGGAGGCGCCTGCCGCCGACGCCGCGACCGACGAGGCCTGAGCCTGTGCTGGCCGAGGCGCTGGAGCACCTGGTCCGCGGGGTGGTCGACCACCCCGACGACGTGTCGGTCCGTGACAAGCAGCTGCGCCGGGGCTCGATCCTCGAGGTCCGGGTCAACCCGGCCGACCTCGGCAAGGTGATCGGACGCAACGGCCGCACGGCCACCGCGTTCCGCACGGTCATCTCCGCCCTGGCCGGTCGCGGTGGCGCCCGGGTGGACTTCGTGGACGTAGACCGGAGGCGCTAGCCCGCAGATCCACCACAATGGGCACCGACCCCGCCGGGTCGGTGCCCATTGTCATGTCAGGAGAAGAGTGAGCGTGGAGGACTACCTCGTGGTCGGCCGGATCGGCAAGCCACACGGTCTCAGGGGAGAGGTCTCGGTCGAGCCGCGTACCGACGAGCCCGACCGCCGCTTCGCCGTCGGGGCGAGCCTCGGCGCGCAGCGCAAGCGTCCCGGTGCCCTCGAGACGGCGACCCTCACGGTCGCGGGCACCCGCTGGCACTCCGGCCGGTTGTTGGTCACCTTCGAGGAGATCGCCGACCGCAACGCCGCCGAGGACGCCCGCGGCACGGTGCTCGTCGTACCGGTCGACCCGGACGAGATGCCCGAGGACCCCGAGGAGTTCTACGACCACCAGCTGGTCGGGCTGAGCGTGGTCGCCACCACCGGCGAGGTGCTCGGCGAGCTCGCCGAGGTGGTGCACGGCGCCGCGCAGGACCTGCTGGTGGTCAAGGCGGGTGGGCGCGAGGTGCTGGTGCCGTTCGTCGCCGAACTCGTCCCCGAGGTGGACCTGGCCGGCCGCCGGGTCGTGGTCGACGACGGCCCCGGGCTGTTCGCGGAGGTGTCGGCGGGACCGTCCGGCGAGCAGGGCCCGGGCTGATGCGCCTCGACGTCGTCTCGATCTTCCCCGACTACCTCGCGCCGCTGGAGCTGTCGCTGCCCGGCAAGGCGCGCGCCAAGGGGCTGCTCGAGGTGCGCGTCCACGACCTCCGCGCCTGGACCCACGACCGGCACCACACCGTCGACGACACGCCGTACGGCGGCGGCGCCGGGATGGTGATGAAGCCGGAGCCGTGGGGCGAGGCGCTCGACGAGATCGCACCCGACGCCGCGACCCTGGTCGTGCCCACCCCGTCCGGGGCGCCGTTCACCCAGGCGCTGGCCGAGGAGCTCGCGACCCGGGAGCACCTGGTCTTCGCCTGCGGCCGCTACGAGGGCATCGACCAGCGGGTGCTCGACCACGCCGCGACCCGGATGGAGGTGCGCGAGGTCTCCCTGGGCGACTACGTGCTCAACGGCGGCGAGGTCGCCGCGCTGGCCGTGATCGAGGCGGTGGTCCGGCTGCTGCCCGGCTTCATGGGCAACGCCGAGTCGCTGGTCGAGGAGTCGCACCAGGACGGGCTGCTCGAGTACCCCGTCTACACCAAGCCCGCGCAGTGGCGCGGCCTCGACGTACCCGAGGTGCTGCTCTCCGGCGACCACGCCCGGATCGCCGCGTGGCGCCACGACCAGTCGCTGCGGCGTACGGCGCAACGCCGCCCCGACCTGCGGCACCCGGCCGAGCTGCTCGGCGACCTCGAGATCCGGCTCGTCGATCCCGCCGACGCCGGCGAGCTGTTCACGCTGCAGCGCGCCTGCTGGGTCCAGGAGCTGCAGGCCAACCCCGGCGTGCCGATCCCGGCGCTGGAGGAGTCCTTCGACGACCTGCGCCGCTGGATCGCGGTCGACACGGTCCTGGTCGTCCGCTCGGCCGGCCGGCTGGTCGGCGCGGTGCGGGCGAGCCTGCACGACGCGCCGGACGGCCCCTGGTGGGACATCGGCCGGCTGATGGTGGCGCCCGACCTGCAGGGCCGGGGGCTCGGCAGGATCCTGCTCGAGCGCATCGAGGCGCTGGCACCGGAGAGCGCGACCGGCTTCGTGCTGTTCACCGGCGCCGGCAGCGTGCGGAACCAGAAGATGTACAAGAAGGCCGGCTACCGGCTGATCGGGGAGATCGAGCCGGGCGTGGTCGGCCTCAGGAAGCGTCGCTGAGCCTGCAACCCGGCCCGAGGGCCGATTTCCGTTCGCCCCGGGGTGTCTGGCAGACTTGCTCCTCGGCCCAGTCGGCCACGATCGTCCGGAGTCCCACCCCGGAGATCCGCGTGAGCACCTGCCACAGGGGGCGCAGCGCGAGGCCACCAGACTGACCACTCACGCTGATCACCACCATCCGCGGCTGACCTGTGGCACTCGCGAGGAGACATCATGACCAACGTCATCGACACGCTTGCCGCCGCCACCCTGCGCGACGACGTCCCGGCCTTCCGCGCCGGCGACACCATCAAGGTCCACGTCAAGGTCGTCGAGGGCAACCGCTCCCGCGTCCAGGTCTTCCAGGGCGTCGTGATTCGGGTGCAGGGCTCGGGTGTCGGCCGCACCTTCACGGTCCGCAAGGTCTCCTTCGGCGTCGGTGTCGAGCGCACCTTCCCGATCAACTCCCCGATCTTCGAGAAGATCGAGATCGTCACCCGCGGTGACGTCCGCCGGGCCAAGCTCTACTACCTGCGCAACCTCCGCGGCAAGGCCGCCAAGATCAAGGAGCGGCGCGAGGCCTGAGGTCCCGGGCTCCGTTGGGACACCCGGTTAGGCTCCGCACGTGACTGACTCCTCTCCGGCCGCCGGCACCGCACCCGACGAGGAGAAGAAGGAGTCACTGCCGGTCTGGCAGGAGAGTCTGCTCCTCCTCGCCATCGCGCTCGTGCTGGCGATCGGCATCAAGTACTTCTTCGTCCAGGCGTTCTACATCCCGTCGCCGTCGATGGAGCCGATGTTCATCAAGAACGACCGGATCCTGGTGCAGAAGGTGTCCTACTGGGGCGACAAGGGCCCGCATCGCGGCGACATCATCGTCTTCAAGGACCCGGGCGACTGGCTCAACGAGGACGAGACCCGGACGCCGAGCAACCCGGTCACCAAGACGCTCGAGGCGGTCGGGCTGTACCCGTCGGGCGGACACCTGGTCAAGCGGGTCATCGGCGTCGGCGGCGATCGGGTGAAGTGCTGCGACGACCAGGGCCGGATCACCGTCAACGGCAAGGCGCTCGACGAGTCGTCGTACCTGCCCAAGGGGACGCAGCCGTCAGACGACCCGTTCGACGTCCACGTGCCCGACGGGCACCTGTGGGTCATGGGCGACAACCGCGGCAACTCCGCCGACTCGCGGGCGCACATGGGGGAGCCCGGCGGCGGCTACGTCGCCGACGACCTGG
>Ga0255338_1002165_pt1 | contig 31065 bp, 23 predicted proteins | sample MeOH1_35cm_T4_19_FD_203715 | JGI IMG/M metagenome (GOLD analysis project Ga0255338, IMG submission 203715) | Sandy soil microbial communities from University of British Columbia, Vancouver, Canada - MeOH1_35cm_T4_195 | ecosystem: Engineered > Artificial ecosystem > Sand microcosm > Unclassified ... | reverse complement strand
TAGTGAGTGGGGAGAAACACCCGTGGCAGCCATTGTGCTGAAAACGAAAGATGCGGATGCAGCGGCAATCAAAACATGGGTGAACGATCATATCGACGCCCGGTTTCAGAAAGTAAATGATATCGTGATCATGGAGGAACTGCCCCGTAATGTAGCGGGCAAAGTATTAAAACGTGAACTCAAAGAACAGTATGAAAACCGTTAGTAAATGGGTAGATACCGGCAGTATCAGGCTTCATTATCTTGACAACGAAGCCAGCGGTCCGCTGTTATTGTTATTACATGGCTTAACCGCCAATGCGCATGCGTTTGACGGCTTACTGGCCGCCGGATTGGGCGATCATTTTCATATCCTGTCCGTTGATCTCCGCGGACGCGGCCTCAGTGATCAGCCTGCTACAGGATATACCATGAAAGAGCATGCGGCAGATATCATTGCCCTGCTGGATTCCCGGCAGGTAACACAGGTGGTGATCTGCGGACATTCTTTCGGTGCTTTCCTGGGTTTGTACCTCGCCGCACATTTTCCTGATCGGGTAGAGAAACTGATATTGATGGATGCAGCTATCAATATGCATCCCAAAACAAAAGAAATGCTGGGTCCGGCACTGGCTAGGCTGGGGCAGCAGTTTGCCTCTTTTGATGCGTATCTCGATAAAGTAAAACAGGCACCCTATCTTAGGTTCTGGGATGAGCATATGCGGAGTTATTATGAAGCCGATATCAGCACCCTTCCCGATGGCCGCGTTACACCAAGAAGCAAACCGGAACACATGATGGAAGCCGTACTGAAAGGAAGTCTGGGCGAACCCTGGGCCGAACTGATCAAAGAAAACAACAAACCTTCGATACTGATCAACGCACCCGGCATTTATACAATGGATGCCGCTTTGTTACCAGCCGACCTGGCCATGGAAACGGTGAACAGGATGCACGACTGCAGTTATGTGGCCGTGCCCGGTAATCACCAGACCATGTTGTACGGCGAGGGCGCGCAGCAGATCGTAATAGCCATGAAAGCATTCCTCTTTAAATAAAACGAACATGAAAACAGCTGATTCAGTAGCAGTAATCACAGGTGCGGCCAGTGGTATTGGTGAAGCGGTAGCGGTTGCACTGGCAGCTATGGGTGCCAAAGTGATATTGGCAGACAGGGACGAAGTAAAACTGCAGGCTGTAAAAGAGAACATTCTCGCGGCAGGTCACCAGGCAGATTTTGTGCCTTGTGATGTAACCAACGAAACATCTGTACGTGCCTTGATGCAGTTTGCGGTAACCCGGTACGGGTCCATCAATATTGTATTGGCTTGTGCCGGTATCATCCGTGATGCTTTTCTGGTTACACCCGATAAAGAAACGGGCAAAGTAAAAAAGTTCATGACCACTGAACAATGGCAACAGGTAATGGATGTAAACCTCACAGGCGTATTTCTCACCCTGCGCGAAGCAGCCATACAAATGACCGATCACCGGTGGCCGGGTGTGTTGATTCCTATCTCATCTATTAATAAAAGCGGGGAACTGGGACAACTGAATTATGCATCTGCCAAAGCCGCTATCGCCCTCTGGCCCAAAATACTGGCCGGTGAGTTTCATGCAAGGGGAATAACTAATATCCGGGTGGCTGCAATAGCACCGGGTTATGTAGAAACACCGATGCTGTTAGCCATCCAGCCGGAAATATTGAACCGGATCGTAGCCGATATACCGTTGGGCAGACTGGTAAAAACAGACGAGATCGTGAGTACGGTCCGCTTTATCATAGAGAACGAAGCAGTACACGGCACTACCCTGGAAGTGAGTGGAGGAATCATTGGCAAGGGACTGGCTAAGTAGCTCGTTTATCAGGTGATGGCTCGCTTATAATCGGCTGTTTTCAGCCGTTCGTCCGGAATTTTAGCAAAATTTGCGGTATATTACTATTACTTTTGTGGGGTCTTAGTACATGAAAAAGCTTCTCGTCATCATATTAGCCCTTGTGCATCTGAGCGCCTCTGCAGGCGTTACCATGCATATGCACTATTGTATGGGCAAAGCGGCGGGATGGGGTTTTACGAGTAAAAAAGACAAGACCTGCGATAAATGCGGTATGGCCAAAACCAATCAAAAAGGGAAGGGCTGCTGCAAAGACGAGCAGAAATTTGTAAAAAACACCATCGATCAGAAAGCCGCCACGGCTGCCTACCAGCTTACCCAGCTGGAAGCCGATGCGGTTCCGGTTTCTGTATTTCAGACACCCGTGATCAACCTTTCTTCTGTTACAGAAGAAAATCCTACCAGTAACGCTCCTCCCAACAGGGGCCTGGCGGTTTACCTGCGTAACCGCGTTATCCGTATTTAATTCTTTTCCAGTACTGTGCGCCGGGCAATCATTGCCGGGCTTTGGGCGTTTCTATCACGTCCCCCATTCCCGTATTCATTTATCATCTATAAAACCAACACCATGAAAAAGATCAAAATGCTGTTGATGGCAGCTTTCACCATCGTAGCCGTAACTGTTTTTGCGCAGGACAACAAAAACTATGTATGCCCCATGCATGCCGATGTTACCAGCAACAAACCCGCCAAATGTTCCAAATGCGGCATGAACCTGAAAGAGACCAAAAAAGAAGCAGCGTATGTATGTCCCATGCACGCCGATGTTACCAGCGATAAACCCGGTAAATGCTCCAAATGCGGCATGAACCTGAAAGAGAATAAAAAAGCAGTGGCCGCTTCTTATGTATGCCCCATGCATGCCGATGTTACCAGCGATAAACCCGGTAAATGTTCCAAATGCGGTATGGCATTAAAAGAGAAAAAAGGATAAGGCAGCATTTATACTAACCGGAAAATTACCGTCATGGTTCAACAATTAATCGGACTGGCCCTGCGCAACAGGCTGATCGTGCTGCTGGCAGCAGCCGGTCTGTTTGGCTGGGGTATCTATTCCGTCAGACAGAATCCTATCGATGCCATTCCCGACCTCAGCGAAAACCAGGTGATCGTTTTTACAGAGTGGATGGGCCGCAGTCCGCAGGTGATCGAAGACCAGGTGACTTATCCCCTGGTGAGTAACCTGCAGGGGATACCCAAAATCAAAAACATACGCGGCTCTTCCATGTTCGGGATGAGTTTCGTGTATGTGATCTTCGAAGACAATGTAGATATCTACTGGGCCCGCACACGTGTACTGGAGCGCCTGAATTTTGCGCAGCGTTTGCTGCCACAGGGGATAACGCCCTCGCTGGGGCCGGATGGTACGGGCGTGGGCCATATCTACTGGTATCACCTGGATGCGCCCAAGATGGATCTGGGCGAACAGCGGGCGTTGCAGGACTGGTATGTAAAGTTTGCCCTGCAAACCGTACCGGGTGTGGCAGAAGTGGCTTCTTTCGGCGGATTTGAGAAACAGTACCAGTTGGTGATCGATCCGGTAAAGCTGCAGTACTACAATATCTCCCTGATGGATGTGATGAATAAAGTAAAAGCCAATAACAACGATGTGGGCGGCCGCAAGTTTGAACTGGCCGATATGGCCTATATCATCCGTGGTCTCGGTTATATCAAGAACAAAGAAGATATAGAGAACATAGCGTTGGGCAATTACAATGGCATACCGGTACGAGTGCGCGATATCGGTTCTGTACAAATGGGCGGCGATCTGCGGTTGGGCATTTTTGATATGGATGGCAAAGGCGAAGTGGTAGGCGGAATCGTAGTGATGCGTTACAACGAGAATGCAGACAAAGTGATCAAAGCGGTAAAAGCGAAAATGAAAGAAGTGGAAAAGGGTTTGCCGGAAGGAGTAAGTTTTAAAACATCGTACGACAGAAGCACGCTGATCGAAGAAGCTGTAGCATCTGTAAAAGGAACCCTGATCGAAGAAATGATTGCCGTATCGCTGATCGTGATCATTTTCCTGTTTCACTGGCGTAGCGCCCTTATCATCCTGATACAGTTACCAATTTCTGTGACAGTAGGTTTTATCCTGTTGCAGGCATTTGGCATCAGTTCCAATATCATGTCGCTCACCGGTATTGCACTGGCGATTGGGGTGGTGGTAGATGATGGGATCGTGATGGTGGAAAATGCCTACCGGCATATCAGCGAAGCGCAGGCAGCAAAAAGGCAGTCAACTAATAATTAAACACATGACAAACTGGTTCAAACGAAATAAAGATCCGCTCACTTCTGAAGAAAGGATGGCCATTATTGCCAAATCCTCCAAACAGGTGGGTCCGGGTGTATTCTATTCAACGATCATCGTGATCGCTTCTTTTCTCCCGGTGTTTTTGTTAACGGGCATGGAGGGGAAACTGTTTCATCCGCTGGCATGGACAAAAACCTTTATCCTGCTGGTAGATGCTTTTCTCGCCATCACACTGACGCCGGTACTGATCTCTTTTTTTCTGAAAGGAAACCTGAAACCCGAATCGGCCAACCCGATCACCAGAACACTGGAGAAGATATATACGCCTGTTCTTGCCTGGTGTTTGCGCTGGCGAAAAACCATGTTGTTCGTAAACCTGATGGCATTGGCTGTAGGGGTAGTGATGATGACCCGCATGGGTTCTGAATTTATGCCCCCGCTGGATGAAGGCTCGCTGCTCTTTATGCCGGTAACACTACCCGATGTGTCTAATGCAGAAGCCAAACGCCTGTTGCAGGTGCAGGATAAACTGATCAGTACCGTTCCCGAAGTATCGCATGTATTGGGTAAAGCGGGCCGGGCCAATACAGCTACAGATAATTCGCCGGTGAGCATGATCGAAACCATCATCCTGCTGAAACCCAAACAGGAATGGCGCAAGGGCATGACCAAAGATGATATCATCAACGAACTGAATGCCAAAATGCAGATCCCGGGGGTAACCAATGGATGGACACAGCCCATCATTAACCGCATCAATATGCTCTCTACCGGTATCCGTACAGATGTGGGACTGAAAGTATATGGACAGCAGTTAGACAGTATCTATGCTTTTGCGCAAACCATCAAAAAACAACTGGAAGGAATTGATGGTATCAAAGACCTCTATGTAGAACCCATTACCGGTGGTAAATACATTGATGTAACGGTGAAGCGGGAAGAAATTGGTCGCTATGGGTTGAGTGTGGATGATGTGAATACGGTAGTAGAAAGTGCCCTGGGCGGCATGAAGCTGACCACCACCATTGAGGGCCGCCAACGCTTTTCGGTGAATGCCCGCTACGGACAGGATTTCAGGAATAACCTGCAGGCGTTAAAACGGTTGCCGGTACAGACCATGAGTTTTGGTCCGGTACCATTGGAAGCCGTGGCGCAGATCGGTTTCAGTGATGGTCCGCCGATGATCAATTCTGAGAATGCGCTACTGCGAGGAACCGTGTTATTCAATGTACGCGAAAGAGACCTGGGCAGTACCGTTACCGAAGCGCAGAAAAAACTGGACCAGCTGATGATCAAATTACCCAAGGGCTATTTCCTGGAATGGAGCGGCCAGTGGGAGAACCAGATCCGAGCCAACAGAACACTTGCGCTGATCATGCCCATCGTGATCCTGATTATTTTCCTGGTATTGTATGCCACGTACCGCTCTTTTAAGGAAGCATTGGTTACCATGATCACTGTTCCTTTTGCATTGATCGGCGGTGTGTTCATGGTGTATTACTATGGTGTTAATTTATCGGTGGCGGTAGCAGTAGGTTTTATTGCCCTGTTTGGGATGGCCATCGAAACAGCCATGCTGATGACGATCTACCTGAACGAAGCCATGCAGAACATGGTAGCCAAACATGGGAATGACCGTGCAAGTATTACGCCCGCCATTATCCGCGAATTTGTGATCGAGGGATCTGCCAAAAGATTACGACCCAAACTGATGACGGTATCGGTGGGGCTGTTCGGACTGATCCCCATCCTATGGGCAACAGGCGTGGGTAGCGATATCATGCGACCTATTACCATACCCCTGATTGGCGGAACCATCAGCTCTACGATCTATGTACTGCTGATCACACCCGTGATCTTTGAAATGATAAAGGAAAGAGAATTAAAACGTAAAGGCAAAATTGAATTGATCGATGTTACAGAATAAACCCATACTCACAGCGTTTGCGCTGATGCTGGCAATGAAGAGTCAGGCACAAACGATGAAGCTGGATGCTGTTATTGATAGCATCACCGCTTCGCACCCGGTTGTAAGAATGTACGACCATGAGATCCGTGCCATGGACGAAGCTGCTAAAGGAGCCAGAAGCTGGATGTCACCACAGTTGGGCTTTGGCCAGTTTATGACACCGTACGATGTACGCTTATGGCATAGAGACGGCGATATACCGGGAATGGGATTCGTGATGCTTTCGGGCGAACAGATGATCTCGAATAAAAAGAAACTGGACGCAGACGAACGTTACATGAAAGCGATGTCTTCTGTTGAGAAAGAGAAAAAAAATGCCACCCTCAACGAACTCGTGAACGATGCCAAACAATTGTATTACGAATGGGTGGTATTGAAAAAGAAGATCAGCATTCTTACGCAGAATGAAAGACTGCTGAACTTTATTATCAAGAATGCAGAGATCCGTTATAAGAACGGATTGGAAAAGATCAACGCTTATTACAAGGCCAAAGCGGCCATAGGAACGATTCAGAATATGCAGCTGATGTACGAAAGTGATATCCGTGAAAAACGGATCAGGATCAATGCGTTGATGGGAAGGAATGCCATGGTTGCATTTGAAGTGGATACAACGATCCGTCTGGCTGATTACCATACGATGGTATTTGACAGTACGCTTTTTTATAACCAGCGCAGTGATCTGAAAGCCATTGATAAAGATATTAACCTGTCGTACCTGAAACAGGAAACAGAAAAACAGAGTCTCCGTCCGCAGTTTGGCGTTCGTTTCGATAATATGATCGGTTTTGGCGGCCAGCCCATGCAATATACCCTGATGGGCATGGTTAAGATCCCGATGGCCAAATGGTCTTCCAAAATGAACCGGGCCAATATCGAAAGTCTGAAATGGAAAGCCAACGCACTGCAGGCACAAAAAGAAATGCTGGTGAACGAATACAGTGGCATGGCCTATGGCATGCGGAATGAATTAGATACCCGCAAAGAGCAATTGGCATTGTACGAGGAAAAGATTATGCCGGCGCTCAGGAATAATTTTAAAACCATTCAACTGGCGTACGAACAGAATACAGAGGAACTATTCATGCTGTTCGATGCCTGGGAATCATTATACATGAAGGAACTGGAATGCACAGAGCTGCTGAACCAGGTGCTTAAACTGCAGGTAACACTTGACCGGATACTGGAAAAGCGATAAATAACTTAATCAATGCAAAGAAGACATTTTATAAAATTAACTTCTCTGGGTTCCGGTGCCCTGTTCACGGGCGGTGCTGCATCTGCTTTCCTGGCGGGCTGCAAAAAAGACTATCGTATGGGTTTGCAAACCAAACCTGTGCCAGTTACGGAAGCCGCATTTACCAGTCCGCTCATTTATCCGGCACAGGCAGGAACCACCCAAACGCTTACGGCACAACTAACAACGGCCCATGTAAAAGGGAATACGATCCCTGTATTGGGTTATCAGCCCAACCGTATGCTGGGCCCCAGTTTCCGGGTAAATAAGGGTGATACGGTGTCTATTCAGTTACAGAACCGCCTGGCCGAACACACCAATATTCATTGGCATGGATTGGTGGTACCTCCCCTGATGGATGGTCATCCGGATCAACTGGCCGACGTAGGGGGTAGTTTTTCTTACCAGTTCACTATCAATCAGCGTGCAGGTATGAGCTGGTATCACCCCCATCCGCATGGCATGACGGGGAAACAGGTATTCCAGGGATTGGCGGGTGTCTTTATCATCAATGATGCAGAAGAAGCGGCGTTGAACCTGCCATCGGGTCAATATGAATTACCGTTGGTGCTGCAGGACAAACGGATTACCCCCAACGGTATTCCCTACGATCCCTCGATGGAGGAGGTAATGGCCGGTTATATGGGAGAAACCGTTCTGGTGAATGGCGTACACGCGCCTTTTGCAGAAGTGGCCACCCGTTATTACCGTTTACGTATCCTGAACGGTTCTAATGCAAGGATCTATCACCTGGCACTGAGTAATAATGATGACCTGGTTATTATCGGAAACGACGGCGGCTTGTTAAAAACACCGGCTCCGGTGAAAGAGATCCTGCTGGCACCGGGCGAACGACTGGATGTATTGGTGAATTTCAAAAATGCAGCGGTTGGTACAACTGTTAATCTGATCAGTAAAGAATTCAGCAACGCGGGAGATGCCCAGGGCAAACAGGGGTTTCAGATCATGCAGTTCAGAATAGCAACACCCGCTACCGATGCATTCACGGTTCCGGCTGTTTTGTCTATGATACCTGATTTACAGGCATCAGCTGCCACACCTACCCGGGTATTCGAGATTTCAAATGCAATGGAACATCACGGCGTGCCTATGAACAATGGTATGCGTATGCGGCATCGCATCAATGGTAACCTCTATGATGGTAACAGGATTGATATATCGGTTGCCAGGAATACGCAGGAAGTATGGGTATTTGATAACAGTAAAGGAGATGAACCACACCCTATGCACCTGCACGGTGTTTTTTTCCAGGTGCTGAAACGGACAGGTGGAAGGGGTGTAGTACTGGCATCAGAAAAAGGATGGAAAGACACGGTATTGGTCATGCCGGGCGAAGTGGTTCACATGATCGTTCCTTTTGGTGCTGTTACCGGCAGGTTTGTGTTTCACTGCCATAACCTGGAACATGAAGATGATGGAATGATGTTACAATATCAATTGACATAAGAAACCAACAATATGAAGCGAATCTGTTTATATATTTTATTATTTATAACGGTGAATTTTGTTGCCTGTAAAAGCAATAATGATACACACGCCGGGCACAATAGGCAGGATTCTTTGAAGTTGTACACCTGCCCTATGCCGCAGGATTCTGTATTCAGCGACAAACCGGGCGACTGTCCGAAATGCGGGATGGCATTGGTGAAAACAGAAACGGTAACAACTGCCCATGATCACGAGCATGCCGGGGATGTATATACCTGCCCCATGCATCCGGATGTGAAATCAGATAAACCCGGCTCTTGCCCGATCTGCGGCATGAACCTGGTGAAAAAAGAAACAACAGGTAATAAACAGGAAGTGGTAGAGCTGGATGCCCTGTTAAAACCTACGAACGAATTTGTGGTATCCTCTCTTCCGGTAACCGTTATGCGGCAAAAGCAGGAGCAGATCGAAATAAAAGCACTGGGTACCATTGCCTATGATACCCGAATGGTGGGAACCATTTCCTCCCGCGTTAGCGGCCGCATAGAAAAACTGTATGTACGTTACCGTTTTCAGAAGATCAGGAAAGGGGAACGCATCATGGATATCTATAGCCCGGAACTGTTAACTGCCCAGCAGAACCTGTTGTTCCTCCTCAAAAATGATCCTGCCAATAAAAACTTTATTGAAGCCGCCAAAGAAAAGCTGTTGCTGCTGGGGATGGATGCCCAACAACTGGAACAGGTGATACAAAAGGGACAGGCCGCACTTACCATAGCGGTGTACAGCCAGTACAGCGGCCATATACACGAGGCAGGTAATGCCGGTAATATGGTACCCGAACCCGGTGCCATGAAAGATATTTCCCTGATCACAGAAGAACTGACTTTGAAAGAAGGCATGTATGTGCAGAAAGGGAAATCCATGTTTGCGGTATATGATCCCTCGCGTGTTTGGGCGCTGCTGAATATTTATGGCGAAAACCAGGGGCTCGTAAAAACAGGTGCCACCGTTACCCTTGTTCCGGAAACACAGCCGGGTAAAATGATCAGTGCAACGGTAGATTACCTGGAACCCTTCTTCCGCAAAGGCAGCAAAACCTTATCGGCACGGGTGTATTTCAACAATACCGACAGAAAAATTCCGGTGGGCAGCCAGGTAACGGCCACCATCTATAGCAATACCCGTCAGGTGTATTGGTTGCCGAAGGAAGCGGTGCTTTCATTGGGTCTGGACAGGGTGGTATTTGAAAAAGTGAAAGGAGGCTTCAAAGCGCATAAGATCAGTGTGGGCATCATCCATAACGAACACATACAGGTACTGAGCGGACTCACCCCCCGCGATTCTGTAGCAGCCAATGCACAATATTTAATGGATAGCGAAAGCTTTATCAAAATAAAAAACTGAGTATGCAAAAGTTACTGTTCTTCCTGCTGGTATTACTGGTTGCTGCGGGGTGTAAAAACAAAACCACGACGGCGGCAGCTGACCCTGATATCTATTATACCTGTTCGATGGATCCCCAGGTAAAAGAACACAAACCCGGTAAGTGCCCGATCTGTAAAATGGAACTCACGCCCGTGAAAAAGACAAACGGCGCGTTGGATGAAATTGAGCTGAGCGAACAGCAGGTGCAGCTGGGTAATATACAGGCCGATACCATCCGCAACGGAACCATTGGCGATAAACTGGTGCTGACCGCTACGTTAAATTTTGACCAGTTAAAAACCAGTTCGGTAAGTGCCAGGATCATGGGCAGGGTAGAAAAACTCTTCTATAAAAACGTAGGCGACCAGGTACAAAAAGGTGCGCCGTTGTACGAACTGTACAGCGAAGAACTGAATAATGCCAAACAGGAATACCTGCTCGCCATCGAACGCAAAAAAGTATTTGCCAGCGAAACGGTGATGAACTTTGACCAGTTACTGCAGAGTGCCCGCAACAAACTGTTGTTATGGGGCATGTCTGACAAACAGATCCAGGAACTGGCAAAGGTTGGTAAAACCACACCGCGTACAACGTTCTATAGTCCCGTATCGGGTACCATTACCAGTCTCGACATCCGCGAGGGCGATTATGTGATGGAGGGAACCGCCATGCTAAAACTGGCCGACCTGACCAGTCTCTGGGCCGAGGCACAGGTATATACTTCACAGATGGCTTCGATAGACAGGAACAGCGCGGCCACGGTACAGTTACCGGATTTTGACGGACTGGAGATCAAGGGCACCATCAGTTTTGTGAATCCCGAGATCAACCCCGATACACGTATTAACCTGATACGGGTGGCTATTCCCAACAATGGTCAACGCTTACAACCCGGCATGTCTGCTTATGTAGTGTTGAAGAGTGCGCCGCACAAAACACTCACACTGCCAATGGATGCCGTGATCAGGGATGGTAATGGAGCCAGGGTATGGGTGCAAACCGGGAAAAAAACTTTTAAGCCCATGATGGTAGAAACAGGTGTAGAAACAGACGACAGGATCGAGATCAAAACCGGTTTACATTCGGGTGATGTAGTGGTGATCTCCGGCGCTTACCTGATTAACAGCGAATACATTTTTAAAAGAGGAACAGATGCTATGGCAGGGCATGATATGAGTAAGATGTAAGCATTTTCCATTATGGTTGTCCGGTGAAAAGAGCTACGTTTCTCTGTATATTCTAAGACTGTAAACAGGACTATAGCTTAATTAGGTAATTGCGTATATTTTTTAACACAGCGGACACAGAGAAACAGAGGATCACAGAGATGTTTTTCCGGGTAATAGTGTTTTCTCAATAAGCACCTGTCCAGGAAAAATGTTCCCTGATGATGCCTGCCTTGTGTTTTTGCAGGTATTGCAGGTAAGCATGTGCCACTGCAGAGAGTTGTTTTTTCTGCAGCCAGATCATCCGCCATTGCGAGTGAAGCGGAAATCCTTTCACGGGAATTACTTTTACTTCTTTTTGTTTGAGTTCGTTCTTCAGGCTCAGTATGGACAAAACGGAATACCCTAATCCGGCCACGACGGCCTGCTTCACCGCTTCGGTAGAAGTGAGGGAGAGACTGATCTTGGGCCGGATATGTGCCTGGTGAAAATACTGCTGCATGGCAAAGCGGGTTCCCGATCCTTCCTCCCGGAAAATCAGTGGCAGTTCCTTGAACAGCTTTGCATCTTTTTTCCCTTTTATAGTAAGGCTGTCTTTGCCGGGTCCGAATAAATACAGTTTATTCTGCATCAGAATCTCTTCATGAATAGAGAGATGGGTGGGTATCACCGATACCAGCGAAAAATCCACTTCGTTCTGTTCCAGGCTACCGATCACTTTCCGTTTATTGGCCACATCCATTTCCAGATCAATGCCCGGGTTCTCTTGCAGAAAATCACGCAGAAAGTAAGGCATCACATATTTGCCGGTAGATACCACGGAGATGCGCAGTTTACCAGACAATACCCCTTTGTAATTCTGCGAGTGGTAGTGGATGGTTTCTATCTCTGACAGCACCCGCTGGGCAATGTGGTATAATTCCATTCCGAAGTCGGTGATATAGATCCTACGCCCGATGGTTTCTGTTAAAGGAATGTCAAACTGGTCCTGTAATTTTTTCAATTGTATCGAAGCAGCCGGTTGTGTCATATTCAGTTCTTCTGCGGCTTTGGTAATGCTCAGCTTTTCTGCGATCACGGTAAAAACACGCAGCTGGTGCAGTGTATAATTCATAAAAAATGTTTATGATTAGTATAATAAATATAAATAAAAGAATATAAATGTGACCCTGCAATTTTGCAGCATGAAAACACACCCGCCAATCGCTGTAATCTTCGCCGCCCCTTTAACACAATAAATTGTTTAATAAACCGGCATTTTAACAAACATTTTTTCAAACGGACTGTTATTGCGTTCTACGGTTCATTTCTTCCCGAAATGCCGTGCAAAGAAAACAACTTGATTATGGCCTCCTCCCGATACCGTACCGCCGGCGAAGTATTTCGTTCCTTCCTGTCCATGTTGCACCTGGACAGGAAGGACATCAGTGCGATCTATATTTTCGCCATTCTTGCCGGACTGGTACAACTGTCGCTGCCGCTCGGTATCCAGACCATCATCAGTTTTGTGATGGCTGGCTCGCTGTCTACTTCGATCGTGGTGTTGATCGTACTGGTAGTGGTGGGTACTTTTCTGACCGGGTTGCTGCAGGTGCGCCAGCTGCAACTGATCGAAAAACTGAAACAGAAGATCTTCCTCCGTTACTCGCTGGAGTTTGCGGCAAGGCTTCCCCGGCTGAATGTAGAAAAGCTCGATAACTATCATTTACCGGAACTGGTGAACCGTTTTTTTGAGATTCCTTCCCTTCAAAAGGGGATCGAGAAAATTTTACTCGATATTCCTACGGCGATCATCCAGATTTTACTGGGCCTTTTGCTCCTGTCTTTTTACCATCCCGTATTTATCGGTTTTGGTGCTGTGCTGCTGGTGATCATTATTCTGATCCTGCGCTTTACTTCGCAACCGGGTTTCAGTGCCTCGCTCGAAGCCAGTGATTACAAATACCGGGTAGCGGCCTGGCTGGAAGAAATGGCGCGGATGATCAAATCTTTCAAGTATGCACGCAACAGAACCATCCCGGTTCACACCACCGATGAACTGACTGCCGGTTACCTGGAAGCCCGGACCCGTTATTTTAAATTGCTGCTGGTGCAGGCATGGAGTTTTATTGGCTTCAAAACCCTGATCACCGCCGCCATGCTGGTGGTGGGTGCTACCCTGCTTGTAGACCAGCAGATCAACATCGGACAATTTATTGCGGCCGATATCGTGATCCTTTCCATTATTGCTTCCGTAGAAAAACTGATTGGTAACCTGGATAAGATCTATGACAGTTTTACGTCTATCGAAAAAATGAGCATTATCACAGAAGCCGATACCGAAAGGGAAGGACACCTGTTATTACCCGATTCGGCCAGGGGCGTCAGCATTGGTTTTGAAGGAGTCAGTTTTGGTTATCCGGGTGCAGAAAAAGTGCTGACCAATGCCAGTTTTTATGTACCCGTCGGAGAAGTTGTATTGGTCAGTGGTGCTTCCGGTTCGGGCAAGTCGAGTTTATTGCGGTTGTTGACGGGCGCCTATCAGCATTTTGAAGGCAGTGTATTGATTGACGGATTGCCGATCGGTAATTACCAGCTGAAGTCACTTCGTTCGCAAACAGGTGTATTGCTGAACCAGCAGGATATTTTCAGGGGTTCGCTGATCGATAATATTACGATGGGCGATAACACTATTGCTGCAGCAGAGATCCTGCACCTGGCAGAGAAAACAGGGCTGGCTGATTTTATCCGCTCGAACAAAGAAGGCTTTGATACCATGCTGGACCCACTGGGTAAACGATTGCCACAGGGCATCCGGCAGCACATCCTGCTTACCCGTGCCTTGTTGGGCAAGAGCCGGTTATTGCTACTCGAAGAACCTTTTCTGCATTTACATGCTGAACAGAAACAGGCCGTGATGGAATACCTGCGGAAAGAAAAACAGTGCACGGTATTCATTATTGCCGAAAGAGAAGAACAACTGTCGGCGTATGATAAGGTATTGAAAATACAAAATGGTCAGGTGATCAGTTAAAGCATACAAATGGATCGTTACTATAAAATAAATGTGGAGGAACAGGCGGTTGAGGGTCGTCTGGCTTCTTTTGGCAAAGTGTACCATGTACAAAGAACCAGCCATGTTAGAAAATGGTTATGGGGAATTATATTACTGACTTTTATTGTGCTGTGGTTACCCTGGACACAGAATATCCGCGCCAAAGGATCGGTTACCACTTTGCGCCAGGAGCAGAGGCCCCAGGAGCTGAATACCATTATTGCCGGCCGGGTAATTAAATGGTATGTAAAAGAAGGCGATTATGTAAAAGAAGGGGATACCCTGCTGCAACTGGGAGAAGTAAAGATCGAATACCTCGATCCGCAATTGCTGAACCGTACACAGGAGCAGATCGATGCCAAACAGAACAGCGCAGAAAACTACCGCAACAAAGCGGCTACTGCCGAAACACAGGTTAGGGCTTTGCTGGAAGGTAAAGAACTGAAGCTCCGTTCCATTGATAACAAACTGGGACAGCAACAACTGAAGATCATCAGCGACAGTACCGATCTGGTAGCGGTAAACAATGAACTGGCCGTATACAAACGCCAGATAGATGCAGCCAAACTGATGCTCGATAGCGGTTCCATCTCACTTACCGAATTTGAAAAACGAAAACTGAATTTTCAGAACGGACAGGCCAAACGCATCGGAGCCCAGAATAAATTTCTGCAGTCCAAACAGGAATTGATGAACCTGCTGATCGAAAAGAACAGTGTAGAGCAGGACTACCGGGATAAGATCTCCAAAGCAGAAGGAGAAAAATTTGCCTCACTCTCTAATGCTGCGGGTGCAGAAGCTGAACTGTCTAAACTACAGAATCTCTATGCCAATTACGATGCCAGAAATCAGCTCTATTATATACGGGCGCCGCAACGGGGCCAGGTTATACAGGCTAAAAAAGCCGGTATTGGCGAAATGGTGAAAGAGGGAGAAATGATCGTACAGATTGTACCCGATCAGGTACAATATGCCGTAGAAATGTATGTAGAACCCATGGATCTGCCGTTGGTGGCCATTGGACAGAAAGTGCGCTTTGTATTTGATGGATTCCCGGCCATTGTTTTCAGCGGCTGGCCACAGAGCAGTTACGGAACTTTTGGTGGCATAGTAGTAGCGGTAGAAACAGAAGTGAGTAAGAATGGGAAATTCAGGGTATTGGTTACCGAAGACAGCAGCGAGAAACCCTGGCCCAAACAATTGCGGATGGGTGGAGGTGCCAATGGAATCGCCTTGTTGAAAGATGTGCGGATCTATTATGAATTATGGCGGAACATCAACGGCTTCCCGCCGGAGTATTATCAGCCGGATGCCAAAAACAAAGAATCCCATGCAAGCAAATAAATTCCTGTGTACGCTGTTATGCCTGCTAACGGGAATAAACCTTGTAGCCCAGGAAAAAAAGACGGTGCTTACGCCCGAAGCGGTGATGGAGCTGGTACGTAACAACCACCCCGTAGCCAAACAGGCCGCTTTGTTGGTGAACAGGGCTGCGGCCGAATTACAATCGGCCCGTGGCGCATTTGATCCGGCACTGGAACTGGATGCCAACCGCAAAACCTTTGACGGGAAGAACTACTATTATTATACCAATCCGCAACTCCAGATCCCTACGGCTGCGGCAATTACCCTGCGGGCCGGAACAGAAAGCAATGGTGGTGAGCTGCTGGCTACAGAGAGTACCCGCGGCAGATCCAGTTACCTGGGTGTGGAACTGCCGTTGGGCAATGGTTTGCTGATCGATAAACGAAGGGCCGCTTTGCAACAGGCAAAGATCCTGATCAACCAGAGCGAAGAGGATCGGAAAAATGTGCTTAATAATCTGTTGCTCGATGCGTATACAGATTACTGGCTATGGGCCGGCGCTTACCAGCTGTACCAGATCTATTCCGGTTTTGTAGAGAATGCCGAAAGAAGACAAAACCTGGTGCGTAACGCTTTTGTGAATGGAGATAGGTCGGTGATGGATACGGTAGAGTCGTACACCCAGCTGCAATTATACCGTCTGCAACAAACGGAAGCTTTACAGAAACTGAACAATGCCGCTATCTCCCTGTCTTATTTTTTGTGGCAGAACGATACTGCACCCTATAACCTGCCGACCAACCTTCTGCCCGATACCACGCGCTTTATGACACAACAGGAGATCCCGGTGCTGGAAGAAAACATCAGCAGTTTACTGGAGCAACACCCGTTGCTGCGCTCGGCCCAGTTCAAGGTGAACAGTATGGAAACGGAGAAGAAACTCAAGTTCCAGGGACTGTTACCCTATGTGAGCCTGAAGGCAAATGTGTTGAGTAAAGACTACAGTTTTGTAAAAAGCTGGGATGCGGCTTACCTGCAGAACAATTATAAATGGGGACTGGGTGTGCAGTTACCGCTTTTTCTGCGGCAGGGAAGGGGGGAATATAAAAAAGCGCAGATCAAGCTGAAAGAATCGCAACTGGAACTGACCGGCAAACGCTGGCAGCTGGAAAACAAGATCCGATATTACCAGAATGAAAGTACCCAGCTATTGCAGCAATGGCAAATCGGTAACCGCCTGCAGGAAAACTACCGCCAGTTACTCCGCAACGAAGAACTGAAATTTTCGCAGGGCGAGAGCAGCCTGTTCCTGGTGAATGCGCGGGAAACCAAACTGCTGGAAATACTGCAGAAACAAACCGCCGTGCGCATCAAATATCTCACCGCCAGCTACCAACTCCGCTGGGCCGGTGGCTTATTGCAATAACCTCTGTGCCCCTCTGTTCCTCCTCTCTGTGTTGAAATTAATACAGATGATTCAGGAGGATGGTGGTATAGTGACGTTTCTTCAACACGGAGAACACAGAGGTTGGGAGTGACACAGAGAAAGCAGGGAGATTTTTAAATAAGTAACTCAAACAGATTCTCTTCGTTTTTCTCTGGCAGGAGTTGTATTTTGTACACGCAAATACCCTCCCAATGAAACAATTGTTATCGCTTCTCCTGCTCCTGGTTTGTATCGCATCTATTCCACCGCGAAAGAAAACGGTGATCGTATGGCAACCCTCGCACCAGACCAATACGGGTAAAAATTTTAGTGAAGCAGCTGTGTGCAATGCCATTGCCGATGCAGCCATGGCTACCCAACCCCGTTTCAAAGAATACAAAGTATGGAGCCTCGGCAAAAAAGACCTGCACAATGCAGATAGCGGCAGCAATACCATGATTGCTCACACATCTGCCGTGGTGGATGGGAAATTGTCTGGATATGCCTGGGAATTACAGCAGTCCAATAAACGCAAACCCGATGTATTCATCGCTATCCATAATAACGGTGGCACCAGGCGGCATGCGGTATGGGGGTATATCCATTATGGCGATGCACAGGAAGCTGCTAACCGTGAACTGGCGGGAGAATTGATCGCCGCTATCGCTGCTGCCACTACGTTGGAAAACCGCGGTGTGTTGCTCGATAGTACTACCGGACGCAATGATTACCGTTGTGCCAGCACCGGTAAATTATCTTTTTACAGTCTGAATGAACACGTGAATACCGCACCCATCCGCGTATTACTTGAGATCGGTGACAATGGTGCCAGTTATGATTTCCTGCGCGATCCGGTTAACCAGCAAAAGATCGGCGAAGCCATTAAAACTGCAACGGCCAGGTGGCTGGAGAAACGGGAAGCGATGGGATTATAAGTTCATTTGCATATCGTAACTTGTTTTTCCTTAAAACAGGTTTATGAGAATTGCTTCCTTCTGCTTACTGCTGTTGGTATGTTTGGGTGCCAGCGCACAGGTTACCAAAGCACCTGCTTATCCACTGATCACCCATGATCCTTATTTCAGTATCTGGTCCACCACCGATGCGCTGACCGCATCTCCTACCAAACACTGGACGGGTGTTGAACAGTCTATACAGGGTATTTTAAAAGTAGATGGTAAGCTATATCGTTTTCTCGGCACGGAAGAAAAAGTATATAAAACGATATTACCCTTAGCAGAAGAACAATCCTATACCTGCCGTTACACCGAAACCACACCTGCTGCCAACTGGATGAACAAAAATTTTGAGGATATCCAATGGAAAACAGGGGAAGCGCCTTTTTCTAAAAACGACAGGCAGGCCAAAACCCGCTGGAACAGCAACGATCTCTGGATGAGAAGGGTATTTGTGCTGAAGGATCTGAACATTCATCAGCTCTACCTGAAAATGCAGCATGATGATAATGTGGAAGTGTTTATTAATGGAGAGCCGGCTTTTTCGCGCAGGGGCTGGAACAGCCGGTCGGAATTATTTGCACTTACCGATGCGGTGAAAGCCAAACTGGTGAAAGGTGAAAATGTGCTGGCCATACATGTGGCCAATACAGCCGGTGGCGCTTACCTGGATGCGGGCCTGGTGAACGAACCGCTACCACAAAACCAACCACCTGTATTTACGGCCGTGCAGCGTTCTGTAGCGTTGAAAGCGACGCAAACCCGGTATGAGTTTATCTGCGGTGGTATTGATCTCTCACTTAGCTTCACTTCTCCTTTGCTCTTACACAATCTGGATCTTCTCTCGCGCCCGATTTCCTATATCAGTTTTTCTGTAAAAGCGAATGATGGTAAAACGCATGATGTGCAATGTTATCTCGGCGCTTCTACCAACCTGGCCGTAAACGATTCCTGGCAAACAGTAGTGGCTGAAAAATATGATCTGAAAGGTATTCAAATGTTGCGGGCAGGAACCAAAGAACAACCTGTATTGCAGAAAAAAGGCGATAACCTGCGGATAGACTGGGGTCACTTGTATGTGGCAGCACCTGATGGGGTTGGCATCACACAAAATATTACTGCCGCGGGTGATTACCTGCAGTCGTTTTCCGGGAAAGGAACCGCCGCAACCAGCACCGGCAAACAACTGGTATTGAATACGGTAGTGAACCTCGGAAAAACCAGTGGGCAGCAAAAAGAAGCTTACCTGATGATCGGGTATGATGACTTGCAGTCGGTACAGTATTTTACTACCAACCTGAAACCCTGGTGGAATAAAACCGGTACAACCAGGATCGGAGATCTGTTTTATAAAGCCAATAAGGATTACCGTAAGATCATGCAGCAATGCGATTCGGTGAATAACCGGGTTTACCGGGATGCATTACGGGCAGGTGGTGAAGCCTATGCGAAATTGTGTGTACTGGGTTACCGCCAGGCCATTGCGGCGCATAAACTGGTAGAGAGTCCACAAGGTGAGATCCTGTTTCTATCGAAAGAAAATTTCAGCAATGGTTCTATTAATACGGTAGATGTAACCTATCCTTCAGCGCCGCTGTTCCTGGTTTATAATCCCGACCTGTTGAAAGGAATGCTGAACGGCATTTTTTATTATAGTGAAAGTGGTAAATGGGAAAAACCTTTTGCGGCACATGACCTGGGTACCTATCCATTGGCTAACGGACAAACCTATGGAGAAGATATGCCTGTAGAAGAGTGTGGTAATATGCTGATACTGACAGCTGCCATTGCCAAAGCAGAAGGCAATGCCGATTATGCAGCAAAACATTGGACTACTTTAACTACCTGGGCCGACTATCTTTCCAAAGAAGGATTTGATCCGGCCAACCAGTTGTGTACGGATGATTTTGCGGGTCACCTGGCCAGGAATGCCAACCTTTCTGTAAAAGCCATTGTGGGTTTGGGCGGATATGCGATGCTGGCAGACATGCTGGGCAAAAAAGAGATCGCTGCCACTTACCGCAGGATGGCCAAAAATATGGCATTGCGCTGGATGGAGATGGCAGATGCCGGAGATCATTATTCGCTTACTTTTGATAACAAGAACAGCTGGAGCCAGAAATACAACCTGGTTTGGGATAAACTGTTGAAACTGGAGCTGTTCCCTTCATCGGTATACCAGAAAGAAGTGGCCTATTATCTTACCAAACAAGAACCATTCGGCTTACCGCTGGATAGCCGGAAAACCTATACCAAATCAGACTGGATCATCTGGACAGCCACCCTGGCCACCACGCAGAAAGATTTTGAAACGTTTATTCACCCACTGTATAAATATGCCAACGAAACACCCTCCCATGTACCTCTTTCTGACTGGCATGAAACCATGAATGGAAAGCAGGTAGGCTTTCAGGCAAGAAGTGTGGTGGGTGGTTATTTTATGAAAGTGCTGGAGCGCTTGTGGCAATAACCATTCATGGGTAAAACAACGGGTTTACTCAAACCATGTGCAGGGGTAGTTATATAATCAGCCCCGTAACGCTGTAAAGCAGTGGTTACGGGGCTTTGTGTTGGTGGATATGATGGGCAAAAAAGTTACTGTTGCTTCTCCAGTCAATTAACATCAGGCTTTAACAGTTTCTTGATAACATACGCCATTGTTTTCGCATCTAACCTATGACAGCAGTTTATAAACTTTAAAAAACGCCTATTTACAATTCTACACAATCGCATTACAGACAAACCATTGTTATGAATTGTATATCCCGTGTGTTACTGTCCTTGCCGGCACCCATTTGTTTACAAGTTGTTTGCGGCAGCCGTTTATTACTGATGCATAACCTGCCGTTGTTAACCGATCTGCCTGTAAACGGGCTTACAAAAGCTACCCATTCTAAAGATCAATAGCGGATTTACTGCCGGTGCATCGTATCGGCAAGGACTCTTTCATCCATCATCAACTGCATTATGTATTCATTGGCCGGTTTCATACAACTGCTTCTCATCCTCAGCCAGTCGGATTATCTGCCCGATCTGTCTTGGGTATGGATCAGGGAAGCCAGCCCGGTGGCTACCGTATCTGCAAAAACAAGTAGTCCTATATGGTTAGTGCCGGTTACTGCTACGGATGATAGCGAGGGCCATGCAGTTGCCGGTACTCACCGTAACAAATGGATGCTTTCTCCGGCCCTGCAAAAAAATGGCTGGTTGCTGATACCCCCCTCGAACAAGCTTCCTGCGGGAAGGGTGATAAACTCGGATAAATTATACCTGATGTTTTGCCGGTTAAAGATCGGTGGGTAAACAGACGGGATAAACAAAACAACAGACAACATAAAACAACCTAACAGATAACAGATCAAAAAACAACCAACATGAAAACGCAATTGAAAACAACCTATAGCTATCTCGCAGCTTCTGTATTACTGATGGCCGGTGTTAGTTCCTGCCAAAAAGAAATTTCGGGTAACCGGGCAGACCAGAATGCGGTGATTGCCACAACGGCCACTTCTGCTACCATTGCCGTAGCCACCAATGGCAATACCACCGCCGATTCGGTGTATGTAGTGCATACCTGCGATAAAGGCCTGCACCGCGATTCGGTAGCTGCCAGCGCACTGCCCGCTACGGTATCGTCTTATCTCACTGTCAATTACAACGGGTATGTATTTACCAAAGCATTTGCCGTAAAAGATACATTGGGTGCTGTAAAGGGATATGTAGTGATCATCAATTATAACAGCAAACCCGTAGCACTGCAGTTTAACGCAGATGGTATCTTTGTAAAAGTGCTGGAGCAGCGTGAGAAAGGAGATATCCAGGGTGCAGGCTGGCACAAGGGCGGCCGTTTTGAAAAACGGGGTCTGCCGCATAAAGACACCATTGCTTTATCGGCCCTGCCTGCTGCCATCACCACTTATTTTGCAACCAACTATGCTACTGATACCCTGGTGAAAGCATTTCAGAAAGCAGATGCCGGTTACCTGGTGCTGTCTAAAAATGGCGGTGTATATGCCACGCTGTTCAGCAGTACCGGTGTGTTTGTGAGCCGTGTTAGTTTGCCAGCCCCGGGCGGGAAAGCAGCTATGGCAGATGCTACTTTACCAGCAGCAGCACTTAGCTACCTGGCTACCACCTATCCTAATTATGTATTGGATAAAGCATTGAGTGTATCCGTATCAGGCACCATCAAGGGTTATATAGCTGTGATCGATGCCAATAATACCCGCTACTGTGTGGCATTTGATGCCAACGGCAGTTTTGTAGCGGTAAAAACGATCTGGTAATCGGCAGGGTCCGCTGCCGGTAACAACGGATCGGGTTGACCCTGTTTCTGTAAGGGCATACGGCTGATAGCTGTATGCCCTTTTCTTTTGCGTATATCGAAACCAGTATCTTTGAAAGCCCAACACATGAACCAGTGGATGGGTTACTTATTTTGTTGCAGATATGTACAAACCCAAACCAGGAATCGATATCATCGCCAAAGTGCTGGATGCGCTGTATGTGCATAATCCGGACGCTTTGTTTGTGATGAGCCTGATGCACCAATATGAAGAAAGGGGCAGCCTCAGTAAAAAACAGCTGCAGGGTTTGTTATCGAAAGCGCAAAAAGTAAAAGATATCCCTGATAGCTGGCTGGGAACGCTGGAAGCGATCATCCTGAAAATGCCTACCCGCTACAAACCGGTGGAGCCGGTGGTAACAACCCCTATCTATCAGAAAGATGAAACCGCCGGGGAATATATGGATGCCATACTGGCTAAATACCCGCATCATAAACGAGTATTGTTTCTACGGGCCAAATACGATAACAATGAAACGCTTAATGCGGAAGAGACAGCCGAACTCAGGAGATTTGCTAAAATACTCGGTGTTACCCTTTAGTAAAAATCTCACATCACCTTAACACGCAATTAAAAATCCGATATTTGACAGCTTCGCCCCCAATCTTTTTGGGAAATAAGTTCTAATATAGCACCCAAGTAAAAAGCACTTTTTATTAAAACCTGGAGTAGTTGTTACTCCGCAAGCTGCATGGAGGGTTGTAAAATACTGATTGTAGAAGATGAGTTGTTGGTAGCGATGGATATGGTAGACATGTTAACCCGGATGGGTTACCAGGTATTGCCCTCTGCCATGGGACATACCGATGCAGTAAATATCCTTGAAACCGATAAACCCGATCTGGTACTCGTAGATATCAACCTCAGCGGAACCAGAACCGGTATAGAACTGGCACAGCTATTATCGGAAAAATACAAAGTACCCTTTATTTTTATTACCTCGCATACGGATAAACTTACGGTCAGTCATGCTGCTGCCACACATCCCAGCGGCTATCTCGTAAAACCTTTTGATGCGGAAGACCTGTATACTGCTATAGAAGTTGCATTGGTAAATTTTGCCACCACTACCCGCAACCCCGAGAGTGGGTTACTGGTAGAAGACAGTGTATTCGTAAAAACGGATAAAAATTTTGTAAGAGTGAAAGTGCAGGATATACTCTGGCTGGAATCGGAGCACAATTATATGTTCATAGTATCAGAGAAAGGCAAGTTCATTGTACGAACCAGCTTCCGTGATTTTCTGGATACCATCCGAAGTGAAAATTTTTTGCAGATACATAAATCCTATGTGGTAAATATTCAGAAAGTAGACTCTTTTTCACAGACCGACATCGTTATTAACGGCAAAGAATTACCCCTGAGCCGGAACTACAAAGAGGGTTTTATGGCCAGCATCAACCGCGTTTTGTAGCGATTTTACGGTGTAGTATCCTTGTTGTACCTTTTTTACTGCTTCTTGTACCTAATATTTATGCCGTTCACCTGTTTGCCGATATTTGTCTGCCTTGATGACACTGGCTTTTCATAACTACCCTGGCCTGCACATACGCAGCGAACACGGATTTTCTGTGCGGAACAGTGTATGGCTGTTGCTTTTTGTCTGTTTATTAACTACAGACCTTTCGGCGCAATACCTGCCCGTACCTGCTGCCGAACTGAAAAAACAGATAACCGCTGCTAAAGCAGATTCTACCCGATCGCGTTTGTATGGAATACTGGGTTGGTCGCTTCGCTTTACCGATAGTAAAGAGTCGCAGCGAATGGCTGATGAAATGATCCGGTTATCGCAACCGGCCAACGATTATCTCCGCCTGGCAGAAGCCTACCGGATAAAGGGATTTGCCCGTGTGCTGGAACAGAAACTGTCTGAAACACTGGAACTCTATGCAACAGGAGAGCGTTATGCGGTTAAGGCTAATAATTCGGCGATGCTGGCACATTTCAAAAGTCTTACGGCGGGCATGTACCAGGATAAAGGTGATTACGACAAAGCCATCCATTATTACCTGGAGGGATTGAAGATAGCCGAAACCAGCAAAGACCCCGAAATGATTGCCACGCTGGCCAATAACCTGGCAGAAGCCTATTCAGATGCCGGCAGGTCTGTTGAATTAACCCTGCCGTATTACCAGATAGCACTGAAAGAGGAAATAGCCATGGCCAACTGGCAATATGTAGGGATGATCTATTCCAATATGGCCAAAGATTATATGCTGGCGGGCAAAAGCGCGGAAGCGGAACAAGCGGCCGCCAAAGCGATCGATAATATCCATAAAAAAGATGACCGGGATTATGTATATGCTACAGTGATGACCGATATCGGGGAAGTGTATGCGGGTATTGGAAAATACAATGAAGCGGAAAAATATTTGCAGGAGGGATTCCGGATCCTGGATAGCATTGGCACCAAAGACAACAAACTGATTCCGCTGGCTGCTTTAGCCAGGTTGTACAGTCGGCAGCAGCAACCGGGAAAAGCACAGCAGGCTGCAAAACAATTATTGCAGCTGGCCGGTACCTATAAAAGCAAACTGTTTCTGCGCGATGGGTACAAGGTATTGTCTGATGTGGCCAGGCAAAAAGGGCAACCCACCCTGGCATTGCAGTATTTTGAGCAATACAAAAACTGGGACGACAGTGTGTTTAATGAGAACAGGGAAAGAAGTATTGCCAATGCCGAAAGCCGGATGAAGCTGGTGCAGAAAGAACTGGAAGTGAAATATGAGGCAGAAAAGAAAACCAAAGAAAATGAGGAGCTCAGGTTATCCAACCTTGGTTTGCAGAACAGAACGGTAGCCGCTATTATCATTGCTTTTTTATTGCTGGTGCTGGGGGTGGTACTGGTATTGGCGAACCGGGGTAAAACAAAGAAGAACCGGCAACTGGAAATGCAGAAAAAGATCATTGAGCAGCAGTCGGGCGAAAAAGATATCCTGATCAGGGAGATCAACCACCGGGTGAAAAACAATTTGCAGGTTATCTCCAGTCTGCTGAACCTACAGGCTTATTCCCTGACCGATCCGGAAGCGATCGATGCGCTTCGCGACAGTCATAAGCGGGTAAAAGCCATTTCGCTGATACACCAGAAATTGTATGGATTTGAAGCCATTGCCGCTATTCCGCTGGAAGAATATATCAGTTCGCTTTTTGCCGATCTGAAAACGATGTATGCGGCAAGTGATGTAGGACTGGTTTGTGCTACCCGGCCCCGGGAACTATATCTTGATATAGAATCAGCTGTTCCGGTAGGCCTGATCCTGAATGAAGTGATCACCAATGCACTCAAATATGCTTTCCCGAATGGACAACCCGGTATATTGTCTATCCAGGTATCGGATGAGACCGAGAGAGGATATACGGTCATCGTACATGACAATGGTGTTGGATTACCGGCAGGTTTTGATGCAGCGCAATCCGGCTCATTAGGGTTTCGTATCATTAAAGAACTGACACGGCAGCTTCGTGGTCAATATGAATATACCTCCGGTCCGGGTACTACTTTTACTCTTCAGTTTCCCAATAGTAACCTGCGCAATAAAAGGAACAGCTGATTTTGCATTTGGTACCCTTTCTTTTGCATTTCATACCATTCATTTACCTCTTTATTACTTCTCGGTCTATTTTAACATCGCAATCATCTACACTAAACTGTATTTGAACGACTTGGTTTCTCTATTCTGTAGAATACAGATAGATTCACCTTCTTAATAAATCCACCATCCATCCAGTTGTCCTATTAACCATGCTGCAGGCATAGTATGCTGTCTGTAGTAAACCTGTTTATGCATACAAACCAAAACTGCGTTTATGAAAAAAATCTCTACTCAACAGATTTTACTATCCCTGTTTATGTCTGTTCTGAGCTGTTTCAACCTAAGTGAGTCACAGGCCCAGTGCCGCTACGGTGTCGTTACACTTCGCAACGATACTACGTATGTTACCATTCCCTGCGATTTTCCCCTGAAAGCCAATACCGGCGATTCCACGCTGGATACCAATCAGTTTCATTCAGCATTGGACCAATGGAATCAGACCAATTTTACTGTGATTGGTCAAACCTTACTTACACCGGCAACTACCGGTATCAGAAGTATCTTTTTTGAGATCCGGAACTCGGATTTTTTACTATTTACAGAGGAGCGGAAAACCGCTATTCTCGCGAGCCCTGCATTATACAGTATCAAACCCTGATGCTGCCGTAATCCATACATACGTTCCTATACATACATTTTTACAGCCATTCAATCTGCTTTTATGAATTCTCAAAAATCCTTCAGACCTGTGTACAAGTTTCTTGGCACGCTGTTAATGCTGTTACCCGTCATCAGCTCTTTAAGCCAGACGTATAGCTTTACCAGCGCAGGGGCTTCCGGTATCAATGGTCCATCACAGGCGCAGGTAACTGCTGCTTATAATGCTTCAACGCTTGCAGGTCAGGTAACAGTAGTGGGAACAGGCATCCAGCGTTGGGTGGTTCCATCAACCGGTATCTATGCGATCACGGTCGCAGGAGCCTCCGGTGGTTATACACCCGGAGCTGCGGGTGGAAAAGGAAGACTGATTACAATCAATTATTCATTAACAGCAGGAACTGTTCTTGATATTCTGGTAGGACAGGAAGGTGGAAGAGCCAGTTTCAATACACCCGGTTATGCCGGCGGAGGTGGTGGTGGAAGTTTTGTCGTGAATGGCAGTAACAATTCACCCATCCTGATTTCAGGTGGTGGTGGTGGTGCAGCGCAGGGTGGTGGTAGTTTTGTATCTGTTCAGCCTGGTGTAGATGCTTCTGCGTATAATGTTACCAGCGGTGCCAATGGAACCGGTTTTTCAAATAGCTGGGCACAAGTGGGTATTGGTGGTGTGAATGGCGGTGGGGGAACAAATCCGGGCGGCTATGGTGGATCTGGTGGTGGTGGATTTTTGGGAGCGGGTGTACAACAATACTATGGTGGCTATCCGGGAAATGCATATTCTTCCTCCGGAATGTCAGGTGGAGGTAATAGGGATTGGTATGGCGGATTTGCATCTACTATTCCCGGTGGTTTTGGAGGAGGTGCCGGTGCAGGTGTTCATTCCAATTATGAAGCCAATGCTGGCGGTGGCGGAGGATACTCCGGCGGCGGCGGTGGAAATACCCGTGTAGGTGCAGGGGGTGGTGGTGGAAACCTGTTAGGAGCAGGTACCACTTATGTTTCTTCCGGGCTCAATACAGGTAATGGGTATGTTACCATTACCAATTTATTAACCCCTGCAGGGGCATTGAATTTTGTAAAGTCTACGCCAACCAGTGGTAACTATATTACTGTTCCGCATAGTGCATCCCTGAATCTGGGAGCCAGCTTTACCATTGAAGCATGGGTAAAATATACCGGAACCAACTCAACCATTGTAGATAAAGGTGATTATGATTTTTTACTGCAGTTGAACTGCAATAACCCCGGTTTTGCAGCTAATAAAATTGATTTCTACAACAGAAACACAGGACAGTGGGTACATTCTACCGGTACGGTGCCCGAAAACGTTTGGACCCATGTGGCAGTTACCTTGGCCAACGGTGTGATGACTTTTTATATCAATGGGGTGGCATCAGGAACAGCGGCAGTGGCGTTTACGCAGGATAGCGGGCCATTAAATATCGGGCGACAGAATCCGATCAACTGTTTGTGCAATACTTTCAACGGCAGTATGGATGAACTCAGGATCTGGAACCGTGCACTTACTGCCTGTGAGATCAATACCAATAAAAATTGCGAACTGCCGAATCCAACCTCACAGAATGGATTGGCGGCCTATTATAAGTTTAACCAGGGTAATGTAAATACAGATAATACCTCTATTACTACAGTAACAGATGCCAGTGCCAACGGTAATACCGGTACACTGGTAGGTTTTGCCAGAACGGGCAATACCTCCAATTTTGTAGCCGGTCAGGTTACCGGCACCTGTGCAGCATATACGGCACCAGTGGTAACTACGTCTAACAACGGACCGGTAAATGCGGGAAGCACGATTACGCTTACAGCTTCCGGCGGAACGAATTATACCTGGTCTGGCCCGAATGGTTTTAGTGCCAATGTAGCAACACCTTCTGTTACTATTTCCAATGCCTCAGCAATCAATGCCGGTACATATACCGTTACCGGAACAACAGGTGTAGCCGGTTGTTCTGCCACTGCCAGTACCAACGTGGTAGTAAACGTTGCTGCCAAAGCACTTGATTTTGGTGGTGCCAATGATTATGTAGATCTGGGAGCGCCTCTGGCAAGCAATGCTTCTTATACGAGGGAGGCATGGGTTTTCAACGGCAATCCTGGCTTCCTGAACAATAATATCTTTTCCACTTTTGGTGATCCGGTTTATATCCCCGGAGGAATTCTGAATGTGGGACAGGGAAATAATTATGGCGTATTAGTTGATCCGGATCCATTCCCGGTAAGCACATGGACACATGTGGCAGTAACCTATGATAAACCAACCACTACATTAAAACTGTATGTGAACGGGGTACTGAAAGCAACCAATACCAATGCACCAGCCTTTACAGGAGGAATGCTCTACTTAGGTAAACACCCAACAGGTGGAGGTAGTTCTTCCGTAGGTATGGATGAAGTGCGTTTCTGGAACCGTGCTTTGTGCAGGGAAGAAATCCTGAACAATATGAACGCGGAACTGAGCGGACCGCAGAACGGATTGGTTGCCCTGTACAACTTTAACCAGGGGTTTGTGAATGCGAACAATGCAGGTGTAACTACCTTAACGGATGCCAGTGGTAATGGTAATAATGGGATCCTGGTTGGCTTTACCCTGAATGGTGCCAGCTCTAACTGGGTCGCCGGATCAGTAACAGGAACAGCAACACCATTTATAGCAGCTGTTGCACCTATTACCGGAAGTACTGCTATTTGCGTAGGTGCCACAAGTGCCCTCGCTAACAGCAATACAGGGGGAATCTGGACTAGCAGTAACCCATCTGTAGCAAGCATTAGCACTTTGGGTGTGGTTACGGCAGTTACTGCCGGTACCACTACGATTACCTATACCAATGCCTGTGGTGGTGTTTCAACTACCACAGTAACGGTGAATGTATTGCCTTCGGTGAATGCAGTAGCTAACCAGGAAGTATGCCACAATGGAACAGCTACCACAACTATTAGTTTCAGCGGATCTGTTCCCGGAACGGTTTTCAACTGGACAAATGATAATCCATCTATCGGACTGGCTGCGGGTGGTACAGGAGATATTGCGTCTTTCCTCGCTCAAAATACCGGGAATGCTCCTGTTACAGCTACTATTACCGTAACGCCGTCTTATAACGGTTGTACCGGTACACCAATCAGTTTCACGATCCGTGTAAATCCGATTCCTGTGTTCAATGCCATCAGTAACCAGGTGGTTTGCAACGGATCGGCTACCGATGCCGTTACTTTAACAAGCCCTGTTGCGGGTACCATTTTCTCCTGGTTTGGTGGTGCAGCTATCGGCCTGGCCAATGGAAATGGTAACACCATTCCATCGGTAACGGCCATCAATACAGGCAACAATCCGGTAACAGCTACAATCATTGTTGTGTCAAATGCGGCTGGTCAATCGATTAGCTGTGGCACATCAAGAGTATATACCATTACTGTAAATCCAACTTTGTCTGTTACCGGACCCGGTAATCTTACTGCCAATGCAACGGCAGGAATTTGTTCGGCAATTGTAACTTATACTACAACGATAACAGGTGCTACTTCACCTGCCCTTAGTTATACATTCAGTGGCGCCACCACAGGAAGTGGTGCGGGTACTGGAAGTGGTTCGGCATTTAATACCGGTGAAACGCAGGTAACGGTTACAGCCACCAACAGTTGTGGTTCGGCCAGTACCGGTTTCACTGTTACCGTTACGGATACAGAGGCGCCATCTATCAGTTGCGCTGCTGATATCACTGTAGTAGCCACCAGCGCCGCAGGTGCTGTAGTGAATTATGTTGCACCTGTTGGAACGGATAATTGTTCCGGAGCTACAACGGTAAGAACGGCAGGTTTGGCCAGTGGCGCAACCTTCCCGATTGGTACCACAACGGTTACACATACGGTTACTGATGGGGCAGGATTAACGGCCAGTTGTTCCTTTACAGTAACGGTAACCGGTTTACCACCGGTGATTGTATGTCCTGCAGATATAGTTGTGAACAGTACGGCGGGTCAGTGTGGCACCAATGTAAACTTTGCGGCTACTGAGACCACTGCGATCCCTGCTTCTGTGATTACGTACACTGAAAACGGCCAGCCGGTAAGTTCAGGCAGCTTCTTTACAGTGGGTATCCATACGATTACAGCTACTGCTACCAATGCGGTAGGCAGCTCGGTATGTAAGTTCACTATCACGGTAACGGATACAGAAACACCGGTGATCATTGCCCCGGCCAATATAGCGGTGAACAATGATGCGGGTGTATGTGGTGCGCAGATCAGCATAACAGCACCAGTTGCAACGGATAATTGTGGTATTGCCAGTGTAATAGGGGTAAGAACAGACGGTTTATTATTAACGGATGTTTATCCGGTAGGTATAACGGCCATTATGTGGAATGCGACCGATGTAAATGGATTAACATCGGGCTATACCC
>Ga0255338_1002164_pt1 | contig 31075 bp, 28 predicted proteins | sample MeOH1_35cm_T4_19_FD_203715 | JGI IMG/M metagenome (GOLD analysis project Ga0255338, IMG submission 203715) | Sandy soil microbial communities from University of British Columbia, Vancouver, Canada - MeOH1_35cm_T4_195 | ecosystem: Engineered > Artificial ecosystem > Sand microcosm > Unclassified ... | reverse complement strand
GGTCGCAATGCGGTTGCCATAGACCAGGTCCAGCTGGCGCAGGCGGTCGACGTTCTTGTCCAGCACTGTGACCCGCGCGCCCAGGCCCACGGCCATCTGCAGCGCATGGCTGCCGACGACGCCGGCACCGATGATGGCCACCTGGGCCGGGGCAACACCCGGCACCCCGCCCAGCAGCACGCCCATGCCGCCCTTGCTCTTCTCCAGATGGGCGGCGCCGGCCTGGATGGCCATGCGGCCGGCCACCTCGCTCATCGGCGCCAGCAGCGGCAGACCGCCGCCCGGACCGGTGATGGTCTCGTAGGCGATGCAGATCGCGCCGGACCGGATCAGGGCCGCGGTCTGCGCCGGATCGGGGGCCAGATGCAGATAGGTGTAGAGGATCTGCTCCGGCCGCAGCCGCGCGCATTCCTCGGGCTGCGGCTCCTTGACCTTGACGATCATCTCGGCCTCGGCGAATACCGTGGCCGCATCGGGCACGAGACTGGCGCCGGCGGCCCGGTACTGCTCGTCGGCGAGGCCGATGGCGGCGCCGGCGCCGGCCTGCACCAGCACCTCGTGGCCCTGGCGGCTCAGCTCCAGCACGCTGGCCGGCGTCAGGCCGACCCGGTACTCATGGTTCTTGATTTCCTTGGGGCAGCCGATGCGCATGGTCTTGTCTCCTGTTGTGGTGGAGACTTTGTACGACCGGCCGCGCGCGGCGCGAAGCGGTATTCGCGCCGCTACAGCCCCATAAGAGAGACTGATGCCGGCGTCAGGCGAGTTTGAAGACCGCCACAGCCTGCACGAGCTGCTGTGCCTGCGTCTTCAGGCTCTCGGCCGCGGCGGCGGATTCCTCCACCAGGGCGGCGTTCTCCTGGGTGGCGCGGTCCATCTGGGTGACGGCCTCGCCGACCTGGGCCACGCCCGAGCTCTGCTCGCGGCTGGCGGCGCTGATCTCGCCCATGATGTCGGTGACGCGGCGGATCGAGGCCACGACCTCCTTGATCGTCGCGCCGGCGCTGTCCACCTGGCTGCTGCCCAGTTCGACCCGCTCGACGCTGGCGCCGATCAGGGCCTTGATCTCCTTGGCGGCCTCGGCCGAACGGCCGGCCAGGGTGCGCACCTCGGAGGCCACGACCGCAAAGCCGCGGCCCTGCTCGCCGGCGCGCGCCGCTTCCACCGCGGCGTTCAGCGCCAGGATGTTGGTCTGGAAGGCGATGCCGTCGATGACGCCGATGATGTCCGAAATCTTCTTCGAGCTGTCGCTGATCTCGCGCATGGTCTCGACCACCTGACCCACGGCCTCGCCGCCCTTCACCGCCACATTGGAGGCGGCCAGGGCCAGCTGGTTGGCCTGCTGGGCGTTGTCGGCATTGCCGCGCACGGTGCTGCCCAGCTCCTCCATCGAGGCGGCAGTCTCCTCCAGCGCCGAGGCCTGCTGCTCGGTGCGGGCCGACAGGTCGTTGTTGCCCGAGGAGATCTGGGCCGAGGCCGTGGCCACGCTCTCGGCGCCCTCGCGCACCTCGCGCACGATGGCCGAGAGCCGCGCCTGCATCTCGTGCAGCGCGCTCAGCAGGCGGCCGGTCTCATTCTGGCCGCCGCTGGCGATGTTCATCGCCAGGTCGCCGGCGGCCACGCCGCTGGCCACGCGCACCGCCTCGTTCAGCGGCGCCGTCACCGAGCGGATCAGCCACCAGCTCAGGAAGCCGGCCAGGCCCAGGGCGACGAGCACCAGCACGATCACCTGGGTGCGCGCGCTCTCGGCCTCGGCCTCGGCCTGCTCGCTGGCCATCGCCATCAGCTTGTCGCCCAGGTTGATCAGGTCGTCCACGGCGGCCATATAGGCGGCCTGCTTGGGCGGCAGGTCGACCAGCAGGCCGGTGGTGGCAGCGGCCACGTCGCCGGCCTTCAGGGACTTGATGATCTTGTCGCGCTCGATGCGGTAGGCGCCGCGCGCCTCGTTGAGCTTGGCGATGCCGGCCTTGCCGCCGGGCGTGCTCATGATCTTGGTCAGCTTGTCGATGGTCGCGGCGGTGCTCTTGGAACCGGCCTCGATGATGGCGTACTCGGCCTCGATCGCGACCTTGTCGCCCTTGTCGCCCAGCAGCACCAGGTTGCGCAGCGCGCGCGCCACGTTGTTGTTGGTGTCGCGGATCGAGCCGAAGGCCTTGACCTTGGGATAGCGGTCCTCCATCGCGAGCTTGAAATGCCCGTCCATGACGTTGAGCTTGGTCCAGGCCAGCACGCCGAGCAGCAGTATCAGCAGGCCCATGGCGGCAAAACCCAGGCTCAGCCGGGTGGAAATTTTCATATTGTCGAAACTCATTTGGGGACTCCAAGGCGTGGGGAGAAGGCGCGCAACTGCAGGACCTCGCGCGGGGACATGACCACCAAGTCAATTCGGGCGCTGCCGAGGATAGGCGACCGGGATGGCCCGCCAATGTGCGAATAAAGACCGCCAAACAGCGCTTTTGCGCAAAAGGGCGGCGCTCGCGCAAGCGCACCGAGCTGGGCCACAATGGGCCGCGGCCCGCAGGCCGCCAGGAGGTGCAGCGATGGCAGCAGCAGGAAAAATCCTCGTCGCCCAGGGCGGCGGCCCGACCGCGGTGATCAACCAGTCCCTGGCCGGCGTGGTGCTGGAGGCGCGACGCTTCGCCCAGGTGGACCTGGTCTACGGCGCGCGCCACGGCGTCAAGGGCATCGTGGGCGAGGACTTCGTCGACCTGACCCAGGAGACCAGCCACAACCTGGAGCTGGTGGCCGCCACGCCCGGCTCGGCCCTGGGCTCGACTCGCGACAAGCCCGATGCGGCCTACTGCCACGAGATCTTCAAGGTGCTGCAGGCCCATGGCATCGGCCATTTCTTCTACATCGGCGGCAACGACTCCTCGGACACCGTGCGCATCGTTGCCGAGGAGGCGCGCGCCGCGAACTACCCGCTGCGCTGCCTGCACATCCCCAAGACCATAGACAACGATCTGGTCGGCAGCGACCACACGCCGGGCTTCCCCTCGGCCGCGCGCTTCGTCGCCCAGGCCTTCGCCGGCGCCAACCTGGACAACGCCGCCCTGCCCGGCGTCTACATCGGCGTCGTGATGGGGCGCCATGCCGGCTTCCTGACCGCCGCCGCGGCCCTGGGCAAGAAGTTCGCCGAGGACGGGCCGCACCTGATCTATCTGCCCGAGCGGGTGTTCGAGATCGAACGTTTCCTGGCCGACGTGAAGGACGCCTACGCGCGCTACGGCCGCTGCGTGATCGCCGTCTCCGAGGGCATCCACGACGCCGCGGGCCGCCCCATCCTGGCCCGGCTGGCGGGGGAACTGGAGCAGGACGCCCATGGCAATGTGCAGCTCTCGGGCTCGGGCGCGCTGGCCGACCTGCTGTGCGAGGAGATCAAGAACCGCTTGGGCATCAAGCGCGTGCGCGGCGACACCCTGGGCTATCTGCAGCGCAGCTTCATCGGCTGCGTCTCCGACGTCGACCAGCGCGAGGCGCGCGAGGTCGGCGAGAAGGCCGTGCAGTACGCCTTCTTCGGCCAGCGCGACGGCTCGGTGGCGATCAAGCGCAGCGGCTACTACTCGGTCGACTACGAGCTGCTGCCGCTGGAAGCCGTGGCCGGCAAGACCCGGGCGATGGAGGACGAATTCATCGCCGCCAGCGGCACCGACGTGACCGATGCCTTCAGGCTCTACCTGCGCCCGCTGCTGGGCTCGGGCATGCCGGACGCCTTCCGGCTGCGGCCCAATGCCGTGGCCAAGGTGCTGACGCGGTGAGCTCGTCCATGCAAGCCCCGCCCGCCGGCTGGCCGCGCCTGTCCGCCAGCCTCTACTACGACAACGCCCGCGCCGCGATCGCCTGGCTGGTGGAAGCCTTCGGCTTCGAGGTCCAGCTGCTGGTCGACGGCGCGGACGGCTCCGTCGCCCACAGTCAGCTCGTCTTCGGCGAAGCCCTCATCATGGTCGGCGAAGGCGGCGCGGCGCGCGCGCCCAGGTTCGGCGTGGCGCAGCGCAGCCCGCGCCACCTGGGCGGCGCCAACAGCCAGAGCCTGCTGCTCTATGTCGACGATGTCGATGCCCATTGCGCTCGCGCCCGCGCGGCCGGCGCCACCATCGTCGCCGAGCCCGAGCTGCACGACTACGGCCCCGAGCACTGGGCGGATCGCAGCTATGGCGCGCTGGATTGCGATGGTCACCTCTGGTGGTTCAGCCAGAGAATCCGTGGCTGACCCGGCAGACATGAGGAGCAAGAAACCATGGGACAGATGATCGAATTCAAGCGCCCCGACGGCGGCGCCACCAAGGCCTGGCTGGCCGAGGCCGGCACGGCGGGCCGGCCCGCGGTGATCGTGATCCAGGAATGGTGGGGCCTGAACGCCCATATCCAGCAGGTGGCCGAGCGCTTCGCCGCGGCCGGCTACACGGCGCTGGCCCCCGACCTCTACCGCGGCCGCCTGGCCGCCGATGCCGACGAGGCCAGCCACATGATGAACACGCTGGACTTCGCCGACGCCACCCACCAGGACATCGCCGGCGCACTGGCCTATCTGCAGGCCCGCAGCCCCAAGGTCGGCGTCACCGGCTTCTGTATGGGTGGCGCGCTGACGATCGCGGCGGCCGCGCGCCTGCAGGGCCTGTCCGCGGCCTCCTGCTTCTACGGCATCCCGCCCGCCGAATTCGCCGACCCGGCCAGCATCGCCATCCCCTTCCAGGGCCATTTCGCCGCCAAGGACGACTGGTGCACGCCGGCCCGGGTCGACGCGCTGCAGGCCAGGCTGCCGCCCGGCGCCGAGATCCACCGCTATCCCGCCGACCACGCCTTCTTCAACGACAAGCGCCCCGAGGTCTACGACGCGGCCTGCGCCCAGCAGGCCTGGCAACGCACCTTGGACTTCTTCGCCAGGCACCTGGGCTGAGCCTCGGGCCTCAGGCCTCGGGCCAGAACAGGTCCAGGGTCGGGAAGGCGGCGCGGCCGCGCAGGCAGTCCCACAGGAAGCAGGCCAGGCCCAGGTCGCCGGTCCACAGCGAGAAGCGGTGCTGGCCATGGCGCCGCCGCTCGGCCTCGGCCTGGGCGATCGCATGCATCGCGAAGGCGCGGGCCCGCTCCAGCCAGCGCGCCTCGCCGCTGCGCTCGTAGAGCTTCAGGAAGGCATAGCCGTTGCCGGCCGTGCCATGGCACAGGTTGGCACCCTTGGCCAGCGGCCCGGCCGCCCAGACCAGTTCGCCCGCGGCCTGCAACAGCCCGTCCAGCGCCGGCCCGGGCAGGCCGGCCAGGCAGATCACGAAACCCGGCGCGCCATGGCAGAACTGCAGCAGCATCGGCTGCGGCATGGCGCCGGGCCGCGCCAGCAGCTCGTTGCGCCAGTTGGCCAGTCCGGCGGCGCGGTCCCATGTGGCGCTGCGCGCCATCGTCGTCTCGATCACCCGCGCCCAGTCCTGCCATTGTTCGGGCGGCAGCAGATGGCGGCCGCGGATCAGCGCATGGGCGGTGGCGACGAAGCCATGCACGCCGTCCAGAAAGCTGTAGCGGCGGCCGTACAGGTCCTGGCTCCAGTAATGGCATTGCTGCTCCGGCGACCATTGCAGCTCCGCCCACAGCCGCTCGGCCACGCGGCGGTACAGCGCGGCCCAGCGCGGCTCCTGCGGGCGCCGCTCCTGCATGAAGACCGCGGCCAGCAGCCCGCCGGGCGCACCCCACATCAGCTCGCGCGCCGGATGCGCGAGGCCGCCCTCGATCAGTGCGGCCACCCGCTCGGCCGCCGCAGCGCCCTCCGGCGAGGGCTCGGCGCTGGCCATCATCTCGATCGGCAGTTCGCCCATCAGGTAGGAACCGAAGTCCGCGGCACCGCAGCCCTGGGTCGCCAGCCAGGCCCGGTTCAGCGCCAGCAGCGACGCCCGCGCCTGCACCGGCGTGGGCAGCCAGGCGGGCGCGCGCGTGGCGCCGAGCGCATGCAGATGGCGCAGCGCCCACATCACGCCGGCCGCGCCAAAGTACAGCGTCGTCGAGGGCTGCAAGGGGTCCTCGCCGGGCTCCAGGTCCAGCGGGTGGTTGGGCCAATGCCCCGGCTGCGGCAGCCAGGCGGCCTCGGCCGCATCGACGATCCCGGCCAGTGCGGCACGCACGCGCTGCGGGTCCCAGGCCGGCGTGGCCAGGGTCTCATGGCGCGCGGGATCGAACAGCATCGTCATCGGGGCAGCTCCTGGCGGTCGGGGGCGCCGAGTGTAGGGCGCCGCCGCAGCGCCGCCATTCGGCATGCCGCCCCGCGCTCAGCCCCTCTCATGCAGCACCGCCGCGACCTTGGCCAGGGCCTCGTCCAGGCGCTCGGGCGCGATGGTCAGGGCAGGCAGCAGGCGCAACTGCCGGCCATGGTGGCCCACGCAGACACCGGCGCGGTGCAAGGCGCGCGCGCAGTCCTCGGCCCGCTCGGCGCGCTCGAACGCCAGCACCCATAGCGCACCGGCGCCGCGCAGCCGCGGCGCGGAGCCCTCGGCCAGCCCGCCGAGCTGGGCCAGCACGGCGTGCTCGATGGCCTGGACGCGCCGCTGCGGGTCCAGCCGGTCCAGGCAGTGCAGCGTGGCCGTGACCGCCGCGGCGGCCAGGGCATTGTTGGAGAAGGTGCTGCCCAGCAACATGCGCGGCTGCGGGGCAAAGGGCGCCCGGCCCGCCACACCGGCCACCGGGAAGCCATTGCCGCAGGCCTTGCCGAAGACGATCAGATCGGGCTCGATGCCATGATGCTCGAAGCGAAAGCGCGGGCCCGTGCGGAAGAAGCCCGTGAGCATCTCGTCGCAGACCAGCAGCGCGCCCTGCGCCCGCGTGAGCTCACGCACGCCGCGGAAGAAATCGGTCGAGGCCTCCCACCCCAGCGAGGTGGCGTGCAGAAGCTCGAGGTAGACGGCGCCAACGCGGCCGCGGCGCAGGACCGCCTCCATCTCGGCCAGCGTGCGCGCCTCGTCGATCCCGGCGCCGGCGGCGACGCGGTGGATCTGCGGAATCGCCAGGCCATCGCCGTTGTCCCAGGCGAGTGCCGCGGTGGCGAAGGACTTGCCGTGCATGGCGCCGGCCAGGCCCAGCGCCTCGTTGCGGCCCGTGAGCACGCGCGCCATGCGCAGCGCCTGCTCGTTGGCCTCCATGCCCGTGGAGGCCAGGCTGGCCAGGGTGTAGCCGGCGGGCAGGAAGGCGTCGACCGTCGCGCGCATGGCGTCCACCGCGGGCGTCGGATGGCCGCCGGTGATCCAGACGCGATCGAGCTGCGCGGCCAGGGCCTCCTGCACCTCGCGGCGGCGGTGGCCCAGCCAGACCGTGCCATGGGCGGTGAACAGGTCGATCAGCGTGCGGCCGTCGGCCATGTGCAGCAGCTCATCCTGCGCATGTACGATGCTCGCGTGCGCCAATGGCGAGAGGGGCGATGACACGGAGGATGGGCTGTCCATGGTCGATATCGTAGGGCTTGCGGCGAATTCACCCTTGCGGTCCATCGAGTCCTGGCTGCGCCAAGGGCAAGGCCTGACCCTGTCCATCGGCGCCGTGGGCTTCGCGCAGTTCGGCTGCAGGGACGACGACGCGCAGGCGCTCCACGCCATCCGCAACCATGCGAGCGTGCGCCCTTTCATGCCCACGCCCGAGCCGCTGCCGCTGGCGCGGCATCTGGCCTGGGTGGCCGACCAGCTGCTGCAGCCGGGGCCGAGCTCGCCGCTGATCCTGATCGGTCGCGCGCCGGCCACGCAGGAGCCGCTGGGCTTCGGGCTGCTCAAGCCCGTGGCCGAGGCCGCGGGCATGCTGGAGGTCGGGGCGATGGTCGTCGGCCCCTGGCAGCGCAGCCCGCTGCCGACGCGGCTGGTGGCGGCGCTGGTCGCCGTGGCTCGGCAGCTGTTCGGCGCCGAGACCCTGCAGACCCATGTCAACAGCGCACACGCGCAGGCGCTGCGCTTCAACCGGGGCTGGGGCCTGCAGGAGATGCCGTCCGGCAAGCCGGGCGAACTGTGTCTGAGCGGACCGATAGCGGAGGTGCTGGCGACGCCGCTTTACCGGCGCTGCGTCCGGGGCCTGCGCATCGGCATCAGGCCGAAGGAATGAAGTCGAGGAGCAGCACGACACGACGCTCGCCGCTGCGGTTCCAGGCCTCGTGCTCGAGCCGGTCGTCGAGCACCAGGCTGCGCCCGGCCGTCCAGCCCCTGGTCTGGTCGGCCACACGGATGCGGCAATCGCCGGCCGGCACCTCGAGCCCGAGATGAGCGCGCAGATAGGGGCCGGGCCGTCCGCGGTGCGGGCGGATATGGGTGCCCGGCTCCAGCACCGAAAACGCCACGGCACCGTGCGAGGGCACATGCCGCTCGATCAGCGCGGCCGTCAGCGGGCAGCGTCGCGGGGGTTCGGGCAGGGCCTCCCGATGCGGCAGGTTCCACAGGCCGACGACCTGCCAGCCGCCGTCATGGAGCCGCGTTTCCACATAGTTGGCGAGTTCGTGCTGGACGGCGAGGAACTCGGCATGGATGGCCTGCCAATGCGCCTCCAGCGCTGCGAGGAAGGGAAAGCGCGCGGGGTCGTGAAAGGCGGCCTCGCTCATGGCGCGCGCGCGCGCCAGGTGGCGAGGATGGCATCGGCCATGGAGGTCGTGCCGGCGACCTCGGCCGCTTGCAGGCGCGCGAGCGCGCCGCGCGCCAGGCCACGCATGCGCTCGAGTTCGGCAGCGTCGTTGAGCAGTCGCGAGGCCAGCCGCAGATAGTCCTCGGAGCTGTCGGCGCACAGCTCGCCCAGGCCCGCATGCTCGAGCAGCACGGGATCGACCAGGGCCGGCAGGTCCGCGCTGCGCAGGCAGACCATGGGCAGACCCAGGGCCAGCGCGTCCATGGCGGTGTTGGTGCCGCCGAAGGGAAAGCTCTGCAGCAGCAGGTCGGCGCGGGCCATCAGGTTCATGTAGTCCGCATAGCCGGTGCTCGCGTGCACGAGGGCCTCGGGGAACCAGGCACCCAGTTCGCGGCGCAGGCCAGCCAGCTCGAGGCCGTGCAGGTTCGGAAAGAAATGCAGCTCGGTGCGCGGCGGCGCCTGCTCCAGCAGCTGCCGCAGCAGGCCGAGAAAGCGCGGGTTGAGCTTCATCGCGGCGGCATTGACGGCGACGACGCGCGGCGCGCCCGCCTGCGTCGCGCCGCTGCGGGCCTGCCAGCCGCTCGGCGGGGCGCTGGGCAGGGGCTGACGGTCGTAGGGAATCAAGAGGCCGTAGTCGGGCAGCGGCGCGCGCGCGAGGTCGCGGTAGAGCAAGGTGCCGTCGATGTGTTCGCTGCATCCGGGTGCGGGGTGGCCGACGGACATCAGCTGCAGGGGCGCCAGGCGCAGCTGCGAGAGCGCAAAGGTCCAGAAGGTCATGCCGACGCTGGGGTAGAGCACGATGTCCGGCTCGCTGCTGCGCACCAGCCGCGCGATGACGCCGGCGTCGCGCTCATGCGGCGCGAAGTAGAGCTGGCGCTGGCTGAAGCCGGCATGTTCCGGGCAGCGCGTCGGCTCGTCGGTGACCAGGGTGACGTCGAACTGCTGCGGCAGCTCGGCCAGGGCCTCGGCATAGCAGCGGTACATGGCATGGGCCGGGAACAGCAGCTCGCCGACGATGGTCAGGCGGGGGCGGGCCGCCGCCGACGGCTGGCGCGCCGGCACCGCAGCCGACCGCAAGGGGCTCAGCATATGGGCCGCCTGGCGCGCAATGGCGCGCTTGAAGTCGTGCCGCCCCGGATCGGCCAGATAGCTGACGAGGAAGGCCGAGTTCTGCAGCAGGCCAAGATAGCGCGGCGGCAAGGCATCCACCGCAGGCTTGCCGGCGAGCCAGGCGCCGATGGCGGCGGTCGCCGCGGCCAGGCCGGCATCGAGCGGGCAGGTGTCGAGCGCGGCGATGGCGGCGATGCGGGCCTGCACGGCATCGAGCGCCTCCCAGGCCTCCAGGGCCGCCGGCGCCAGCAGCGCGGCATCACCCAGCGCGGCCAGCTTCGCGCGCTTCCAGGCGGGCAGGGCCTGCGGCTGCCGGAGGTCGGCATCGCCGAGGGCCAGGACCTGGCGCAGGAAGGCGGCCGGCGGGAGGCCCGTGGCGGCGGTCAGCAGGCGCAAGGGCTGGCGCGCGGCCAGCAGGCGCATCAGGCCGAATTCGTCGAGCGCGGGCGCCTCCGCGACCCAGCGCGCCAGCAGGGCCTGCACGGCGGCCGCATCGCCGGCCTCCAGCGCCAGCTCCTGCCGCTGCCAGGCACCGCCCAGCAGGGTTTCGAAGACACGGCGATGGAACTCCTCGCGCCCGCTCAGGCGCCGGGCAGCGATCAATGCCTGGACAAGTCCATCGGCCTTGGGTGGCAATGCGCGTGGCTTTCGGCTGTGTCTGAGCGGCGGCACCCGGGAAGATCAGCCCACCGGCCGCTGCTTCTTGCCGCGACGACGGCTGTAGGCCAGCGCGCCGAAGGCGCCGGCCACGAGCGCCAGCGAGGCCGGTTCCGGCACGCTGCCGGCGGGCGCCAGCTCGGTGATGTCGAGCGTCAGCGTGGCGCCGATCAGGCGCAGATCGCCGCCGACGAAGAGGCCGTACAGCAGCTCACCGTTGTTCAGCAGGGGGTCCAGCAGGGACAGGTCCGACAGCGCGCCGCTGACCTCGAAGTCCCCGGTCCAGTCGCTGGTCAGGGTGGTGGTCTGGTTGGTGGTGTCGCTGTAGTAATAGCTCCAGGAGCCGGGCTGCCAGCCGCTGCAGGTGCTGCGGTTGCCGCAGCCGTAGTAGTAGGTGTAGCCGTTGTAGCCGGTCTGGTAGTCCAGGTTCTGGCCGGCGGCGCTGCTGGCGGTGCTGCTCGACTGGCTGAGCGCCGTGGCGCCCGAACCGACGTTCGTGCCGGCCAGCGACACGCTGACCTGCTCCGTCTCGCCGCTGCGCTGGACCTGCTGGTAGGCGGTCACGGTGCGCAGGTAGTTGTAGATGTAGCTGTTGCCGTTGTAGTAGGAGCTCGTCAGCCCGTAGTTGCCGGCGGCAGAGCCCACGAGCTGCGGGGCGCCGGTACTGAAGCCGTCCTGGTCGTCGCTGAACCGGAAGGAGAAGGAGGCACCATTGACCTGGAAGTTCGCCGGCAGCAGGGCCTTGCCGTCAAAGACGCCGCTGTGCGCGCCCGCCCCGAGGTAGCCGTCGAGATTGCCGGTCAAGGTCACCGGCGTGGCCGCGGCCGACGTGGCCAGGCAGACCAGGGCGGCGCCAAGCGCGCTCAAGCGGAAAAGATGGCTCATCACATTCCCTCCAATATTCTTCCCAGCGTGCAAGGCTTGCCCGCTTAACGCGAATAAGTCTTTGACTTCTGCGAGTTGGGCGGACGTTACCCTAAGCTTAGGGGGGCGTCATCCCGCTTTCGCGGGGTATCAGGATGGCCGATCGAGCCCGCGCGCGCCAGACCTGCGGCCCATGGGCGGCCACACAAAGCGCCAAGCTGTCCGATTCTTCACGCCGCGAGCCCCGGCCCCGCGCACGCCGGGCCTTAGGATCGCGCGATGAAACTGAGCTACATCTTCGCCGCCATCCTCGCCAGCAGCTTCGCCGGCGCCTTCATCGCCAGCCGTGGCGGCAAGACCCTGTTCCTGGTGCTGTCCGGCGCGCTGTCCATCTACGGGCTGGCGCGGCTGATCGGCTGAGGCGCCGTCTCGCTGCTGTGGCCGGCTCAGCCGGCGCGCTTGGCCAGCAGCGCCCGCGCCACCCGCGCCACCGGCGGGCGGCCCAGGGCCGCCGAGATATAGGCGCTGGCGTCGACCAGCTTGTCGAGGTCGATGCCCGTCTCGATGCCCAGGCCGTTCAGCATGAACAGCACGTCCTCGGTCGCGACATTGCCGGTCGCGCCCTTGGCATAGGGGCAGCCGCCCAGGCCGGAAACGCTGGCGTCGAAGGTGTGGATGCCCAGCTCCAGACAGGCGTAGATATTGCTCAGCGCCTGGCCGTAGGTGTCGTGGAAATGGCCGCTGACCTCGACCAGCGGGTAATGCTTGAGCGCCCGCTCCATCGCGGCCTGCACCTTGCGCGGCGTGCCGACGCCGATGGTGTCGGCGATGCCCATGTGGTCGACGCCGATGCCCTGCATCAGCCGCACGACGCGCTCCACCTGGTCGGCGCTGATCTCGCCCTCGTAAGGGCAGCCCAGCGCGCAGGACAGCGCGCCGCGCACCTTCAATCCGGCCTCATGGGCCGCGGCCACCACCGGCGCGAAACGCTCGATGCTCTCGGCGATCGAGCAGTTGATGTTGCGCTGGGAGAAGGCTTCCGACGCCGCCGCGAACACGACGATCTCGTCCGGCTTGGTCGGCAGCGCCGCCTCCAGGCCCTTCATGTTGGGCGTCAGCACGCTGTAGCGCACGCCGGGCCGGCGTTCGATCGCGGCCATCACGGCCACGTTGTCGGCCATCTGCGGCACCCACTTGGGGCTGACGAAGCTGGTGACCTCGATCTCCTTCAGGCCGGCGTCCTGCAGCAGCCCCACCAGGGTGGCCTTGTGCTCGGTGGAAACCGGCTGCTTCTCGTTCTGCAGGCCGTCGCGCGGGCCGACGTCGACCAGGGTGACTCGATTCGGAAGATTCATGGTGTTCAAGCCTCCATGCGGATCAGTTCGGCGCCCTCGGCGACCTGGTCGCCGGCCGCGTACAGCAGCTCTGCGACGACGCCGTCGCGCGGCGCGTGGATCTGGTGCTCCATCTTCATCGCCTCCATCACCGCCAGCGCCTGACCCTTGCTGACCTTGTCACCGGGCCGGGCCAGGAAGGACACCATCTTGCCCGGCATCGGCGCGGTCAGCCGGCCGGCATCCGTTGCCCCCTCGCCGGCATGGGCGATCGGGTCGATCTCGGTCAGCAGGGCCGTGCCCTGGGGCGCGAACACCGCCACCTTCTCGCCCAGCGCATAGGTCTTGACCATCACGCGGCGCTGCGCCAGGCCCTCGCCCAACAGCAGCTCGTGGCTTTCGAGCCCGGTCGAATTGAGGGCGAAGGCCTGGGCCTGCCCCGCCACGGTCAGCTGCATGCCGCCCTGGTGATGGCGCGACAGCAGCACCCCATGGTGCGTGCCGCCCAGCTCCAGATCGAAGCGGCGCGCCGCGGCGCCATAAAGGCGCCAGCCGTCGCGCCGGCTCCAGGGATCGCTGCCCTGCAGGCTGGCCTCGGCCGCCAGCGTGTGCGCCACCACCGCGGCCGCCGCGATCTCCAGCGCCAGGCCCGGCTGCTCGAACAGCGCCGCGCGCTCGCGCTCGATCAGGGCCGTGTCCAGATCGGCTCGCGTGAAGGAGGCCGTCGCCGCGCAGCGGCGCAGAAAGGCCACATTGGTCTGCAGGCCGACGATGTGGGTGTCGCGCAGCGCCGCGTCCAGACGCGCCAGCGCCTGCTCGCGCGTCTCGCCCCAGACGATCAGCTTGGCCACCATCGAGTCGTAGTAGGGGCTGATCGCATCGCCCTCGCCGACGCCCGAGTCGATGCGCACCGCGCCGCGCTCGAAGCTGACATGATCGGGCCAGCGCGCCACGTTCAGGCTGCCGGTGGCCGGCAGGAAGCCGGCGTCCGGGTTCTCGGCGCAGATGCGCGCCTCGATCGCGTGGCCCGTCATGCGCAGCTGATCCTGCTGCAGCGGCAGCGGCTCGCCGGCCGCGACGCGCAGCTGCCACTCGACCAGGTCCTGGCCGGTGATGGCCTCGGTGACCGGATGCTCGACCTGCAGCCGCGTATTCATCTCCATGAAGTAGAAGCGGCCGTCCTGCTCGGCGATGAACTCCACCGTACCGGCGCCCTGGTAGCCGACCGCCTTGGCCGCGGCCACCGCGGCCGCGCCCATCTCGGCACGGCGCTCGGCCGTCATGCCCGGCGCGGGCGCCTCCTCCAGCACCTTCTGGTGGCGGCGCTGCACCGAGCAGTCGCGCTCGAACAGGTAGACGCAATCGCCATGCGAATCGCCGAACACCTGGATCTCGATGTGGCGGGGCTTCTGCACATAGCGCTCGATCAGCACCGCGTCGTCGCCGAAGCTGTTGATCGCCTCGCGCTTGCAGGAGGCCAGCGCGGCGTCGAACTCCTCGGCCTTCAGCACGGCGCGCATGCCCTTGCCGCCGCCGCCGGCACTGGCCTTGATCAGCACCGGATAGCCGATGCGCTCGGCCTCGTTCTTCAGCAGGGCCGGGTCTTGATCGGCACCGTGATAGCCCGGCACCAGCGGCACGCCGGCCGCCTCCATCAGGCGCTTCGATTCCGCCTTCAGGCCCATCGCCTGGATCGCGCTCGGCGGCGGGCCGATGAAGACCAGGCCCGCGTCGGCGCAGGCCTGGGCGAACTCCTCGTTCTCCGACAGGAAGCCATAGCCCGGATGCACCGCCTCGGCGCCGGTCGCCTTGGCGGCGGCCAGGATGCGCTGCCATTGCAGGTAACTGTCGCGCGGCGCCGGGCCACCGATCAGCACGGCCTCGTCGCAGGCCTGCACATGCTTGGCCTTCGCATCGGCCTCGGAATACACCGCCACGGTCTTGATGCCCATACGCCGGGCCGTTGCCGCAACGCGGCAGGCGATCTCGCCTCGATTCGCAATCAGGATCTTCTTGAACATGCGGTGTCTCCGTTTTATCTCTCTCTCAGTGCTTTTTCAGTGGCAGTGGCCACAGGACTCGGGCGCCGCCTCGGTCTGGCTCAGCTGCGCCTCGCTCGCGCAATGCATGCCCAGGCGGTCGATCAGCGCGCGGTCCTTCTCGGCCTGCGGGTTGCTGGTCGTCAGCAGCTTGTCGCCGTAGAACATCGAGTTGGCGCCGGCCAGGAAACACAGGGCCTGCAGGCTCTCCGGCATCTCCTCGCGGCCGGCCGACAGGCGCACCATCGCGCGCGGCATCGTGATGCGGGCCACCGCGATCGTGCGCACGAACTCGAAGGGGTCCAGCGCCGCGGTGCCGGCCAGCGGCGTGCCCTCGACCTGCACCAGGTTGTTGATCGGCACCGACTCCGGATAGGGGTCCAGATTGGCCAGCTGCACGATCAGGCCGGCGCGCTGACGGCGCGTCTCGCCCATGCCGACGATGCCGCCGGAGCAGACCTTCAGGCCCTGCGCGCGCACGCGCTCCAGCGTGTCCAGGCGGTCCTGGTAGGTACGCGTCGTGATGATCTGGCCGTAGAACTCGGGCGCGGTGTCGAGGTTGTGGTTGTAGTAGTCGAGGCCCGCGCTCTTGAGTTGCTCGGCCTGGCCCTCGGCCAGCATGCCGGCGGTCAGGCAGGTCTCCAGGCCCAGGGCCTTGACCTCCGTGATCATCTCGCCGATCTGCTCCAGATGGCGTTCCTTGGGCGAGCGCCAGGCCGCGCCCATGCAGAAGCGCGTCGCGCCATTGGCCTTGGCGGCGCGCGCGGCCTCCATCACCTCCTCCAGCGGCAACAACTTCTCGGCCTTCAGGCCGGTGTCGAAATGGGCCGACTGCGGGCAGTACTTGCAGTCCTCCTCGCAGCCGCCGGTCTTGATCGACAGCAGGGTCGAGAGCTGCACCGCGTTGGCATCGAAATGCTCGCGATGCACCTGCTGGGCGCGAAAGATCAGATCGTTGAAGGGCAGTTCGAACAGGGCCGCGACCTCGTTCACCGTCCAGGGCTTGGCATTGCGGCGATCGGCGTCGGTCGTGGGGGTCAGGGTCTGGATCTGGTTCATGGGAGGTACAGCTTCAGATGCGCGGCCACGGCCGCGGGAGTCGGGTTCGGAAGTCGGGGCACATGGCCCCAGCAAGGCGCGGCGAGGCCCTGGGCCAGCGCCGCGAGATTGTCGGCCACATGGGGCTGGTCGGGGTCCACGGTATTGGCCACCCAGCCGGCCAGCCGCAGGCCGCGCGCACGCACGGCCTCGGCCGTCAGCAGCGCATGGTTGATGCAGCCCAGGCGCAGACCGACGACCAGGATCACCGGCAGGGCCAGATCCACGGCGAGGTCGGCCGTGTCCCAGGTGTCGGTGAGCGGCACGCGAAAGCCGCCGACGCCCTCGACGAAGGCAATCTCGGCCCGCGCCGCGACCGCGCGCACCGCGGCCAGCAGTGGCGCGCGCTCGATGGCCACGCCCTCCAGCTTCGCCGCGATATGCGGCGCGCAAGGCGTGCGCAGCTGCAGCGGGCCGACCTCGGCCTCGCTCAAGCCCATATTGGAGGCCTCGCGCAGGCGCTGCACGTCCTCGTTGACCCAGCGGCCGTCGACGAAGTCCTGGCCCGCCGCCAGCGGCTTGATCGCGGCGGCGCGCAAACCCTGGGACGCCGCCAGCCAGGTCAGGCCCGCCGTGACGGCGGTCTTGCCGATCTCGGTGTCGGTGCCGGTGACGAAGAAGCCCTGCGTCATGGCGAGGCCTCCAGGGCCGACAGCAGGCGATCCACATCGGCCTCGGTATGCGTCGCGCAGAGCGTGATGCGCAGCCGCGCCTCGCCGGCCGGCACCGTCGGCGGGCGGATGCCCGGCACGCGCAGGCCGCGGCGCTCCAGCGCGGCGGCCAGACGCATCACCTCGGCATTGCCGCCGACGATCAGCGGCTGGATCGGCGTCTGCGAGGCGGCCAGGCGCCAGCCGGGGCGGCGCGGCAGCAGGCGTGCCGCGATGCCTTCGCGCAGCTGGGCCTGCAGGCGCTGCAGCTGCAGGCGGCGCTGCTGGCCGGTCTCGCTCTCGATCAGGTCCAGGCTGGTCAGCAGGGCATGGGCCACGGCCGGCAGCGCAGCGGTGGTGAAGATATAGGCGCGCGCGGTCTGCAGCAGCAGCTCAATCAGCAGGTGATGGCCCGCGACGAAGGCCCCGGCCAGGCCGGCCGCCTTGCCCAGGGTGCCGACCAGCACCAGGCGCTCGCTGCGCAGGTCAAAATGCTCCAGGCAGCCGCGCCCCTGCGTGCCCAGCACGCCGAAGCCATGGGCATCGTCCACCACCAGCCAGGCCTCGAACTCCTCGGCCAGGCGCAGCAGCTCCGGGAGAGGCGCGATGTCGCCGTCCATGCTGAACACCGCGTCACTGACGATGATCTTCACCTTCGCCTGGCTGGCCTGCAGCAGCGCGCGCAGCGCCGCCATGTCGCCATGCGCATAGCGGGCGAGCTTGGCGCCGCGCGCCAGCCGGCAGCCGTCGATCAGCGAGGCGTGGTTCAGCGCCTCGGAGAAGATCTCGGCATCGCCGGGCTGCTCGGCCAGGCCGGCCAGCGCACCGAGCACCGCCAGATTGGCCATATAGCCGGTGCTGAAGCTCAGGGTCCGCGCCTGCGGGATATGCGGCAGATACCAGGCCGCCAGCGCCTGCTCCAGGCGCTCGTGGGCCACGGAGTGGCCGCTGATCAGGTGCGAGGCGCCGGAGCCGCCACCATAGGCCTCGGCCCCCTCGGCCAGCGCATGCGCGATGCGCGGATGCGCGGCCAGGCCCAGATAGTCGTTGGAGCAGAACAGCAGCAGCTCGCGCGTCAGGCCATCGGCGCCGCGCACGCGCTGGCGCGGTGCGGTGGGGCTCTCGGCCGCGCGCAGGAAGCGGGTCAGATCCTTGGCCGCCAGCTCATCCAGCTTGCGGTGCAGGGCGTCGAACAGGCGGGATTCAGCCATGGTGATTCAGCACCTCGTCCAAGGTGGCCAGTACGGCCTTGAAGAGGAACTGGGCCGCGGCCACATCGATCAGATAGGGCGGCATCAGGTAGACGGTGGCACCGATGGGCCGGATCAGCAGCTCGTGGTGAGCGCGCGCGGCCAGGTGGAAGCGCTCCGCAAAGCGCTCGCCGGCGTCCTTCACGTCGAAGGCCAGCACCATGCCGCGCTGGCGCAGGTGGGCGATGCGCGCATCGCCATCGGCCAGCGGCTTGAAGGCCAGCGCCAGCAGCGCCGCCTGCTCGCGGTTCTTCTGCAGCTGTCCCCCCAACTCGAAGCGGTCCAGCACCGCATTCGCGGCCGCGCAGGCCAGGGCGTTGCCGGTATAGGAATGCGAGTGCAGGAAGCCGCGGCTGACGTCCTGCTCGTCCCAGAAGGCCTGGTACACGGCATCGGTCGTCAGCACCAGGGACAGCGGCAGCGTGCCGCCGGTGATGCCCTTGGACAGCAGCAGGAAGTCGGGCCACTGCGCATCCGCCTGCAAGCCGCCCGCCGGGCCGCTCCCAAGGGCGGCTTGGCCCCCGCGGGGGGCGGGCGGCGTACCCGCCGACGGGGGGCTCACTTGTTCCCACGCGAAGAAGGTCCCGCTGCGGCCGCAACCGACCGCGATCTCGTCGGCGATCAGGTGCACCTCGAATTCGGTGCACAGCGCACGCAGCCCGCGCAGATAGCTGGGCTCGTGCATCACCATGCCGGCCGCGCCCTGGATCAGCGGCTCGACGATAACGGCCGCGATCTGCGCATGGCGCTGCTCCAGCAGCGCGCGCATCGCGGCCAGAGCCTGCGCCTCATTACCCAGCCGCGTGTCCGGCGACTCGACGGTGTGGGCGCGCATCAGCAGCGGGTCGTAGGCATCGCGGAAGATCGCCACGTCGGTGACGGCCAGCGCGCCGATGGTCTCGCCGTGATAGCCGTTTTTCAGACAGACAAACTCGCGCTTCTCGGCGCGGCCGCGGTTACGCCAGCTGTGAAAGCTCTGCTTCAGCGCGACCTCCACCGCGCTGGCGCCATCGCTGGCGAAGAAGCAATGACCCAGGGCGCCGCCGGTCAGGGCCGACAGGCGCTCGGCCAGCCGCACCGCCGGCTCATGCGTGCAGCCGGCCAGCATCACATGCGGCAAGGTGTCGAGCTGGGCCTTGATCGCGTCGTTCAGGCCACGGTCCGAATGGCCGAACAGATTGACCCACCAGCTGCTGTTGGCATCGAAATAGCGCCGGCCCTGGTGGTCGATCAACCAGGGCCCCTCGCCTCGTGAAACAGGCAGCGGCGGGGCCTTGACCTGGGCACGCGCCATCTGCGTGCAGGGATGCCAGACGCTCGCGAGGCTGCGGCGCTGCCAGTCTTCTTGTACTGCCAAAGACATGGTGGTGGTGGCCTACTTAGTCAAACAAAAATCGATCGATCAAGCGCTCAGCCCAGCCAGCCGGGCCTGGACTTGCTCAGGAAACTCTGCACGCCCTCGCGCCCCTCGGCGCTGGCGCGGATGTCGGCGATGCGGCGCGCGGTGTCGTCGCGCAGCTGCGGCGTGATGGCCGCGTGGGCGACGTCCTGCACCAGTTGCTTGCAGGCGCGCACGGCGGCCGGCCCATTGGCCTGCAGGGCCGCCAGCAAGGCCTCGACCTTGTCGTCCAGCTGGGCGGCATCGGCCACCAGCTCGTGCACCAGGCCCAGGCGGTAGGCCTCGGCCGCCGAGAAACGCTCGGCGGTGACGAAATAGCGCCGCGAAGCCTGCTCGCCGAGGGCGCGCACAACATAGGGCCCAATGGTGGCCGGCAGCAGGCCCAGCTTGGCCTCCGACAGGCAGAAGCCCGCCGGCTCGGCCGCGACGACGATGTCGCAGCAGGCCACCAGGCCCACGCCGCCGGCATAGACATCGCCCTGCACGCGCGCGATCACCGGCAGCGGGCAGCTGTAGATCGTCCACAGCATCTCGGCCAGCCGACTGGCATCGGCATGGTTCTCGTCCCAGCTGTAGCCGGCCATGGCCTTCATCCAGTTGAGATCCGCGCCGGCGCAGAAGGCCTTGCCCTCGGCCGCCAGCACGATGGCACGCAGGGTCGGGTCTTGTCCCAGGCTCTTGAACGCGGCCGTCAGCTCGGCGATCAGGGCCTCGTTGAAGGCGTTGCGCACCTCGGGGCGGTTCAGCGTGACGCGGGCGACATGGCCCGCGCGTTCGATCTTCAGAGATTCGCTCGTCGTCATGATGGCTGGGCTCCCAATGTCTTGACCATCAGCACGCTGGCGTAGGTCTTGCCGTTCCATTGCACCTCGCCCGCCTGGGCATAGCCGCGGCGCGCATAGCGGCGCTGCAGGGCCTCGGCCGGCTTGGCGGTATCCAGCGCGACCTGGGCATAGCCCTGCGCGCGCGCCCAGGCCTCGGCCGCGTCCATCAGGCGCTCGGCCAGGCCCTGGCCGCGCTCGTCCGGATGCACGGCCAGCTGGGCCAGGATCGCGGTGCGGGGCTCGGTATAGAGCGCCGGCACCGCGTCGCGCAGATAGCGGCCGTCGGCCGGCTTGGGCGGCGTGACGGTCACGGTGCCGACCAGGCGCCCGGCGCGCTCGGCCACGAAGGCCTGGCCGGCGGCGATGCGCTCGCGCGTGGTCTGCACGCTCTGGTCCACCGCCGTGAAGTTCCAGCCCTGCGCGGCCAGCGAGGCATAGGCCGCATGCAGCAGCGCGGTCAGGGCTTCGAGGGAATCGTCGGCGCTCAGCGGCCGGATCGTCGCGAGGCTCATTGCCGGGCTCCCACCGTCACATCCGGAACACGCCGAACTTGGTCTCGGGGATCGCGGCGTTCAGCGCGGCGCTGAGGCCCAGCGCCAGCACGCGGCGCGTGTCGGCCGGGTCGATCACGCCATCGTCCCACAGACGCGCGCTGGCGTAATAGGGATGGCCCTGGTCCTCGTACTGCTGGCGGATCGGCGCCTTGAAGCTTTCCTCTTCCTCCGCGCTCCAGCTGCCGCCCTTGGCCTCGATGCCGTCGCGCTTGACGGTGGCCAGCACCGAAGCCGCCTGCTCGCCGCCCATCACCGAGATGCGCGCGTTGGGCCACATCCACAGGAAGCGCGGCGAGTAGGCGCGACCGCACATGCCGTAGTTGCCGGCGCCGAAACTGCCGCCGATGATGACCGTGAACTTGGGCACCTGGGCGCAGGCCACGGCCGTCACCATCTTGGCGCCGGCACGCGCGATGCCCTCGTTCTCGTACTTGCGGCCGACCATGAAGCCGGTGATGTTCTGCAGGAACACCAGCGGGATCTTGCGCTGGCAGCACAGCTCGATGAAATGCGCGCCCTTGTTGGCGCTCTCGGCGAACAGGATGCCGTTGTTGGCAACGATGCCCACCGGCATGCCCTCGATATGCGCGAAGCCGCAGACCAGGGTGGAGCCGTAGCGGGCCTTGAACTCATCGAACTCGCTGCCGTCGACGACCCGGGCGATCACCTCGCGCACGTCGAAGGGCTTGCGCGTGTCGGTCGGGATCACGCCGTGCAGCTCGGCCGCGTCGAACAGCGGCGCGCGCGACTCGCGCATCAAGAGCTCGCCCTGCTTGCGCCAGTTCAGCTGGCCCACCGAATGGCGCGCGATCGCCAGCGCGTGGGTGTCGTTCTCGGCCAGGTGGTCGGCCACGCCGGACAGGCGCGTGTGCACGTCGCCGCCGCCCAGGTCTTCCGCAGTCACCACCTCGCCGGTGGCGGCCTTCACCAGCGGCGGGCCGCCCAGGAAGATCGTGCCCTGGTTCTTCACGATGATGGTCTCGTCGCTCATCGCCGGCACGTACGCGCCGCCGGCCGTGCAGCTGCCCATCACGACCGCGATCTGCGGGATGCCCTGGGCGCTCAGATTGGCCTGGTTGAAGAAGATGCGTCCGAAATGGTCGCGGTCCGGGAACACCTCGTCCTGGTTCGGCAGATTCGCGCCGCCGCTGTCGACCAGATAGATGCAGGGCAGGCGGTTCTGCTGCGCGATCTCCTGCGCGCGCAGGTGCTTCTTGACCGTGACCGGGTAATAGGTGCCGCCCTTGACCGTCGCGTCGTTGCAGACGATCACGCATTCGACACCGGCGACCCGGCCGATGCCGGCGATCACGCCGCCGCCCGGCGCGGCGTTGTCATACATGTTCAGGCCGGCCAGCGGGCCGATCTCCAGAAAGGGCGTGCCGGGGTCCAGCAGCATCTCGACGCGATCGCGCGGCAGCAACTTCCCTCTTGCCACATGCTTGGCGCGCGCCGCCGCGCCGCCGCCCTGGGCGATCTGCTCCAGCTTGGCGTTCAGGTCCGCGATGACGGCGCGCATCGCGTCGGCATTGGCCTTGAAATCCGCCGAACGGGCGTTGAGCTTGGTGCTGAGGACAGCCATCGCATGCGTCTCCTGCTGGTGTACCGGGCATCTGAGCCCGGCTCAATTATTAAGAGGCCGGCCCTCGTGCGGCCGTCAATTCCCGAAGAATAATCTATCGGGCGGATTGCAGGCAAGCAAACTTGAGCTTTACTCAAAACATCAGCACAATCGCCCCCATGAGCCCCTCCACCGCCCTGCCCGCCCAGCGCCGCGCGCCCGTCAGCGCCCGCGCCTCGCAGCGTGTGCGGGACATCCTGCGCGTCGGCCGCGAGGTCTTCGCCGAGCTGGGCTACGAGCGCGCCACCACCACCGAGATCGCCCAGCGCCTGGGCGTCTCCGAGGCCACCGTCTTCACCTATTTCCGCGGCAAGCGCGAGCTGTGCATGCGCGTGATCGGCGACTGGTACGACGAGATCATCGCCGCCACCGAGGCCGGCCTGCCGCGCGACCGGCCGGTGCGCGAGCAGCTGGAATTCATGGTCCACACCCATCTGCGCCTGTTCCTGATCCAGGGCACGGGTCTGTGCGAGCTGGTGCTGTCGGAGGGCCGCAAGCGCAATGCGCTGATGACGCGCGGCGAGGATCCCGCGTTCGGCCAGGCCTTCGTCGAACTGCAGCGCCGCTATACCGCGCCGCTGATGGAGCTGCTGGCGCGCGGCCAGGCCAGCGGCGAGGTGCGCCAGGACATCCCGCTGCGCCTGTTGCGCTCGCTGGTGTTCGGCCCGATGGAGCACATGCTGTGGGAGCTGATCGTCGCCGGCCGCCAGCTCGACGTCGACCAGAGCGCCCGCGACTTGGTGGCCCTGCTGTGGCCCGCCCTGCAGGCGCCCGACCACGAACTGCTGGCGCTGCGCCGCCTGCGCCAGGACGTCCAGCAGGCGCTGGCGCGCAGCTAAGGTCCCTAGGAGCCTGTTCCGCTGACCAGCAGGTCGCGCAGCAGGCTGGCGGCCGACGACAGGGGCTTGCCCTTGGCGCGCAACAGCACCAGGGTTCGCGTGATGGTGGGCTGCCCGACCGGACAGCTGACCAGGCCATGCCATTCGATCAGGGGACGCAGCGCCGTGGTCAACACGGCGACCCCGAGGTTCTCCCGCACCAGCCCCACCATGGTCCAGGGCATCGAGACCTCGTGCTGGTAGTCGAGCGCCAGCCCCTTGGCGGCCAAACGGCTGTCCAGGTGCTGGCGGACCGGGTTCTCCGCCAGCGGGCCGACGATGGGCTGGCCCTGCAGCTGGGCCCAGGTGAGGGAGCGCCTGCGTGCCAGCGCATGCTCCGGCGCCAGCGCGGCGATGTAGCTGTCGCTGTAGAACGGGGTGGCGATCAGATCGCTGCCGGACTCGGTCTGGGTGCAGATGCCGAGGTCGGCCACGCCATCCTGCACCAGGCGCTGGATCTGCTGCTCGCCCACGTCCATCAGGCGCACCCGCACGCGCGGCATGCGCTCGGCGAAGCGGCGCATCAGCGGCGGCAGCATCAGGTCGCACTGCGCCGTGGGCGCCGCCACCGTCACGCTGCCCTGGCCCAGCAGGGAGATCTCGCGGGCATTGCGCGCCATATGGGCCCACTCGTTGAGCATGCGCTGCGCCGAGGGCTGCAGGGCCGCGCCCGCCTCGCTGAGCCGGCAGCCCCGCGTGTGGCGGATGAACAGCTTGGCGCCGAGCTCGGCCTCCAGCTTGCCTATCGTGTGGCTGAGCGTCGACTGCGACACCGCCAGCCGCTCGGCGGCGCGCGAGAAATTGCCCAGCTCGGCCAGGGTCAGGAACGCTTGGAGTTGGGCCAGAGAGGCTGACATCTTGTTTTTCGATCGATTTATCGATTGAACGCGGTTTATCGATGGGTTGACGGATATTAAGCTGACTTCCGCCAAGCCACTTCCCGCCTCGTTTCCCCATGAAAAACAGTCCTTCCTCACCGCAGCTGGCGAGCCGCCGCCGGCTGCTGGCCTGGGCCGGCGCCCTGCTGTCGGGCACGGCCGTGCAGGCGCAGCAGACGCCGCTCACCAAGATCCGCTTCACGCTGGACTGGCGCATCGACGGGCCCGGCGCCATCGTGCTGCTCACCGCGGCCAAGGGCTATTTCCGCCAGGAAGGCCTGGACGTCACGGTGGACATGGGCGCCGGCTCGGCGGCCTCCATCCAGCGCATCGCCGCCGGCACCCATGACGTGGGCTTCGCCGACACCAGCGCCCTGATCGAGTTCCTGGCCGGCAATGCCGCGGCACCGCGGATCCAGGCCGTCTACATGCTGATGGAGGCCACGCCGGCTACCGTGTTCGCCTTCAAGCGCAGCGGCATCCTGCAGCCCGCCGACCTGCAGGGCCGCAACCTGGGCGGGCCGGTGTTCGACGCCGGCCGCAAGGCCTTCCCGATCTTCGCCAAGGCCAACCGCTTCGATGCCACGAAGGCGCGCTGGACCAATGCCGATCCGGCCATCCGCGAGACCCTGCTGATCAAGGGCGATGTCGATGCGATCACGGGCTTCTACTACACCGGCCTGCTCAATCTTGAGGCGCGCGGCGTCAAGGCCAGCGAGCTGAGCATCTTCAAGTACGCCGAGCATGGCGTCGGCCTGTACGGCAATGCGGTCGTCGTGTCGCCGCAGCTCGCCGCCGAGAAGCCGGCCGCCGTCGCCGCCTTTGTACGCGCCCTGACCCGCGGCATCAAGGAGGTGCTGAGCGACCCGCATGGCGCCATCGCCTATGTCAAGCAGCGGGACAGCCTGCTGGACGCGGCGGTCGAGGAACGCCGGCTGCGGCTCTTCCTGGACAACTTCGTCGCCACGCCCACGGTACGCCGGGCCGGCATCGGCGGCGTGGACTTCGCACGCCTGCGCGCCAATATCGCGCAGGTCGAGGCGGCGTTCGGGCTGCGCCAGTCGGTCGATGCGGAGCAGCTGTTCAACGCCGGCTTCCTGCCGACCCCGGCGGAGCGCCGGCTGTGAGGGGCGATCCGCAGATGTCCCCCGGCCACCTCCGCCACGCCTGGTACGCGGCCGCCGGCAGCGCCGAGCTGCAAGACCGGCCGCTGGCCAAGACCGTGCTCGGCGAGCCCCTCGCCCTGTACCGCCAGCAAGACGGCCGCGCGGCCGCCCTGCTGGACCGCTGCCCGCACCGTTTCGCGCCGCTGAGCCTGGGCCAGGTCGACGGCGACAGCCTGGTCTGCCCCTACCACGGCCTGGGCTTCGAGGCCGACGGCCGCTGCTCGCGCGTGCATGCCCAGGAGCGCATTCCGCCCGCGGCCCAGGTACGCAGCTTCCCGGTGCTGGAACGCTACGGGCTGGTCTTCGTCTGGATGGGCCCGCCGGAACTGGCCGATCCCGCCCAGTTGGTCGAGATCCCCCAGTACGGCGCCCCCGGCTGGGGCCTCTCGCGCGGCGAAATGCTCTTCAAGGCACGGCTGATCAACATCCTCGACAACCTGGTCGACCCGGCCCACACCACCTTCGTCCACGGCCGCACCATAGGCAACGACGCCGCGGCCGACATCCCCGTCAGCGCCGAGGACGACGGCCAGGGCCTGGTGAGCTGCAGCCGCTGGGTGCCGGCGGCGGCGCCGGTGCCGGTGGTCGCGCGCTTCGCGCGTCCCCAGGGCCTGGTGGACCGCTGGCAGACCTACCGCGTGAAGCTGCCCTGCACCTCCTGGGTGGACTTCGGCTCGCAGGATGCCGGCCTGCCCCGCGACGAGGCTGCGATGGCCCAGGCGCCCTACCGCGTGCTCTCCTATGCCTTCCTGACCCCGGTCAGCGAGGACCAGACCCTGTACTACCACTTTCAGCTGCGCAACTTCGCGCCGCAGGACGAGGCCGTCAGCCAGGAATTCGACCGGCTGTACGAGCAGACCTTCGACGAGGACCGGGTGCTGCTCGAGGCCATCGAGCGCGAGGAGCAGCGCAGCCCCGGTCTGCGGCCGGCGCGCATGGCCTCGGATGTCGGCGTGGCGCGACTGCGCCGGCTCTGGGCGCAGATGCTGGAGCGGGAGTCGGGGGCCTGAGCCGGCGCAACGGGCTGCAGGCTCGCGCCAAACGGTGTAGGCTCCCCGCCACCCCGAACCCCTGCACCCGAGGAGCGCCCCGATGATCAAGCTGACGGTCAATGGCAAGCCGGTGTCGCTGGACGCCGAGCCCGACGAACCCCTGCTGTGGGCCCTGCGCGAGGACCTGCAGCTGACCGGCACCAAGTTCGGCTGCGGCATGGCCCTGTGCGGCGCCTGCACCGTGCACCTGGACGGCCAGCCGGTGCGGTCCTGCCAGACCCCGCTCTCGGCCGCCGCCGGCAAAAAGGTGACGACGATCGAGGGCGTGGGCGCCAGCAGGACGGGCAAGGCCGTGCAGGCCGCCTGGATCAAGCTCGACGTGCCGCAATGCGGCTACTGCCAGAGCGGCCAGATCATGAGCGCCTGCGCCCTGCTGGCCGCCAAGAAATCGCCCAGCGATGCCGACATCGACGCCGCGATGAGCGGCAACATCTGCCGCTGCGGCACCTACAACCAGATCCGCGCCGCCATCAAGGACGCCGCCGGCTCGCTGGCCAAGGGGGCTTGAGATGAACGCCTCCACAAATCGCCGCGAATTCCTGCAGGTCTCGGGCGCGCTGACGCTCGGCTTCGCGCTGCCGCTGCGAAGCGCCCGCGCCCAGGTCAGCAACACCTTCGCCCCGAATGCCTGGCTGCGCATCACGCCGGACAGCAGGGTCACGGTCATCTGCGGCTCGGCCGAGATGGGCCAGGGCGTGCTGACCGCGATCCCGATGCTGGTCGCCGAGGAGCTGGACGCCGACTGGCGACAGGTCGGCGTCGAGCAGGCGCCGGTCGACCAGGCCTATAACAACCCGATGTTCGGCATGCAGGCCACCGGCGGCAGCACCACGGTGCGCGCCCACTGGACGCCGGTGCGCCAGGCCGGCGCGGCCGCGCGCGAGATGCTCATTGCCGCGGCCGCCGCGCAATGGCAGGTCGATGCCGCGACGCTGCGCACCGAGGCCGGTCATGTGATCGGCGCCGGCGGCCGGAAGATCGCCTACGGCGCCCTGGTGCAGGCCGCCGCCCGGCTGCCGGTGCCGGCCAAGCCCCAGCTGAAGGCCAGCAAGGATTTCCGGATCCTCGGCAAGCCGACCCGGCGCCTGGACACGCCGGCCAAGGTCAATGGCACGGCCAGGTTCGGCATCGACGCTCAGGTCGACGGCATGCTGGTAGCGGTGATGGCGCGCGCACCCGGCGCCGGCATCAAGCCCAGGAGCTTCGACGAGGCCGGGGCGCGCGCCGTCAAGGGCGTGCAGAGCGTCATCGTCATCCCCGGCGGCGTGGCCGTGCTGGCCGATGGCTACTGGGCCGCGAAGAAGGGCCGCGACGCGCTCGCCGTGCAATGGGAGATGGGCGCGCAGGCCGAGCTGTCGCAGGCCCGGGTCAGCGCCCAGCTGGCCGAGGCCGCGGCCAGCGCCGGCGCGGTGGCCCTGGACAAGGGCAGCCCGGCCGAGGCCCCGGCGCAGCGGCTCGCGGCCACTTACGAGGTGCCCTATCTGGCCCATGCCTGCATGGAGCCGCTGAACTGCCTGGCCTGGGTACAAAAGGCTCCGGGGGGCGACGAGGTGGAGATCTGGGCCGGCACGCAGAGCCAGGGCCCGGCGCAGGGCATCCTGGGCCAGGTGGCCCAGGTGACGCCGGCCAGGGTCAAGGTCAACACCCTGCTGCTGGGCGGGGGCTTCGGCCGCCGCTTCGCGCCGGACTTCACGATCGACGCCACCCTGCTGTCCAAGGCCAGCGGCCGCCCGGTCAAGCTGATCTACACGCGCGAGGACGACATGGCCGCGGGCTTCTACCGCCCGGCCGCCCTGGTGCGCTTCGAGGGCGGCCTCGATGCCCAGGGCCGGCCGCAGCAGTTGCGCGCCGATGTGGCCAGCCCCTCCATCATGGCGGCCTCGGGCTTCATGAAGATCCCGGACAACGGCGTCGATGCGATGGCGGTCGAGGGCCTGGCCGACCACCCCTACGAGATCCCGAACCAGCGCATCGCCTACGGCCGCGCCGAGCCCGGCCCGCAGGTCTGGTTCTGGCGCTCGGTGGGACATTCGCAGAACGCCTTCTTCATCGAGAGCTTCATCGACGAGATGGCCGCCGCCGCCAAGGCCGATCCGCTGCAGTTCCGCCTCGCCCTGCTGGGCAGGAGCCCGCGCCACAAGGCCGTGCTGGAAGCCGCCGCGGCCAGGGCCGGCTGGGGCAAGCCCCTGCCCCGCGGCCACCACCAGGGCATCGCCGTGGCCGAGAGCTTCGGCAGCTATGTCGCCGAGGTCGCCGAGGTCTCGGTGGCGGACGACGGCACGCCGCGGGTGCACAAGGTCTGGGCGGCGGTCGACTGCGGCCAGACCGTCAACCCGCTGACGATCCAGCGCCAGATCGAGGGCGCGATCGTGTTCGGCCTGTCGGCGGCACTGTACGGCCGCATCAGCCACAAGGACGGGCGCGTCGAGCAGAGCAATTTCCACGACTACCCGGTGCTGCGCATGAGCGAGATGCCGCAGGTCGAGGTGCAGATCCTGGCGAGCCGGGAGGCGCCCGGCGGCATCGGCGAGCCCGGCACGCCGCCGATCGCCCCGGCCGTGACCAACGCGATCTTCGCCGCCACCGGCCGGCGCCTGCGCAGCCTGCCGATCGACACCGCCCTGCTGAAAAAGGCCTGAAGAAGCCCCTAGGACGCCGGCGCGCCCGCCGCCACGCCGGACAACCGGTCCATCAGCGCCAGCATCACGGCCCGGTCCGCCTGGCTCAGCAGGCTGGCGCGCAGCAGGCATTCGCGCTCCAGCTCGCGCATGCGCCAGCCGAACTCGCCGATCAGGGCCTGCACCTCCTGGTGCAGCAGGGGGTCCTGCTGGGCCGCCAGCTCGGCCAGCACGCGCTCGGGCTCGGCAGCGTCCAGGCCCGCGCTGGAGAAGGAGGCCTGGATGCGCTGCAGCCGGCCCAGGCATTTCTGCAGCAGGCTGCGCAGTTCCGGGCCGGCCCGGTCGAGCTGGGCCTGCGCCCAGGCCTGCAGCGCGCGGAAGCGCTGCAGGGTCGCCACGATGCTGCGCACCTGCGGCGCCTGCTGCTGCAGCGGCTGCTGAGCCTCCAGCCATTGCACCATCTCCTTGGTGCCGCGCGCCGCCGCGTAGACGAGGTCCAGCAGTGCCGCGTTGAACTCGCCGGGCATCAGCTTGGCAGCCACCGTGGCCCGGGCCAGCGGGCCGGCGCCGGCCTCGATCAGGCCCATCAGCCACTCGGCCGCGGCCAGCAGCTGGGCCTGCAGGGCGAACTGCTCGTCGGCGATGCCGCGCGGGTAGCCGAAGCCGTCCAGGCGCTCGTGATGGTTCAGCACCAGCTCGGCCACCATCGGGCCGGCCCCCTGCAGTTTGGCCAGCACGCGATGGCCGATCACCGGATGGCTGACGATGTGGCGCCACTGCTCGGGCTGCAGCACCGTCTCGCGGTCCAGGCAGGCCGGATCGATGTAGAGCTCGCCCACATCGTGCAGCAGGCCGGCCAGCACCAGCTCCTGCTGGGAGGCCGCCGCGCCGGGCAGCAGGCGGCGCGCCAGCGCCAGCGCCAGCAGGGTCACGCCGACGGCATGGCCCATGCGCCCGCCCTGCTGGTCGGCATAGACGGTCAGCAGGGCCTGCACCGGCGGCGCCAGCTGCAGCCGCCCCAGCACCTGGGGCAGCGGCTCGCCCTGCTCCCGGCTGCACAGCGCGCGCAGCATCTCGTGCTGCTCCAGCAGGGCTTCGGCCTGGGCCTGCAGGGCCTGCGGCGTCACGCCGTCGCGCGTCGCGAGGCAGGACTCCAGCGGCTTGGCCAGCTTGTGCTGCAGCAGGCGCTCGCGCATGCCAGCGCCGATGCGCGCGCCCTTGGCCAGCAGCTTGACGCCGCTGCCGCTGACGATGTCCTCGCTGGCCTCCAGCTCATGTTCGGCCGCACTGGCGACCACGTGATCCAGATAATGCGGATTGACGTCCTGCTCGTCCGCCCCCGCGCTTGGCGCCACCGCCACGCCTGCTGCTTGCACGCTCATACACCTCTTGCTCTGCCTGCGGCTATTGTCGCCGCAGCCGACCCGGTGCCCGGGCCCCGGCGCGTGCGACAGGCACTGCGCTGCGCAAAAAGCGACAGCGTGCCGTGGCTCAGGCGGCGGGCGCGTCGGCCGGGTAGCCGGCCTCGGCCAGCGCCGCCGCCAGGGCCGCGCGCTCCAGCGCGCTCTCCACCTTGACCTTGCGGGCCTCGCGGTCGAACTCCAGCCGGGCCTGGGCGTCCAGCGCCTGCACGGTGCGGGTCACGGTGGCGACGCAATGGCCGCAGCTCATATCGGGCAAATGGAATTCATGCATGACGCGCTCCTCGGGGACGGTTGAACAAGGCGGGCAGCTTAAAGCCTGCCATCATGGCAAGGTCAAGCCACATCGCCGCTTGACCTTGCTCAAACGCGGGCCACTTGACCTTCCCATAATGGCAAGGTCGAGACTGGCCGCATGAACACCTCCGCCCCCACCCTGAGCCTGCCCATCGAAGGCATGACCTGCGCCTCCTGCGTCAAGCGCGTGGAGAAGGCGCTGCGCGCCGTGCCCGGCGTGGTCGATGCCAATGTCAACCTGGCCACCGAGGCCGCCAGCGTGGCAGGCCCGGCCGAGCTGGGCGCCCTGCGCGCCGCCATCGAGAAGGCCGGCTACGGGCTGCGCGAGCAAGACCTGACCCTGGCCATCGAGGGCATGACCTGCGCCTCCTGCGTGGGCCGGGTGGAGAAGGCCCTGCGCAAGGTGCCCGGCGTGCTGGCCGCCGAGGTGAACCTGGCCAGCGAGCAGGCCAGCGTGCACCTGCTGTCCGGCACCCCGGTCGAGACGCTGCTGGCGGCCGTCGCCAAGGCCGGCTACCAGGCGAGGCTGGCCGGCGTCAGCGCGCCGCCCGCGGTGGCCTGGGCCCACACGGGCTGGCCCGTGCTGATCGCGGCCCTGCTGTCGGCACCGCTGGCCCTGCCGATGCTGGGCCTGCTGATGGGCCGGCACTGGATGCTGGACGGCTGGCTGCAGCTGGCCTTGACGACGCCCGTGCAGTTCTGGCTGGGCGCGCGCTTCTACAAGGCCGGCTGGGCCGCGCTGCGCGCCGGCAGCGGCAATATGGATCTGCTGGTGGCCCTGGGCACCAGCGCCGCCTTCG
>Ga0255338_1002163_pt1 | contig 31088 bp, 27 predicted proteins | sample MeOH1_35cm_T4_19_FD_203715 | JGI IMG/M metagenome (GOLD analysis project Ga0255338, IMG submission 203715) | Sandy soil microbial communities from University of British Columbia, Vancouver, Canada - MeOH1_35cm_T4_195 | ecosystem: Engineered > Artificial ecosystem > Sand microcosm > Unclassified ... | reverse complement strand
GCGGTCCTCTTTGATGACAATAGCGATATTTTCGATGCGATCGCGCCCGATCTCACGATCCAGGGCCTCGCATTGCTGTATGAACGGAGTTTGAAAACATAATGACACCTGGAAATGAGCTGATCTTTCTGGCCCTCGGCGGGTCGGGGGAGATCGGCATGAATGTCAATCTTTACGGTTGCCAGGGCAAATGGGTGATGGTCGATCTGGGCCTCACCTTTGCCGATCCGGCCTATCCGGGCGTGGAGCTGGTGTTGCCCGACCTCGCCTTTATCGAGGAACGCAAGGATGACTTGCTGGGCATCGTGCTGACGCATGGGCATGAAGATCATATCGGCGCGATTCCCTATCTCGCCGCCGATCTGGGCGTGCCGCTCTATGCGACGCCCTTTACCGCGGGGCTGATCCGGCTGAAGCTGGAGGAGGAGGGGCTCACCCAAGAGGTCGAGCTGAACGTCATCGACAATGAGGGCAGCTTCGCGCTGGGGCCATTCGGCTTCCGCTATGTGCCGCTGGCTCACTCGATCCCCGAAGGCAATGCGGTGTTGATCGACACGCCTTATGGTAAAATCTTCCATACCGGCGACTGGAAGCTGGATGAGGCGCCGCAGTTGGGCCAGCCCTCCACGCCCGAGGAACTGACGGCGATCGGCGATGAGGGCATTCTGGCGCTGGTGTGCGACAGCACCAATGTCTTCAATGCAGAGGCGAGCGGCTCCGAAGGCGATGTGCGCGTAGGGCTGATGGAGACGATCAAGGGCGCGAAGGGGCGGGTGCTGGTCACCACCTTTGCCTCCAACGCCGCGCGTTTGCAGACCTTGGGCGAGGTCGCCAATGCCGTGGGGCGCAAGCTCTGCGTGGCGGGGCGGTCGCTCGACCGGATCATTTCCACGGCGCGCAATGCGGGCTATTTGAAGGATTTTCCGCCTACCGTCGATTGGGACGATGTGATGGCGCTGCCCCGCAATGAGGTGATGATCATCGCCACGGGCGGGCAGGGGGAGGCGCGCGCGGCATTGTCCCGCATCGCCTTCGACAGCCATCCGATCAAGCTGGACGAGGGCGATCTCGTCGTCTTCTCCTCCAAGCAAATTCCGGGCAATGAGATCGCCATCGGGCGCATCCAGAACGCGCTGGCGACCAAGGGCGTTCTGATGGTGACGGATCGCCAGGCGGAGGTCCATGTGTCGGGCCATCCGGGCCGGCCGGAGCTGGAGGCCATGTATCGCTGGGTACGGCCGCAGATCCTGTTGCCCGTGCATGGCGAGCGGCGGCATATGGCCGAGCAGGCGCGGCTGGGGCTGGCGAGCGGAGTGCCTTCCGCCGTGGTGCAGTCCAACGGCGATATGCTGCGGCTGGCGCCGAACGGGCCGGAGATCATCGGTCAGGAAGCGACCGGGCGGCTGGTGCTGGACGGCGATGTCATTCTGCCCGCAGATGGCTCGACGATGAACGAGCGGCGGAAGGTTGCGCTGCATGGGCAGATCAGCGTTGCAGTGGCGCTGGACGGCAAGGGGCGGGTGATCGGCACTCCTGCCTTGCGGACCCAGGGCGTGCCGGTCGAGGAGGACAAGACGGCCTTTCTGGAGGAAGCCGCCGAGGAAGCCGCCGCCGTCGTCGCCAAGGGATCGCAGGAAGAGGAAGCCCTGCGCGAGCGGGTGCGGCTGGCGGTGCGGCGCACGGCGACGCGCTGGACGGGCAAGAAGCCTGTGGTGGACGTGCTGCTCATTCGCGCCTAAAGCCTGACCTTCATGAACTGGTATGCGATTTTTGCCATTTATGTGCTGTTCTGGGTGATCAGCGCATTCCTCGTCCTTCCCTTCGGCATTCGTACGCCTGACGAAACGGGCGAAGTGTTGCTGAAGGGGCAGGCGGACAGCGCGCCCGGCAATTTCCGACCGGGCAGGGTCGCCATCCGGGCGACCATCCTGTCGGCCGTCTTGTTCGGCCTCTATTATGCCAATTATGTCGAAGGCTGGATCACGCTGGAGCGGTGGACGCATATCGGTTGAGCGTCCGACGGAACTGCGCGCGGAGGCCATTTCACCGATTTATCGCGTGCCAGCGGCGATCACCATCATGTGCATCCGCGCCCGCACGCGAAAGCCGAGCGTCTCGTAGAGCGCGACCGTCGTCTCATGCGCGGCATAGGCATGGAGGAAGGGCGTTTCGCCCCGCTCCAGCATAGCTCTGGCGACGATCTGCATCAGCCTTTTCGCATGGCCCCGACCACGATGATCGGGATGGGTGCAGACCCCGCTGATTTCGGCAAAGCCGGGCATGCGCATCCGCTCGCCCGCCATGGCGATCAGCTTGCCCTGCTCCTTGATGCCGATGAATCGGCCAAGCCGGTGGGTGAGCGGCAGGAACGGCCCTGGCTTCGTCATCAGGGCCAGGGCGCGCATCTCCGCCGCATCCTCTTCGGCCAATATGACGGGGTCGAAGTGGGTGGGCTCGACAGATATTTCTTCCGCCACCATTTGCGCCAGCATCGCTTCCCGAACCAGGCGAGTGCCGGGGGGTGGCCTCGAGGCATCGGGCTCGACGATCCATGCCTCGCCATCTTTCGGCACCAGCGCCGCTAGCGCGGCCTGCGCCGTTGGCCCGCCATCCGCAGCGGCGGCGAAAGGGCCGTAGCGCGGATCGATCCGCAGTGCCTGCGCATCGCCTTGGGCCAGCGCCATCCAGCCGCTTTTGAGGGCGTTCCAGACGGGGCGATGCAGAGGATGAGCTGTCATGATGGCTCTATTTTCCGGTTAAGAGCAGGGAAGGCAAGTCCTTCCCGATCCCATCCGGCGGCGGGCCGCAGAAACTGTCGATTCCGTAACAACCCGCTTGTTTCGGGCGTCTTTGCGGGGCGTGATTTACCAAATGGAAATCATGTTTCGGCAAAGGTGGCAATGACGTGCCACGCCCTGAACGAAACTTGATCGCAACCTTGCGCGGGCGCCTGGCCCCGGACACTCAGCAAAGCGCTGAAGTGCAGGCGAATCTCGTCAAATCCCTCTATGCCTCCCCGGCATCGCTGATGATCGGCGCGGTGGCGGGCGGGGCGCTGAGTCTGGTCGTCGCCTGGCATGCGCAGATTACCGCCATTACCGTCATTTGCGGATTGATCTGTTTGGTCGGGCTCAGCCGGTCGATCTCCGCCGTCTATTTTCAGCGGCAGCTTGCCCATCAGCATGGCGTGACCCAGCCGATCTGGGGGCTGGCTTATGAGCTGGGCGCCTGGTGCTATGCTGCGCTGCTTGGAATTTTGTCGTTCGCGACGCTGTTATTGTCCAACGACGCGAAGCTGCACGTCCTGGCCGTGTGTCTGGTGGCGTCCTATTCGGGCGGCATTTCCGGCCGCAATGCGGGGCGCATCCAGGTTGCGGTCGGCCAGACCTGTCTCTCGCTGTTGCCGACTTCGCTGGGCCTTATCCTTGCAGGAGGGTTGGGCTATACCGTGCTCGGCATCCTTTGCTTCCTGATGATCTTCGCGATGGCGGACATCACCAAGACGACGCACCGCATCGTCCTGGAGGCGTTGCAGGGCAAATTCGAGAAGTCCCAGCTCGCGACCAAGTTCGAGCGTCTGGCGAGGTTCGACAGCCTGACCGGCGTCGAAAACCGCATGGCGATGCAGATGCGGCTGCGCGAGCTGTTCGACGGGCGACGATCCGATCAGGACCCGATGGCCGTGTTCTGGATGGATCTGGACCGGTTCAAGGAAATCAACGACTCCCTGGGGCATATGATCGGCGACCAGCTATTGTGCGGGGTCGCCGAAAGGCTGTCTCATGCGCTGGATGGCCGGGGCCATGTCGCGCGTTTTGGCGGGGACGAATTCATCCTGATCTGTCCGGGCGCCGACCGGCGTGCGGCGGAGCATATCGCCGGCGACGTGATGGCGGAATTCGCGCATGATTTCGATGTCGGCGGCTATCGTCTGGGCGTGACCGCCTCCATGGGCATCGCCGTCGCGCCGGAAGATGGGCAGGACAGCGAGGAGTTGCTCCAGCATGCGGACATGGCGCTCTATCAGGCGAAACATGCCGGGCGGAACCGCCATGCGCAGTTCACCTGGTCGATGAAGGAGCGGCAGAATCGCACCTACGAGCTGGAAATGGGCCTGCGCAGCGCCATGGCCAATGACGAGCTGATGCTGCACTATCAGCCGATCTTCGATACGGAGACGGGGAAGATCGCGATCTGCGAAGCGCTGATGCGGTGGGATCATCCGACGCTCGGCCGCATTTCACCGGCGGAGTTCATTCCCATCGCGGAAAGCAGTTCGATGATCGAGCCGATCACCGCCTGGGCGCTGGAAAGGGCCTGCGAGGACGCGATGGAATGGGACGAGAATGTTCGCGTCGCCGTCAATATCTCGCCCGTGCTGATCAAGAGCGACGGTTTGCCTCGCGCCGTGATATCGGCGTTGATGCAGTCGGGGCTGAAGGCGCGCCGGCTGGAACTGGAGGTGACCGAATCGATCTTCCTGGAAGATAGCGGGCGGACCAACCTGATCCTGTCCGACCTGCGGCGCATCGGCCTGCGGCTGGCGCTGGACGATTTCGGCACGGGCTATTCCTCGCTCGGTTATCTGCGCGATTATGCCTTCGACACGATCAAGGTCGACCAGAGCTTCATGCGCGGTGTGGAGGGCAATTCACGCCACCGGGCGATCGCCCAATCGGTCGCTTATCTGGCCCATGCGCTGGACGTGGAGACGGTGGCCGAAGGTATAGAGACGGAGGATCAGCTCCGCTGCGCTCGCGAGATGGGCTTCACCAATGTCCAGGGCTTCGTGCTGAGCCGGCCGGTGCCTGCGGCGCAGGTGTTGGAGATGATGCGGCGCCTGGATGTCGATAGCGGTGCCACCGCGATGTTGCAGGACCGGCGGCGCGCCTGATCCTATTTTTGCAGGCGGGTTTGCGCCGAAGCCAGGCGGCGCATCATCCGCACGCTCTTCGGATCGAGCTTGAGCGCGGTCGCTGCCCAATTTTCGACGATGTCCTTGAGTTCCTCATATTCCAGCGGATCGACTCGCCGGCCCGCCTGGAAAACGCCGACATGGCCCGCATGACGCGACAGGCTGCCCGCGATATAGTCGCGCACCGCCTGTTCGCCTTCGCCATCCTCCACCAGCGTGTGGACGATGCCCATGTCGTACATTTCCCGCGCGCTATAGACCTTGCCCGACAGGATCATCCGTTCGGCCATCAGCCGGCCCAGCTTGCGCGCCAGGATGGAATAGGCGCCCATGCCGGGGAACAGGCCGAAGAGCATTTCGGGCAGGCCGAACCGGGCGCTGCGTTCAGCGATCACCACATCGAAGCAAAGCAAGGCCTCGAACCCGCCGCCCAGCGCATCGCCCTGCGCCAGCGCGATCGAGATCACCGGCAGGTCGCCATTGCGCCAGGTGCGGTGCACCACATCGATGCAGGCATGGCCATAATCGACCAGCCCGGGCAGGTCGCCCCGCTCGATGCAACCGGCGAACAGCTCCAGATCGCCGCCCAGGTTGAAGACGCCCGGGAAACGCGATCCCGCCACCATATATTTGACCGGCAGCTTGCCGGCGTCGAACAGGCGCTTAGTCTCCACATACCAGTAACGGACGTCGCGCAGCATCGCCGGACTGAAGTTGGGCCGATTCGCGGGCGTCATGAATGCCCACAAAGTGGCCGCCGCCGGGTCCCAGCTCACGTCGATCTGGCCCAGATCGAACATCGTAGACGTGCCGATGTCGGGCGCGGAAGTCACGGTTTCCGTAACGGCAATGAGGGCAGCGTCCTCCTCCGCCGGGAGATGGGCGGGAGTCAGCTCTTCCATATGTTCGCGTGCGGAATTAAATCGCCCGGAATCAACCATCTGAGCCCCCAAATTACGACGGATCATGAGGAGAACAGCGTTGCGATGGTTATGCAACCGTCACGGCGGACATCACTCCGGAATTAACCATTTTTATTAGCTACTGTTGCGAACATGTCGCCCAAAACAGGGTTATCGAAGGGTAAATGTTGCAATAGTGCAACAAATAAGCTTGTTGAAAACTCGTCGCAAATTCGGCGCAGGCCTTTGTTAACCTTTATTAATTACGACGGGCATCATGAACACGCCCCGAACCGATACGCAGCTTGTGACCCTGCTGCTGCACGATCTGCAAGGTCAGTCATGGAGGCTCAGCCTGTCTGCGGATTGCCTTTGCTTCATCGGCAATTACCGCCGGGTGAAGGGCTTCAATGTCGACGCCATCGTGGCGTTGGACGGGTTGCGCAAGAAGGGCTGAACCGCGCCTTTGCGGCCTTGTATGGCGCGTCTTTCGACCTTACAGCGCGCACCGTGACAAATCCCCGTTTCTCCTTTTCGATCGCCGCGACCGACGGCAAGGCCCGCACCGGCGCCATAAACATGCGGCGCGGCGAAATCCGCACGCCTGCCTTCATGCCGGTGGGCACCGCTGCCACGGTTAAGGCGATGCGTCCCGCGGAGGTGCGCGCGACAGGCGCCGACATCATCCTGGGCAACACCTATCATCTGATGCTGCGTCCAGGGGCGGAACGCATGGCGCGGCTGGGGGGCCTGCATGGCTTCATGGGCTGGGACCGGCCGATCCTGACCGACAGCGGCGGCTATCAGGTGATGAGCCTCAGCGCGCTGACGAAGATGAGCGAGGAAGGCGTCGCCTTTTCCAGCCATATCGACGGGTCGAAGCATATGCTGACCCCGGAGCGGTCGATGGAGATTCAGCGCCTGTTGGACAGCGACATCGTGATGGCGTTCGACGAGTGCACCAAGAATGGTTGCACCCATGACGATGCGGCGAAGTCGATGGAGCGTTCGATGCGCTGGGCGAGGCGGTCGCGCGATGGGTTCGACGCGGGTGGGGAGCATGCCGAGCGGGCGGCTTTGTTCGGCATTCAGCAGGGATCGCTTGACGAAGGTTTGCGGCGGATTTCGGCGGACAAGCTGATCGATATCGGCTTCGACGGCTATGCCGTCGGTGGGCTGGCCGTGGGCGAGGGGCAGGAGGCGATGTTCGCCACGCTCGATTTCGCGCCTGACATGCTGCCCGGGGACAAGCCGCGCTATCTGATGGGCGTGGGAAAGCCCGACGATATTGTCGGCGCGGTGGAGCGAGGCATCGACATGTTCGATTGCGTGCTGCCGACGCGCAGCGGACGCAATGGGCAAGCCTTCACCTGGGCCGGGCCGCTCAACATCCGCAATGCGCGCTTTGCCGAGGATATGGGCCCGCTCGATCCGCGCTGCGGCTGCCCGGTCTGTTCGACCTGGAGCCGCGCCTATCTGCACCATCTGGTGAAGGCGGGCGAGATGCTGGGCGCGATGCTGATGACCCAGCACAACATCCATTTCTACCAAACGCTGATGCAGGGGATTCGGGAAAGCATAGCCGAGGGGCGGTTTGCGAGCTTCGCGGCGGATTTCCGGCGGGATTATCGGCGGGCTTGAAGGGTGAAGACGGCGTTGGGGCGGGATGTGCGGTCGCCTCTTTCTCTAAGCCTAATCCAGCACCGTAATCGCTATCGCATAATCCCCCGTTTCCGGATCATGCTCCAGCGGCGCGCGCAACTGGCGCGACAGGCCGGTGAGAACCCGGCCGTAGCGGTCCTCCAGCCGGGCGGTCATGTCCGGCGATCCGCGCAGGGCGGGCGAGAGAATGTGGAGCACCGCCCGGCCGGTGCGGCCCGGTTCCAGTTGCACCGATATCTGCATCGCGGTGCGGGGGTTGGACAGCATGGCGAGTTCGACCAGTTCGGTCAGCAGGAAAGCGATCGGCACGGCGACGTCCTGGCTGATATGCAGGTTGTCGCTGTCGATCTGAATGCCGAAGCGGCGCGCTTCGGCGGGTGCGGTGCTGCGCAGGCTGGCCGACAATTCGCTGATCAGCGAGCGCACGCCGACGCCGCGATGCTCCTCCAGCTCCGCATAATGGTTGCGATGAACGACGGACAGCGCATCGACGCGGCGCTGGATCGTCGCATAGGCTTCTATCGCTTCCGTATCATGGGCAGATCGCGCGTGCAGGTTGATCAGGCTGGCGATGATCTGAAGGTTGTTCTTGACCCGGTGATGGACTTCGCGCGTCAACTTGCGTTGAGTTTCCAGGCCCTCCGCCATTTCCGCCTCATGGGTCGCGACATCTTCGCTGATTTCGCGGAAAGTGTCGCCCAGCGCCACAATCTCCTGCGCGGGGGTGCGGATGCGGCGCATCGGTTCCAGCACCTCGCCGGGCTGATAGGCCGCTACCGATCGGCGCAGCAGCACCAGCGGCCGGATCAGCAGGCGGTTGACGACGAACCAGCCTATGGCGGCCGCCGCGAACCACATGACCAGCGGCAGGAACAGCGACAGCATGCGCGCGACCGTGACCGGGGGGTCGCGCAGCGTCATGGTGAGGATGATGCCGGGCGAATCGAGCCGGGCCGAAAGCGTCGTGCTGTGGCCGCTCGACAAGCTGACGGGGCGGGTGATGAGCAGGCTGTGGCGGCCATCGTGCAAGGTGATCTGCCGGTTCTGCAACGTGCCCGCCGGGTTGGTCATGGCCTCCAGATAGGCGCGCGAATAATAGGCGATGGCCACGACCGCCCCATTGCCGCTTTGCGCGCGGCTGACGAGATAGGGCGCATTGGGAAGCAATTGTGCGGGGGCGCCGTTGAAGCGCAGCGAGGGCGGCAGGCCGCCTGGCTCCGGCATGGAGGAGCCGCATAGCCGTCGGCCCGCGCGGTCGTAAATATAATAAAGGCCCCCGCCGCGGTCGTGGGATGTCAGGAACACCGACAGGCGGGCGCACATGCCTCGGTCCGGCCCGGAGGTGGCGAAACTGTTGGCCGTCAGCATCAGCGCCGTACGATCCGAGGCCAGATCCGCCGACAATTTTCGCGCACTCTGGTTGACGGCAACGCGCAGCAGGGCTTCCTTTTCCAGATCGGTCGTGCGGATCGCCTGGAGCGACGCCACCAGCGCGATGAGCCCAAGCGGCAGCAGCGCCAGCGTCAGGATGAGGAACATCTTGACGCCGGTGGAATGGGAAACGCTGTTCAATCTTTGCACGAAGGAGAGAGCGGCCGGAGGAGGCATGGCTTCGATAGGCGGCGGTGCGGGGCTTGTGTCCATTATCTGACGCTGAACATCAAACGCCGGTTTTCCCGGGAAGGCAACGTCCGCCGGCCGGATTTTTCCAGAAGCGCCATATCCCCTCCCGTTGTTTCCGGGTCTTTCCTGGTCTGGCTGATCAGGGAGGGTCAGTCCAGCTTGCTGAGAAGGTCGAGCATTTCCGCGGGAATATCCTCATCCACCGCACGCTGGTAAACCGATCGCAGGGCGTTGGCGACCTGGCCGTCATCTTTCGCCGCGGAGGCGCGTTTCTTGCGGGCTACGCCGCCCTTCACGCCAGAACCCGGAGTGCTGGCGCCGACATCTTTCTTGTCCCCTCCCGTCACATCCCGTTCCGTCGTTGAAGCAACCAAAACACGCCCCTCTGCAGCCATCAAAATCATGCCAGCCTGCTCTTCTTGCGGCTTTCCCCTATGACGTCAATTCAGCGTCAGGGAAATCAAATCACAAAATTCCAAAGATTTCGAAAAAACCGAACGGCAGTGAAACAAATCCCCCGCTTGTTGGTTCCCTTGGCGAAGCATTTTTTGCGCGCCGGGCAGGTCGGTGCGGAATGGTGGAGCGATTTGGGCAAGCGTGCCGAATGGCTTTCCGTTCTGAAAGGGGGGGAGGGGGGGCTTGCCACATCGGCATCGTCCATCCATCCTTCCGATCCGGCGAATGTTTCGACACATATGTTAAGCCATGACAAGGCGCCCGATGGGCTGGGAGAATTTTTACAGATGTCGCTTGGTCAGCAACTCCACCCTCACCTTCCTTTCCTGCGTCGTTATGCGCGCGCGCTGACGGGCAGTCAGGCGCATGGCGATGCCTATGTCCGCGCCACCCTTGAAGCCATCGTGGCGGCGCCGGACGAATTTCCCGCGAATGTCGACCCGCGTCTTGGCCTCTACAAGACCTTTCATGCGATCTGGTCGTCCTCCCACCTGGAAGACGGGCCGGTGCTGACCGGCGCCGACGGGCAGGAAGCGATTGCCCAGGCGCGGCTGGCCCGCCTGACGCCGCTGCCGCGCCAGGCCCTGCTGCTCACGGCGCTGGAAGGGTTCACCGTCGACGATGTCGGCTATCTCATCGGGCTGGAGAGCGATGACGTCGAAGCCCTGGTCAAGGAAGCGTTGAGCGAGATCGAGTCGCAGACCCGCGCCAAGGTGCTGATCATCGAGGATGAGCCGATCATCGCGATGGACATCGAAACCATCGTCCGCGACCTGGGCCATGAAGTGACCGCGATCGCCGTCACGCGAGAGGATGCGGTACGCGAAGCTTTGGCGGAACGGCCGGGCCTCGTGCTGGCGGACATTCAACTTGCCGACGATTCGAGCGGGATCGATGCGGTAAAGGATATTCTTGCCGAATTTTCAGTGCCGGTGATCTTCATCACCGCATTTCCGGAGCGTTTGCTGACGGGCGAGCGCCCGGAGCCGACCTTCCTCATCACCAAGCCTTTCCAGCGGTCCACCGTCAAGGCGGCGATTTCCCAGGCGTTGTTCTTCGACGAAGCCACTGCGCCTGCCTGATCATTGCTGTCAGCTTTCTAAAATTAGGCCGGAAAAAGGGGAACCCCGATCCGCGACTCGCGTTATTGATGCGTAACGATCGGGAGAGGCCTGATGGCTGAACAGGAACAGCACATTGCGACCGACAAGGCCCGGGCGGGCACTACGCGGCATAATGTGCGTTACGTCCTGGGCATTTCGCTGACGCTCGCGATCATCGTGATGATTGTGATATTATGGGGCTATTGAATGCTGCTGCGGCAATTGGTCCTTGAGAAGAAAAAGATTGGGATGCGGACGCACATATGGCTTTGACGACTTCCGTTCATGCAGCGAGGGCGACGGCCGGTGAGGGGGTTGTTTCCATGAGCGACGGCGTAAGCCAGGATGTCGAGCGCGAAACCCTGTCGGACGCGGATTTCAAGCGCGAGCTGGCAGCGGTGATCCCGCATTTGCGCGCCTTTGGCCGATCCCTGTCGGGCAATCGCGATGTGGCGGACGATCTGGTGCAGGAAACGCTGCTGAAGGCTTGGGCCGCACGCAGCCGCTTTCAGGCGGGCACCAACATGCGTGCCTGGACCTTCATCATCCTGCGCAATCACTATCTTTCCCAGATGCGCCGGTCGCGTTTCCGGGGCGACTGGGACGATCTGGCGGCCGACCGCCTGCTCGCCGCGCCTGCCGGACAGGACAAGCATGTCGAACTGTCGGACATGCAGCGCGCCCTGCTGCAATTGCCGCAACCGCAGCGCGAGGCGCTGATCCTGGTCGGCGCGGGCGGCTTTGCCTATGAGGAGGCGGCCGAGATTTGCGGCGTTGCCGTGGGCACCATCAAGAGCCGGGTCGCGCGCGGTCGCGCTGCGCTGGAACAGATATTGGAAAATGGCGAATTGCCTTCGCGCCGCAGCCAGGAAACCAGCGATACGTCGGTGCTTGACGAGATCATGGACGATGTCGACCGGTTGAGCCGTGGCCGCGAAGCCAGGGAAGTCAGCGAAGATACCGGCTCGGACCTGGAATGATCTGTGTTACACTCTCCACCTCTGGATGTGAGGATCGGGAGAAGGAGAATGGACGAGGGGCGTAAGGATGAGTCCTACGAACCGGCTTCCGTACCGGGCCGGTCGCGCGGCAGCTTGATCATCTTCCTTTTGGTGGCCATCGCCCTGATCCTGGCGATCGGCTTTTTCTACATGACCAAGGAACAGGATGATCGCCGGGCCGACACGCTGACGAAAGCGGCCGGGTCCATCGACAGCGCGGCCCATGTGGTGGGCGATGCGGCGAAGAATGCGGCGGATACGCTTCGCAATCATGATTGAAGCGACGTTGGATTGACGCTTGAAGGTCAGGCATCGACGTGCCGTCATGCTGACAAATTCAGCATGACGAAGGGAAATAGAGGGAAATAGATCGCCTCTTCATTCGAATTCGTTGCATGCTGGCCCATCGGTGTCATCTTGCGGCGCTGATAAAGCATAGCCCCGTTCAGAAAATCTTTGTGATTGTCGTGCATCGTGCCTGGCAGTGTCGGATTTCCTTACAGTCCATGTAAGGCGATCCGGCGATGGCCTGCCCGCCGGGCGCAGCGGGAAACGCGCGACGAATGATAAGATTGTTCAAACATTATGTGCCGCATGCGGTGTTGCTGCTTGGCCTGTTGGACTTCCTGCTGCTGATCGGCGCGGCGGAAGGCGGCTGGATTTTGCGCGCGCATCAGATCGGCATGGATGTCGATCATGTCACCACGCGCATCGGGCCCCTAAGCAGCTTCGGCATCGCGATCCAGACGGCGATGATCGCCGTCGGAGTCTATGGCCCGGAGGCATTGCAATCGATCCGCTATGCGCTGGCGCGGCTGCTCGTCGCGATTTCGCTGGGCGTGCTGTTCCTGTCGGTCATGCATTTTCTGCTCCCGGACATTACGCTCTGGCGGTCCAATTCGCTCTACGCCATGGGGCTGGCCATCGCCCTGCTGCTGGCGATCCGCATCCTTCTGGGGTCGATGCTGGGCGGCGAAGCGTTCAAGCGGCGGTTGGTCGTGCTGGGCGCGGGCAATCGCGCCGCACGTATAAGGGAGATCGAGCAGCGCAAGGGCTCGGGCTTTCTCATCGTCGGCTATATTGCGATGAACGACGGCGCGCAGGTGATCCCCGAAGCGATCAACCGCAGCGCGATCTACAATCTTGCCGATTTCGTGGTTCGCCTGGCCGCGAGCGAGGTCGTGCTGGCGCTGGAGGAGCGGCGCAACGCGTTGCCGCTGGGGGATCTGTTGCGCATCAAGACCACCGGCGTCCATGTGAACGAGATATCCACCTTCCTGGAACGCGAAACCGGCCGCGTGGACCTGGACAGCGTGAATCCGAGCTGGCTGATCTTCTCCGACGGTTTTTCCGCCGGCCGCCGGATTTCCAGCATCGCCAAGCGGCTGTTCGACATCATGGCCAGTTCGATCCTGCTGCTGCTGACCGGTCCCGTCATCCTGCTCGCGGCGATCCTGGTGAAGCTCGACAGCAAGGGCCCCGCCTTCTACCGCCAGCAGCGCGTCGGCCTGTTCGGAGAGGAATTCTGGATCGTGAAGCTGCGCACCATGCGGCAGGATGCGGAATCGTCCGGCCAGGCGATATGGGCGGAAAAGGACGATCCGCGCATCACGCGTCTCGGCTACTGGCTGCGCAAGCTGCGCATCGACGAACTGCCCCAGACCTGGACGGTGCTGAAGGGCGAGATGAGCTTTGTCGGCCCGCGTCCCGAACGGCGCCAGTTCGTCGAGGATCTGGAGCAGCATCTGCGCTATTATGCCGAACGGCACATGGTGAAGCCCGGCATCACCGGCTGGGCGCAGATCAACTATCCCTATGGCGCGTCGATAGAGGATGCCCGGAACAAGCTGGAATATGACCTCTATTATGCCAAAAATTACACGCCCTTCCTGGACCTGCTGATCCTCATCCAGACGCTGCGGGTCATCCTTTGGCCGGAGGGCGCGCGGTGAACGCCGTGCTGCAATTTGTCGGGGATTGGGGCCATGCGCTGGCGGCCGTTCTGTTCGCGGCGCTGGGCATCTTCATCCTGCGCCGCCGGGAAGAGACTGCCGAACAGCGGCTGCTGGCCGCTGCGCTGCTGCTCACTTCCTGCTGGTCGCTCTACGTCTCCTTCGGCGGGGTGGAAAAGCCGCTGACCGGCATTGGCGAGAATATCCGCAATGCCGCCTGGCTTATCCTGCTGTTCGCCATGTTGCGGCGGAACGGAGCGACCCGCGGAGGATCGCTGGTGGCGATCGGTTCGGTTTACGCCGCCGTGGCGGGGATCATCCTGCTCCAGACCTTCACCGACCTTACATGGCGGCAATTGCCTGCGTCCAGCGATCTGCACCGCGCGCTCGTCCATGTTTCGCTGGTGCTGCACATGATGACCGCGATCGGCAGCCTGATGCTGGTCCATCATCTATACATCAGTTGGCCGACGCGGGAACGGGGGCGGGTGGCGCTGCTGCTGGGCGCGTTGGCGGCGATGTGGACCTATGACCTCAATCTCTACGCCATCGCCACCTTCGCCATGCACCGCGCCAACGAGCTTTACGCTCTGCGCGGGGCGATGATGGCGTTGCTGGCGCCGGTAATCGCGGCGGGGATGCGCAACGACATGGCGGGACGGCTGCAATTGTCGCGCGCGCTGACCCTCCAGTCGCTCTCGCTGGCGGCGATCGCGCTTTATGTCGTGGTGCTGGCGGCGGCGGCGGTGCTGGTGGAACTGGTCGCCGGCCCCTATGCGCGGGTCGTCGAAATCGGCTGTGTCTTCTTCATGGCTGTCAGCGCCCTGGTGCTGCTCCCCTCCCGCCGGATCCGCGCCTTCTGGAAGGTGCAGGTGGCCAAGCATTTCTTCCAACACCGCTACGATTATCGCACCGAGTGGATGCGCTTCGGTGACACGATAGGCCGCCCTGGCGACAATGCCTTGCCTTTGGGGGAACGCGTGGCGAAGGCGGTGGCCGACATTGCCGATTCCCCCGCCGCTGTGCTGATGCTGCGGGCGGAGGATGGCGCGCTGGCGTTCGAGACGCATTGGAACTGGCCCGGCGAAATGCCCGATGGCGCAGTCGTGCCCACGCCGCTCGCCGCGCTGATCGAACAGAGCGGCTGGATCATCGACATCGACCGCCCGCCAAGCGGCGCGGGAGAAATCAGCGCGCCCGGCTGGATGAGCCTTGATCGCCGTGCCTGGGCGCTGGTGCCGCTCATTCATTTCGGTCGGCTGATCGGCGCCATCCTGCTCGCCCGTCCGCCCATCGACCGGCGGCTCGACTGGGAGGATTTCGACATGCTGCGCGCCGCCGGACGGCAGGCCGCCAGCTATTTGAGTGAGGCGCAGGGGCAGCAGGCGCTGGACGACGCGCAGCGTTTCGAAGAGTTCAACCGCCGCTTCGCCTTCATCATCCATGACGTGAAAAATCTGGTGAGCCAGCTTTCCCTGCTCGCCCGCAATGCGGAGCGGCATGCCGACAATCCCGATTTTCGCGCCGACATGGTGCTGACGCTCAAGGAATCGGTGGGCAAGATGAACGACATGCTCGCCCGCCTGTCGCAGCATAACAAGGGCCGGGCGGAAGAACCGCGCCCGATGGCGCTGCGCGAGGTGGCGGAGCAGGTCGCGCGCACCCGTTCGCGCCAGCATGAGATACGCGTCACGGGGGATGCGCCGATGGTGCTGGCCGATCCGGCACGGGTCGAACAGATCGTGATCCATCTGCTCCAGAACGCAATCGATGCCAGCGGGCCCGATAGCGCCGTGGAACTGCGGCTGTCGGCTGAGGTCGAAAATGCGGTGTTGGACGTCGTGGACCAGGGCCGGGGCATGACCGCGGAATTCATTCGCCGCGAGCTGTTCAAGCCTTTTTCGTCCAGCAAGGCCGGTGGTTTCGGCATCGGCGCGTTCGAGGCGCGGGCGCTGGCCCAGGCCATGGGCGGCCGGATCGACGTGGAGAGCAAGCCGGGGGCGGGGAGCCGTTTCACGCTGCGCCTGCCTTTGGCCGCGGGGGAAGAATTTAGGGGGAAGGCCGCCTGATGAGCGACATGCGACCGAAATTGCTGATCGTTGAGGACGATCCGGGGCTTCAGCGGCAGTTGCGCTGGGCCTATGAGGAATATCAGCTCTTCATCGCGGGCGACCGCGAGGAAGCGATCGAAATGCTGCGCGAGCAGGCGCCCGATGTGGTGACGCTGGACCTGGGTCTGCCGCCCGATCCCGACGGCGCCAGCGAGGGTTTCGCCACGCTGGCGGAAATCCTGCGGATCAAGCCGGATACGAAGGTCATCGTGGCATCCGGCCATGGCGCGCGGGAAAGCGCGCTCCATGCCATTTCGGGCGGCGCTTATGATTTCTATCAGAAGCCTGTCGACATTGACGAGTTGGGGTTGATCGTCCGCCGCGCCTTTCACGTCCATGCGCTGGAAAAGGAAAATGCGCGGCTGGCTGAAACCGCGCCGGAGGGTGGGCGCGTACTGGGGCGGCTGATCACCGCCGCGCCGGAAATGATGAAAGTCGCCCGGACCATAGAACGGGTCGCGGGGGCGGATGTCTCGGTCCTGCTGCTGGGGGCGAGCGGCACCGGCAAGGAATTGCTGGCGCAGGGCCTGCATGACGCCAGTCCGAGGCGGGAAGGGGCTTTCGTCGCGATCAACTGCGCGGCGATCCCGGAAACGCTGCTGGAAGCGGAATTGTTCGGGCATGAGAAGGGAGCCTTCACTGGCGCGATCAAGACCATGCCGGGCAAGATCGAACTGGCGCAGGGCGGGACGCTGTTCCTCGATGAAGTGGGCGACATTCCGCTGGCCTTGCAGGTGAAGCTGCTGCGCTTCCTGCAAGAACGGGTGATCGAGCGGATCGGCGGACGGCAGCCTATATCGGTAGACACGCGGATCGTGTGCGCCACGCACCAGAATCTGGAGGAGATGATCGCGGCGGGCAGCTTCCGCGAGGATCTTTACTATCGGCTGGCCGAGATCGTCGTGCGCATTCCCGCGCTCAGGGATCGGCCGGGCGATCCGGCGCTGCTCGCGCGGCATTTCCTCAACCGCTTCGCCAAGGACATGAATCCGCAGGTCAAGGGTCTCGCGCCCGATGCGCTGGCGGCGCTCGATAGCTGGGGCTGGCCCGGCAATGTGCGTGAGCTGGAGAACCGGATGAAGCGCGCTGTCATCATGGCGGACGGCAAGCATGTCACCGCCGCCGATCTCGATCTGGATGGGGATCGCGCCGAAGGGGGCGATTTGGTGAACCTCAAGGCGGCGCGGGAAATGGCCGACCGCCGCGCGATCCGGCGAGCGATTGCGCGGACGGACGGGAATATTTCAGGCGCCGCCAAGATGCTGGGGATCAGCCGGCCGACGCTCTATGATCTGTTGAAGCAATATCGGATGCAGAATTGAGAAGGCTAAACCCTCTCAACTCCCAGATCCGCCGCGCTGATGCCCAGCCGCCTGATCTGCTCCGCCACCGGAGGCCAGACCGCCTCCAGGAAGCGCGTCCGCTCCATGTCCCGCAGCCGCCGCGTGGCGCCGTCAGCGACGAACATGCCGACGCCGCGCTTCACCACTACCAGCTCATCGTCCTGGAAACATTGATAGGCCTTGGCCACCGTCAGGGGGTTGGCGCCTTGCTGCGCGGCCAGGGCGCGTACCGAAGGCAGCATGTCCCCATCGCGAAACTCCCCGTCCAGAATCGACGCGGCGATAATCTCCCGCAGGCGGAGATAGACGGGTTTGGAGTCGTCGGCCATGGTGCATCAGTGCCATAATACAGCTATGCGGGTCAAGCCATGCTCTTGCGCGATGTCGGGCCGGATACGTAACTATCTATCCCAGACGGAAACTATATTGTCATATTCTGGCCGGGGCCGTTCTTCCTGTTCCCTTCCCGGCGTACCGATGAAGACGAAGCCCGCGATCCGTTCCTTGCCCGTTGCAAAGGCTGCCCGCACATCCTCATTATAGCTGGGCCAACCCGTCAGCCAGCCACCCGCAAAGCCCAGAGCATGGGTCGCGTGGAGCAGGTTCATGATCGCCGCCCCCGCCGACAATTCCTGCTCCCAGAGCGGGATCTTGCTGCCCTCCACCGGCGCGGAAAGGGCGACGACCAGCGTCGGGGCCTGGTGCGCGAACTGGTGCATCGCCTCTATTTCGAGGCGGCCCGCATCGGGTTTTTCGGCGCGATAGGCGGTCTCCAGCAATGCCGCGAGAGCCTCGCGCTTCTCCAGCGGCACGATCACGAAGCGCCAGGGCGCCAGCTTGCCATGATCGGGCGTGCGCTGCGCCACCTCCAATATCGCGCGGAGCTGGCCTGCATCCGGTCCCGGCGCGATCAGGTCGCGCGGCTTGCCGGATCGGCGGGTCTGGAGAAGCGAGAGCGGCGAAGTGCGGTCATTGAACATGGCGGTCCAGATGGCTCGCCCGCGGTCATGACGCAAGGGCATGGCCGCTCTTTGACAGATGAATAATTTCGGCTCTAGGCTGGTGGCGACAAGGGGCGCGTTCCGCAGGCCTCGCAACAAGACAGGATAAGGGGCCGGATGGCGACCTCCGTTTCAACCGCCGCCGGGGCAGAGGCGCCCGCAGGCAAGACCTGGCTCGGCCATCCGCGTGGGCTGTTCCTGCTGTTTTTCGTGGAGATGTGGGAACGTTTCTCCTTTTATGGTATGCGGGCGCTGCTGATCTTTTACCTGACGCAGCATTTTGTCTTTTCCGACCGCGACGCCAGCTACGCCTATGGCGCCTATATGTCGCTGATCTATATCTCGCCGCTGATGGGCGGGTATCTGGCGGATCGCTATCTCGGCCAGCGCAAGGCGGTGCTGTTCGGCGGCGTCGTGATCGCCATCGGCCACCTCATTCTGGGCATGGAAAGCGACGATGCGGGCGCCATGGGCCTTGGCCTGTTCTGGTTCGGCCTGGCGACGGTGATCACCGGCACCGGCTTCCTCAAATCCAGCGTGTCGGCTCTGGTGGGGCAACTCTACCCGCGTGACGATATGCGGCGTGACCCTGCCTATACCATCTTCTACATGGGCATCAATCTGGGCGCGACCATCGGTCCGGTCATCTGCGGCTATCTGGGTCAGACATGGGGCTGGCACTGGGGTTTCGGCGCGGCGTCGGTCGGCATGATCGCGGGCGTCATCGGTTTCATGCTGTGCAAGCCGCTGCTTCAGGGCCGGGGAGAGCCGCCCGATCCCGCACGCCTGAAGGAGCGCGTCGGCGGCGTCATCAACCGCGAATGGCTGGTCTATCTGTCCAGCCTGGCGTCGATCGGGCTCTGCTGGTTCCTGATCCAGAGCCATGCGGTTGTCGGCTGGATGCTGGCGGCGGCGAGCGTCGCTGTCGTGCTGTACATTCTCTGGGAGGCTTTCGGCCGGATGGAGCGGATCGGCCGCGACCGGATGCTGGCGGCGCTGTTCCTGCTGGTCCTCAATCCCCTCTTCTGGGGTCTGTACGAGCAGACCGGATCGTCGCTCAGCCTGTTCACGGATCGCTACACGAACCGGCATATATTGGGTTTCAACGTTCCGGCGTCGATGTTCCAGTCAGTCAACGCCGCCTATATCCTGATGTTCGGGCCAGTGATCGCGGGCTTATGGATATGGCTGGCGAAGCGGGGATGGGAACCCTCTACCCCGGCCAAGTTCGGCATAGCGCTGGCGCTGGTCGGCGCGGGCTTCCTGATCCTGGTGGCGGGGACCGGCGCGTCCGGCACGCTGACGCCTGTGCTGTTCATCTTCCTGCTCTATCTTTGCCACACGCTGGGCGAACTCTGCCTCTCGCCGGTCGGCCTTTCCGCCATGTCGAAGCTGGCGCCGTCGCGCATGATCGGCCTGATGATGGGCATCTGGTTCCTGGCTATGGCGCTGGGCGAATATGCCGCAGGGTTGATCGCGGCGGCTACGGGCGGAGAGGGCGGAGCGGCATCCCGGCGCGATGTGCTGGCGGTCTACAGCCAGATCGGCTGGTGGTCCGTGGGTGCGGGTCTGGTGGTCATGGCGCTGGCGCCGCTGGCGAAGCGGTTGATGCACAGCGATCGCCTTGGAGAGGAGAGCGGCTGAACGGGCGTTATTGCGTCGCCCCCCAGATGTCGCTCGCGCGGATGAAGCCCCTTTGCCCGCCGACGTCGAACGCGCACCAGCCCTTGCCGCAGGAGGAAAGCCGCCCCACCACGCCCTTTTGCGCGCGGAAGAGGGGACGGGCATCCTCGCTGGGGGATTTCCGCATCGGCGCGATGCCGGCGGTGACGATGGCGGTGGGCGTATCGCTGAGCAGCCGGACATGCATCCAGCCCTGGGCGCCGGTCGGATCCTCTATCTTGCGCCACAGGCCCAGCACCTGCACCACCTTCACCGGCAGGTCGCGGCGGCGATAGACCCAGTTGGACGGGTAATCCAGACTGGGGCCGACGCGCATGCGCGCTTCGGCCTGCGTCAGCGACGCCCAATAGGGAACCGGCTTCGCAGGCGCGGCCCATGCCCCGCCCGTCCAGCACAGCGCGGCGGCGATGGCCGCGCCCAGATAGCCCTTCATGCCCATATATTCCCCATCATGCGACCCCGCGACCATAGCCGCTCGCGCCTATGACGGACAACCGCTCTCTTGCACATCGGGGATAAGCGCTTGACCATCGCGCCTACGAAGAATAGCGGCCAGACATGGCCAAGAAACCGCGCCCCGCCAAGCCGCGCGTCATCGTCACGCGCCGCCTGCCTCCCAATGTCGAGGCGCGCATGGCCGATCTGTTCGATACCGTCTTCAATATCGGCGACGTGCCGATGGATCGAGCCGCCCTGACCCGTGCCATGGCGCAGTGCGACGTGCTGGTGCCGGTCGTCAGCGACCAACTGGACGCCGCCTTGATAGAGGCTGCGCCGGAGCGGCTGCAACTGATCGCCAGCTTCGGCAGCGGCGTCGACCATATCGACCTCAACGCAGCGCGGAAGAAGGGGATCATCGTCACCAACACGCCGGGCGTGCTGACCGAAGATACCGCCGACATGACGATGGCGCTGATCCTGACCGTGCCGCGCCGCCTGGCCGAAGGGGAAAAGCTGGTGCGGTCCGGCGCCTGGGCGGGCTGGAGTCCCTCGGGCATGCTGGGCCATCGCATCGGCGGCAAGAGGCTGGGCATCATCGGCATGGGCCGCATCGGCCGCGCGGTCGCCCGCAGGGCCGTGGCGTTCGGCCTTTCCATCGCCTATCATAATCGCCACCGGCTGCCCTTCGAAGTGGAGCAGGAATTGCAGGCGCATTGGTATCCGGATGCGGATTCATTGCTGGGCGATTGCGACATCGTCTCCATCCACTGTCCGCTCAATGCCGATAGCCGGGGCATGATCGATGCGCGGCGGATCGCGCTGATGCGGCCCGACGCCTATCTGATCAATACCTCCCGCGCCGAGATCACGGATGAGCCGGCGCTGATCGCCGCGCTTGCCGAAGGACGGATCGCCGGGGCGGGGCTGGATGTCTATACCCATGAGCCGGCGGTCGATCCGCGGTTGCTGGACCTCTCCAACGTCGTGCTGTTGCCGCATATGGGGTCCGCGACATTCGAGGGGCGCGATGCCACCGGGGCGCGAGTGATCGCCAATATCCGGAGCTGGGTGGATGGGCATCGGCCGCCCAATCAGGTACTGGAAGGCTGGGTCTGAACCAGTCGCCGGTGGGATGGTGGAAGAGGGTGGTTTGCGGACTGTCGGCTTGTAGCGTCCCTAGGCTGGAAAGCGGCCGCCCGAGAAGATAATAGCATTTGCCATGGCGGACCGGAACCAATGGATACTCCACATCAAGGAGCTACGCGAGCAAAGCGGGGTCGGCATTTTCGAGGCCGAACAACTTGCACTGGCAGAACCGCATTGGCGGCGATGGGTCGAACGTCAAATCAACTCTGATGAGCGGTGTCGCCGCATGGCGTTGAACCACATCCGATACAATGGCGATGCTGCCCTGATCGAACGGCGCGGCGATACTCTCATAGTGCGCTAGGGTGGTTAGCGGAATGGCTGCTTTTCGACAAACGCGTGTGGGAAGCGGACAGCGATTAGTCGCAGTAAGGGATGCTGCCCATTTTTGCCAGCCAAGCATTGTGTGCTGCAACGTCCTTAGGCGCAGCAATCCATCCGAAAATGAGAGTTCCGAACCCTTGCCCGATGATATGGGCGCCCATAGGAGGCCAAAAAAAGGTCCAGATGGTGACAGGCAAAATTTGCGGTAAAAAGAATAGACATATCGAGCCGCTTACAATCATGGCACCGGCGACCAAGGCGGTTAAGCGGCGTTCCCTCGGTAGTGTTTTTGCGGCGGGCCGAGAAATAACCGCCACAAATGTCGGCTTAGGATCAGGCCATTTTCGCCCCATCCAATAGCTCAAGTAAGTCATCGATAGACCAATCCCGAATGCTGCAAGGGTAGGCGGCTGAACCACTGCACAGACCAAGAGGCTTACGAGCACTAATATCCGACTGAGTCTGTTCATAGCGGAAAGCTACGGCGCGTGAGGTTGCTGGACCGTAAAGACCGGTCGCCAATGGCCAGTATCGGCTGTGCGAAATACCACAACTTACGACAGAAATTGGTCGCCTGCCGCTGGCGGCTTTAATCCGCATGCCAGTGGATAAACGCTAACCCCGACATAAAGATGCCGAACGACAATATGGCAAGGAGCCACCATTCCAGAGATTCAGGATCGACCCGGAATGACAATGCCATCAGCGGTGCCTCTGCCAAGAGGAGTGCAGCAATCGTCAACCACGCCGAAAGATTGAGAGGTAGGTAGTTGTAGCCGAGCCAGCGTCGGAAGCGGGGCCTATCCATCCATATACAATAGCAGCAAGTTCAACGTCTGCAATTGGAGTGATGAACTGATCCATCGGATGGCAGGGAATGGTCGTTTTCAGACCCTCTCCTTACAGTCCTCCCGGCCTTGAGCCGGGATCGCGCTGCCCTTCAATCGCGGGACGATGCGTAACCCAATGGCTACAGTCGCCTCAAAAACATCCTATTTCCCAAGCAGAGGTCGTTTGGCCTGTCCTATTTCGCGCCGACCGGCCTATCCTGCCTCCCTCTTTGAAACGTCCGATAAATCGCGCCATCTGCGTACGCGCGCGCGCAGGCACGCGCGTACGCTGTGAACTTCGGCGTGAAATGGTCGATTGCCGGAGGTGTTTCCACTCTCCGGGCCGCTACTGCCGCAGCCTTTCGATGGCCTGGGCGAGCGCGACATAGAGCTTGCCCATGTCGGACGAAAGGATCGCGACGCCCAGCGCGTTGCCGTCGCGGGCAGACAGGATGATCCGCAGCATCGATTCGAAATCGTGGATATAGCGGTTCACATGTTCCTGAAATTCAGGATCATTGTCGTAATGCAGGGCGATTTCGCGGGACTCTCCGGCATCCAGCAGCTTCACCGCGCGCCGGGTGAAGACGCCGCGATCCCCCTTCAAATAGGCTGACCAGGCCGAATCCGTGACGTCGTTGGACAGGATCTTCGAAACATCGATCGCCGTGCTGTTCAGCGATTCGATGATCAGGGCAGAGCGCCGCGCGAAATGGTCGCGGTCGCGATCTTCGGTGGCGCGTTCGGCCTCCTCGATCCGCGCTTCGACGCTGGCGCTGGTGTCCGCAATGGTCAGAAGCTGGCGGGTCAGGCGATCGGATGCCTGATGGGCGGCCTTCACGGCCTCCTCCGCGACCTTGGCGACCATCTCGATCTGCGCCGCGACCTTCTCACCCAGGGCGCGCTGCATCGCCTCTTCGCTGGCGTCGGCCAGTGCCTCGGCCGCTTCGGGAATGGCGCGGCTGAGCGCCTGCCGGGCGCGCTCGGCCGCCTGGTCGGCGGTGTCCTTGACGCGCAGCAGCGCGGTAACGAGCAGCGGACCCGCGCCTTCGGTGATGCGGGTGGCGTCCTGATGCGCATTGTCGAGCGCGGTGCGCAGCTTTTCCACCAGTTCGCGATTGGCGTCGACGCCGCTTTGCGTGCTTTCCAGCCATTCGGTCAGGCGGCGGCCCTGGCCGCGCAGCAGTTCCTCCGCTTCCTGGGTGCGGCCGAGCAGTGCCTCGGAAATCGCCTCCAGCCGCTCCATTTCCGGCGCGGCGCTGTCGAGCAGGGTGCGGCTGGTCTCGATTCGCCCGTTGAACCGCGTAAGCGCGGCGGGGAAGGTTTCATCGAGTTCGCGCACACTGGAATCGAGCGCCATCATCAGCGTCTCGGCGCTGCCGATCAGCCTTTCGGCGGTCAGCCCGCCGGCTGCCAGCGCCGAATCGATGCGTTGCGTTTCGGCGGTCAGACGGCTCAACGCCTCGGTCAGCCGCTCATTGCGGGCCAGTGCGGATTGTTCCATCGCCGCGAAACGGGATTGCGCGGAATCGACCGCATCCTCAAGGCTGCCCTGCAGGCCGGAGACAAGCGCCCGCTGGCCTTCGACCAGGTCGTTGATCTGGTGCAGGCGACTCTCGATTTCGCCCACATGATCCGCGAGATTGGTGACGGTCTCATCGCCAATGGCGGCGATGCTGCTGCGCGACCGGGCGATCAGCGTCTCCAGCGCCTCGGTCTGACGGGCGATGCCATCGTCCGTCAGCCTGATGCCTTCACGAGTCTGCGCAATGGCCGCTTCGACCCGGTGACGCAGTTCGGTTTCGACGGTTTCGGCATCGCGAGACAATATGGTGAGCGCGGATTGGCTGGTCGCGGCGATCCCGGCCTGCGCGCCCTCGATCAGCGATTTGAGCGACAAGGCCTGGGCCGTCAGATTGGCATCGACCGCCGCCATGGTTTCCTGCGCCCGGCCATGGGTGGTTTCCAGGCGATGCAGCACGTCGATTTCGACGCGGTTCAATTCCTGCGTCAGAAGGGCGATGACGGACTGAGTCGTCTCCGCGATGTCCGCCTTCGTTCGATCCGTCAGCCCGCTCAGGACGACAGACTTCTGCTCGATGTCGAGCCAGCTTTCCTCCATCGCCTTGCGGGCGCTTTGCGTCGTCGCTTCGATCCGGCCCGAAGCCAAGTCCGCCATGCCCGTGACCTCCTGCGTGGCGGAACGGGTGGCTTCCTGTAGCTGGGTGAGTTGGCTCGACAGGCTCTTGGTCGCGGAAAGCGTGCGCGTGCGGGCGTCGTCCGACAGTTCGCCCAGCGCATGCAGCCGCGCCTCCAACGCGTCGATGCGTTCCGACAGCGCATGGCCATTGTCGATGATCTGCGCCGACACGCGGGTCGCGCGATCCTCCAGTTCGGGGATCGATGCGATCAGCGTTTCCATCCGCTGGACCAGGGCCAGCCCGGCGCGTTCGGCGGCTTCGGCGCGTTCGGCGGTGCTGTTGGCGCGGCTCGCGATCAGTTCGGCCGACGCTTCCATATTGCTGCTGGCCGCAGCGCCATAGCTGTCGAGCAGTTCCGCCTGATCCTGCATGGTCTGGCGCGCCGTCTCCAACTGACCGGCGATTCGGCCGAGGCGCAGTTCGAGCAGTTCCGCCTCGGTCCTGAGAGCCTGGGCGGTGTCGAGATAGCGGCGGGATTCGCTGCGGCTGTTCCGCAGCAGCAGCAGATAGCAGACGCCGAGCAGGATGAGCGGCACCAGGATCGTCGCGACCAGGCTCGGCCAGGCCGCCGGCCCCGCCCGCCATTGCCCGGACGAAAGCGTGGCCCAGCCGGCAAAGCCGATCCAGGCGATGCCTGCGGCTAGCAGCGCCCATTGGGTGCCGCGCACGCCGCGCTCGCCATTTTCGATGGGGATGCCTTCGTCCTCCAGATCCAAAACGGCCTGTTTCAATAGCAAGCTGTCGTCTGCCCGCGCCGTGTCATCGGCCGCTGCGTCCTTGTCCCGCCAGAATTCGACGATTGTGCTGCCCCCATTCATGGTTGCTATCCTAGCAGCTTTTACGCGCACGAAAATGCCCTGTTACCAAAACTTAACGCAAGCCAGATAGCGTTGACCCCATGTCCTATGACCCAGGCGCCCTGAATGCGGCTTTGGCCGCTGCTGTCGGTGACGACAGGCCGTTGATTGATGATCTGCGCGTTGCCTTCATGGAAAGCGCGCAGCGGCATCTCGATTTGCTCGGGCGCGCCCGCTGCGACGCCAATTGGCAACTCGCCGCATGGCGACTGAAAGGGCTGGCGGCCAGTTTCGGCCTTACCAGCCTGATGACCATGGCCGATGAAGCGGTCGACGCCGCACCCGGCGATCCGCGCATCCTGCGGCGGTTGCGGGCCTTGCTGGACGATCTTGCACGGGGTTGATGCGTGACGCTGCTTGCGTGAACGCGTCCGCCTTGTAACAAGGTGGTTGAACAACGATCGGGTCGGTTTCATCACGCATGACTTTTGCGGCTATTCTCAGCGCGAGCCGGACCGGTGGCGATTCGGCCGGGTCGTTGCGCGGCAGTCTGCATTTCGCCGGGCAGACGCTGGTGGAATATCAGGCACGGCAGGCGGTGCGCGCGGGGGCCGACCGGGTCATGATCCTGGTCAGCGTCATCACCCCGGCTCTGTCGCAGGCGGTCGACCGGCTGTCGGCGGACGGCATTGCCGTCGCGCTGGTGCGGGACATGGTGTCGATGGTGCGCGATGCGCCGCGTGACGCCGATACGCTGCTGGTCGCGGATGGGGCGATCATCGGACAGGGTTATTTCGAGGCGATGGCGGTCCAGGAAGGGAATGCCCTGCTGGTGACGGACGATAGCCGCGCCAGCGCGCCGTTCGAGCGGATCGATGCCGGTCAGCGCTGGGCGGGGCTGGCGCGGGTCAGTCCGGACCTGCTGTTCAACACGCTCGACATGATCGGTGACTGGGATCTGGCGCTGACCCTGGTGCGGGCCGCGGTACAGGCCGGGGCGAGGCGGGTCACCGTGCCGCAGGACGATCTGCTGGAAGGCCGGGTGGCGCTGGTCGAAGCGCAGGAACAGGCCGATCTGGCTGCGCAGGCCGTGCTGTCCCATGGGCCACGGCAACGACGGACAAGGGGAGCGGCGGAACATTATCTGCTGGCGCCGGCCGCACGGCTGATCAGCCTGGCGCTGATGCGCATGCAGGTTCCCGCCCTGCAGGTGCGGATCGCGGCCATGGCGCTGGGCGCGATTGCGCTGGTGCCGATTGAGTTGCTTTGGACCGGGGCGGGCTTTTGCCTGTTGCTGCTGTCGCTGTTGATGGCGGAAACCGCCGATCGGCTGGACGAGATGGCGTTGCGGCCGCTGCTCATGGGCTGGACGGCTTTTGTCGCGCCCGCTTTTGCGGTGGGCGGGATAGCGCTGGCGGCGGAAGGCGCCACGCCGTTTTATCTGGCGCTGCTGCTGGCGATCATCCAGTTGGCCGACCGTGGGCAAAGGGTGGGTGTGGCGCGGCCGTGGACGATCTTCACCCCTGCCAGCGCGCTGCTGCCGTTGCTGGCGGGGGCGCTTTCCGGCATGCTGCCGTTGACGTTCGACCTTGCGATGCTGTGCGCAATTGCCTCTGCCGGAGCGATGATCCTGCTGCGGCGGGTTTGAACGATTTTGCTCGTTACGGTTTAGTGCATTTTAACGACGTGCGATTATGCTGGCCGATATGAGCGCCTTTTCGTCCCTGATCGGACCGACCCAGGCGGACTGCTGGCCAATGGCGCAAGTCATGGCGGGCATGTCCGCCGTTCCCGTTGGTCATGCCATTGATCTGGCGTTTTTCTTTCCCGATGAGGGGCGGGAGCGGCATGATGCGCTGGTGGCGGAAACCCGGCGGCATCTGGGCGGCTGCCTGACCGCGATCGAGATCGGATTGCGGCTGGCGCTGGAGGAAAGGCCCGAAATCGCGGCTGCCCTGGCGCAATGGCCGCAGCCGGTTTGCTGGCCGACCCTGCGCGCGCAGCCGACCCTGCTGGGACCGGCGCTGCTCGCCCATATGCAGATGCGGGGCGGGGTCAGCCTGATGCTGCGGCAATTTGGCGGGCCCGATGGCAATGCTGGCAGCGAATCGGAAGCGGATTCGCTGTTTCCCGCCGACGATCCGGCCTTGGGGAACGCACTGGCGGCGCTGATGCTGGCCGAGGGGCGATGGCTGATGACGGCGGCGGAGGATCAGCCGATGCAGCCCGATCTGCCTGCGGGTTTTTTCGCCGAACTGCTGTGGACGGCGGCAGCTTGCCTGGCGGCAATCGTCCAACGGAGCGGCGTGATGGAGTCCGAGGCGGTGCTGCCCTTGGTCGAGGCAGCGGCGCAGCGGCTGATCGCGCGGCATGATGAGGCTTTGGGGCCGATTGCGGCGGCCGACAGGCTGGTCCACGAGCTAGGCGATCGGGCCGATGCGCCGGAATTGATGGGCGCCGCGCTGGGGCAGAGGCAATTCCTGCTATTTGCGGCGCTGGCCGGACGGCGGCTGCGGATGGAGAGCGCGCAGGTCGCTGACATATTGGTGATGGGGCCGGTGGGGCAGGTCGCCGCGCTTTGCCGAGCGCTCGGAGGATCGGATGCGGATTATCGGCATCTGCTGCTGGCTTTGCGGCCAGTGCGGCCGTCCCTGTCCGACGCGGCGATCGTCGGGGAGGCGGCGCGCTATCAGGCCCTGACCGTGGCGCAGGCCGATGCGGCGGTGAACGCCCTGCGCGCGCCCGCTGCGTTGCGGGCCAAGCTCGATCATCTGCTGCGGATCAGCAGTTGATGAACATGCCGGCGCATCCTGCCATCATCCGGGCGACAGTCGCTGCGGACGGTCGGCTGCTGAGTGCGGATGCGCCTTTGCTCGCCTTGCAGCAGGAAGCTGGTGGGGATTTGGGAAGTGCGCTGGCGATCCCGCAACTGGCGGCGATGGTTCGGCTGGCTGGACATCTCGGGATCGCGCTGTCCCGGCCTGTTGTCGCGGCGACGGAACGAGGCGACATCGACATGTGGGTGCGCGCCAGGCCGGAAGCGGAGCTGATTCAGCTTGCCGTCATCGACTGGCATGAGCGGCAGGCGGCCGTCGCGCCGGTCGATCTGATGCGGCGCGATACCGACATCGCTGCCTTGTCGGACGGCTGGACATGGCAGATCGACACGCAATTGCGGTTCCAGATGGTGCTGGAGGGTTTTGGCGACGAAGGCGCGCTGCCTTTGGCCCCGCCCGTGCCGGGCAGCCGCTTCACCAGCTATTTCGAATTGCGTCCGGATGCGGACGGCGATCTTGCGATCCTGCGCGGCTTTGCCCAGCGGCGCGCCTTTCGCGATCAGGTTGCGGCGCTGACGGGCGAGGCGGCGCAGCGTTTCATGCTGTCGGGCTTTCCGATGTTCGATCTGGCCGGGCAATTGGTGGGCTATCGTGGGAAGGCCTTGCCGCTGGACCGCGCGGTGACTGCGCCGCTCGTCGCGCCGGAGCCGGTGGTGTTCTATCCCGCCGAGTTCGGCAAAAGGCTGGATCGCTCGTTGCGCCAGCCATTGGGCCGGATCATCGCCAATGCGGATTCGATCGGTGCGCAATTGGAAGGGCCGTTGCGGCCGGATTATGTCGGCTATGCCCATGATATATCGGCGGCGGGGCGGCATTTGATGGCGCTGATCGACGATCTGGCTGATCTGCAAGCGATCGACCGGCCCGATTTCAGCGTGATAGCCGAAGAACTGGATCTGGCCGATATCGGACGGCGGGCCGCTGGGCTGTTCCTGGTCAAGGCGTTGGATCGCGGGATTTGCGTGGTGGCGCCCGCGCCGGAGGTGAAGGAGCCTGCGGTCGGGGAATTCCGCCGCGCCTTGCAGATTTTGATGAATCTGGTTGGCAACGCGGTCCGCTACGCGCCCGAAGGGTCGACCGTTCGGATCGACACCGGCCGGGAAGCCGGGTGGGCCTGGATTGCGGTGCTGGATCAGGGGGAGGGCATTCCCGCAGATAGCCGGGAGCGCATCTTCGACAAGTTCGAGCGACTGGGCCGCAGCGATGCGGGCGGCAGCGGGTTGGGCCTTTATATTTCCCGGCGCCTGGCGCGGGCGATGGATGGGGATATCCGCATCGACGACGCGCCCGAAGGGGGGGCGCGGTTCACGCTTTTGCTTCCTGCTTTTGGGGGGTAGCCGAGGGGAAGGTCCGGTATGAGTGGGCCTGCGCAAACGTCCATTTTTGGCCAATTTTGTAAATCGTCACATGTTTCGGCTGAAACAAAAACGGCGCCCATCGGGCGCCGTTTCCGTTTTCTCATTGCCAGCGCCGCTTAGCGCTTTTCGACCGGGACATAGTCGCGCTGCGCGGGTCCGGTGTAGAGCTGGCGCGGACGGCCGATCTTCTGCGCGGGGTCCGAAATCATTTCGTTCCACTGCGCGACCCAGCCGACCGTGCGGGCGAGGGCGAACAGCACGGTGAACATTTCGGTCGGGAAGCCGATGGCCGAAAGGATCACGCCCGAATAGAAGTCTACATTGGGATAGAGCTTCTTTTCGACGAAGTAAGGATCGTGAAGCGCGATCTGCTCCAGTTCCTTCGCCACGTCGAAGATCGGATCGTTCACGCCCAGCTTGGCGAGAACGTCCTTCGCGGTCTTCTGCATCACAGTCGCGCGCGGATCGTAATTCTTGTAGACCCGGTGACCAAAGCCCATCAGACGGAACGGATCGTCCTTGTTCTTGGCGCGGGCGATATATTCCGGAATGCGGTCGACGGTGCCGATTTCGCGCAGCATGTTGAGCGCTGCTTCGTTCGCGCCGCCATGCGCCGGACCCCAGAGGCAGGCGATGCCGGCCGCGATGCAGGCGAAGGGGTTGGCGCCCGACGAACCGGCGAGACGCACGGTCGAGGTCGACGCGTTCTGCTCATGGTCGGCATGAAGCGTGAAGATCTTGTCCATCGCATCGACGATGACCGGATCGGGTTCATATTCTTCCGCGGGGACCGAGAAGGTCATGCGCAGGAAGTTGGCGGTGTAGCTAAGGTCATTGCGGGGATAGACGAAGGGCTGACCCACCGAATATTTATACGCCATGGCCGCGATCGTCGGCATCTTGGCGATCAGACGGTGGCTGGCGATCTTGCGCTGTTCCGGATCGTTGATGTCGGTCGAATCGTGGTAGAAAGCCGACAGTGCGCCGACCACGCCGCACATGATCGCCATCGGGTGCGCATCGCGGCGGAAACCGCGGTAGAAGGTGGTGAGCTGCTCATGCACCATGGTGTGGCGCGTGATGGTGCGGGTAAAGTCCTCCAGCTCCTTCCTGGACGGCAATTCGCCGTTGAGGAGCAGATAGCTGACTTCCATGAAGGTCGACTGCTCGGCAAGCTGGTCGATCGGATAGCCGCGATGCAGCAGCACGCCGGCGTCGCCATCGATATAGGTCAGGCCTGAATCGCAGCTCGCAGTCGAGGTGAAGCCCGGATCGTAGGTAAACATGCCGGTGTTGGCGTAAAGCTTGCGAACATCGATGACCTGCGGGCCGACCGTGCCATTCAGAATGGCATAGTCTTTCGCGTCGCCTCCGACGGTCAAAGTGGCATTATTATCCGACA
>Ga0255338_1002162_pt1 | contig 31106 bp, 26 predicted proteins | sample MeOH1_35cm_T4_19_FD_203715 | JGI IMG/M metagenome (GOLD analysis project Ga0255338, IMG submission 203715) | Sandy soil microbial communities from University of British Columbia, Vancouver, Canada - MeOH1_35cm_T4_195 | ecosystem: Engineered > Artificial ecosystem > Sand microcosm > Unclassified ... | reverse complement strand
CCCGACCGCACCCACCTGAAGAAACTCAAGGCGCTGACCAAGCGCACCAAGACCCCCTGGCTGTCCGACCACCTGTGCTGGGGCAGCGTGGACGGCACCTATTCGCACGACCTGCTGCCGATGCCCTACACCCGGGCGGCCGCGCGCAGCACCGCCGCCAAGATCCGCCTCGTGCGCGACTACCTCGAGCTGCCCATCGCCGTCGAGAACGTCAGCTCCTACACCGAGTACCATGTCTCCGAGATGACCGAGTGGGAATTCCTCAGCGAGGTCGTCGAGCTGGCCGACTGCGGAATCCTGCTCGACGTGAACAATATCTACGTCTCGTCGAAGAACCACGATTTCAACCCCTACGACTACCTGGACAACATCCTACACCACCGCGTGGCCCAGATGCACATCGCCGGCCACACCAAGTTCGAGAAATACCTGCTCGATACGCACGACCATCCCGTGCTCGACCCCGTGTGGAAACTCTATGCCCACGCCATCCGCCAGTGCGGCGTGACCGCCACGCTGCTCGAGTGGGACGACAAGATCCCCTCCTTCCAGGAAGTCCACGACGAGGCCCTCAAGGCCAACGAGTTCATCGCCCAAGCCCGTGAAGCCAAAATCCCCGTCCCGCAAAAAGCCGGCCGCACCCGCGCGCGTTGAATCGCGGCGCGACCTCGCCGACCTCCAGCGCGCGGTCTGGCGGCTCGTCTCGCGTCCGCTCACGGCGGGCAACCGCATGCAGCCCCGCACCGCCGGGGGCCGGTCCACGGCCGCGGTCGTGGGCAAGATCATCAAGCCCAATGACCGCCTCACCTCCTTCGAGCGGCTCGAGATCTACAACCGCATGTATTGGTTCCGCGTGCTCGACAGCCTCTACGAGGACTGCCCGGGCCTGCGCGCGGTGCTGGGCGACGTGAAGTTCATCCGCCTCGCCGAGGCCTACCTGGTCACACACCCGTCACGCTCCTACACGCTGCGCAACCTGCCATCGCGTCTCGCGCAATTCATCCGCGAGCAGCCGAAGTGGACCCGCCCGCACACCGCGCTGTGCGCCGACCTCGCCCGCTTCGAGTGGGCGCAGGTGGAGGTCTATGACGGCGCCGCGCGCCCGCTCTTCACCACCGACGATCTGCTCGACGCCAATCCGGCCAAACTCCGGCTCGGTCTCCAGCCCTACCTGCAGCTGCTCGAGCTCGATTATCCCGTGGACGATTTCCTCATCGCCATCAAGAAGCGCGAGGCGCTGCTGCGCGGCGACGCGAGCCATGCCCCGACTGGCTTGCACACCGTGAGTGCCTCCAAAGTGCCGCTGCCGAAACGCGAACGCTGCGCCGTCGCCGTGCACCGCCTGGGCGGCCGGATCTACTTCAAACGCCTCGAGCCGGCGGCCTGCCGCGTGCTCCTCGCCCTGCGCGCCGGGCGGACCCTCGATCGGGCGCTGGCGGCCGGCCTCCCGCCCCGGACAAAGGCGGCGGGGCACGCCATCGCCGCCCAGGTCCAGGGCTGGTTCACCTCATGGATGCAGCTCGGCTGGTTCTGCCGCCGGGAATAATTCCTCCGCCCCCAACTCCCATTGCCATGCAACTCAGCCCCCTGCTCGCCAAACTCGATACCGCCGCCGACTTTCTCCAGTCGCCCCTGCTCCTCGGCATCCGCCTCTACTGGGGCTGGCAGTTTGCCCAGACCGGCTGGGGCAAGCTCACGCACCTTGACCGTACTGCGGGATACTTCGAGTCGCTCGACATCCCGCTGCCCAAAATCAATGCCGTCATGGCGGGTGGGACCGAGTGTGTGGGCGGCGCGTTGCTGGCGCTCGGGTTGTTCGCGCGCCCGGCCGCCGTGCCGCTGATCTTCACCATGCTGGTGGCCTACTGGACGGCGGATCGCGAGGCGCTCAACGCGATCGGCAGCAATCCCGACAAGTTTGTCACGGCCGCCCCGTTCCTCTTCCTGCTCGCCTCACTGATCGTGCTGGTCTTTGGCCCCGGCAAGCTGTCGCTCGACGCCCTGCTCGGCAAGAACCAGGGTGCGGCCAAGTAGGCTCCCCTTTGCTGGAGCCACGGCGCCCTCGCCGTGGCTTGCCCGTTGACCGCAGCGAGGTCGCTGCGGCTCCAGGGCTGCATGCTCAAGGATCAGCCGTGTTTCAGGCCTGCACGACCTTCGTGCCGGCGATCAGGTCGTGGATGCAGCGCCGGTCCTCGCGGAAGATGAAGAGGATGTCCGTCAGGCTGTAGATCAGGCCGAGGAAGGGCACGGCCCCGATCAATCCGTTCACCAGCATCCGGAGCAGGAAGACCTTCACGAATCCCGGGTTGGAGTCGTCCTCAAAGCAGACGATCTTGATGCCGAGGAATTTCTTGCCGAGGGTCTGGCCACGGGTGACCAGCAGGTAGATCTGGATGCCGAGCAGCACCACCATGGCGGCGCCGATGGTGACAAACCCGGCGATCATCAGCGCGGGATTGGGTGTGTCCGGCGTGGCGAAGACGCCGGCCATGATGAGCATGGCGAGGCCGGGGGCGGCGAACATGGTGCCGATGATGCTGTCGAGCACGGCGGCGCCGAGCCGGAGCCAGCGGCTGGCGAGGGCCGGGCCGGCGGACGGTGCGGCGGAAGCGGCGGGCAGCGCAGCCCCGGCGACCGAGGCGGCGGGCGGGGGCAGCGTGGCGTTGAATTCGGCAAAGTCTCCCAGGGTCTTCCACTCGGTTTCGTTGCCGCGGCGGGCCTTGGTCTGCAAATTGGCGCGGCCGCCGGCGATCCATCCCATGATGGTGGCTTCGGAGACCGGTCCGTATTCCTTCCCGTCGGCGCCAAGGATGGTAAACATGATGGGGCGACTATGCGCCGGCGGGCCGCCGGGTCAACGCCGCGCTATTCGTCGCCCGACTCCTCCCGCACGCGCTGGCGGTAATCCTTGGTCAGCTTTTTCCAATGCTTGCGATGCAGCTGCTGGGCCGCGGGGTCGATGCGGCGCACCTCATAGGCCGAGGCGCGCTGCATCCGCTGGTAGGCCTGCCAGCGGGAGGAATCGAGCGAGCCATCGGCCAGGGCGGCCTGCACGGCGCACCCCGGTTCGCCGGCGTGCGCGCAGTCGCGGAATTTGCACCGGCCGGCGACGGCGGTCACGTCGCCGAAGGCGGCGTCGATGCCCGCGACGGCATCCCACGGCGAGAGTTCCCGCATGCCCGGCGTGTCGATCACGATGAAACCGGCGGGTGCGACGATCAACTCGCGCTGGGTGGTGGTGTGGCGGCCCTTGTTGTCCGCCTCGCGCACGTCCTGCGTGTCCTGGACTGAATCGCCGACGAGCCGGTTGATGAGGGTGGACTTGCCGACGCCCGAGGAACCGAGCAGGGCGATGGTCCGGCCGGGCCGCAGGTAGGGGGCGAGAGCCTTGAGCCCGCGGCGGGTCTGAGCGCTCACGACGTGCACCGGCACCTCGCGGCCGGCGACGCCCAGCTCGGCGACGATGGCGGCGGTGTCGTCGTTGAGGTCGGCCTTGTTGAGCAGAATGACGGGCTCGGCACCGCTGGCCCAGGCGGCGGCGAGGTAGCGCTCCGTGCGATGGAGCTTGTAATTGCCGTCGAGGCCGGTGACGAGGAACACGGTATCCACGTTGGCGGCGACAACCTGCTCGGTCTCCTGCTCGCCGGCGGCCTTGCGGGAAAACTTGGTGCGGCGCGGCAGGATCGCGTGGATGGTGGCGCGCGTGTCGTCGCCGGGCAGCGGGGTGACGGCCACCCAGTCGCCGATGGCGGGGTAATCCGCCGCCGTCCGGGCGCCGTGCGCAAATTTCCCGGCGCATTCGCCCAGGCGCGCGCCGGATTCGCCCGTGACCTCGAAGAAGCCCTTCAGCTCGAGGGTGACGCGCGCGGGCAGGCAGCCGGCCGCGGCGTGCGGCGCGAAGGCTTGCGCGAAAAAGTCATTCCAACCGAGCTGCTCCAAGGTCACGTGGTCAGGTTGCCAGCGGGGACCGGCGTTGAGCAACGCTGCGTTTCCGGGTCCGCCACCCCGGGCGGGGCGGCAAGGCACGGTGAGCATAATGCAATGGATGCGAAGGCATAATGGGATTGTTGGCGTATCCTTGGGCATGCCCAAGATGACTCACGTTATTGAGGGTTGGGGCCTTGGATCCAGCCCGCGGGTGGCTGGCGGGAAACGCCCGTTGAGCATTTCGACCGCCAACCGGGCGCCCGAACCGACCGGACACTGGCACTACCGGGGCATCCCCCGGTCGCGCGCCGACCTGGCGTTTGGCATCCTGTTTTCGCTCAGCCTGCACGCCGTGGTCTTCCTCGGATTCAACGACCCCGTGCCGCCGCCGAAGCACGTCGCGGTGGCGGACGACCCGGTCATCCAGATGACCATGCCCGACTTGGAAAAGGACGAGATCGATCCCGTGGAGGCGCTGGGGGATGAGCAGCCGGAGGACCAGCCCAGCATTTCCGTGCCCATGCTCGCCGACCTGCCGAGCATCGTGCCCGTCGACGCCTTCGTGCAGCAGCTCGACTTCACGCCGGCGCTGCCGGCGAACCTCGACTCGGTTTCGCTCGCGGCTATCCCGGTCAACATCGCGCGCAACAGCGGTTCCGCGGAAAGGCTTGGGCGGATCTTCAGCATCTCGGAGCTGGACCGCCAGCCGCAGCCGATCCTCCAGCAGTCCCCGGTCTTTCCCCCGGAGTTGAAACGCGAATATCAGGAGGCCGACGTGGAGATGGGTTTCATCATCAACACCAAGGGTGAGGTGCTCTCCCCCTATGTGATCAAGTCCGTCAACACCCGCTTCGAGGATGCGGCGATCCGCGCAATCTTGAAATGGAAATTCCGCCCGGGCTACCGGGGTGGGCGGCCGGTGAACACCCGGACGCAGATCACGATCAAATTCCGCGTGATCGAGGACAATTAGCCGCGTCAGAGCAGCCGGGATCCCTCGGGACTGGCGCGCCAGAACAGCGCGGTGTGGCCGACGGCGCCGACGCACTGGCAGGGGGCGTGGGTCGCGAGTTGCTCGCAATGGGCGGCCCGGGTCTCGCGGTCGGCGCCCTCAAACCGGACCTTCACCAACTCGCGGGTGTCCAGCTGGCGGTTCAGCTCGGTATAGATCGTGGGGCCGGGACCCTGCCGGCCGATGCGCAGGGAATCGCTGAGGGTCTGGCCCAGGCCGCGGAGTTTCGTCTTCTGGGCCCCGGTGAGGGTGGGAGAGGGAATCATGCTGGGAAGCTATCGAGCGGTAATTCCCGCCATTGTCCAGCAGGCAGGTCGCCCAGTTCGAGCGGACCGAAGCGGCGGCGGTGCAGGGTCAGCACCTCGCAGCCCTGGCTGGCGAACATCCGGCGCACCTGGTGATACCTGCCCTCGGTAAGGGTCAGCTCGGCCTCGCGCGGGCCGAGCACCTTCAATTCGGCCGGGGCGCACGGGGCGTCCTCGCCCTTCAGCACCAGCGAGCCGGCGGCGAAGATCTGGGCCAGGCCGGCGGGCGGGTCGCGGTCGAGCGTGGCGTGGTAGACTTTCGGTACCTTGTGCTTGGGCGAGGTCAGGCGGTGGACCAGCGCGCTCTGGTCTGTGAGCAGGAGCAGGCCGCTGGTTTCCTTGTCGAGCCGGCCGATGGAGGTGACCGTCGGGTTGCGCGCCTGCCAGCGGGGCGGGAGCAGGCCGTAGACATTGGCGCCTTCGCGGACGTCGTGCGAACAGACCAAGCCGACGGGCTTGTGCAGGAGCAGGAGCAGGCCGTCCGGGTGATCCAACGGTTCGCCGTCGATGCGAACGTCGGCCTGGTTCGCCTTGGCGCCAAAGTCGTCCACCACCACGCCACGCACACTGACCCGGCCGGACCGGATCCAGTCACGCGCTTCGCGGCGGGAGCAGTAGCCGAGGTTGGCGAGAAGCTGGTCGAGGCGGCGCATCAGGCCGACCATGCAGGGCTGGCCCGACGCCGCGATAAAATTGTCGCCGCTTCAGCGGCCCGCGCCCTTCACCTTGGTGTGGACGCGCAACAGCGACTCGTTGGAGGTGATGTAGAGCGTCAGGTGGTCGGCGTCGCCGAAGGCGCAGTTGGCCGTCGGCCGGCCCGTCAGGATCGACCCGAGGTGCTTGCCCGCGGGGCTGATGATCAGGATGCCGCCCGGGCCGGAGGTCCAGACGTTGCCCTGCGCGTCCACTCGCAGGCCGTCAAAGCCGCCGTTGCGCTTGGTGCGGGCCATCAGCTCCCGGCCATCAAAGAATATCCGGCTCGAGGCCACCGTGCCGTCGGCGTTGAGCGTGTAGGATTTCACAAACGGCTCCTTCCCCTCGGTGCTGCCGACGTAGAGCGTCTTCTCGTCGGGCGAGAGGGCGACGCCGTTCGGGCGCGACAATTCCTTGTCGATGACCGTCAACTTGCCGTCGGTGTCGAGCCGGTAGACGCCGTTGAAGGCGGTCTCCTGCTTCGTGTCGGAGGGCAGGCCATAGGGCGGATCGGTGAAGAAGAGATTGCCGGCCCGGTCGAAGCAGAGGTCGTTGGGGCTGCTGAAGCGCTTGCCGTCAAATTTGTCCACGATCGTCTCGAAGCTTTTGCCGTCGGCGGCGAGACGCGCGACCCGGCGGTCGCCGTGTTGGCAGAGGGTGAGACGGCCCTGGGCGTCGAGGGTCAGGCCGTTAGAACCGCGCTCGCGTCCGTTGTAGACGTCACCCGTGAAGCCGCTCGGCTCGAGGAACACACTGATGCCCTCGCCGTCCTTCCAGCGGTAGACGCGGTTCTCGGGCACGTCGCTGAAGAGCAGGGCGCCCTGCTTGGGCTCCCACACCGGACCCTCGGACCAGCGGAAACCTGAGCCGAGGTTCTCAACGACGGCATCGGCGGCGATGAGGGCGTCCAGCGCGGGATCGAGCCGCTCGATGGAACTCTTGGCGTCCTTGGGGTAGGGCGCCTTGTTGGAAGTGATGGGAGCGGGCGCAGCGGAGAGCACGGCGGTGGTGAATAATGCGGACAGGACAACGAGGGGTGTTTTCATGGGGTGAAGGAACGTCCGCATCATGCATCATTCCCCGCGCCGCGCAAGCGGCCGGCGTGTCACCACGTGCAGCGCACGCCACCGAGAACCAGACGCGGGGTGCCGGTGTTCACGATGCCGTCGGTGCTGCGGCCGGTCTCGATCCGTTCGTCCGTGAGGTTCTCGGCATTGAGATAGAGTTCGCAGCGCTCGGTCACGCGGTAGCTAGCGCCCAGGTCGACGATGAGCACCGCGCCGAGCCGGAGCAGGTTCTCGTCGTCCTCGAATTGCCGGCCGAGGAAGCGCACGCGCGGCGTGACGGTGAATGGCTTCACCGGCTGCCACGAGACCCCGAGCGTGGCTGTGTGGCGTGGGACCTGGGCGAGGCGCTGGCCGGCCAGGTTGGGCGCGGTCGCGGCTGCGCGCACGGTGGCGTCGTTGTAGAGGTAGTCGGTGGTGAACATCAGGCTGGGCGAGGGCTGCCAGCAGGCGGAAAGCTCAAGTCCCCGCACGCGGATGCGGTCGAGGTTCAGGCGCTGCCGGCCAAGGCCGCCGGCGGGGACAAAGCCGACGATGGGAAAGGTGCCGGGTCCGCGGGCGAGCGTGACGTTGCCGACCGCGTCGCGCAGGTCGTTATGAAACAGGGCGGCCCCGAGGGTAAGCTTGCCACGGGTGTATTCGGCGCCGAGTTCCGCGCTGGTGGCGTGCTCGGTATCCAGCGAGGCGTTGGCCTCGGTGATGACATTGCCGACCCGGAAGGGACGGTAGAGCTCGTTGAGGGTGGGGCGGCGGAACGAGTGCTGCGCGGCTGCGCGCAGCCGCCAGCCGGCGACGGGTTGCCAGACCAGCCCGGCGCTCGGGGAAAACTCGACGCCCTCGCGGTCGGCGTAGGCGTCCTCGCGCAGCACGACGCCGGTGGCGCGGGTAATTTCCCGGCGGTGGCCGTTCCCCTCGCGCCAGACATCGAGCCGGCCGCCCAGGGTTGCGCGCAGCTCCCCGGTCAGGGGGCGTTCGTCCAGGATGAAGAGTCCGGCCACCTGTTGGGTGCCGCCGGCCACCCGTTCGCGCGTGAAGTCCCCGTTGGTAAAGGTGAAGTTCTCACGCGTCTCGCCGCGCACCTGGCGAAAATCGGCGCCAAAGCTCGAACGGATATCACCGGCCTGCGAGAGGATGCCGGTCCACGCCGCCCCGAAGGCAGTGGCGGGCACGGCGAACTGGTCGCTGGCCGGCGTCTCGGCTGTGCGGGTGACGTTGACCGAGCTGAAGGTGCTGGCGAAGCGCTGGTCCTGGGCGTAGGCGACGGCGTTCCAGGAAAACGCCTGGCCGGCCCGGGCGGCGAGCGCGACGGAGGCGAAATCCTCGCGGGAGGAATTGTTCTGGTAGGGCGTGCCATTGTTGCGGTCCTCGCGGTAGGTGCGGGCGGTGAGCGTTAGTGAAAGTCCGGGCGTGAGCTTGACCTGCCATCGTCCGGCGAGCCAGCGATGCTCGCTGGCGGCGGGCTGGTCAATGGGTCCGCGGTCCTCCGGGGCGACGAGTCGGAATCCGTCGGTGACAAAGTCCCGGCCCAGCAGTTGCAGCGAGCCGTCGCCGGCGGGTTGGCTGACCGCCAGTTCGATGCTGCGCGTGGCAAATTCACCGTAGCTGGCGGCAATCCGTCCGGGGTTCGTCCCGGGGTCCTCCGTGAGGAGCTGGACGATGCCGCCGAGCGCCGCGTTGCCCCAGGCCGTGGCGCCGCCGCCCCGGACGAGTTCGGCTCCGGCCAGCGCCTCGCGCGGTACCTTACTCCACGCCACCCAACCGCCGAAGGGGTCATTGAGGGGCACGCCGTCGAGCAGCACCAGCGAACGGCTGGCACCACTGGGACCGAGGCCGCGCAGGGACACGCCCTGCGCCGTGGGGTTGGCGGAGAAACTGTCGCTGCGGCGGAAAAGGCTGAAGCCCGGCACCGCGCGCAACGTGCCGTCGAGCGTGGTGGCGGGTGAGGCGCGGAGGGTGTCGCCGGAGAATGCTGTGACGGCGAACGGGACCTGCTCGGGTGGCTCGGCGGTGCGGGCTGCGCTCACGACCATGTCCGGCAGGGTCAGTTGCGCCACTGCCGGGGTGACGAAGACCAGCGTGAGCAGGATTTTTTTCACGGCAGTCCCGGGCGGTTGCGGGCGACAGCCACTTCCGCCGGTGTCACGGGCTTCTCGATCGGCACGGCGGCAAAGCGCAGGCGGACGTAGCTGGCGACCGCGGCGATCTCGGCATCGCTCAAATGATCCTGCGGGGCCATGTCGTTGTCATAGGCCTTGGCCCCCTCGCCGAGGATGACGGAGCCCCGGAGGATGAGAGAGAGGAGCAGTTGCGGATCCGGGTTGGAGATCCACGCGCTGCCCTTGATGGAGGGTTGCAGGTAGGGCACGCCGTAACCGTCGGCCATGTGGCAGGTGGCGCAGGTGGCGGTGAAGATCGCCTCGCCGTTCGGCGCCGGGCCGCCGGGCGGAGCGACCGGCGGGGTGGCCGCAGTGATTTCAACCTTGGCGGCGGGTGCGGGCGAAACCGGAGCGGCCACGCGTTCGCTCGGGGCGTTGCGATGGGGTTCGTCCCGCGGCACGGCCGGCGGCGGCTCCTGTTTCGAGCAGGCCGCCAGCGCCAGGATCAGAATCAGGCCCGTGACCCTTCTCACTTCGTCTCGCCGGTATAGATGATGCGCCAGACGCGGCCGTGCGAGGAGTCGGAGACGTAGAGCGAGCCGTCGGGCCCGACCGCCACGCCGTTGGGCCGGTGGGCCGCGTCGTTGGGCGAGGCGAGCTCGGCCTTGCCAGCAAAATTGTCAGCAAAGGTCTCGTAGTCCCCGGTCGGCATGGCCTGGGCGTTGAAGGGAATGAAGACAACCTTGTAGCCCTTCTGCGGCTTGGGCGCCCGGTTCCACGAGCCCTGGAAGGCGAGGAAGGCCCCGTTCTTGTACTTCGCGGGGAACTGGCTGCCGGTGTAGAAGGCGAGCTGCATCGGGGCCCAGTGCGCGGGGAAGCCAATGAGGGGTTCGTCGTATTTGCCCGGCTCGGCGAGCTTCTTGCCGTCGCCGCCGTATTCGGGATTGAGCTTACGCTGCTTGGCCCGCGGGTCGTAGTAGGTGAAGGGCCAGCCAAAGTTGGAGCCGTCCTTCAGCAGGTGGAAGACCTCGGAGGGATTCTCCGCGTTGTCCTCCTCGCTGTAGAACTGCGGGGCGACGGTGTTGAGCTGGTCGCGGCCGTGGATCGCGACGAAGAGCTGCTTCGAGACCGGATTGAGCGCGATGGTGGTAGAATGACGGTGGCCGGTGGAAAAATGATAGCCGTCGTCCTGGGTCTGGTCGGGCTTGTCCGGGTCAAAGCGCCAGTAGCCGCCATGATGCTTCAGGAACTCGGTGGGATCCTCGCCCTTGGCGCCGAGGGCGCGGTCCTTCGCACCGCCGTAGGCGTTGGAGGGGGAGCCAGTCTCGACGTAGAGCTGGCCGTCACCGCCGAAGGCGAAGACCTTGGCAGAATGCTGGCGCTTGTTCGGCAGGTCGCGGACGATGCGCTCGGGCGCGCCAGCCGGCACGAGTTCGCCGGGCGTGAGCTTGTAGCGGGAGACATCGCTGTCGGTCGAGGTGTAGAGCCAGTCGCCGCGCAGGGCGATGCCGGTGCCGCCACCGGAGCCGAACTCCTTGATGACATCGGCGCGGCCGTCGCCGTCGGTGTCGCGCAGGCCGTAGATGCCGGCCTCGCGGGTCTTCACATAGATGTCGCCGTTGGGGGCGACGGTCATGTTGCGGAGGGGCTTGAGGTTGTCGGCGACCACGAAGGCGCGGAAACCCGGGGGCAGCACCAAGCCGCCGTTGTCGGCGTCGGGGGCGGGCAGGGCCCCGCGGGCAACGAGGGCAAGCAGGAGCGAGGCAAGCAGGGCAGGGGTCTTTTTCATGCGTGCGGGCAAATTGCCCAGAAAAACCCCGGAAGCAAGTGCGGGCCGGTCACAATTCCGAGAATAGGCTCGCCTCGGCCGGGGCGTTGCGGGAAGCCTGTCCGCCTATGTCCAACTGGGAATACAAGTGCATCAGCAGCGGCAAGGGTGGCTTCGCAAGCCCGGCGCTGATGGAGAAATTTCTAAACGACCTCGGGCAGGATAACTGGGAGATCATCAGTTTCCAGCAGCCGCCCGACAACGCCCTGGCCTTCACCGGCCTGGCGCGCCGCTCCGCCGAACGCGACTGGACGCTGGAGGACGCCGTCAAGGCCGCCGCCCGCACCGAGGCCGACAAGCTCCGCGCGGAGTTCGAGGCCAAGTTCAAGGCCGGTTCCGGCCAGGCCGTCCCCGAGGAGGAGGGCGAGACCTTCCTCGCCGACGAGAAGCCCGGCACCGAGGGCAGCATCCGCCGTCTGCGCGACACCTCGCGCGACGACGACCTTGAGGCGCCTGAGGAGGAGGCGGCCGCGGCCCCCCGGGACGAGTGGGACAAGCTCGCCTCCGAGGACGAGCTGCCGACCTTCTTCGACGCCCTCCGGCCCCACATGCGCCGCAACCAGCGCGGCCCCGGCATGAGCGTCGGGCTCGATTACCTCGCGAAGAAATGGTCGCTCGACGAGTCCGATCTCAAGGGCGCCCTCGTGGAGTGCGGCCTGCAGATTCCCGCCGACGAAAACGCCAAGCCGGTCTACGCCGATTACGAGGGCGAGCTGTATTGGGTGAACATCAACCGCCGCGGCGAGATTTGGATCAACCTGCGCGACAAGCCCCAGCCGGTGTTCCGCGTCGTGCAGGCCAAACGCGTGGAGGGAGCTGAGGAACCGGCCGCCCCCGAGGCGTCCGCCCCGGCGTCATCCGGCGAGGCGCCGCCGTTTGTCTCCCGCGAGCAGCGCCAGCAGAACCAGCGGCCCGAGGGCCAGTCCGAGTCGCGCGCCCCGTCCGGGCCCAAGACCTTCCTCGACAAGATCCGCGGCATGATGCGCCGCAACCGGCGCGGGCACGGCATGTCGGGCAGTTTCCAATACCTCACCAAGGCGCTCAAGGTCGACGAGGCCCAGCTGCTGGGCCAGCTCGGCGAGCAGGGCCTGGCGCTGACCGAGGGCCAGCCGCCGGTGGAGGCCGTCGAGGGCGACTTCGTCTACTGGCTCAACAAAAACAACCGGGGCGAAATCTGGATCAACGCCGAGCGGAAGCGGGCTGACGGAGGCCAGAGGCCAGCAGACGGAGAAACCTCCTCCGCCAAAGCTACGGAGGACGGGGCAGAAGCCACAACTCCGGCGCAGGTGGAGCATGCCGCCACGCTGCCGCCCGAGAACACCCTGACCGCCGTGCGGCTGCTCATGCAGCCGAAGAAACGTGGTGAGGGCGTGACCGCCCTCCTGGCCGAGGTGGCCGAGAAACTGGAGAAGACGCCTGAGGTCCTGACAGCCGCGCTGGCCGCGGCCGGATTGCATCTGCCGGAATCGCCCAAGGCCAAACCGACCTTCGCCGAGCACGGTGGGGAAATCTATTGGCTCAACGTGAATGCCAAGGGCCAGGTGTGGCTCAACGCCAAGCAGTCGTCCGCCAGCAGGAAATCCCGCCCGAAGAAATCGGACGAGTGACGGGGTGGGGCGGGGGCGGTTCCGCCCCCGTTTTCGCGCGGGTCGCGAGCTGGGGCACGGATTCCAGTGCACGACCGTTGCCCCGGAGGAAGGTGCGTGATGCAAGGTTGCCATGCCGGTCAGACGGGAGCTAGCATTCCATTCCCGCTGCTTTACTGCCATGTCCTGCGACCCTGATTCCGGCTGCTGTCAGCCCCGCCGCGATTTCATCAAATTCTCGGCCGCCGCCATCGGCGCGCTGGGAACGTTCGGCGGAGCAACCGCCAGCACCACCCCACCACCAAGTCCGGGAACAGTGCAGGCGGGCCGTCGCTATAACGGTCCGTACGAGGCGGCGCACCTGAACCGTGTGGCGTTTCCGCTCGGGGGGATCGGGGCCGGGATGCTATGCTTGGAGGGCACGGGGGCGGTCTCGCACATGTCGCTGCGCCACAAGCCCGACGTGTTCAATGAACCGTGCTCGTTCGCCGCCGTGGCGTTTCCGGGCCGTGCGCTGGCACGGGTCCTCGAGGGGCCGGTGCCGGAATGGAAACTCTTCGGCGGTCGCGAGGACGGCAATGGCGCCGGCGGCACCTCGTTCGGCCTGCCGCGATTCGCGCACGCCCGCTTCAGCGCTCGTTTCCCCTTCGCCACGGTGGAGCTCGAGGATGGGCAAGTTCCACTGCAAGTGGAGCTCACGGGTTGGAGCCCGTTCACGCCCGGCGATGCCGACAGCTCCAGCCTGCCCGTTGCGGCCCTGGAGTACCGGTTCACGAACCGGACGCGCGAGCCGGTCGAGGCGGTCTTCTCGTATAATTCCCGAAACGTCATGGCGCTGAAGGAGTCGACGAGCGTGGTGCGCGCCACGCCGGGCGGTTTTATCTTCCGGGGCACGGGCGAGGCGGGCCATGTGTGGGAGGAGGGTTTTTTTGCGGCGGCGGTCAGCGAGCCGCAGGTGAAGGTCAATCACGCGTGGTTTCGCGGCAGCTGGTTCGATCCGCTGACGATGATCTGGAAGGACATTGCCGACGGGTCGTGCGTGGAGCGCGCGCCGGTGACCGAGGATCCGCCGACGCTCGGCGCCTCGTTGTTCGTGCCCTTCCGCCTCGACCCGGGTGCGTCGAAGGTAATTGCGGTGCGGTTGTGCTGGTACGTGGGCAAAACCAACCTGACGCAGGGCAAGGATCCCGGCGCACCAGCGCAAAAACCGGCCGACGCGCCGACGTACACGCCCTGGTATGCCGGGCGTTTCCCGGCGATCGACGAGGTCGCGGCCCACTGGGCGGGCCGGTATGACGAGCTGCGACAGAGGTCGCGCCAGTTTGCCGACTGTTTCCACGACATGACCCTGCCCCCGGAGGTGATTGAGGCCGTGTCGGCCAATCTCTCGATCCTGAAGTCCCCGACCATCCTGCGCCAGGGGGATGGCCGGATGTGGGCGTGGGAAGGCTGCGGAGACGAGTGGGGCTGCTGCCACGGCTCCTGCACCCACGTGTGGAACTACGCCCAGGCGGTCGCCCATTTGTTCCCCGAACTCGAGCGGAGCCTGCGCGAGACGGAGTTCGGACCGTCGCAGGACGAGCGCGGGCACCAGACCTTCCGCGCCTCGCTGCCGATCCGCCCCGCCCCGCATGATTTCCACGCCGCGGCCGACGGCCAGCTGGGCGGCATCATGAAGATGCACCGCGACTGGCGGATCAGCGGCGACACGGAGTGGCTGCGCCGCTGGTGGCCGCGGGTTCGCCAGAGCCTGGCCTATTGCATCGAGACGTGGGATCCCGGGCACAAAGGCTGGCTCGAGGAGCCGCACCACAACACCTACGACATCGAGTTTTGGGGGCCAAACGGCATGTGCACGAGCATATATCTCGGGGCCCTGCGGGCGGCGGTGCAGATGGGGCGGGCGCTGCATGAGGACGTGCAGCCCTATGAGACACTGCTGGCCCAAGGCCTGCAGCGGACCGAGACGGAACTCTTCGACGGCGAGTATTTCATCCAGAAGATCGAATGGAAGAACCTGAAGGCGGGCGATCCGACGGCGGCACCGAGCATGATGAGCAACTACTCGCCGGAGGCGCGGACGCTGCTGGCGAAAGAGGGACCGAAATACCAGTACGGTACCGGCTGCCTGTCGGACGGGGTGATCGGCTCGTGGCTCGCGCTCGTCTGCGGTGTCGGCCAGGTGCTCGACCCGCAGAAGGTGGGCAGCCATCTGGCTGCCGTGCACCGGCACAACCTGAAAAAGGATCTTTCGACCCACGCCAACCCGCAACGTCCGAGCTTTGCCGCGGGCGCCGAGGGCGGATTACTGATCTGCACGTGGCCGAAGGGTGGCGCGCTGTCCCTGCCGTTTGTCTACTCGAACGAGGTCTGGACGGGCATCGAGTATCAGGTCGCATCCCATCTGCTGCTCATGGGCCAGGTCGAGGCCGGCCTCGAGATCGTGCGCACCTGCCGGGCGCGTTATGACGGCCGGATGCGCAATCCTTTCGACGAATACGAGTGCGGCCACTGGTATGCCCGCGCGCTGGCGTCCTATGCGCTGCTCCAGGGCTGGAGCGGCGCCCGCTACGACGCGGTGGACCAAGTGCTACACCTGCAGCCGCCGCATGCGGGGGATTTTCGCTGTTTCCTCGCGACGGCGGGTGGCTATGGGACCGTCGGCGTACGCGACGGCCGGCCGTTCCTGGATGTGCGCTGCGGCGCCATCAAGGTGGCAAAAACCGACTACACGCCGCGCACCTGAGACCCGCGGCTAGAACGGCGGATTGGTGGGCCGGTTGGGGGCGAGCGCGTCCTGATGGAAGCGGGCGAGCACGGCGAGCTGGTCGGCAATGAGCCGGTCGGAGCGGCAGCGCGGCAGCTTGCTCGCGCTCGCCGTCTTGCGCTGCTCTTCCGCCCAGCGGGCGAACACGCCGGGCATGACAAGGCGCACCTGCGGGGCGCCGAGCTGGCCCGCTTCCCGCCGCGCGGCGTAGTCTGCATTGCGATGAAAGAGCTGGGCGTCGAGCTCGGGCCCCAGCACGTTGGCCATGGGTGTCTTCACGGAGTGAGTGCCCAGCTCCAGCCACCACTCGTGCACATTGGCCACCTGGCCCGCGGCGATGCGCTGGACGTAGGGGGCGACATGGAAGGCGGCCGCGTGCCAGCCATTCTGGGTGCAGACGGCCTGCACGCTTTCGAGCACATCGCGTTCGCTCACCCGCTCCCCGAACGAGTTGAGTTGGAATGCCGCCCGGCCGGCGAATTGCAGGCGCGGCGGATCAACCGAGACGAAGCGCACGATGTCGCCGGTCACGTAACGGCACAACCCCGCCGGCGTGGTCACCACCAGGACGTAGTCGGTACCGGCCTGGATCTTCTCCAGCGGCAGGCACAACGAGCCGGCTTGGGTGAGGGTGGTCTCATGATAGATGGACAGCGGCAGGAATTCGAAGAACACCCCGGCATCGGTCAGCAGCTGCAGCGCGACGGGACTGCCCCCATCCTGGGCGGCAATGATGCCCTCGGCGGACGCGTAGACCTCGTGGAAGCGGACGGTTGGCCCGAGCAGGGCGCGCAATGGTTCGCCATGAAGCCCAAGTGGGGCGCCGGTGTGCAGGCAGCACTCGAGGTTGGGCCAGAGGGCTTGCAAATGGGGCGGGGGAGGCTGGCCGGCGGCCGCGCGAACGGCCAGCGCCAGGTCGCAGAGCAGCGCCGGCGTCCCGGCGACCAGGGTGACGTCGCACCGGAGCATGACGCCGGCGGTGGCGATGGTCTTCTCGGCGCCCTCCGGCAGCGCGGCGATCGGCGCGGGGGGCGAACGCAGGTTGGCCTCGACCCATGGGCTCAGGCACAGGGTCAGTATTCCATCGAGGCTGGTGCGATACGCGCCCTTCGATTCGGTGACCGCGATGCTGGCGCCGAAATGCAACTGCCGGCCGAGGAAGATGCCGGCGTGGCCGGTCCGGTGGGCATAGTGGAACACGGCGTCGCGCAAGCCGTGGCGAAAGTGGGCGAACATGGCTTCCGGCACCGGCAGGAATTTTGTGAGCAGGCCGCCCGTGCCCGCGGTCTCGACAAAGAAGGGGCACCGGCCCGGCACCAGCACATCGGCTTCCCCGGCGATCATGCGAGCGATGAGCGGCTGGAAATGCCCGTAGGTTTGTGGCGGGACCTTGTCGCGAAACTGTTCGTAGGTGATTTCAGCATCAAGGTTGTGCGTGCGGCCGAACTCCGTGCGGGCGGCCGATCCCATCAGGCGGGCGAAGGCTGCCTGCTGGGCGCCGATGCCTCGTCCCAGTGACTTGATCCGGTGTCCGAACCGGGCGACCCGGAGCCCCGCCCAGAAATTGACCAGAAATCGAGGAGCCAGCGTCATCTGAAGGAGCATTAAGACCCGTATCGCGGCCGAAGGCCACAGGGTTTTCGGCCGTCCTGCTGATAAAAGCCTCCGGTCTGCGGCTATGGGATTGCCGCCGTCTGGCGCCGGTCCAGCATCCATGGCTCATGTCCGTCCTGCCGCCCGTCATATTTGAGGATGAGTGCCTGGTCGCCTTCGACAAACCGAGCGGGCTGGCGATTGCGCCCGATCGCCGGGACCCGCCGGGGGCGTCCCTGATGGAGTTGGTGCGGGAGAAAATGGGCCCCGAGGTGGCCAACGTCCACCGGATCGACACCGAGACGAGCGGGCTCGTGCTCTGCGCGAAGACAAAGGTCGCGCTGGATTTCCTGAGCGGACAGTTTCAGTCAAAGACCGTGGTCAAACTCTATGAGGCGCTGACGGCCGGCGTGCCCGCGGGCGACACGTTCACGGTGGACTTGGTAATGAAGGAGGACGAGGCCCAGCCGGGCCGGATGTGCGTGGTGAAGAAGCACGGCAAGGCGAGCGTCACGGAGTTCACGGTCCGCGAGAAATTCCCGCAGCCGGCCGGCCGGCCCGGCCTGGCCCTCGTGGAATGCCGCCCGCTCACGGGACGGCCGCACCAGATCCGCCTGCATCTCTCGGTTTCCGGCACGCCGGTCCTCAACGACCCGCTCTATGGCAACGGGGCGCAGCTGCTGCTGTCCGACCTCAAGCGCGGTTACAAGGGCCGGGCGGACGAGCGGCCGCTCATCAGCCGGCTGGCCCTGCATGCCGCGGCTCTCACGTTCAACCATCCCCGGTCGCGGGAGGCGATGACCCTCGCGGCACCCCGGCCGAAGGACCTGGAGGTGGCGTTGAAATACCTGCAGAAGTTCGCCCGGCGATAAATCAGTTGTCGGCCCCGCCGGGGTCGTTATGCCTCGTCTCTAGCCAACCCCATGACCAACGCCGTTCCATCACTGAATCCCTGGTTTCCGCCGGCGCCCCCCGGAACGCCGCCGCCCAAGCCCCTGCGGGCGATCGGGCTGGTTGGGGTGGGCAAGCTCGGCACCGGCATTGCCCATTGGTGCGCAACCAAGGGACTGGGCGTGATCATGCACGACGTCGAGGCCGGTGCGCTCACCCAGGCGGTCGAGAACATCCGCGGACTTTTCCGCGCCGCCGAGCAGCGCAACGAAATCACGCATCCCGCGGCGCACAAGGCGATGGGCGGCATCGGCATCACGACCAGTGTGGAGGACATGGAATTTTGCGACATGATCATCGAGACCCTCACGGAGGACGCGGCCTCGAAGCGCGCACGGTTCGCCCATTTTGCCCGCGTCATGCCCCAGGACGCGGTGCTGGCCACGGGCGCGTCGGAGCCGGGCCTGGAGGAGCTGTTCGCCGGCACCGCCGAGCCGGGCCGGGTGATTGGGATCAGTTTCTTCGAGCCCGTTGACGTATCGCCCAAGGTCCAGATGACCATCGGGTCACAAACTTCCCGCATGACGGCGGAGCGCGTGCTCGGATTCATCGCCACACTGGGCAAGGCGCCGCTAGTCAATGGGAAAGCACGCTCCGGCGCCTGAGTGCGGAGGAGAAATGCATTGCAGTCCGGGATGGATTGCGGGCTAATTTTCCCATCCCCCGTCCATGGCCCGCGTTGCCACCCTCAACAAAGAACAAAAGCGCCACCTGCTGGTGACGATGCTTGAAAGCCGCCACGGTGACCTCCGCGAGGAGAGCCTCAACCGTCAGGGCAAGGGGCATTTTCATGTGTCGGGCCGCGGGCATGAGGCGCTGGCGGCTCTCGGGGCCCAGCTGCACGACGGCGACTACATCCTGCCCTACTACCGGGATCGCGGCCTGTGCATGGGGCGGGGAATGACCACGCGGCACCTCGCGCTGGAATATTTCGCCAAGCGCGACTCCTCCTCGCGCGGCCGGATGATGCCGTCGCACTATTGCTCGCGCGAACTGAACATCGTGAGCGTGCCGACGCCGACCGGGGCCCAGTTGCTGCCGGCATGCGGCATCGCCTGGGGCCTGCGACTCGACCAGAAGGAGGGCGTCGTGGTCACCTGCATCGGCGACGCCGCGACGCGGCAGGGTGATTTCTACGAGGCCCTGAGCTTCGCCCGGGAGCGGAAACTGCCGGTGCTGGTCATCGTGGAGGACAACGCCTATGGCATCTCGACCCCGACCAAGCTGACCAATCCCATGGCGCTGCAGGTGGTCAACCCGGCGCAATGGCAGACCCTGGACGGCTCCGATCCGCTGACGGTGCATGCCGCGACCCAGCAGGCCCTCGCCCGGATCCGCGCGGGCGGCGGTCCCGAATTCCTGTGGGTGAAGGTGGAACGGCTTTCCAGCCACACCAGCTCCGACGATCACACCCTTTACCGCTCCAAGGAGGACATCGCCGCGCTCGAACTGAATGACCCGGTACGCAAGCTGAAGCAGCAGATGATCAAGGACGGGGAGCTGACCGAGGCCGATTTTGAGAAGCTGGACGGGGAGCTGAAGGAGAAGGTCCGCAAGGATTACGCGGCGGCGGAGAAGGCGGAGAATCCGCGCGCCGACGAGTTGATGGTGGAAACCACCGGCCCGGCCACCGAACTGACGGCCGAGCTGTTCCCGCCAGGCAAATACCGGATGGGCGACGTCCTCAACCGCACGCTCCGCGCCGGCCTGGACGCCGACCCGGACCGCATGATCTTCGGCGAGGACGTCGAGGACCCCAAGGGCGGCGTGTTCCGGCTGACGCAGAAGCTCTCCACCGATTTCCCCGCGCAGGTCTTCAATTCACCGCTGGCCGAATCGACGATCATCGGGGTCGGCGGCGGCCTGGCGCTCTACGGCCGCCGGCCGGTGTTCGAGATCCAGTTCATCGATTTCATCTTTCCCGGCTTCAACCAGCTCGTCTCCAACCTGGCCAACCTCCGCTGGCGGACGAACGGCGAATGGAAAGTGCCGCTCGTATTTTATGCACCCTACGGCGCCTACCTGCCGGGCGGGTCCCTGTGGCATTCGCAGGCCAACGAGTCGGTCTTCGCGCATTTTCCCGGCATCAACATCGTCATCCCGTCCACGCCGGAGGACGCGGCCGGCCTGCTCTGGACCGCGATGCACGGCGAGGACATCACCCTGTTCCTCGTGCCCAAGCACATGCTCTGGGCCGAGCGCGAGGTGAGCGAGGCCATGGCGGCGATCCCGCTCGGCTCGGCCCGCCGGATCACCGAGGGCGGCGACGTGACGGTGGTGGCCTGGGGCAACACTGTGGAGAAATCACTGGAGGCAATGGTCCTGCTGAAGGACGAAGCCGCCGTTGAGCTCATCGACCTGCGGTCCATCGTGCCGTGGGACAAGGCAGCCATCGAGGAATCCGTCCGCAAGACCGGCCGCCTCGTCGTCGTGCAGGAGGACACCGAAAACTGTTCCGTCGGCCAGATGATCATCACCCACATCCTGGGCCAACCCGGCCTGTGGGCCGCGTTGAAGGCCCCGCCCGTGCTCGTGTCGAAAGGTAATGTGATGATCGGCTACAACCCCATCTACGAATATGCCGCGCTGCCCGATGCCGCGCGCATCCTCGAGGTTCTCCGCCGCACCGTGGCGATCAACGTCGCGCGGGGCGAGGGGGTCGAGCACCTCGCGGTCGCGCCCGGCGCGGCGGCCACAACGCCCGCCGCCGTGGTTCCCGCCCACGATGCCCACGGCCCGCAGAACATGCTCGTGGCCGGCACCAACGACATCATCGTCCATGTCCCGATCATGGGCGAGGGCCTGCGCTCGGCCCGCGTCGTCACGCTCAACAAGAAGCCAGGCGAGTCCGTGCGGCCCGACGAAGTGCTGTGTGAACTGGAGACGGACAAGGCGGTCTATCCCGTCGAATCGTCCTTCGCGGGCACCTTCAAGTCCTGGCAGATCAAGGTCGATGACACCGTGCTGATCGGTCAGGCCATCGCCTTCGTCACCGGAGACGCGGCCAGCGTAGCCGGCCTGTCCGCGGTGGCGCCGGGCAAAAAGGAGCCGCCGGCCAAGACCCCGTCTGCCGTGGCCGCCAAGTCGGCAATTTCGGCCCCCGTCGTTTCCTCAACCCCCTCGCTTATGCAAGGCATCGTCCGCCCGCCGGCCCTTTCGCCCGCGATCACGCGTCGCCTCGACACGGTCGTGCCCGCCAACCTGCTCATGGATTGCCGCTGGGATGGGATTCGCCTGGCGCGCGAGCAGGCCAAGGCCAAGCACGGCAAGGCCGCGGCCTCGCCCTCGGCCATGATGGCCTGGTGCGTGATCCGTACGATGGAGCTGCACGCGGGCTTCCGGCGTGTGGTGAATAAGGAAGCAATCATCCATGAGCTCGTGGACTTTGATCTTGGGGTCGCGGTGGCGCTGGAGGGTGACCGTCTGGGCACGGCCGCCATCACCGGGGCCAACAAACTGGGCTGGACGGAATTCGTCACGGCCTACGGGCGCGCGATCGAGGAGACCCGGGCCGGCAAGCTGGTCGAGGTGCAGGCGCCGTTGAATATTTCCAGTCTCGGGGCCTTCGGCGTGGAGAATGCCACGCCCATCGTCGTGCCCCCGGCCATGAGCACGCTGTTCATCGGCTCGGCCCACGAGAAGATGATGAAGGACACCGGGGTCGTCTACCCGATGGAGGTCGTGACACTTTCACTCACTTTTGACCACAGGGTGGTAAATGGCGCCGGCGCAGCGGCTTTCATGATGGAGCTGAAGCGGCAATTCGAGACCTTCAAGCTGCCGGGTTGAGGGAAAAACTGGACGAAGTCGCCTGACGGGATATGGTTCGGGTCCTCGGGTTAGGGCCAGCCCGACGGATCAATGTTTGAACCAACCAGCTTCACTGGCGTGAAGAGGCCCTCCGCCAAATTACTGACCATTCTCATCATCGAGGACGACGCGCGTTGGCGTACCTGGATTGAGACGCACCTGGCCGACGCAGGCCACACAGTGCACACTGCGGTCGACGGCCTGGCCGGGCTGGAACTGGCCGCCAAGGTCAGGCCCGAAATCATCCTTTGCGACATCGAGATGCCCCGCCTGAACGGTTTCGGCGTGCTTGAGGCACTGCGCCAGCAGCCTGGCCTGAGCGACATTCCACTCATCTTTCTGACCTCGCGCAACAGCCGGGTGGACCAGCGCAAGGGGATGGTGCTGGGGGCGGACGACTACATCACCAAGCCGTTTACGCGCGAGGAGCTGCTGGCCGGCATCGCCGGGGTGCTGGCGAAGCGGGAGACGCTGTCCGACCGGCTGCGGCACTACACCGAGGAATACCGCCGCGAACTGGCTGCCCCGTGGGCGCACGAGCTGTTGACGCCGCTCAACGGCATCCTGGGCATCGCCTCGATGCTGGAGGCCGAGCCCGGCGCGGTGTCCCAGACCGAGCTGCGCGAACTGGCCCGCGCCATCCACCAGAGCGCCCGGCGGCAGCAGGTGCTGGCCCGCAAGCTCGTCCAATATTTCCAACTCGAGCAACTGAAGGAATACGGCTGGTGCGATTCCACGGCGGCGGTCGAGGCCGCCAGTGGCATCGAGGACGAGATGCTGGGGGTCGCTGAGCGCGCCGGCCGCTCCGCCGACCTCCACTTGGCATGCACCGCCGCCGCGGTGGCCATCAGCCCGCAGTGGCTGCGCGCGGCCGCGGGCGAGCTGGCGGACAACGCCTTCAAGTTCTCCCCCAAGGGCACGCCGGTGATGGTAACCGCCAGCATCGTGGACGGGCTCTACCGCCTCGAGGTAATCGATCAGGGGACGGGCATGACCGCCGAGGAGCGTGCGGGTATCGCCGCCTTCCGGCAGTTTGACCGGGCCAGGAGGGAACAGCAGGGCCTGGGTCTCGGGTTGGCCATAACGCGCACGATCGCGCGGCTGCACCGGGGGTCGCTCAGTCTCGAGCCCCGGTCGGACGGCCCCGGTTTGTGCGCCCGGGTGGAATTGCCGCTGGCCGAATGAGTGGCGGCTTGCCGAATCGGACGATTGGGGGAATATGAGCTATCCCCCTATGAATACCCCGATTACTTTCCCCACCGTGTCCCGCCGGCGTTTTCTTGGCCATCTGTCTGCTGCCGGTGTCCTGGCCCTGGCTCCGCGCTCGCTGCTCGCGCTCGACAAGGCGAAACGGAAACTCGGCGTCGCCCTCGTGGGGCTCGGGGGCTACAGCTCGGGCCAGCTCGGACCGGCCCTGAAGCTGACCGAGCACTGCCGGCTAACTGGCGTGGTCACTGGCTCGCGGGAGAAGGGAGCCAAGTGGGCGAAGGATCACGGATTCCCCGAGACGAGCATCTACGGTTACGACACGATGGCGCGAATGGCGGACAATCCCGACATCGACATCGTCTATGTCGTCACCCCGAACGGCTTGCACGCGGAGCACGCGATCGCCGCTGCTCAGGCGGGCAAGCATGTCATCTGCGAGAAACCGATGGCCAACAGCGTGGCCGAGTGCGACGCCATCATCGCCGCGTGCAAGGCGGCCGGGGTGAAACTCTCCATCGGCTACCGGCTGCACTTCGATCCGTTTCACGAGGAGTTGCGCCGGCTGGTGCGGACCCAGGAATTCGGTCCGTTCCTGAAGATGGACGGCGGCTTTGCGTTCACCATGAGCCGGCCGCAATGGCGCGCGGAGAAGAAGCTGGCGGGCGGCGGCCCGCTGATGGACCTCGGGGTCTATGTGATCCAGGAGAGCTTCATGGGGGCTGGGGCCGCGGCGCCGGTGGCCATCACCGCGCGCGAGCTGCCGAAGAAACGCCCGGAATTCTTCCGCGACGTTGAGGAGAGTATCAACTGGACGATGGAGTTTGCGAACGGCGCGCGGGCTGAGGGCTACACCAGCTACAACGACAGCCGGAATGATTTCCGGGCCGAGGCCGCTGGTGGTTGGTACGAGGTCGGGCCGGCTTACGGTTATGGCGGCATCAAAGCGTCCACCAGCCGCGGCCCGGTGGCCGTCACGGCACCCGCCAGCCAGCAGGCCCTGCAGATCGACGACTTTGCGCTGTGCGTGCGCGATGGAAAGCCGACCCGTGTGCCCGGCGAAATGGGCCGGCGCGACATGGTCATCGTGGAGGCGATCTACGCCTCCGCGGCGTCGGGCAAGCGGGTTGAGGTCAAACTCTAGCCCCGTCTCAGAACTCCGCCGTGCCCGGCGTGCGGGCGAAGGGAATGACGTCACGAATGTTGGCGACGCCGGTCACGAACATGAGCATGCGCTCGAAGCCGAGGCCGAAGCCGGCGTGCGGCACGGTGCCGTAGCGCCGGAGGTCGAGATACCACCAGTAATCCTTCTCGTTGAGGTGGTGCAGCGCCATGCCGGAGCGGAGCTTGTCCAGCCGTTCCTCGCGTTGGCTGCCGCCGATGATCTCCCCGATGCCGGGCACGAGCAGGTCCATCGCCGCGACGGTCTCGCGGCCCTCGGTGCAGCCGTCGGTCTGGCGCATGTAGAACGCCTTGATCGCGCGCGGGTAGTTGTAGACGGTGACCGGGCACTTGAAGTGCTCCTCGGTGAGATAACGCTCGTGCTCCGACTGGAGGTTGTCACCCCACGCGACGGGATGCTCCCAAGTCTTGCCGGATTTGCCCAGGATCTCGACGGCCTCGGTGTAGCTGCAACGGACAAACGGCTTGTCGAGGACGAAGTCGAGGCGCGCCAGCAGCTCCTTGTCCACGAACTTGGAGAAGAATTCCAGGTCGCCGGCGCAATGCGTGCGGATGTCACGGATGAGGTGTTTCACGAACTCCTCCGCCAGGTCCATGTCGCCCTGGAGGTCGCAGAAGGCCACCTCGGGCTCGATCATCCAGAACTCGGAGGCGTGGCGCGAGGTGTGGGAGTTCTCCGCGCGGAAGGTGGGACCGAAGGTGTAAACGTTGCTCAGGGCGCAGGCGAAGATCTCGGCCTCGAGCTGGCCGGAGACGGTGAGGAAAGTCTTCTTGCCGAAGAAGTCCTTCGCGTGGTCGATGTCGCCCTGCTCGGTCTTGGGCGGATTTGCGAGGTCGAGGGTCGTGACGCGGAACATATCACCCGCACCCTCGGCGTCGCTGGCCGTGACGATCGGTGTGTGGACATAGAAAAAGCCCTTTTCCTGGAAGAACTGGTGGATCGCATAGGCCAGCCGGCTGCGCACGCGGAAGACGGCGCCGAAGAGGTTGGAGCGGGGGCGGAGGTGCGCAATCTCGCGCAGGAATTCCATCGTGTGCCCCTTTTTCTGGAGCGGGTAGGTGGCGTCGGCCTCGCCGAGCACGGTGAATTTGTCCGCCACAACCTCCCACTTCTGGCCGCCGCCCTTCGACTCGACAAGCTTGCCGAGCACCTCGATAGAGGCGCCGGTGTTGGCCTTTGCGACACTGGCGTAGTCGGGCAGGGTGGCGTCGACGATGACCTGCAGGCCCTTGAGGCTGGAGCCGTCGTTGAGTTCGATGAAGGAGAAGGCCTTGGCGTCGCGGCGGGTGCGGACCCAACCTTGGAGAAAAATGGCGTCGTTCGGGGCGGTGGCGTTCAGGGCGTCTTTGACTTGGGTGCGGATCATGGTGCGGTTTTTGCCAAGGTTTACACGGCTGGTCGCGAGGGCAGAAGCTTTTTCCGGGCGGTCCGGCACTTGCTATTTGCATCGGGCTGGAGGTTGGCAAGATTGCCGCACTCACCCCCCGATGTATGTCCACCCCCTGCCGTTGGTTGTCCGCCCTGCTCCTGCCCCTAATCATGACCGCCGCTGAACCCGCCAAACTCGGCTCCACGGTCTTCACGTGGGAAAGCCGGGTTGTCCAGCCCACCGGGGTGGGCGAGCGACGCGACGTGGCCCGCAATCCCACGGCCACTCTCGCGGAATTCGAGTGCCACATCAGCACGCTCAATCCCAGCAAGGCCTCGCACCTCCCGCACACCCACCCGCAGGAGGAACTGATCATTTTGCGGGAGGGCACCCTCGATGTGCACATCAACGGCACCAACACGCGCGTCGGCCCCGGGTCGTTGTTCTTCTTCGCGGCCAACGATCCGCATGCCGTGCAGAACGCGGGCGACCAGCCGGCGACCTATTTCGTGTTCAATTTCTCCTCTGCCGTCACCGCCACCCTGCGCGGCCAGCCCCCGCTGCCGGCGGCGCCCGTCCGGATGGGCTCCAGCATCTTCGACTGGACGAAACTGGCCACCAAGGCCACCAAGACCGGCGAGCGGCGCGAGGTGACCGACCGGCCGACGTCCACGCTGGCCAACTTCGAATGCCACGTCACGACCCTCAAGGCCGGCGAGACCCCGCATGCCCCGCACCATCACCCCGATGAGGAAATCCTCCTGGTGAAGGAAGGAGAACTGGATGTGACGATCAATGGCGCCACCCAACGCGCCGGCCCCGGTTCGATCTGTTTCATCTCCTCGGGTGACGAGCATGGCTGGAAAAACGCCGGCACCACGGTGGCGACCTATTACGTCATGCGGGTCAAGACCGAGGCCACCCCGGTGGTGGCCATGAAATAACACCGGTCTTAACCTTCCGGGGAGTGAGCGCAGATATCCGCATGGTCATCCGGCTGGCCCTCTATTTGCTCCTGGTCGCCGCTGCGTGGCCGGCGGACCCTCCGGCCCTGCCCCCGCCACCCAGTCGGCAATGGGTGAACGAACTGTTTAATGGCTGGAAGGCGCCGGTGCCGCCGCGGCACTTGGTGGACAACGTCTACTATGTCGGGGCGGTCGGCGTCAGCTCCTACCTCATCACCACGCCGGCCGGGCACTTCCTGCTCGACACGGGTTTTGCGGATACGGTGCCGATCATCCAGCGCGGGGTGGAGCGACTTGGATTCAAGCTCACGGACATCAAGTTCATCCTGAGCAGCCATGCGCACATCGACCACACCGGCGGGCACGCCCTGATGAAGCAACTCACGGGGGCGCAGGTGCTGGCCAGCGCCGGCGATGCGGGCGTGCTCGAGTCGGGTGGGGCGGACGATTTCATCCCATTTCCCCGGGACACCATCCTTTACGCGCCGGTGAAGGTGGACCGCGTCATCCAGGATGGCGAGCGGGTGACGCTCGGGGACGTAACGTTGACCGCCCATCTCACACCGGGACACACGCAAGGTGCGACGACTTGGACGATGGAGGTGAAGGAGACTGGCCGGAGTTATCACCTCGTGTTTTTCAGCAGCGCCAGCATCAACAGCGGCACCCGGTTGCTACGGCATCCCTCCTATCCGGGGATCACGGAGGACCTCGAGCGCACTTTCACCAAGCTCAAGGGCATGCCTTGCGACATCTTCCTGGCGCCACATGGCGGACAATTCGCCATGGCGGACAAATTCGCCCAGCTCGACCGGGGGGAGGGGGTCAAGGCACTGGTGGACCCGGAAGGCTGGCGAACCCTGCTCACCGAGGCAGAGAAGGCTTACCGGGAACAGCTAGCGCTCGAGAAGGCACAGCCCGGGAATTAGGCTGGGGATCGCCCATCCGCACCGGACCCCTCTCAGACCTCGTATAACCGCAACGGCACCGGGTCGATGACCTTCGCCTTGGGCAACTGCTCCGCGAGCTGGGACTTGAACCAGTCGCGCGCATCCGGGTCACCATGGGTCAGCACGATGCTGCGCGCCTTGGTCTGCACCGCGAATTCCAGCAACTCGCCGCGCTCGGCGTGGCCGCTGAGCTCGAAGCGTTCCACCCGGGCGCGCACCTTGGCCCGCACATCGAGGGCGTCGAACGCAAAGGTCGCGCCGGGCTTCGTTGCGAGCAGCTTGCCGCCGGGGGTGTCGGGGTCGCAATAGCCGACGAACCCGACCGTGTTGCGCGTGTGCCCCAGCAGGCCCGAGGCGAGGGCGTAGCTGGGCGTGCGCTCGACGAGCATGCCGGAACTGACGATGTAGAGTCCCTTTTGATGCGGCTCCTGGCCGGGGATGATCTTCTTGGGCAGCTTGCGCAGGTTCAGGTCCTTGAGGATGCGGCGGTCGAACTGCACGTCCTTGGTCTTGCGCGACATCTCGTCGAACAACTCGGACAGGCCGATGCCGAGGCCGCCGGCATAGATCGGGCACTCGATCAGCCGGCCGAAGCGCCGTGCATCATGGAACACCGCGAGCAGTTCCTGCATGCGGCCGAGCGCGAACACGGGCAGCAGGAATGAGCCGCCCTTGGCGATGGTGTCGTTGATCGAGTCCATGAGCCGGGCGATCTCGTGCACGCGCTCCTTGCCGTAGGCGCGCTCCGTCATACCGCGGGTTGTCTCGATGATCAGGGTGTCGAAATGGCCGATGGGGAAGTGCGCGCCCTTCAGCGTGCGCAGGTGCTCGAACAGCACGTCGCCCGTGAGGAAGATCTTGCGCATGCCGTGGTGGATTTCCACGGCGGTGGCGCCCGCGACATGGCCCGAGGGGTGGAACATGAGCTCGATCTCGCCCCGCTTGCCCTTGATCTTCTTCACCTTCTTGAAGGGCAGGCCGGTGAAGCGCTTCGCGAGGCCCTCGATCTCCTTGTGGGTGAAGAGCGGGTAGCCGGGGATGTTGTCCTCCTCCTTCTGCTTCTGCATCACGTTGGCGGAATTGTGCAGCATCTTCTCGATCAGCATGCGGCTCGACTGCGTGAGCAGCACCGGGGTTTTCGGGTGCTGGCGCATCACGACCGGCAGCCCGCCGATGTGGTCCAGGTGGCAGTGCGTGACGATGATGAGATCGAGCTCGATGTCGCGCAGCAGGGAAAGGTCCGGCAGGGCGCCGACGCCGGGCGTCTTCGGGTTCAGCCCGCAATCCACCAGGATGTTCAGGTCGCCGATCATCAGCAGGAGTGAGTTCGCGCCGATGCCGCCCTGGCGGTTGAGGTCTATGAGTTTCATACGGGTAAAGGTTCAGGGAACGCCGATCCGCCCTTCCAAGCAAGCCCCGGTTTCTGGGGAGGCATAATAACCCCCCGCACCTGATCCTGCCCAGTGGGGTGAACTTGGTAGGATCGCAATAGATGTGCCGGGCACATCTGCGCCACGCACAAGGACGAACTGGCCTGCCAGCCAAAGCCACTCGGCGTACGATGCCGGTCTTACGCCATCCTTCGCCAAGCCTACGGACGGCAGCCTTCGTCCTCGCTCAGCTCGGCGAAGGCTGGTGCCCGGGGTGGGGCTCGAACCCACAAGGCCTTGCGGCCAGGGGATTTTAAGTCCCCAGCGTCTGCCATTCCGCCACCCGGGCGAGGTTTGGGATTGCTGAAACAGGATTGCGGAATGAAGTGAGGCGCGTGGCAAGAGTGTTCCCAATGCTGTTCTGGTGGTCGCGCTCCCGCGGGGCGGTTGGCCTACGCGCATGAAAATCGGCTTTTTGGGGGGCAGTTTCGACCCGGTGCATTTCGGCCATCTGATCGCGGCCCAGGATGCCTACGAGCAGTACAAATTTGACCGCCTGTTCCTGGTGCCGGCGGCGCAGGCCCCCCTGAAACCAAATGATGTGCAGTCCTCCATCGAGGACCGGCTGGCGATGCTGCGGGCGGCTTGCGAGTGGGACCAGCGGCTGGAGATCGCCGACTACGAGCTGAAAAAGGGCGGGGTCAGCTACACCATCGATTCCGTCCGTCATTTCCGGCAGCAGTATCCCAAGGATGAGCTGTTCTGGATCATTGGTGGCGACCAACTGCCCCTGCTGCACCAATGGAAGGAGATCGGGGAACTCGCCCGGTTGGTGGAGTTCATCTTCATGGAACGCCCGCACCATCCGACCCGGCCCCACACCGAGATTCCCGGCCTGCGGCTGCACCGGTGCGACGGCCACCTGATCGAGATCAGTTCCAGCGAGCTGCGGCAGCGGGTGCGCGCCGGCCTGTCGCTGCACTATTTCTGTCCCCAGAAAGTGATCGCCTATATCGAAAGCAGACAACTGTATCGCTGAAACGATGAAACCCAAGACCGTGCGCAAACCCGCCAGAGCCTCCCGCAAGGCGGATCCCACGTTGCAGCTGTTGAAATCGGTGGTCCTGGCCCTCGACGCGAAGAAGGCGGAAGACCTGCGCGTGCTGGATGTCAGCAAGCAATCAAGCATCACCGACTACCTGGTGCTGGCCAATGGCAATTCCGAGCCGCACCTGCGGGCCCTGCGCATCGAGCTGGAAAAGGTGCTCGATGAACAGAAGGTCAGGATTCTCGGGATGGATACGGCGAAGGGGAGCGGCTGGATGGTCATCGATGCCTTTGAAGTGATGGTGCACCTGTTCACGAGCGAGAATCGTGACAAATATCGGATGGAGCTGCTGTGGAAGGACGCGACGGATGTGCCGCTGCCCAAGCTGCTGAAATAGGGCGGGTTGTCCCGATTAGCCGAGCCTAATGGCCCTGTTATTTTGGTAAACACCTATCAAATCAGGGTCTTGCATTGGCTTTGCAAAACTTGTGCTTGGGTCTGCTGGCAATTAGGTGTAATCAACCGATTACGGGCCAAGATACGTCCCATCGCATATAATAATCCTCATACATAACCCATATAAAATGAATACACGTTCCAACAAGGGCTTCACGCTCGTTGAAATCATGATCGTCGTGGTCATCATCGGCCTTCTGGCCGCGATGGCTATTCCTGCGTTCCAGAAAGTTCGCCAGGCCTCCCAAGACAAGGCCGTGCTGAACAACGCCCGCCAGCTCTCCGCCGCTTCCGACCAGTACTACCTGGAATACGGCGGCTCGAGCGTTGCCAGTGCCAACCTCGTTGGCGCCACCAACTACGTCAAGGCACTCAACACGGTGGCCAGCGAGACCTATCCGGTCGGCTACACCCAGGGCATCACGATCACGATCGATGGCGTCGCCGGTCTGCGCACGATCACCTATTCGCCCTGATTTTCAGGCCTAGGTTGTCTTTCAAGCCGCCCTTCACCGGGCGGCTTTTTTTGGCCCTCAGGGTTGATTTCCGCTGGGTACGCGCATCCGGGGCATAAGACCGAGCGGTGAGCACCATTAATCCAGCGATGCACGACAGGCACACGTATGTATTCGCTATCTATTATCATATAATAACATACGCATTATATTGAATGCCCAAAACAGCGGGCTTTTACTGGTTCTTTATGACAATACGCTTGTATCAGGGGGACTGTTTTAATCTGATGAGAGCGCCCACACATTTAGTGCGGGAGATAATAATAATCCAAATAACCCAAATATAATGAATACACGTTCCAACAAGGGCTTCACGCTCGTTGAAATCATGATCGTCGTGGTCATCATCGGCCTTCTGGCCGCGATGGCTATTCCTGCGTTCCAGAAAGTTCGCCAGGCCTCCCAAGACAAG